>Ga0335079_10000437_pt1 | contig 47883 bp, 40 predicted proteins | sample Lox_Sample_33_FD_206719 | JGI IMG/M metagenome (GOLD analysis project Ga0335079, IMG submission 206719) | Soil microbial communities from Loxahatchee National Wildlife Refuge, Florida, United States - Lox_Sample_3.3 | ecosystem: Environmental > Terrestrial > Soil > Wetlands | place: USA...
GCGCCACGTCGTCGTGACCGACATCAACGACTATCGCCTGGATCTCGCGCGGCGCATGGGCGCGACGCGCGCGGTGAACGTCGGGCGGGAGAAGCTTCGCGACGTCATGACGGAGCTGCACATGACCGAGGGCTTCGACGTCGGCATGGAGATGTCGGGCGTGCCGCAGGCCTTCCGCGACATGCTCGAGCACATGAACCACGGCGGCAAGGTCGCGCTCCTCGGCATCCCGCCCTCCGAGATGGCGATCGACTGGAACCAGATCATCTTCAAGGGCCTCGAGATCCGCGGCATCTACGGCCGCGAGATGTTCGAGACCTGGTACAAGATGGTGGCCATGCTGCAGAGCGGGCTGGACCTCTCGCCGATCATCACCCACCATTTCCTCGCCGAGCAGTACGCGGAAGCGTTCCACACGCTGCTCTCGGGGCAGAGCGGCAAGGTCATTCTCGACTGGACGGCCTAGGGAGCGGCGACGCGCTTGCGCACCCCGTCGTCCCCGCGCAAGCAAGGGCCCAGCTTCGTCCGAGCACGGCCACGGGGTTCACGCGTGCGCAGTGACGACGGACGCCACGTCGCGCGCAAGCGCCTCGGCCAGCACTTCCTCGCGGATCGGCACGCCATCGAGCGCATCGTCGCCGCGGTCGATCCGCGACGCGACGACCACGTGGTGGAGGTCGGCCCGGGACTGGGTGCACTGACGCTTCCGCTGCTCGAGCGCGTCGACCGGCTGACGGTGATCGAGATCGACCGCGACCTCGCCGCGAGATTGCGCGAGCAATTCGGCGCCGACCGGCTCGACCTGCGCGTCGGCGACGCGCTCGATTTCGACTTCGCCTCGCTCGGCGACGACCTGCGCGTCGTCGGCAATCTGCCTTACTACGTCTCCTCGCCGCTGCTCTTTCACCTCGCGCAGTACGACGCGCGGATTCGCGACGCCACGGTCATGCTGCAGAAGGAAGTCGTCGACCGCATGGTCGCGAAGCCCGCGACGCCGGACTACGGCCGGCTGTCGATCACGCTGCAGGTGCGGTTCCGGATCGAGCGGCTGTTCGCCGTCCCGCCCGGCGCCTTCCGTCCCCCGCCGAAAGTGGCGTCCGCGGTCGCGAGGCTCACGCCGCTGCGCGGCGAGCGTCCGCGCCTGGATGACGAGCGGCTCTTCGCGGCGCTCGTCACCGCTGCCTTCGGGCAGCGGCGCAAGACCTTGCGCAATGCGCTCAAGGCGCTCGCGACCGACGCCGACCTCGAGCGCGCCGGGATCGATCCGGGCGCGCGCGGCGAGACGCTGTCGGTGGCGGACTACGTGCGTCTCGCGAACTCGCTCGCGGCCGCTGCGCGGACGAATTGATGCTCGATCTTCGCCGGGCATTCGGTCGCTTGCGAAGCCGCGGCCTTGTCGGTCGCGGCGCGCGATCGCTGCTGGAGGCGCGCGTCTGGCGGACGCCTCTCGCCGCCGGCGACGTGGCTGCGCAGGCGCCGTCGGGCGAGCGCGACGCGCTCGACCCCGAGCTCGTTCCCATCCTCGGTGAATTCGCCTGGCATTCGCTCACGCTCGATTCGCGGCTGGTCGAAGTCTCCGAGGAGCACTATGCCTTGGTCGCCAGGCTGCTCGCCCGCACGGGTCGCCGCACTCCCCTGGACTCGCGCGTCCTCGAAGTCGCGGCCTACGCCCACATCACCGGCTACCTGCTCTACCAGCGGCTCGGTGCGCGTACCGATCTCCTCGACATCTCCCCCAGCACGCTGCGCCTCGGTCGACGCCTGGCGCGCGAGCGGGGACTGCCGACCGAAGGCACGACCTGTGTCGCGGGCGATTTTCATCACCTGCCGTACGCGGACGGCGAGTTCGATCTCGTCTGCATCTGCTCGGCCCTGCACCACACCTGGCTGTGGCCGCAGGTTCTGGGCGAGATGCTGCGAGTCCTCGCCCCGGGAGGAATGCTGCTGCTCGAGAACGAGCCCTGCCGGCGGCGGTTCTGCCACTACCTCTTCCGCGCCAATCGCGCTGAACAGGGCGAGCTCGAGCGGGCGCTCGACAAGCTGGGCATTCTGCGCACCGTGGCCGAGCCGTTCCCCGGCACGCGCCCGGAATCGCTGTTCGGCATGGTGGAGAACCAGACGATTCCGATCGAGGCGCTGTGCGGCATGCTGGCCGCCGGCTGCAGCCCCGTCGAGGTGACGGTCACGCCCGAGGTCTGCATGGGGGAGCTCGAGCACGCGATGGTCGCGCACCGACGCGATCCGAAGGGCGCGTGCGCGCGCTGGCTGACAGGAGAGATGATGCGGCGCGTCGACGCCGCGCGCGCCGCGATCAGCGAGGCGGATCGAGGCATGGGCTTCGCACTGCCGTCGCCGGCGCAGATCGAGGAGCTCTGTGCGTCGACGGCGGCTGCGCTGGCCGGGCTGCCGGCGGATTCGAGCTCGCCCGATTTCCGCATCGGCCTCGCCGACATCTTCGGGGCCTCGGTGCGGATCGCGGTCCGCAAGAACGGCCCGTTGCGCGGAATGCGGGACGCGCGCCCCTGGCGCCAGTACTCGCTGTCCGACGGCATCGCGTACGCGTTTCCGGAGCGTATCGCGCGCCTGCTCGACCCGGGCTCCGCCGCGATGCCCGACATCCAGTCGGCCCCGATCGCCGCGCTCGAGGCGACTTTTCCACCGTCGGATTGGACAAGCAGCGTGTCAGAAGCCGGTTTGCGTGCGCTCGTGCCCGTGACGGCGCAGCCGAGCTTCGGCGTCGACATTGCCAGGCCCGGGCCTCTGTTGATCGTCGTCCGGCTGCACGTCGTGGTCGACGGGCGGCCGTTCCGCGTGATGCTCTGCACCGGCGAGGAAGAGCTCGCGGGATTCGACGCCTACCGGACCGATTCGCTGCTCCTGCGGCCGATCCTGCACTGTCCGCCATCCGCGTCGAGGCTGCGCCTGTCGATTCGCACCCGCTCCCTGGACGGGGCGGACGGCGATCAGGCGCCGAGGGTCTTCAACGTTGCGTACGCCGGCGCCTTCGCTCTGGAGGCGGCGGACCGCGGTGAGGCGCTCAGCGCGTCCGCGGGGGCTTGACCCCGAAGACCTCGACCGTCTGCGCCTTGCCGCGGAACGCTACCGGCCCCAGTCCCTCGACCGAGATGTCGCCGCGCAGCCCCGTGCGCGTCTCGCCGTCGATCAGAATCGGCGTGTCGGTCGCCTTGGTGTGCGCCTCGAGGCGCGAAGCGACGTTCACGGTGTCGCCGATGCAGGTGTAGGTCGCGCGCTCGTTGGTCCCGGTGTAGCCGGCGACCATCTCGCCCGACCCGATCCCGATCCCGATCCTGATCTGCGGCTTGGCTCCCGCCGCCTGCTCGACGTTGAAGAGCTCGATCAGCTCGATCATCTCCAGCGCCGTGCGCACGGCCGCGTCGCAGTGGTCGGCGAGCGGCAGAGGCGCGCCGAACACCGCCATCAGGCCGTCGCCCGCGATCTGGCTGACGATGCCGCCGTGCCCGCTGATCGCGTTGAACATGAGCGTGTAGTAGGTATTGAGGAGCTCGATCGTCTCCTCGGGCGGCTGCGACTCCGCGAGCGGCGTGAACTCGCGGATGTCGGCGAAGAGCACCGAGCCGCGGACGCGCTTGCCGCCGAGCGAGAACCCGGTCTGCTGCAGGTCTTGAGCGACCTCGGCGTTGGCGAAGCGGCGGACCAGCTCCTTCTGCTGATCGCGCAGGCGCTTTTTCTCGAGGCAGGCGCCGATGCGCGCCTTGAGCAGCGCCGGATTGACCGGCTTGGTCAGGTAGTCCTCGGCGCCGAGCTCGATGCAGCGCACGACGTTCTCGAGTCCTTCGAGCGACGAGGTGACGATGACCGGCAGGTCCCGGAGCTCGAGATCCTTCGCGAGCTCGCTCAAGACCTGGAAGCCGTCCATCTCCGGCATCTCGATGTCGAGCAGCATCAAGTCGAAGGAATCGCGGCGCAGCATGTCGAGCCCGACGCGGCCGTTCTCAGCCGATGTCACCTTGAGACCCATCAGCTCCAGGTTCCGGGTGAGCAGCAGCCGATTGACCTTGTTGTCGTCGACCACCAGGAGCCGCGCCCCGCCGTAGCTGCCCTCACGCACGCTTGAGCTCCGTCAGTTCCTTCGCCACGCGACCGTATTCATGCGCGAGCGCCGAGAGCGGCTCCCCGCCGTTCTCGCGAGCCGCCGCGAAGCCGCCCAACTCGAGCTCCCTGGCCATGGCGGCGAGCTCCGATGCGCCGAAGGTGTTGCTGTTCGACTTGAGCGAGTGCGCCACGCGCCGGAAGCGGTCGGCCTCGCTCGCCTCCAGCGCGCGGCGCAGCTCGGCGAGCATGCCCGGCGCTTCGCTCAGGAACGTGTCGACGAGCTCGCTCACGAAATCGGCGCCGGCCGTGAGCTTGAGCTCCTCGAACACCGCGCGATCGATGGTTCCTTCGGGCATGTCAGCGCATCCTTCGCGGTTGGACTTGATTCAAGGCTTCGACCAGGCGCTCGACGCGGATCGGCTTGGTCAGGTAGTCGTCCATGCCGGCGGCGAGGCACATGTCGCGATCGCCCTGCATCGCGTTGGCGGTCATCGCGACGATCCGCGGCCGGTCCTGCGGCTGCCAGCGCGCGCAGATCTGCCGCGCGGCGTCGAGCCCGTCCATGTCCGGCATCTGCACGTCCATCAGCACGACGTCGTAGACCTGGCGTCCGACCGATTCGACCGCCTCGATGCCGTTGGAAGCGAGGTCGGCGCGATAGCCCATCTGCTGCAGGATGCGCAGCGCGAGCTTCTGGTTGACGACGTTGTCTTCGGCGAGAAGGATCCGCAGCGGGTGCCGGCTCGCCATCTTCGGATCGAGCCGGGAAGCGGCCGCCGCCGGGACCGCGACCTTCGGCGTCTCCTGCGCGAACAGGCCGATCAGGGTGTCGTAGAGCTGCGACTGGCGGATCGGCTTGGTCAAGTGCGCGGTGAAGAGATTTTCGTTGTCGCCGGCCTCGCGCCGTCCGAGCGAGCTGAAGAGCACCAGCGGCAGGGACCGATTGCGGCTGCGCATCTCGCGCGCGAGCGCGACGCCGTCCATCTCCGGCATGTGCATGTCGACGACCGCGACGTCGAAGGGTTCCCCCGCTTCCACCCAGCGCAGCGCTTCGCCCGGCGATTCGGTTGTCCGCGCCGCCATTCCCCATTTCGCGCTCTGCAACGCCAGCACGCGGCGGTTGGTCGCGTTGTCGTCGACGACCAGGACGCGCTTGCCCCGGAGCGCCGGCTGGATGCCGACGAAGTCGCGCTGCCGCGCCGTCGGTGCCGTGCCGATCGGAACGACGATGCTGAAGAAGAACGTCGAGCCCTGGCCGACCCCCTCGCTCTCGGCCCACATCCTCCCACCCATCAGCTCGGAAAGGCGCTTGCTGATCGCCAGCCCGAGTCCCGTGCCGCCATACTTGCGGGTGGTCGACGAATCGGCCTGGGTGAACGATTGGAAGAGCCGGCTCATGCCGTCCGCCGACAGGCCGATCCCCGTATCGCGCACGGCGAAGGTGATCTCCGCCTTGCCCGCGGGCCTGGGCTGCGACGAAACCGTCAGGACCACTTCGCCCTTGTCGGTGAACTTCACCGCGTTGGACAGGAGGTTGAGCATGATCTGCCGCAACCGGGTCACATCCCCGACGATCGCTTCGGGAACGTCGCCCTCGAACATGTACGCGCTGTCGAGGTCCTTCTCGACCGCCCGGGCCGCCACTAGGTCGAGCGCGGACTCGACGCACTCGCGCAGGTCGAAAGGCTGCTCCTCGATGTCCATGCGCCCCGCCTCGATCTTGGAGAAGTCGAGGATATCGTTGATGATCGTGAGCAGCGCGTCGCCCGATTCGCGGATCGTGGCGACGTACTCGTGCTGCTCGGTGTCGAGCCTGGTGTCTAGCAGCAGGCCGCTCATGCCGATCACCGCGTTCATCGGCGTGCGGATCTCGTGGCTCATGGTGGCGAGGAACGAGCTCTTCGCCTCGTTGGCCGCTTCGGCCGCGGAGCGGGCTTCCTGCGCCTCGGTGAAGAGCCGCGCATTCTGCAGCGCCACGCCGACGTTCGCGGCGATGGTGGAGAGCAGCCGCTCGTCGTTGTCGTCGTAGATGCCTTCGCGCTTGGTGCTCTGCACGCTCACCACCCCTTGGCAGCTGCCGCCCACCATGATGGGAACGCCGAGGTACGAGAGCGCCTGCTTGCCGATCACGATCGCCCCGAGGTCGAGGGCGCGGCGATCCAGCTCGCGGTTGATGATCAGCGCCTTGCCGGACTGGATGATCCGGCCCGTCAGGCCCTCGCCGTACTTGAGCGGCGTGAGCCTGTCTCCGTACTGGTACGGAAACTCGATGGTTCCGGTTTCGCGGTCGTGCAGCGCCACGTACGCGATGTCGGCCTTGAAGACGCTGCGCACCTGCTCACCCACGAGCTCGATCAGGTTGCGCAGGTCGAGCTTGCCGGCGAGCTGCTGAGACACGGTGTTGACCGTCGCGAGCTCCGCGGCGCGCTGCTTCGCCTCGGCGAAGAGGCGCGCGTTCTCGATGGCGACGGTCGCCTGCAGCGACAGTCCCACCAGGAACTCCAGGTCGCTGTCGCTGAACGATTCCCCGCCCGTGCGCCACACCGCCATCGCGCCCTTGACCTTCTGCCCGGCGAGCAGCGGGGCGACCATCAGCCGCTCGTTCTCCTCGCGCTCGGTGCCGGGAATCAAGATCGCGCGCGCGTCCCTGCCCGTGTCGTTGATGAACTCGGCGCGGCCCTTCTTGACGAGGTCGCCGATGATGCCCTCGCCCAGCCTGATCTCGGTGGACTGTATTTCCGAGGCTATGTCGCCCACGGCCACGATCGCGCGGAAGGTCTGTCCTCCCGGGTCCGGCAGGAAAATCGCGCTGCTGCTCGCGTTGAGGAGGCTCCGGGCGTGATGGGCGATCCGGTCCATCACCGATGAGACCTCGAGGGTCGAGGAGATGTCGCGTCCGACCTCGGCGAGGGCCGCCGTCTCCCGCGCCCGGCGCTGAGTCTCGTCGAAGAGCCGCGCGTTGTCGAACGCTACGCCGAGGCTTCCGGCCAGCGTCACCATGAGCCCCAGATCGGACGCGGTGAAGGCGTGCTCGCGATCGAAGTTCTGAATCGAGATCACGCCACGCGCCTCGTCGCCGATCACCATCGGCACCCATATCCCCGCCTTGGGGTCGTCGGGGCCGAAGCTGACTGAATGCACTTCAGTGGAGCGCGCGTCCAGGTTCTCGTTGATCATCAACGGTTGTCGGGTGCGCATGACGAGAGGACCGAATCCGTTGTCGCCCAAGGGATGCGCCTCCGGATATTGCCTTTGGCCCCGCGCCATGCTGAAGCGGTACTCGACCAGATTGGTCCGCGGGTCGTAAGTGCTTATGTAGCAGCCAGCGTGTGCATGAAAAGTCTCCAGGATCTTCCGGCCGACGAGATCGAAGATGCCCTGGATGTCGACCTGGGAAGCGAGCCCGGATTGCACGCTGTTGATCACCGCCAGCTCCGCCGCGCGCTGCTCGCTCTCCTTGAACAGCCGCTGCGTCTCGTCGAAGAGCCGCGCATTCTCGAGCGCGACGCTCATCGTGTTGGCGAGCGTCTTGAGCAGCCGGACCTCGGGTTCGCCGAACGCGTCCTCCTTCGGGGAGTACAGCGCAACGACGCCGCGCGATTCCTCGCCGATGAGGATCGGCACGCCGACGTAGCTCTGGCCCACGTCCGCCGTGCTCTCGTCGCCGATCAGGCGGGCACCCATCTCCCGGCCGCGCTGCAACAGGTCTCTGCCGATGACCAGCGGCTCGCGCGTGCGGATCACATGCGCCGTGAAGCCGCCGGCCAGCGTCGTCGACGAGACCGGGAAGCGCTGGCCGTGCTCGAGATAGTACGGCATCGAGAGCGTGTTGGTCGCGCGGTCGTAGAGAGCGATCGACATGTCCTGCGTCCGGAAGATCTCTGCGACCTTGTCACCCACCAGGTCGATGATCGCCTGGAAATTGAGCTCCGCCGCGAGGCCCTGCTGGACGCTGTTGATGACCGCCAGCTCGGCCGCGCGCTGCTCGCTTTCCTTGAACAGGCGCTGCGTCTCGTCGAAGAGCCGAGCGTTCTCGAGCGCCACGCCCATGCTCGCCGCCACCGTGCTCAGGAGGCGTACCTCCGATTCCCCGAAGGCGTGCTCCCGCTCGTGGTTCTCGACCAGAATCCCGCCCAGCACGCGGTCGCCGCCGAGGATCGGCACCAGAATCATCGCCAGGCTCCGATCGGTCCCCGGAAGATGCTGCAGCCGCATCCCCGTCTCGGCTGCCAGCTGCTCGGCGACGCTGTTGAGGACGATGGGCTGCCGCGTCCGCTGCACCTGCTCGAACATCCCTCCCTGCACCGGCGGTCGCGGGGACGCGGTGAGCCGGACCCCGTGCTCGTACTCGTAGAGATAGTGGATGAGATTGGTCGAGGAGTCGTGCCACCGGATGCCGATGTCGCCGGTCTTCAGAACTTCGCGCATCTTGTCGCCGACCAGGTCGACGATCGCCTGGAAGTCGAGCTTCGCCGCCATGCCCTGCTGGATGCTGTTGATGACGGTGAGCTCGGCGGCGCGCTGCTCGGTCTCCTTGAGCAGCCGCTGCGTCTCGTCGAAGAGCCGCGCGTTCTCCAGCGCCACGCTCATGCTGTTGGCGAGCGTCTGCAGCAGGCGCACGTCGGACTCACCGAAGGCGTGCTCGTGCTCCATGTCCGCAAGCGAGATCGCGCCGCGCGTCTGTTCGCCAACGATCAAAGGCACGACGACGGTGGCTCTCTCCATCTCCGTTCCGGGCAGCAACGTCGCACCGTACTTCTCGTAGGCTTGCGCCATGCTCTCGTTGACGACCAGCGTCTCGCGTGTGCGCAGCACGTGCGCCGCGAACCCCGTCTTGCTGAGCGGATGCGAGTCGATCTCGAGCCGGCGGCCGTTCTCGTACGCGTACGGATAGTGGATGAGCCCGGTCCGCGGGTCGAAGACGCGAATACCCATGTCGCGGTTGCCAAAGATCTCCCGGATCTTGTCTCCGACCGCGTCGTAGATGCCCTGGATGTTGAGCTCGGCCGCAAGGGCGGCCTGCACGCTGTTGATGATCGCGAGCTCGGCGTTGCGCTGCTCGGTCTCCTTGAGAAGGTGCTGAGTCTCGTCGAAGAGCCGGGCATTTTCCAGCGCGGTGCCCAGCGAAGCGGCGATCGTGCCGAGCAGCCGCAGGTCCGACTCGCCGAATGCATTCTCCCGTTCGTAGTTTTCGATGCCGATCAAGCCGAGCACGCGGTCGCTGCCGACGATCGGTACGGCGATCATCGACTTGCTTTGGTCGGTGCCGGGCACTGCGGCGCCGCTGTAGTCCGCGGCCGTCCTCAGGACGACCGGCTCGCGCGTTCGCATCATGGTCTCGAACATGCCGCCTGGAGTCGGGGACAGGGGCTCGATCGCGAGGCGCTGGCCGTGCTCGTAGTTGTAGATGTAGTGCAGCCGCCCGGTTTTCTCGTTGTACCAGCGGATGCCGAGGTCGGGCGTCGCGAAGACCTCTCGCAGCTTGTCGCCGACCATGTCGACGATCGCCTGGAAGTCGAGCTCGGAGGCGAGGCCCTGCTGGATCGAATTGATGATCGCGAGCTCCGCGTTGCGCTGCTCGGTCTCCTTGAGCAGGCGCTGCGTCTCGTCGAAGAGCCGCGCGTTCTCCAGCGCGACGCCCATGCTCGCTGCCACCGTGCTCAGCAACCGGACTTCGGCGTCACCGAACGCGTATTCGCGCTCGTAGTCCTCGAGCAGGATCACCCCCAGGACGCGATCGCTGCCGAGAATCGGTACGAAGACCGCGGACAGGCTGGAATCGGTGCCCGGAATGACCGGGACGTGCGCCGACTCCTCGCGCGTATTCAGCACGATCGGCCGGCGCGTTTGCACGAGCTGCGTCCAGGTACCGCCGTCTCTCGGCTGAGTCGGCTCGTGATAGAGGCGCACCCCATGCTCGTATTGATAGAGGAAGTGCGCCAGGTTGGTCTTCGGATCGTGCCAGCGAATGCCGATATCGCCCGTATTGAACACTTCGCGCAGCTTGTCGCCGACCAGATCCACGATGGATTGGAAGTCGAGCTTCGAAGCCATCCCCTGCTGGATGCTGTTGATGACCGCCAGCTCGGCGGCTCGCTGCTGCTCCGCCTTGAAGAGCCGTTGCGTCTCGTCGAAGAGGCGCGCGTTCTCGAGCGCGACGCCCATGCTCGCCGCGACGGTGCTCAGCAAACGTAGATCCGCCTCGCCGTAGGCGTTCTCGCGCTCGTAGTCCTCCATCGCGATCGAGCCGAGCGCCCGATCGCTGGCGACGATCGGGACGGCGATCGACGAGAGGCTCTGATCCGTGCCCGGGACGACCTCGAAGCCCAGGGCCCTGTACTCGGCGACATTGCGCACCAGCACCGGCTGGCGCGTCCGCAGCAGGTTGAGCGCGGCGGCGCTCGGCGTGACCGGCGCCTGCTTGAGACGGACGCCGTGCTCGTACTGGTAGAGGAAGTGCGTGAGGTTGTTCGCTTGGTCGTACCAGCGGATGCCGATGTCCCGAGTGTTGAACACCTCGCGCAGCTTGTCGCCGACCAGGTCGACGATCGCCTGGAAGTCGAGCTTCGACGCCATCCCCTCCTGGATGCTGTTGATGACCGCCAGCTCGGCGGCGCGCTGCCGCTCCGCCTTGAACAAGCGCTGCGTCTCGTCGAACAGGCGCGCGTTCTCGAGCGCCACGCCCATCGACGCGGCGATCGTCTGCAGCAGCCGGATGTTGGACTCGCTGAAGTAGTCCTCGCGCTCGAAGCTCTCCACCGAGAGGTTGCCGATCACGTCGTCGGCGGCGATGATCGGTACGACGGCGATCGCCCTGGATTGCTCCGTTCCCGGCACGAGCTTGACGTCGTACTTCTTCGTTATCTCGGCCGTGGGCCCGAAGATCGCGTGGCGGTCCTGCGCCATCTTCCGGTACAGAGCGGACGGCTTCGCGGGGGGGACCGTCAGGCGCTCGCCGTGCTCCATCTCGTAGAGATAGTGGATCAGGTCCGCAGCCTTGTCGTGGAGGCGAATGCCGATGTCGTCGGTGTCGAGGATGTCGCGGAGCTTCGCGCCGACGAGATCGACGATCGCCTGGAGGTCGAGCTTGGAGGCAAGGCCCTGCTGGATGCTGTTGATGATCTCGAGCTCCGCGGCTCGCTCCTGCTCGGCCTTGAACAGCCGCTGCGTCTCGTCGAACAGCCGCGCGTTTTCCAGCGCAGTACCGAGCGAAGCGGCGATCGTGCTCAGCAGCCGCAGCTCGGATTCGCCGTAGGCGCCTTCCCGCTCGTAGTTCTCGGTGGTGATCGAACCCAGGATGCGATCGCCGCTGATGATCGGCACCGCGATCAGGGACTTGCTCAGATCGGTGCCCGGAAGGGCGCCTCCGCCGATTCGCTCGTAGTCCGCAGCATTGTTGAGGACCATCGGCGCACGCGTCCGGCGCATCTGCTCGAGCATCCCGCCAGGCGTCGGAGGCCGCGGCGTGATCGCGAGGCGCTTGCCATGCTCGTACGCGTAGAGATAGTGGACGAGCCCGGTCTTCTCGTCGTACCAGCGGATGCCGAAATCGGGCGTCGCGAACACCTCCCGCAGCTTGTCGCCGACCAGGTCGACAATCGCCTGGAAGTTGAGCTCCGCGGCGAGCCCCTGTTGGATCGAGTTGATGATCGCGAGCTCGGCGTTGCGTTGCTCCGTCTCCTTGAGCAGCCGCTGCGTCTCGTCGAACAGACGCGCGTTCTCCAGCGCCACCCCCATCGTCGCCGCGACGGTAGAGAGAAGCCGGAGATCGCCTTCTCCGTAGGCGTTCTCTTTATCGTAGTTCTCGAGCGTGATATCTCCGAGCACGCGATCGCTGCCCACGATCGGCACGCTGATCATCGAGAGGCTCTGGTCGGTCCCCGGCACGGGGGCGATCACGCCGAAGAGCCTGTAGTCCTCGAGGCGATTGAAAACGGTCGGCAGCCGCTTCAGGGATCGCGTCTCGAACATTCCGCCCGGAGTCGGGGGACGCGAAATGACAGGCAGCCGCTTGCCGTGCTCGTAAGTGTAGAGATAGTGCAGCAGATTGGATTGCGCTTCGTACCAGGTGATCCCAAGATCGATGCCGCCGAAGACTTCGCGCAGCTTGTCGCCGACCAGATCGACGATCTCGCGGAAGTCGAGCTTGGAGGCCAGCCCGCTCTGGATCGAGTTGATGATCGCCAGCTCGGCGTTGCGCTGCTCGAGGCTCGCGTTGGACGCGGTCAGCTCGGCGGTGCGCTGCTCGACCTTCTGCTCGAGTCCGGCGGACCATTGCGCGTTGTCGAGCGCGACGGCGGCCTGGTTCGCCAGCAGCCCCAGCATGTCGCGGTCAGTCTCGTCGAAGCGGCCGTACACACCGTCCATGTCGGTGTAGAGATAGCCCAGCTGCTTGGACTGGATGATCAGCGGCGCGATGATGCGCGAGCGCTGCTTCAGCTCCGGCGCTTTCTCGGGTGTGTGCATCAGCGTGACGCTTCCGGCGCGCCGGGCTTCATCGAGCAGTGGTTCGATGGTTGCAAGAACGTCCTCGGCTTTTTCGCCTGGAGGCAGAAGTGCGTGCGTCATGGCCAATTTGCCGTTGGCCTCGAGCGCGAGCAGCACGCGCTCGCCGCCGCAGAGCTCGGTCGCCTCCTCGACGATGAACTCCCGGATTTCCTCCGCGGTGTGCAATGCGTTGAGCCGCAGCCCGGTGTCCGCGAGCCTCTGGAATGGCTCACGCACGTTCGATTCGATCGCGAGATGCGCGAGCAGGCGCTTGCGAGGCAGCTTGTGTTTGGCGCCTTCCGCGAGCCAGGCCGCGATGATTTCCCGATTGGCGTGTCTCTTGTTGAGGTAACTACGCCGCAGGCCCACGTCCCGAAGCTTGGCGACACGCTCCAGCAGGAACCCATACGCCCGCTGGAGCGCCTGGCGCGCTTCCGAAGCTTTCCTGTTCGCGGCCAACGCCTGGGCGTGCCGCCACCATATTTCCTGCGAAGCGAACCCGTCCGGGCTCGGGAAACCCTGCGCCCGATGGAGCTCGGTCGCTTTCGACGTCGTCTTAACAGCCGCCGCCGAGTCGCCGTGGGCAAGCTGCGCCTGCCCCATCAGGGTGAGGCAAATGACCTCCGCGCCAAGTCCGGCCTGATTGGCGATCTGCACGGCCGATTGGTAACGCCTCACGGCCGTCGCGTAATCTCCTTCCACGAGCGCAAGATCGCCTTCGTATCTCGCGAGGCCGCATTCCATGTTGGCGTCGCCGAGGTCCGAGAGGAGGTGACCATATTCGTGCAGCCCGGCTCGGGCACGGTCGACGTCGCGAAGCTCCAGGTCGTTGCTGATCAGGTTGGCAGCGCCATAGGTCAGGGCCTGCCTGGCACCAATGGCACTGGTAAGGGCGACGCCTTCCCGGAACAGACGCCGCGCATGCGAAAACAGGCCGAGCTCGTAATAGCCGACGCCGAGGTTGCCGATCACGACCGCACGCCGGTCCGCATAGCCCGCCGCCTCGAAGGCTTCCGTGGCTTCGCGCAGCCTTCGGAGGGATTCCGTGATGTCGGATTGGGTCTGTGACAGGATCACGAGCGCATTGCCGACCCCGTAGCGGTCACCGGCACGCGTGCACACGTCGAGGGCTTTGAGAGCGGCGGCTCGCGATTCCTTGGTTCGGCCCAGCCCCTTGGACGCATAAGCCACCACCCAATACGCTCGGCCGCTACCTGAAAGGTCGTGGGCGTCCTCGAACAGCCGAACAGCCTCCCGCCCGGCCTCCGCGCCCGCCCGGTAGTCTCCCGATCGGTTGTGGGCCTCGGCAAGGCGGAGCATGGTCAATGCATGTAGCGACGTCTGTCGCGACTGCCGCGCCGCCTTCTCGGCCGCCGTCGCCGCTTCGAGCGCGGACTTCAACGCGCCCTGCCGCATCTGCACCATCGCCTGCCGGGAAAGCGCCTGCGCCTTTAGCGCCGCGGTCCTGCCCGCTTCGGCCAGTTTCAGCATCGCCGCCGCGTCGCGGCCGGCGAGATCGAGCTTCCCGGTCGCAATGTAGGATTCCGCGCGCAGATCGAGCAGGTCCATCTGTGCCGGAACCGGCAGCGGCGCGCCATCGACGAGCGTCACCAGCGCCTGCGTGCACGCTTCGATGGCTTGGTCATGCTGGCCGCGCCAGGCCAGATCACGGATGGTCGCAGCCGCGCTCGACAGAAGCTTCGTGCTGTCGGCTGAGCTGCGCCGGGCTGCGGACGTTTCCACAATGGCCATCCTTGCTGCTCCTTCCTTCTCGAATCGTCGTGTCCGAGTTCGGCTCGCCCCCGAGAAGCGAATGTTACAACTCCCAGTCGCGATCGGGCCGCATCGCCGGCGAATCGATGCGCACTGTCTTTGTCCTTCCGGTCTCGCCGCGAAGCAGGGTGACGTTCCGCCGCGGCACGCCGAAGCTCGTAGCCAGGAAAGCGACGAGCGCCTCGTTCGCGCGACCCTCCATGGGCGGCGCGGCAAGGCGCAGCTTCAACGCTGTCCCGTACAGCCCCGCAATCTCGGTCCGCTTCGCGCCCGGCTGACAGCGCAGCTGGAGCGTGATCGAACCATCGGCGCCGACGCGTCGCCACCCCTGCGGACGTCGATCGTCAGCGGAAGAGCCCGGCAACGCTCTGCTCCAGCCACGCAATGGGCAGCATCAGGATCAACTGCGCGAGCACGATCACGATCAGCGGCGAAAGGTCGAGCGCGCCGCCGATCGGCGGCACGAGCCGTCTCACCGGCGCAAGCAGGGGAAAGGTGAGTGCATTGAGCACGCCCGCGAGCGGCCCGTCCGGCGCGATCCACGAGAGCAGCGCCTGGACGAACACCGCCACGATCACGATCCACAGCGCCGCCTTGACCAGCTCGATGACGGCGACGACCGCGATCCAGCCCAGGGCCGGTCCCGTCAGGAGCGCCGCGGCCGGCGCGGTGAGCATCGCCAGGGCGACGAGCCAGAGCAGCTGCAATAGCCACGCGACCACGAGCGAGGCCCAGTCGTAGCCGCCGAAGCCGGGCAGGATCTTGCGCATAGGCTTGACCGCCCAGTCGGTCAAGGCCGTCACCGCCTGGCCGACCGGGTTGCGGAACGGCGCGCGCATCCACTGCATGATGAAGCGCAGCAGCGCGGTGTAGACGAAGAGCCCGAAGGCGACGTTGACGAGAAAGCGCAGCGCGTCGGCGACCACGGCGGCTCCCGGTTCCTTCAGCGTTCGGCGCCGTACTGCTCGCCCATTTCGCTCGCGCGGGCCTCCGCGGCCCTGACCGCGGCGAGGATCGCTTCCTTGATCTTCGCCTCGTCCAGCGTGGCGATCGCCCGCTCGGTCGTGCCGCCCTTCGAGGTCACCTGCGCGCGCAGCAGCGCGGGCTCCGAGTCGCTCTGCTCGGCGAGCCGGATCGCGCCGGAGAACGTGGCGAGCGCGAGCCGGCGCGCCTCCGCGGGCGCGAAGCCCAGCTCGCGCGCCGCGGCCTCGAGCGCCTCGAGGAAATAGAACACGTACGCAGGCCCGCTTCCCGACACCGCGGTCACCGCGTCGAGGTCCTCCTCGCGCTCGCACCACAGCGTCGCGCCGACCGCCTCGAGCACGCCGGAGGCGCGCCTGCGGCCGTCGCCGTCCACACCGGGCATCGCAAAGAGGCCGGCGATCCCCGCGCCGATCAGCGCCGGCGTGTTGGGCATCGCGCGCACCAGCCGCCGATAGCCGCGCAGCCAGCGCGACAGGTCGGCGAGCCGGATGCCCGCAGCGATCGTCAGCACCACCTGCGCCTTGAGCAGCGCGGCGAGCTCGCGCGCCACCGCGCGCACGTGGTGCGGCTTGACGGCGATCACGATGACGTCGGCCTGCGCCACGGCCGGCTCTTCGATGGTCGCGAAGCTGGCCACGCCGAAGCGCGCCGTGACGGTCGCCCGCGCCTCCGGGTCGACTTCGACGACCTTGAGCGACTCCGGCGCGTGGCCGCGCGCGATCAGGCCGCCCAGGAGCGCCCGCGCCATGTTGCCGCCGCCGACGATGCTGATGTTCATCGTCCGGCGCTCACTTCCGCCGCGGCCCGAAGAGCGCGGTGCCCACGCGCACCATTGTCGCGCCTTCCGCGATCGCCGACTCGAGGTCCGCGGACATGCCCATCGACAGCGTGTCGAGCGCGAGACCCTGCCCGCGCGCGGCGTCGAAGAGCTCGCGCAGGATACGGAACTGCCGCCGCTGGCGATCGACGTCGTCGGTCTCTTCCGCAATGCCCATGAGCCCGCGAAGCTTCAGCCCCGGCAGCGACGCGACCGAGCGCACGAGCGCAAGCGTCTCTTCGGGCGCCGCGCCGCTCTTCCCGCGCTCGGCGCTGATGTTCACCTGCACGCAGACGTTGAGCGGCGGATGCCCCGCGTCGCGCGCGCCGGAGAGCCGTTGCGCGACCTTCGCCCGATCCACGCTTTGCACCCAGGAGAAGCGCTCGGCCGCGGTTCGCGCCTTGTTGGATTGCAGCGGCCCGATCAGGTGCCATTCGAGCCCGGGAAGGTCGACGAGCTCGTCGGCCTTGGCCACCGCCTCCTGCACGTAGTTCTCGCCGAACGCCCGCTGACCGGCGGCGTGCGCGCCCCGGACCGCGGCGGCCGGCTGGCCCTTGCTCACCGCCAGCAGCCGGACCGAGCCCGGAGCGCGCTCCGCGCGACGGGCCGCCTCGGCAATCCGGGCCGCCACGGCTTGCCACGCCTTCTCGTCTAGGCTCATAATCGGATGACGTCGGCATAGCAACGGCTCGAGTGTGATGCACAAGTTGCGGCCAACGACCTGGGGATTGCCCCGCGGCCCGGAAATTGCTCCTCGCGCTGCTCCTCGCGCCGGATGCCTCGCCCGCCGGGATTATAAATGGACATTGCCGAACTCTTAGCGTTTGCGGTCAAGAACAAGGCCTCCGACCTGCATCTGTCCGCGGGTTTGCCGCCCATGATCCGCGTCCACGGCGATATCCGGCGCATCAACCTGCCGCCGATGGAGCACGAGGACGTGCACGCCATGGTGTACGACATCATGAGCGATGCCCAGCGCAAGACCTACGAGGAGATGCTCGAGTGCGACTTCTCCTTCGGCATCCCTAACCTCGCCCGCTTCCGGGTCAACGCCTACAACCAGCAGCGCGGGGCGGCGGTCGCGTTCCGGACGATCCCCTCGAAGGTGCTCACCCTCGAGGAGCTCGGCTGCCCCAAGTCCTTCGCCGCCATGACCGACCGGCCGCGGGGGCTGATCCTCGTCACCGGCCCGACCGGCTCGGGCAAGTCGACCACGCTGGCGGCGATGGTGAACCACGTCAACGAGAACGAGTACGGGCACATCCTCACCATCGAGGACCCGATCGAGTTCTTGCACGATTCCAAGAAGTGCCTGATCAACCAGCGCGAGGTCGGGCCGCACACGCTGTCCTTCTCCAACGCGCTGCGGGCGGCGCTGCGCGAGGACCCGGACTACATCCTGGTGGGCGAGATGCGCGACCTGGAGACGATCCGGCTGGCGCTCACCGCCGCGGAAACGGGGCACCTCGTGTTCGCGACCCTGCACACGAGCTCGGCCGCCAAGACGGTCGACCGGATCATCGACGTCTTCCCGGCCAACGAGAAGGACATGGTCCGGGCGATGCTCTCCGAATCGCTCGTGGCGGTCGTCTCGCAGTCGCTGCTCAAGACCAAGGACGGGCAGGGGCGCACCGCGGCCTGGGAGATCATGGTCGGCACGCCGGCGATCCGCAACCTGATCCGCGAGAACAAGGTCGCGCAGATGTACTCGGTGATCCAGACCAGCCAGGCGGCGGGCATGCAGACGATGGACCAGTGCCTGCAGGAGATGGTGCGCCGCAACCAGGTGCAGCTCGCCGAAGCGCGCCAGCGGGCGGTCAACAAGGAGCTTTTCGGGGCCTGATCCGGGCCATCACGGGAGCCGTTCCATGGAACGCGAAACCGCCACCAAATTCATCCACGACCTCCTCGATCTGCTCGTCAAGCAGAAAGGCTCGGACCTCTTCATTACCGCCGGCTTCCCGCCCGCGGTCAAGATCGACGGCAAGATCGTCCCGGTGTCCAAGACCCCGCTCACGCCGCAGCACACGATCGAGCTCACCCGCAGCGTGATGAACGACAAGCAGGCGGCGGAGTTCGAGGGCAGCAAGGAGTGCAACTTCGCGATCAGCCCGCCGGGCGTGGGCCGCTTCCGCTGCAACGCGTTCATCCAGCAGGGCCGCGTCGGCATGGCGCTGCGCACGATCAATACCACCATCCCGACCTTCGAGGAGCTCAACCTGCCGCCCGTGCTCAAGGACGTGTGCATGAGCAAGCGCGGCATCATGATGTTCATCGGCGCGACGGGCTGCGGCAAGTCGACCTCGATGGCGGCGCTCCTCGGCTACCGTAACGAGAACAGCTACGGCCACATCATCACCATCGAGGACCCGATCGAGTTCGTGCACGAGCACCGGAACTGCATCATCACCCAGCGCGAGGTCGGAGTGGACACCGACAGCTGGGAGATCGCGCTCAAGAACTCGCTGCGGCAGGCGCCCGACGTGATCCTCATCGGCGAGATCCGCGACCGCAACACCATGGACTACGCGATCGCCTTCGCGGAGACGGGGCACCTCTGCCTCGCGACGCTGCACGCCAACAGCACCAACCAGGCGCTCGACCGGATCATCAACTTCTTCCCCGAGGAGCGCCGAGCGCAGCTCCTGATGGACCTCTCGCTCAACGTGCGGGCTTTCGTCTCGCAGCGGCTCATTCCCCGGCGCGACGGACGCGGCCGCGTCCCTGCGGTCGAGGTGATGCTCAACTCGCCGCTCATTTCCGACCTGATCTTCAAGGGCGACGTCTCCGGCATCAAGGAGATCATGAAGAAGTCGCGCGAGCTGGGCATGCAGACCTTCGACCAGGCGCTGTTCGACCTCTACGAGGGCGGCATGATCAGCTACGAGGACGCGCTGCGCAACGCCGACTCGCTCAACGACCTGCGCCTCGAGATCAAGCTGCACGGCAAGGACGCGAAGAACCGCAACGTCATGGCGGGGATCGGCAACCTGGATATCGTCCAGTAGGCGGCTCGCGAGGCCCGCGCTCCCGACAGGCGTCGCGCGTACAATGGCCCAATGACCACCGAAACGACGTCGCGCGTCCCGACCGAGATCAAGCTCCACCAGGCCTCGAAGGCGATGGAGATCTCGTTCGCCGACGGCACGAGCTTCCGGCTGAGCTACGAGTTCCTGCGCGTGTACTCGCCGTCGGCCGAGGTGCGCGGTCACGGCCCCGGGCAGGAGACGCTGCAGGTCGGCAAGCGCGACGTGACGATCCTCGAGGTCGAGCCGGTGGGCCACTACGCGATCCGCCCGAAGTTCTCCGACGGCCACGACACGGGCATTTATTCCTGGGACTACCTCTACGAGATCGGTAGCGACCACGACGCGCTCTGGCAGCGTTACCTGCAGCGGCTCGCCGAGGCCGGCGCGAGCCGCGAGCCGGATCCGAACGCGAAGCCGACCGCGCCTGCGCACGCCTGCGGCCATCACCACTGAAGCCCTCGCCGGTTCGCTCGCAGGGCGCAGCGTCGCACGCATGACCGAGAAGACCCATTTCGGCTTCGAGCAGGTCCCGCCCGAGGACAAAGCGCGGCGCGTGCGCGGCGTGTTCGACTCGGTCGTGGACAAGTACGACCTGATGAACGACCTGATGTCGGTCGGGCTCCATCGGCTGTGGAAGCGCTTCGCGGTCGAGGTCTCCGGGGTCCGCCGCGGCGACCGGGTGCTCGACGTGGCCGGCGGCACCGCGGATCTCGCACGCCTCTTCGCCGATCGCGTTGGCCCGGCGGGGAGCGTCGTGCTGACCGACATCAATGCCGCGATGCTCGCGGCCGGCCGCGACCGGCTGATCGACGCGGGGCGGCTCGTGCCGGCAGTCCAGTGCAACGCCGAGGCCCTTCCCTTCGCGTCCCGGAGCTTCGATTGCGTGTCGATCGCCTTCGGCCTGCGCAACATCACCCGCAAGGAGCGCGCGCTCGCCGAGATGCGCCGGGTGCTCAAGCCCGGCGGCGCGGCGCTGGTCCTCGAGTTCAGCCGGGTGGCCGCGCCGCTCCACGCCGCGTACGACTGGTACAGCTTCAACGTGCTCCCGCGGCTGGGCAAGCTGATCGCGCACGACGAGGCGAGCTATCGCTATCTCGCCGAGTCGATTCGCATGCACCCGGACCAGGCGGAGCTCAAGTCGATGTTGGAGACAGCCGGCTTCGAGCGCGTCGAGTGGTTCAACCTGAGCGCCGGCGTGGTCGCGCTGCACCGGGGCTACGCGCTGTGACGCTCGCGCTGGACGCCGTCAACCGGGCGCTCGATCGCGAAGGCTGGGCGCGCGAGAAGCTCGCGGCGCATGCCGGCCGCGTCGTGCGGCTCACGATCGGGCCGTTCGAGCGCCGCTTCGCGATCGATGCCGATGGACGCCTCGCCCCGAGCGAAGGCGAGCCGGACCTGCAGATCGCGCTTTCGCCGCTGCAGCTCCCCGCGCTTCTGGCCTCTCCAGAGCGCTGGTCCGAGCTCGTGCGCAGCGACGGCGACGCAGCGCTCGCGGCGACCCTTAGCGAGCTCGCGTCCACGCTGCCCTGGTTCGTCGAGCGCGCTCTCGGCGGAGCGCTCGGCCCGATCCTCGGCCAGCAGGTCGCCGATGCGGGGCGGCGATTGTTGAGCCTGCCTGGCTATGCGGCCGAGCGCTTCGGCGAAAGCGTCGCGCGCTACGTCCGCGACGAGGCGAGGCTCGCGGTCGGCGCGACGGAGGCGCGGAGCTTCTCCGACGAGGTCGCCGCGCTGGCAGCCCGGCTCGACGCGCTTGGCCGGCGGGTCGACGCGCTCGATCGCTAGTGCTTGAGGAGCTTTTCGACCGCCCCGCTGTTGGCGTCGACGATCACCGACAGGCCGCCGTCCTCGTTGTCCTTCATCCCGGCATCCGTCCAACGGCCGGCGAAGCTGCCCGACCGTATCGCGCGCTGAGCGACGCGACGGCGGCGAAGAACAGCACCGCGATCACGCCGACGAGCGCCTCGGTGTGCAGCATGCCGCTCGAACCCCAGCGCGCCGCGGCCCAGCCGTCGACCGCGGTCATGTAGCCGATCGGCATGTTGGAAAGCGACGCGAACAGGCTGTACTTGGTCGCCGCCGCGCCCCGCCCGATCGCTTCGAGCGTCACGGCGGAAAACGCCGTATAGCAGAAACCGTTGATCACGCCGTAGGCGAGCGTGAACACGACGTACATCGTCTCGGTGCGCGGGCCGAGCGCCATCGCCGACGCGCAGACGCAGAGCAGCACGCCGAACAGCGCGTAGGCCCGCTTGCGATCCATGCGATCGCACCAGTATCCGCTCACCACGCAGCCGGCGGCGGAGGTGATTCCGCTGAACACCCCGGTCACGAGCGCGACCGTGTTCGCCGACGCGTGCCAGTCGTCGGCGACCGCCGACCACAGGTTCGAAGCGGCCCCGGAGCCGATGGGCAGAAAGCAGATGAGCAGCGCGAGAAAGCCGCCGCGCGAGCGCGCGACGCTCCAGAGGTCCTTGCCCAGCGCCACCAGGGTGCGGCCGTAGCGTCCGGTATGGATCTGCTCCGGAGGCTCCGCCACGAAGGCGAGCGCGGCGCAGCACAGCAGGCAGGTGAGCGCGAGGATCGCCGCGCCGATCCACGCCTGCGGGAGCGCCTGCGCGAGCCACAACCCGGCGCCGCCGCCCAGCCCGTAGCCGCCGAGGTTGCCGGCCTGGAACCACCCGCCCGCGCGGCCCTTGGCCTCGTCGGGCGCGCAATACGCCATCAGCGACTCGACAGCCATCGCGAGAAAGGTCACCGCCACGTTCGACGCCAGGACGACGACGGTGAGAAGCGCGAGCGAAGCCGACTCGGCCGGCACGGCGCCGGTCGCGAAGATTCCGACGGCGCTGACAATCGCCGCGACGACATACCAGCGCTTGCGCGTGAGCGTCGTGTCGGCGATCGGCGCCCACAGGAACTTCCAGGCATGGGGGATGTAGCTCAGCGCGACCAGCGCCCCCGACGCCTCGACGCTGACGCCGGCCTGCGTGAGCAGGTAGACGATCGTCACGCTCAGGTAGCCGGACATCACCCCGAACGGCGTGATGAGCACCATGAACACCGCGGGATGCGGCGCGCCGGTCGCGGCGGGCAGATGCAGGCTAATGGAGGGTTTCCGGCTCGAGCGCGCGATTGTGATTGTTGCTCAAGCGCGCGAGATCCACAACATCGTCGCACCGGAGACGAGGAGCAGGCCGTCCATCAGGAGCCGAAAGCTCTGCGCGTCGAGCTTGAGCACGAAGCGCCTGGCGACGAAGGAGCCGACCATCAGCGACGGGCCGATGACGAGCCCGGCAACCAGCAGCTCGGTGGGCAGCGCGCCGAGCACCCTGAAGGTCGCCGCCTTGGACAGGTAGATTGCGAGCGACGCGGCGGCTTCGGTGGAAAGAAACGCTCCTTTCACCAGGCCGAAGGCGAGAAACACCGGGACGCTGATCGGCCCGGTCGAGGCGACGATTCCGGTCAGGTAGCCGATCACGGCCCCGATGATCGCAAGTTGCCAGAGCCGGATGCGCAGCTCGCGCGCCGCGAGAAAGCGCCGGACGGGGATCATCGCCAGGAAGAAGACGCCGAGCGCCGCTTCCACCATGCGCGGGGGGAGCTCGAGCAGCGTGCGAGCGCCGAGCGCCGCGGCGGGCGCGGCGGTCGCCGCGTAGACGAGGCAGGGCCGCCACGCGATGTCGCGCCACCACACGAGGATCCGCGAGGCGTTGGCGATGATCGACACGACCGCCATGATCGGCACGGCGCGCTGCGGGCCGAACTGGATCACCAGCACGGGCATCACCATGATCGACGCGCCGAAGCCGACGATGCCGCTGATGGTGCCCGCGACCAGGCCGACGGCGAGCACCAGTGCGAACTCGGAGAGGCTCGGCATGCGCTCGCTCACTCGAGGTGAGCCGCGAATCTAGCCGCCTCGCCGGCAGCCGTCAAAGCGCGGCTGCGGGGGGCACTCGAGCCGATCCCTTACAATCGCGCGCATGCGCTGGCTTCGGCTCGCGAAGATCTGGCTGGTTGCGCTCAAGTACGGGCTCGACGAGTTCCTGCTCGGCCACGAGCGGTTCCGCTGGCTGCGGCCGACGGCGCGCATGCTCACGTTCTGGCGCGACCTCTCCACCCCGCGCGCGGTGCGCCTGCGGCTCGCGCTGGAGGCGCTCGGGCCGATCTTCGTCAAGTTCGGGCAGGTGCTTTCCACGCGCCGCGACCTCCTCCCGCCGGACATCGCCGACGAGCTCGCGCTGCTCCAGGATCGCGTGCCGCCGTTCGGCAGCGACCGGGTGGTCGCGACGCTCGAGCGCGTCTACGGCCGCAGCGTCGATCAGGTCTTCCGCTCGTTCGAGCACGAGCCGGTGGCGAGCGCGTCGGTGGCGCAGGTGCACCTGGCCGAGCTGCCCGACGGCACGCCGGCGGCGGTGAAGGTACTGCGGCCGAACATCGCCGCGACGATCGAGAAGGATCTCGGGCTCATGCAGATGGGCGCCTGGGCCGCCGAGCGACTGTGGAGCGACGGCAAGCGCCTGAGGCCCCGCGAGGTGGTCGCGGAGTTCGACAAGACGATCCATGGCGAGCTGGACCTCTCGCGCGAGGCCGCCAACTGCTCGCAGCTCAGGCGCAATTTCCTGCACTCGCCGCTGCTCCTGATCCCGGAGGTCTACTGGGACTGGTGCACGAGCGAGGTGATGGTGATGGAGCGCATGTCGGGGGTCCCGATCAGCCAGGTCGAGCGGCTGCGCGAGCACGGCATCGACATTCCGCGGCTCGCCCGCGCCGGCGTGGAGATCTTCTTCACGCAGGTCTTCCGCGACGGCTTCTTCCATGCCGACATGCACCCCGGCAACATCTTCGTCGCCACCGACCCCGCGAACCACGGCAAGTACATCGCGCTCGACTTCGGGATCATGGGGACGCTCTCGGAAACCGACCAGAACTACCTCGCGCAGAACTTCCTCGCCTTCTTCCGCCGCGACTACCACCGCGTGGCGACCGCCCACATCGAGTCGGGCTGGGTGCCGCCGGACACGCGGCCCGACGAGCTCGAGAGCGAGATCCGCGCGGTGTGCGAGCCGATCTTCGACCGGCCGCTCAAGGAGATCTCGCTGGGGCGCGTGCTGGTGCAGCTGTTCAAGGCCTCGCGCCGGTTCAACGTCGAGATCCAGCCCCAGCTCGTGCTTCTGCAGAAGACGTTGCTCAACGTGGAGGGCCTCGGCCGCCAGCTCGACCCGGACCTCGACCTGTGGGTCACCGCCAAGCCCTTCCTCGAGCGCTGGATGCAGGAGCAGGTCGGCTGGCGCGCGCTGTCGCGGCGGCTCCGCGACGAGGCGCCGTTCCTCGCGAGCGTCGTCCCGCAGCTGCCGCGGCTCATTTTCGACCATTTGAGCAAGCCCGGGCCGGCCTCGTCCGAGGCGATGCAGGCGCTGGCCGCCGCCCAGCGCAGCCGCAACCGCTGGCTCGCGGTCATCGCCGTCCTGCTGGCCGCCGCGCTCGCCGTCCTGCTGCGCCGCTCGTTCCTCGCCTGATCCGGGTAAAGCGCTAGAACGCTTGTACTTGTTTATCCCGTGATGTAACGTTCGTTACATGACGGCCCCCTCCGCTGCCGCTGCAACCGCTACCGAAGTCGTCGATCGCCTGCGCTCGAGCTTCGACGGGCTCAGCCCCGAGCTGCAGCGCGCCGCGCGCTGGATCACCGACCATCCGAGCGAAACGGGGCTGTGGTCGATGCGCCAGCAGGCCCGCAGCGCCGGCGTTTCCGCGCCGACGATGCTGCGCCTCGCCAACGCTCTCGGCTTCGCCGGCTACCCTTCCCTGCGCCGGCCGTTCCAGGAGGCGCTGGCCGGGCGGACGGCTTACGGTCCCCGGGCTTCCGCGCTGCAGGCGGCGCCCCAGGCGAGACGCATCGAGAGGCTGGCGCGCGACATCGCGGCTTCGCAGAGCGTCGATGTCGAATCGGTGCTGGCGCTCAATACGCCGTCGCGCCTCGAGGCGGCCGTCGCCGCGATCGCGGCGGGACGGCGCGTCGGCTTCCTCGCGGTGCGCGCCCCGTTCGGCATCGCCTTCCAGTTCCGCTACGCCTACAACCTGATCGCGCGCAACGGCGTGCTCTTCGACGGCGTGGGTGGAACGGTGCACGACCAGGTGGACGCGCTCGAAACCGGTGACGTGCTCGTCGCCATCAGCCAGGAGCCGTACTCGACGCCGACGGTGGAGGCCGTCATCGCCGCCGCGAAGCGCGGCGTCACGGTCATCGCGCTCACAGACAGCGCGCTCTCGCCGCTCGCGCGCAACGCTCATCACTTCCTGCTGTTTCGCGCCGACTCGATTTCGTTCTTCCCGTCGATGATCGGGCCGCTTGCGCTGGTCGAGCTGCTGGTAGCGTGGCTCGCCGCGAAAGGCGGGAAGACCGTGCTCAAGCGCCTAGCCGAAGTCGATGCGCGGCTCGCCGCCCAGCGCGCCTATTGGCGCCGCGCGCCGCGCAAGACTTCGAGGAGGACCGCGCCGTGAGCCGCATTCTGCATCGGAGCCTGCGCGGCAGCCTGCCGCTCGCCGCGGGCGGACGAGGGATCCGCGTCGTCGACGACGCCGGCCGCGAATACATCGACGCCTCGGGCGGCGCAGCCGTCTCGTGTCTCGGCCACGGCCATCCCGACGTGCTGCGGGCGATGCACGAGCAGATCGATCGGAACGCCTACGCGCATACGAGCTTCTTCTCCACCGCGGTGGCCGAAGAGCTCGCCGAGCGTCTCGTCGCCGGCGCGCCGGCAGGCATCTCGCACGTGTATCTCGTCTCCGGCGGCTCGGAGGCCTTCGAAGCCGCGCTCAAGCTCGCCCGCCAGTACTTCGTGGAGATCGGCCAGCCGCAGCGCCGGCACTTCATCGCCCGCAGGCAGAGCTATCACGGCAACACGCTCGGCGCGCTCGCGGTCGGCGGCAACGAATGGCGGCGGCGCCAGTTCGCCCCGCTCCTGATCGACGTCGCGCACGTCTCTCCCTGCTACGAGTATCGCGATCGCCGCCCGGCGGAGACCCCCGAGGCCTACGGTGCGCGCCTCGCGCGGGAGCTCGAGGATACGATCGAGCGCCTCGGCGGTGAGAACGTGATCGCCTTCTGCGCGGAGACGATCGGTGGCGCGACCGCCGGCGCGCTTCCGCCGGTCCCCGCCTACTTCCGCCGCATCCGCGACATCTGCGACCGACACGGGATCCTGATGATCGCCGACGAGGTGATGTGTGGCATGGGCCGGACCGGCACGCTGCACGCCGTGGAGCAGGAAGGCATCGCGCCGGATCTCCTTGCGATCGCCAAGGGTCTCGGCGGCGGCTATCAGCCCGTCGGCGCGGTGCTGGTCGGCGGGAAGATCGTCAAGGCGCTGTCCTCGGGGAGCGGATTCTTCCAGCACGGGCATACGTACATCGGGCATCCCGTTGCCTGCGCCGCCGCGCTGGCGGTGCAGCAGGTCATCGAGCGCGATGACCTGCTCGCCGCGGTGAGAAAGCGCGGAGCGCACTTGCGCCAGCGGCTCACGCACGCATTCGGCGAGCATCCTCATGTCGGCGACATTCGCGGCCGCGGGCTCTTCATGGCCCTCGAGCTTGTCGTCGACCGCAGCACCAAACAGCCGTTCGATCCCGCCCTGCGATTGCACGCCCGCGTGAAGGCCGAAGCCATGGCTCGCGGACTCATGGTCTATCCAATGGGCGGCACGATCGACGGCCGCCAGGGCGATCACGTTCTGCTCGCTCCGCCGTTCATCGTCACTGATGGCGAGCTCGACGAGATCGTTCGGCGCCTCACCGCAGCAATCGACGCGGCGCTCGACGCGGTGCGCGAGCAGCGCGGAGCCTCACGCCCGGCCGTGCCCGCCGCCGCGGCCGCGGATGAAGGCAGCGTCGCTTAGGACGGCCTGCCGGCGTATCGGGCTCTCTGTTTTGGGTCTCTTCTGTTCACCGGAGGAAGGAAACATCATGTCAAATCATCGCCGTCGCAGCACATTCGTCGCAATCTCGCTGGCGGCCGTCGCGCTCGCCTGCGCCCTGGGCGCTCCGTCCGCCATGGCACAGCAGAAGTTCGTGACCATCGGCACGGGCGGAGTGACCGGCGTCTACTACGCGGTCGGAGGGGCCATCTGCCGCCTGGTCAACAAGGACCGCGCGAAGACCGGGCTGCGCTGCTCGGTCGAGTCGACGGGCGGTTCGGTCTACAACGTCAACACGATCAAGACCGGCGAGCTCGACTTCGGCATGGCCCAATCCGATGTGCAGTACCAGGCCTACAACGGAACGGGTCCGTTCAAGGAGGCGGACAAGGATTTGCGCTCGGTGATGTCGGTGCATCCGGAGCCGTTCACGGTGGTCGCGCGCAAGGAGGCGGACATCAAGACCTTCGCCGACTTCAAGGGCAAGCGGTTTAACGTCGGCAACCCGGGCTCCGGCACGCGTTCGGCGATGGACGAGCTGCTCGCGGCGATGGGCATGAAGATCTCCGATTTTGCGCTCGCCTCGGAACTCAAGGCCGACGAGCAGGGAGCCGCTCTGTGCGACAACAAGATCGACGGCTTCTTCTATGGCGTGGGACATCCCTCGGCGAACATCCAGGATCCGACGACCGCCTGCGGCGCCAAGCTGGTCTCGCTCACCGGCCCCGCCGTCGACGGCCTCGTCAAGAAGTACCCGTACTACGCCTACGCGACCATTCCCGGCGGGATGTACGCCAACAACCCCGAACCGACCCGGACCTACGGGGTCCTCGCGACGCTCGTGACCTCGGCCAAGGTCCCCGCCGACACCGTCTACGTCATCACCAAGGCGGTGTTCGAAAACTTCGACGAGTTCAAGAAGCTGCATCCGGCGTTCGCCCACCTCGATCCGCAGCGCATGGTGACGGACGGGCTCTCGGCGCCGCTCCACGAGGGTGCGCTGCGCTACTACCGCGAGAAGGGCTGGGTCAAGTAGGGCGGAGATTCCTTCGGCCCTGCGCGATGCGCGGATGAATCCGCATCCAGGCGAGCGTCCCGAGGCTCGCAAGGCGAGCGAGACCGTCGACGTTCGCGAGCTGGTCCAGCAGGCCGACCTCGGCGGGCGCAAGCCCATCGGGGCGGCGCGCATGCTGCTCAGCGCAGTGTGCATCGGCTGGTCGCTCCTGCAGCTGTGGTACGCCTCGCCCCTCCCGTTCGCCTTCAATGCCTTCATCCTGAACGACACCGAGATGCGCTCGCTGCATCTCGGCCTCGGTCTCTTCGCCGGCTTCCTGGCCTATCCGTTCCGCAAGTCCTCGCCCCGCGAGCGCATCCCCGTTGTCGACTGGATTCTCGCCGCGGTCGCGGCGTTCTGCGGCGCGTACCTCTTCCTGTTCTACCGCGAGCTCGCCACGCGGCCCGGAGAGCCCACGCCGATGGACTTCGCCACGGCGATCGTCGGCATGGCGCTGCTGCTGGAGGCCACGCGCCGCGTGGTCGGCCCGCCGCTCGCGATCATCGCCGGGCTGATGCTCGTCTACGCTTTCGCGGGCCCGTGGATGCCCGAGGTCGTGCAGCACAAGGGCGTGTCGCTCACCAAGGCGGTGTCGCACTACTGGCTGTCGACCGAGGGCGTGTTCGGCGTCGCGGTTGGCGTCTCGGCGAGCTACATCTTCCTGTTCGTGCTGTTCGGCTCGCTCCTAGAGAAAGCGGGAGCGGGCAACTACTTCATCAAGGTCGCCTTCGCGCTTCTCGGCCATATGCGCGGCGGGCCGGCCAAGGCGGCGGTCGTCTCCTCGGGCATGATGGGAATGATCTCGGGCTCCTCGGTCGCCAACGTCGTCACCTGCGGCACGTTCACCATTCCGCTCATGAAGCGCGTCGGCTACTCGGCGGAGAAGGCGGGCGCGATCGAGACCGCCGCCGGCGTCGACGGCCAGATCATGCCGCCGGTCATGGGCGCGGCGGCGTTCCTCATGGCGGAGTACGTCGGCGTCTCCTACATCGACATCTGCAAGAACGCCGCGCTCCCGGCGGCGATCTCGTACATCGCGCTCTTCTACATCGTTCACCTCGAGGCCTGCAAAGCGGGCATCAAAGGCCTCCCGCCGCGCCCCGGCAGCTCGGCGCTCGGCCGGCTCGGCGGGATCGTGATGACGGTCGCCGCGCTGGTGATCTTCGCCAACGTCGTCTACTACGCGCTGGGCTGGATCAAGGATGCCTTCCCGCGCGCGGCACTGTGGATCGTTCTCGGCCTCATCGCCCTCATCTACCTGTTGCTGCTGCGGATCGTGGCGGCTGAGCCCGACCTCGTCGTCGACGACCCCAACGCCGCGGTAATCGAGCTGCCGCCGCTGAAAGAGACGGTGCTGGCCGGGCTGCATTATCTGCTCCCGGTCGTGCTGCTGATCTGGGTGTTGATGGTCGAACGTCTCTCGCCGGGGCTCTCCGCCTTTTACGCGACCAGCCTGCTCATCGCGATACTGCTCACCCAGAAGCCGCTGATCGCGTTCTTCCGCCGGGAGCGCCAGCCGCTCGCGCCCCTGCGCGCCGGCTTCGCCGACCTGGTCGATGGGCTGGCGGGCGGGGCACGCAACATGATCGGAATCGCCATCGCCACCGCTGCCGCGGGGATCGTGGTGGGCACGGTGACCGTGACCGGCTTCGGCCTCGTCATGACCGACCTCGTGGAGGCGATCTCCGCCGGCAACATGCTGGGTATGCTGTTCCTGGTCGCCACGATCTGCATCATCCTCGGCATGGGCATGCCGACCACCGCAAGCTACATCGTGGTGTCGACGCTGATGGCGCCGGTCGTGGTGGAGCTGGGCGCCCAGAGCGGCCTGGTCGTGCCCCTGGTGGCGGTGCACATGTTCGTCTTCTATTTCGGACTGATGGCGGACGTTACGCCGCCGGTGGGGCTGGCGGCGTTCGCGGCTTCCGCAATCTCGCGCGGCGACTACCTGCGCACGGGCATGACCGCGTTCTGGTACAGCATCCGCACCGGCATCCTGCCGTTCATGTTCATCTTCAACACCGAGCTGCTGCTGATCGGCGTGACGTCGTTCGCGCACCTCGCGCTGATCGTCGCGGCGGCCATCGCCGCCATGCTCGTCTTCGCTGCGGCGACCCAGGGCTGGTTCGTCACGAGGAGCCGCTGGTACGAGTCGGTCGCGCTGCTGCTGGTGACCTTCACGCTGCTGCGTCCCGGTTTCTGGATGGATTTCGCCTACTCGAAGTACGATCTCGCGGCGCCGCAGAGGCTCAACGAGCTCGCAGCGACTGCCCCCGCGGACGCCGGTTTGCGGCTGCGCATCGCCGGCACCACGCTGGAAGGCAAGAATGTCACGAAGACCGTCTACCTGCCGCTTGGGAAGGAAGGCAGCGCCGCGCAGCGCATCCGCGCCTCCGGGCTGACCACGCTCGTACTCCCGGACGGGATCCAGATCGCCGCGGTCGGTCTCCACAGCGCGGCGGACAAGGCCGGCTTCGAGCAGGGCTTCACGATTACCGGCATCGAGATCCCCGCGCCGCGGCCGGCGAAGGAGTGGTTCTTCATTCCCGCGCTCGGGTTGCTGGCGGGGGTATACCTGCTGCAGCGGCGGCGGCCGACAACTGTCGCGCCCGCGCTTGCTGCGCCGCAGAGCTAGCATGGGACGGCACCGCGTCTAAACCCGCGCCCGGTGGGGCTACAATAGTGACCGACCCTCATTTCGCGAGGGATATCGTAATGACCGCGGTCAAGCTATCAGGTTGCGCCGTTCTGGTGTCACTGCTGCTATCCGCTGCGGCCTTCGCGGCGCCGCGGGAAGTGGTAGTGCTGCCCGTCGACGGCGCGATCGGACCGGCGAGCGCGCAATTCATCACCCGCGGGCTCGATCGCGCGGAGAAGGACGCCGCTCAGCTCGTCGTCATCGAGCTCGACACCCCCGGCGGTCTCGACACGTCGATGCGCGAGATCATCAAGGCGATCCTCGCCTCGCCCGTGCCGGTCTCGGTCTTCGTTGCGCCCAGCGGCGCGCGGGCCGCCAGCGCCGGCACCTACATCCTCTACGCGAGCCACGTCGCCGCGATGGCGCCCGGCACGAACCTCGGCGCGGCGACGCCCATCCAGATCGGCATGCCGTCGCCATCGCCCGCGCCGCAGGTCGACAAGGACAAAAGCAAGACCGGCGACGATCATCAAGACACGCTCGCGCGCAAGCAGGTGCACGACGCGGCCGCGTACATCCGCGGCCTCGCTCAGCTGCGGGGGCGCAACGCCGACTGGGGCGAGCGCGCGGTGCGCGAGGCGGTGAGCCTGTCCGCCGACGAGGCGCTGGCGCAGAAGGTGATCGACCTCACGGCGCGCGACGTGCCCGATCTCGTCGCGAAGCTCGACGGGCGCAAAGTCGCGATCGCGGCGGGCGAGCGCACACTGGCCACGTCCGGCGCGGAGATCGTGACCCTCGCGCCCGACTGGAAGAGCCGCTTTCTCGCCATCATCACCGAGCCAAGCGTCGCGCTGATCCTGATGATGCTGGGCGTCTACGGCATCCTCTTCGAGTTCATGAACCCGGGATTCGTGCTGCCGGGCGTGATCGGCGGCATCGCGCTGCTGATCGGACTCTTCGCGCTCAACATGCTGCCCATCAACTACGCGGGGCTCGCGCTGATCCTGCTCGGCCTCGGCTTCATCGTGGCGGAGGCGTTCGTGCCGGCCTACGGCTCTCTCGGCGCGGGCGGGGTGATCGCGTTCGCGATCGGCGCCGTGATGCTCGTCGACTCCGACGTTCCCGGCTTCACGGTGCCACTGTGGCTCATCGCCGCGATCACGCTCGTCTCCGCGGCATTCGTGTTCCTCGTGGCGCGCCTCGCTGTGCGCGCGCACCGGCGGCCCGTGGTGACCGGCTCCGAAGAGCTGATCGGCAGCGTCGGCGTGGCGCTCGAGGACGTGCAGCGGGAAGGCTGGGCACGCGTGCACAGCGAGCAGTGGCGGGTGCAGAGCGCGGTCCCGCTCAAGCGCGGACAGAACCTGCGCGTGACCGGCCGCGACGGTCTGGTGTTGACCGTTGCGCCGCTCGAACAAGCAAGCGAAGGAGCGTAAGCCATGTTCTTCGGAATGGGATTCGGCGCCTTTCTCCTGGTCTTCATCGTCGTGCTCATCGCGGTCTCGCTCAAGGTCCTACGCGAGTACGAGCGCGCGGTCGTGTTCCAGCTCGGCCGGTTCTGGAAGGTCAAGGGGCCGGGGCTGTTCCTGCTGATCCCCGCCGTCCAGCAGATGGTGCGGGTGGACCTGCGCACGGTCGTGATGGTCGTGCCGCCGCAGGACGTCATCACCCGCGACAACGTCTCGGTCAAGGTGAACGCGGTGCTCTACTTCCGCGTCGTCGATCCGGCGAAGTCGGTGATCCAGGTCGCGAAGTACCTCGAAGCCACCAGCCAGCTCGCGCAGACCACGCTGCGCGCGGTCCTGGGCAAGCACGAGCTGGACGAACTGCTCGCCGAGCGCGAGAAGCTGTCGCTCGACATCCAGCGCGTGCTCGACGAGCAGACCGACGCCTGGGGCGTGAAGGTGTCGAACGTGGAGATCAAGGACGTGGACCTGAACGAGTCGATGGTGCGCGCCATCGCGCGCCAGGCCGAAGCCGAGCGCGAGCGCCGCGCCAAGATCATCCACGCCGAGGGCGAGCAGCAGGCCGCGGAGAAGCTGCTCGAGGCGGCGCAGATGCTCTCGCGCCAGCCCCAGGCCATGCAGCTGCGCTACCTGCAGACGCTTGCGCTCATCGCGGGCGACAAGAGCTCGACCATCGTCTTCCCGCTGCCGCTGGAGTTCCTGAGCGCGCTCGGTGTCGCGAAGGCTTCGCCGCCGCCCGCAGCGTGATGCGTCGGCGAGGGGTCCTGGTCGCGTAGCGAGTGCCGGGGCGCAACGATGCCCGGCGGCGCCCGACGCCGGCCCTCGGGATCGCGCGGCGAGGGTCGCGGCTGCCCGGCTCGACCCTGCGCATCGGCCGAAAGTCGCACGAGCGCGGGCCGCGGCAGCGCGACACTGCGGGCATGGACAGCCCGAAGACCGCCCGGCCCACCGCCGCCCAGCACTTCCTCACCGCCGGCCTCGACGAAGGCCGGAGCGGCGTCCTGACCGATCACGTCGCCACGCTGCAGCTCGCGTGGCGCGCGTGCCGGGACCGCTACCCCTTCACCCTGACCGCGGGCGTGATCCTTCCCGATCACCTGCACTGCATCGTCGCAATCCCGGCAGACGACCCGAATCGCTCCGCGCGCTGGGGACTCCTGCGCGAGCTCTTCCAGCACGTCGTCAACGGTCGCTCCTCCGGGGTCTGGCTCGAGGAGCGCCCGCTCCGGGACCGTGCGGAAGTCGAGCGCAGCATCGACTATATCCACGCCGATCCGGTGCGTCACGGCTGGGCGCGCTGCTCGCGCAAATGGCCCTACTCGTCGCTGCACGCCTATATCGAGAAGGGGCTGCGGCCGCTGTACTGGACCGGCGCCGTCGAGGGCGGCTACGGCGCGCGGGGCACGGAGCACGGGCCGCGGTAGGCCGGGCTATTTCTTCGCGGACCGGGTGCCGACCGTCGTCTCGTTCCACACGATCGCCACGTCCGGCTGGGCTTTCACAAGCCGCTCGAGCGCGCTCTTCTGCGCCCGCGTCCGCACGCAGCCCTGCAGCGTGACGAACTTGCGCATCGTGGTCACCCACACGCTGGTATCGCGGAAGCGGCGGTCGCCGCGCACGGCCTGCGCCACCCGCTCGTTGATCTCCGGATCGTGCTTGTACGCGCCGCCGCACTCGCAGGTCCCCGCGAGGCAGCACGAAGTTCCTCGCTCGGCGCGCTCGTGGGCCGTGATGCGCATCTCCTGCTCGGTCAGGATCGGCGGTTTGCCCTGGGGGCAGCCGGCGTAGCCGCCGGTCGCCTGCGTGAACGGATCGAGCTGATAGCTGCGCGGCTCCTCGGCTGATGCGCAGCATGCGCCGACCGCCAGCGCCGTGCCGACCGTGAACGCAGCCACGGGGTGTCGAAGCCCTTCGACGCGCCTGGAGGTCTCGCCGGAGATCACGCCTCATTTTGCTACAATTCGCCGACTACGCGAGGGGGTTCCTGGTCGACTGGCGATGGCGCTGCTCGAAATCCAGAACGTCACCCGCCGCTTCGGCGATTTCACCGCGGTCGACGACGTCAGCATCGGCATCGAAGCCGGCGAATTCTTCACTCTGCTCGGCCCCTCCGGCTGCGGCAAGACGACGCTTCTGCGCACGATCGCAGGCTTCGAGACGCCCGACCGGGGGCGGATCCTCCTCGACGGCGAGGATCTCGTCGGCCGTCCCCCCGAGCGCCGGCCGATGCGCACGGTCTTCCAGAGCTACGCCCTGTTTCCGCACATGACGGTCGAGGGCAACGTCGCCTTTCCCCTGCAGATGTCGCGGACGCCCTCCGCAGAGGTCGCCGCCAAGGTCGCCGCGGCGCTCGAGGACGTGCGCCTGCAGGGCTTCGGAAAGCGCTATCCTCACGAGCTCTCCGGCGGGCAGAAGCAGCGCGTGGCGATCGGCAGGGCGCTCGTGACGCACCCGACGGTGCTGCTCCTCGACGAGCCGCTGGCCGCGCTCGATGCGAAGCTGCGCGAGGAGATGCAGATCGAGCTCATCAATCTGCAGAAGGAAGTCGGCATCACCTTCGTCTACGTCACGCACGACCAGACCGAGGCGCTGGCGCTGTCGCATCGCATCGCGGTGATGAACAAGGGTCGCGTCGAGCAGCTCGACGAGCCGTCCAAGATCTACGGCTTTCCGCGCACGCGCTTCGTGGCGGACTTCATCGGCCATTGCAACCTGTTCTCCGGCCCCGTCGGCGCCCGCGACAACGGCGTGCTCACGCTCGACGTGCCGGAGCTGGGCCCGGTGCGCATCGCCACCGATTCCGCGCTTCCCGCCGGGCGCCCAGGCACGATCGCGCTCCGGCCCGAGAAGATCCGGATCGACGCCGGCGCGCCGGCCGGCACGCCCGACAACCACTATCGCGGGACCGTGCAGGAGTTGCTCTACATGGGCGACGTCACGGTGTACAAGGTCGGCATGCCCGGCGGCGCGCAGATCGAGGCGCTGCTCGCCAACTCGCAGAGCGGCCGGGCGCGCTTCTTCGAGGTCGGCGACGCGGTCGAGGTGAGCTGGGCGGTGGGCGCCGGCCACTTCATCGCAGAGTGACCGTGGCCGCGCGCCGCGCTCGCAGCTTCGGCCGCTGGCTGGTCGCCGGCCCGCCGATCGTCTACCTCGTCGTCTTCTTCGCGATTCCGTCGCTCATCATGGTCCTCGCCTCGTTCCGCACGCCGGGCGAGTTCGGCGGGCTCGCGCCGCTGTACGAGGGGGGCACGCTCGATCTGAACCTCGACAGCTACGCGCGCTTCTTCTCGGAGACGATCTACGCCCGGATCTTCCTGAAGTCGGTCGGCTACGCGCTCGCGACGACGCTGTTCTGCCTGGCGCTCGCCTACCCCCTCGCGGTGCTGATCGCCCGGAGCTCGAAGCGCTACCGCGACCTGCTGCTGCTCGCCGTCATCCTGCCCTTCTGGAGCAACTTCCTGATCCGCATCTACGCCTGGATGATCATCCTCGGGCCCAACGCGGCGCTGGCGCGGAGCGTGAACGGCGTGCTCGCCTGGTTCGGGCACGATCCGGTGCCGCTGCTGTTCAGCGCCTTCGCGGTCCTGGTCTGCCTCGTCTACGTGAGCCTGCCGTTCATGGTGCTGCCACTGTACGCGAATCTCGAGAAGCACGACCCTGCCCTGCTCGAGGCGGCCCAGGACCTGGGCGCGAGCGCCTGGCAGCGCTTCTGGCGCATCACGTTTCCGCTCTCGCTGCCGGGCGTCTACGCGGGCGCAGCGCTGGTATTCATCCCGGCGCTCGGCATCTTCGCGATCCCCGACATACTCGGCGGCCCCGCGGACAGCCTGATCGGCAACGTGATCAAGCAGCAGTTTCTCGAGACGCGCGACTGGCCCTTCGGCAGCGTGCTGTCGATCGTGCTCACCGTGGCCGCGCTCGCGATCGCCGGGCTCGCCGCGTGGGTCGCGCGCCGCAACCTCGGCATCCCCTCGAGCGCGAAAGAGGCCCGTGCCTAGCCGGCGCCGCTTCGGGCTGTGGCTCGCCGCAGCGGCCGGCTACGCCTTCCTCTACGTGCCGCTCGCGATCGTGGTCGTGTACTCGTTCAACGACTCGCGGCTCAACGCCGAATGGGTCGGCTTCACCCTGAACTGGTACCGGACGCTTTTCGGCGACGACGCCATGATCTCCGCCGCGGGCAATTCGCTCGCGATCGCCTTGACCGCGAGCGCGGTGTCGACGGTGCTCGGGACCGCGGCCGGCGTCGCCATGCACCGCTATCCGAGCCGCCTGCTGTCCTTCCTCGTGCTCGCTCCGATCGCGATTCCCGAGATCCTCATGGGCGTGTCGCTCCTGATCTTCTTCGTGCTGCTCAACTTCACCCTAGGCCTCGTCTCGGTCGCGCTGGCCCACATCGCCTTCTGCATCGGCTTCGTGGCGATCGTCGTGCGCGCCCGCCTCGCCGGCATGGACGAAAGCCTGACCGAGGCCGCCCGCGACTGCGGAGCGACACCATGGAACGCCTTCCGCTACGTGACGCTGCCGCTCATCATGCCTGGCGTGATCGCCGGCGCCCTGATGGCGTTCACCCTTTCGATCGACGACTTCGTGATCACCTTCTTCACGGCCGGCGCCGGCACGGTGACGCTGCCGCTGCAGATCTACTCGATGATCAAGATCGCCGTGACGCCGGAAGTGAACGCCGTCTCCAGCCTGTTGATGCTGCTCACGCTGGCGCTTATCATCGTCGCATCGAAGGTTTCCCCAACCATCCTGCGCTCACAAGAGGATCCGGCAAGATGAACACGATCTTTTCCGCCGCGCGCCGTGCGCTGCCGGCCTGGCTTCCGCTCGCGCTGCTCCTCGTCGCCGCGCCTTCGCTCGCCAAGGACGAATTCCACCTCTACAACTGGAACAACTACATCGCGCCCGAGACCATCAAGCGCTTCGAGGACTCCTGCAAGTGCGAGGTCGTCCAGACCTACTACTCCTCGAACGAGGAGCTTCTCGCCAAGATCGCCGCCGGCGCCAAGGGCTACGACATGTACGTGCCGACGTCGAATGCGGTCGACGCGCTGATCAAGGGCAAGAAGCTCATGCCGCTAGACCAGTCGAAGCTGACGAACCTGAAGAACATCGACCCGCGCTTCCTCAATGCGTACTTCGATCCGGGCAACAAGTACTCGGTCCCCTACGCGATGTCGACGACCATCATCGGCTACAACGACGTGAAGATGAAGGAGCTGGGGCTCCCCACCGACACCTGGGCCGTGATCTTCGAGCCGAAGTACCTCGAGAAGGTCAAGGGCCGCGTCACCGTGCTCGACGACGAGGGCGAACTGTTCGGCGCCGCGCTGAAGTATCTCGGCTATTCCGTCAACGACACCGACGAGAAGCACTGGAAGGAAGCGCAGGCGCTGATCAACCGGGCGAAGCCCTACTGGGCGGCGTTCAACGCCTCGTCGTACATCAAGGAGCTCACGGTCGGTAACATCTGGCTGGTCCACGGCTACTCCAACGACATCTTCCAGGCGAATCTCGATGCCCAGGCGGCAAAGCGCCCGTTCCACCTGGTCCAGGGGATGCCCAAGGAGGGCGCCGTGCTCGCGGTCGACAACATGGTGATCCCGAAGGACGCGCCCCGCCCTGATCTCGCGCTCAAGTTCATGAACTTCATGCTCGAGGGGAAGAATTCCGCTGAGCTCACCAACCTCATCGGCTCGGGCAATCCGAACCTGGACGCGGTGAAGTACATCAAGCCCGAGATCCTCAAGAACCCGGCGATCTTCCCCGACAAGGAAGTCGCCGCCAGGCTCGAGCAGCTTCGCGACCTAACCGCGGCGCAAAGACGCCTGCGAAGCCGGATGTGGACGGAGATCAAGGCGGGACGTTGATCGTCGTTCCCGCGCAAGCGGGAATCCAGTGTCTTTCGTGCGAACGCGACTCTGGTCCCCGCTGGAGGCTGGCCGCGAATGCATCGCTCGCGGCGGGGACGACGCAGTCGCGCCGCCGCTCGCGAGCAACCAAGCCGCTCATGGTCGACACTTCACTCACCCTGCGCCTGCTCACCGGAGCGCCGGCCGAGATGGCTGCGCTGCAGTGCGTGCTCGAAGCGGCGCCCGCATACTTCCAGACGGTCAGCGGCACGCTTCCGGGCTCAGCCGAGGCGCAGAGCACGTTCACGTCGCTCCCGCCCGGCAAGACCTACGCGGACAAGTTCGTATGGGGGCTGTACTCGGGCGATGCGATGATCGGCTGCGCGGACGTGATCCGCGGCTATCCGGTGCCCGAGTCGGCGGTGATCGGGCTGCTGCTGCTCGCTCAGGACCGGCAGCGGCGAGGGCTCGGGCGGGCCTTCGCCGCACTCGTCGAGAGCCGAATCGCGTCGTGGCCGGAGATCCTCCGCTTTCGCCTCGGCGTCGTGGCTTCGAACGGCGGAGCGCTCGTCTTCTGGCGCAAACTCGGCTACCGCGAGACCGGGGAGATCAGGCCGACGCACTCGGGCTTCCTGCGCGAGGTGATCGTTCTCGAAAAGCCGGTCGCGCGTGGCGTCCCGGCGGGCTGACCGCGCCGGCCGCCATGTCGCAGCCCGCCGCAGGCACGACCGCGCATCCCGCGAGCCGGCTGCCGCAGTATCTCGCGCTGCTCTACGGCCTCATGATCGTCTACGCGAGCCTCGAGCCGTTCTCGGGCTGGATGGCGCCGCTCCCGGGCACGCCGTACTTCCTGCTTGCCCCCGAGCGGGCCCGCTTCACGCGCTTCGACGTCGCGATCAACCTGATCGCCTACGCGCCGTACGGGTTCTTCATCGCGCTGATCGGCGAACGACGCTCGGCGGTGGCGCGCGTGGCGACGGCAGTGGGCCTCGGCGGCATCCTGTCGCTCGCGATGGAATCGCTGCAGATGTTCCTTCCCACGCGCGACGCCAGCGTGGTCGACCTCGCCTCCAACACCGCCGGCGCTGCGCTGGGGTCGCTGGGCGCGCTCGCCTTCGACCGGATCCCGGGCCTGCGTGCGCGCATCCGCCGCTGGCGCCACCGGGTGTTCCTCGGCGGAAGGAGCGGCGACCTCGGGCTCGCGCTCCTCGGCATCTGGCTGCTGTCGCAGATGAATCCGGGGATTCCGCTGTTCGCCGCGACTTTCGATCCGTCGCTCGAGCTCGCGCGCGACGTCCCGGGCATGCTGCTGCAGGCCGCGCAGAGCGCGTTCAGCGTGATCGGCGTCGGGCTCTTCCTGGCGCTGCTCCTGCGCCGGCGGCACGATTTCGGAGCCGCGGTGATGCTTCTCATCGCGGTCGCGCTGGTGCTCAAGGCGGCGGCGGCGACGCTGCTGCTCAAGTCCGCGGTGTGGGAGTCTTGGCTGCAGCCGGGCGTGTCGCTTGGGGTGGCGGTTGGCGCGGTGGCGCTCCTCGCCGCGATCTGGCTGCCGCGGCCGGCGCGCACGACGCTGTGCGCGATCGCGCTGCTCTCATCGCTCCTCGCGCCGCTGCTCGCGCCCGATCTGTGGCAGGTTCGCGCGCCTCTGGCTCTGTTCGACTGGCCCTACGGCCAGCTCCTGAACTTCAACGGCCTCACCCATGCGGTGCTCATCGTCTGGCCGCTGCTCGCGAGCGTCTACCTGCTCTGGCTCGCCGGCAAGCCGGGCTGGGGCTCCCACGCGGGACACGGCGATCCGTCATGACCCGCGGCGAATCGCGCACCACGATCGCGGGCCCGGCGGGCGCGCTGGAGGTCGTGCTCAACCGGCCTTCCGACACCGACGCCGAGCCGCGCGGGCTGGCCCTGGTCGCGCACCCGCATCCGCTCCAGGGGGGCACGCTCGACAACAAAGTCGCGCAGACGCTCGCGCGGACCTTCGCCGCGCTCGGCTACGTCGCGGTGCGCTTCAACTTCCGCGGCGCAGGCAAGAGCGCGGGTGTGTTCGACGAGGGCCGGGGCGAGACCGACGACGCGCTCGCGGCGCTCGCCTACACGCGAGGCGAGTTCGCCGCCCTCGCGCAACGCCCGCCGGTGCTCGCGGGCTTCTCGTTCGGGACCTTCGTGCAGACGCGGGTAGCGCACACGGTCGCGCCGGAGCGCATGGTGCTGATCGGGCCCGCCGTGGCGCGCTTCGCGCTCGAGCCGGTCCCACCCGACACGATCGTCATCCACGGCGAGGAGGACGAGGTGGTGGCGCTCGGCGACGTCTTCGCGTGGGCGCGCCCGCAGCAGCTCCCCGTGATCGTCTTCCCCGGCTGCGGCCACTTCTTCCACGGTCGGCTGCCGCAGCTCCAGCGCACGATCGCCGGCATGTGGCAGCGATGAGGCAGTCTGACGGCGTCGTCCTCGCGGTCGCGGGGCTCCGAAAGAGCTACGGCGGCAACGAAGTCCTGCGCGGCCTCGACTTCGCGATCCGGCGCGGCGAGTGCTTCGGCCTCCTCGGCCCCAACGGCGCCGGCAAGACGACCACGCTGCGCTGCTGCCTCGGGCTCACCGATCCCAACGCGGGAACGATCACGCTCGTCGGCGAGCCGGTCCCGCGCGCAGCGCGAGAAGCGCGAATCCGCGTCGGCGTCGTGCCGCAGATGGACAATCTCGACCCGGATTTCACCGTGGCCGAGAACCTGCTCGTCTACGGACGCTACTTCCGGCTCGACGACGAGCTCATCGACCGGCGCATTCCGCAGCTCCTCGATTTCGCGGGCCTCGCGAACAAGGCCGACGTCAGTATCCGCACACTGTCGGGCGGCATGAAGCGCCGGCTGATACTCGCGCGGGCGCTCATCAACGATCCGGAGTTTCTCATCCTCGACGAGCCGACGACGGGCCTCGACCCTCAGGCGAGGCACCTGATCTGGGACGGGCTGCGGCAGCTCCTCACCCACGGCAAGACGATCCTGCTCACGACCCATTTCATGGACGAGGCCGAGCGGCTGTGCACGCGCATCGCGGTGATCGATCACGGCCGCATGATCGCGAGCGACGCCCCTCGCGCGCTGATCGCGGCGCACGTCGAGCCGGAGGTGATCGAGGTCTACGGCGACGCGGCGCGCGCCTGGGCCGAGGCACAGGGCAGAGCCCTGGCCGACCGCCTCGAGCTCGCGGGCGAGACCGCGTTCTGCTACGCGCGCGACGCTGCTCCTCTGCTCGCCGCGCTCGCGCACGCCTCGGGCGTACGTTATCTGCACCGGCCGGCGAACCTCGAGGACCTGTTCATCAAGCTCACGGGACGCGAGCTCCGCGACTGAGCGCGGCCCGGCGGTGAGCGCGGGAGAACGCCGGGGTCCGGGGTATCGCGCTCGCCCGCTCGATCCGAGCTGCGTTTACCGCGTTCTTGTCGGCTACGCGCGCAGGGTCGCGATCAGCCGCTTGGGCTCCCGCAGGAGCTCGAGCGCATCGAGGACGCTCGCGGCCACGACGTCCGCCGACGCGACGGTCTCGGCCGACGCGCCCTCCGCCTGAACGACTGCCACGCCGACGGCCGCGGCGGCGAGCATCCTGCGGTCGTTGCGCCCGTTGCCGATGGCGAACACGCCTTCCGGACCGAGGCGCTCGACGTGCGCGAGCTTCGCTTCGTCCTGCGCCGATTCGGCGATGATCGTGAGGTTGACGGGCAGCCCGGCGAGCTCGACTCCCGCCCGCCCGAAGGTATCGGCCGTGATCACGTGGATCGCCAGACGCTCGGCGAGCGCCGCAAGCGCGTCGCGCACGCCGGGAATCAGCCTGCCGTCGACCGCGAGCGTCCCGTTGTAGTCCAGGACCAGGTGCCGCAGCTCGAGCGTGCCGAAGCCCGGAACGGAGAGCCGGATCATGCCGAGCGCGGGAGGCCGCCGCGCGATGCCTCTACGCGGGCTTGCGCGCGGTGATGGTCCACGAGCCCGAGCGCATGTAGACCTTGCCGTCGCGCTGGTGCCGCGCCAGCTCGGCGCGCATCGCCGCCTCGATCTCGGAGCGGCGCTTCTCAGCGAGCTCGCCGGCTTCCCGGAAGACCTCGCCGGCCGGCCCGATCGCCAGCTGAAACTGCAGCGCCTGGTCGACCGTGGCTCCGACCATCACGTCGCCGTCGATGCTCTCGAAATGCGCGTCCTCGAAGCCTGCGGCCTTGAGCTGCGCACGCACGACATCGGGGCTCGCCATCGAGAACGGCCCGGGGCCGCAGGTCTGCGCGTTCTCGCCCGGCGGCGGCAGGAACTCGAGGACGAGCTTCTTCGGCAGCTCCGCCCACGGGTTGTCGGCGATCGACCGCCAGGTGATGAACATGAGGCGGCCGCCGGGCTTGAGCGCGCTGCGCACGTTGCGCATCGCCGCCACGGGGTTGCTGAAAAACATCATCCCGAAGCGGGAGAAGACGAGATCGTAGACCGGCTCGAAGCGGTAGGTCTGCACGTCGGCGGCCACGAAGCGGACGTTGGCCAGGCCCGCATCCGCGGCATCCTTACGGCCCTTCTGGAGAAAGGCGTCGCAGCAATCGAGGCCCAGCACCGACCCGCCCGGACCGACCTTCTTCGCGAGCTCGATGGCGGTGTCTCCCCAGCCGCAGCCCACGTCGAGCACCCGGGCTCCCCGCTCGATCTCGAGGCTCTCGAGCGGCGCCTCGCTGTGGTAGCTCAGGCCGTCCATCAGGATGTTGCGAAAGCGCTCGAACTTGGCGACGAGGACGTTGTTCCAGAAGGCGGTGAACTCGTCGCTGCCGACGGCGGCTTCGGTCATGAGGCGGTCTCCTGTCCTTGTATACTCCCCGCTTACCCGAATTCTAACCCCCGCGCATGCTCGCCGCGACGCTCCCGCGCTGGCCGGAACTGTCGCTGCGCTGGATTCCGGTCTGGCGCCGCAACCTTCTCGTCTGGCGCAAGCTTGCCTTCGCCTCGGTGCTCGGGAACATCGCCGATCCGCTGCTCTACATGCTCGCGCTGGGCTACGGCATCGGCGCCTTCGTGCCGGAGATCGGCGGCATGAAGTACATCGCCTTCATCGGCACCGGCATGGTCTGCCAGAGCGCGATGTTCACCTCGTCCTTCGAAGCGATGTACTCGGCCTTCTCGCGCATGCACGTGCAGCGCACCTGGGACGCGATCATCAACGCGCCCATCTCGCTCGACGACGTCGTGCTGGCCGAATGGATCTGGGCGGCGACCAAGAGCGTGATGTCGGTGGCCGCCATCCTGGTGGTGATCCTGCTGCTCGGCTTCGGCCACTCTTGGCTCGCGATCTGGGTGCTGCCTCTGGGATTCCTGACGGGACTCACCTTCGCGGGCTTCGGGCTGGTGATGACGGCGCTCGCGCGCAACTACGACTTCTTCACCTATTCGCTCACCTTGTTCCAGACGCCGATGCTGCTGCTCTCCGGGGTTTTCTTCCCCGTCGCCCAGATGCCCGCGCCGCTGCAGGCGGTCGCCGCCGTTCTGCCGCTCTCGCACGCGATCGACATCGCCCGGCCACTCCTCGCGGGGAAGCTGCCCGACGCCCTGCTGCTGCACGTCGCCGTGCTCGCGGGCTACGCGGTCGTCGCGTACACGGTCGCGCTGCTGCTCACGCGCAGGAGGCTGCTCAAGTGACGCGAGCGCCCTGACATGCTCTGGGTCAAGTCGTTCCACATCGTTTTCGTCGTGACCTGGTTCGCGGGCCTGTTCTACCTGCCGCGGCTCTTCGTCTACCACGCCATGACCACCGACGCGCAGGGCAACGAGCGCTTCAAGCTGATGGAGCGCAAGCTCTACTACGGCATCATGACTCCGGGCGCGGTCCTCACGATCGCTTCGGGCGCGTGGCTCTGGCTCGGCTTCGGCATCTCGGGAGGCTGGCTCCTCGCGAAGCTCGCCCTGGTCGCGATCCTCGTAGCGCACCACCTCTGGCTGGGCAAGCTAATGCGGGATTTCCGCGACGGCCGCAACCGGCACGGCGACGTGTTCTATCGCTGGATCAACGAGCTTCCGGCGCTGCCCGTGCTGGTGTTCGCCGTGCTCCTGGTCGTGTTCAAGCCCTTCTAGCTCGAGGCGAGGGAAGCACTCGCCCATGGCCGCTCGCCCGCGCCGGCGCCGCTGATGGAGGGCTACTTCGCGCCGTGCCCGCGGGGCCTCGAGTCCGCGCTCGCGGAGGAACTCGCGAGCCTCGGCGCTGTCTCGATCGCGACGGCCGACGGCGGCGTCGGCTTCGAAGGCGATCTCAATCTCGCCTATCGCGCGAACCTCGAGAGCCGGCTCGCCAGCCGCGTCTTGTGGCGGGTCGGCGGCGGGGCGTATCGCAGCGAACGCGACGTCTTCGACCTGGCCAGCGAGCTCGACTGGCCGCGCTGGTTCCGCGCCGATCGAAGCCTGCGGGTCGACGTCGCGGCGACCCGCTCGCCGCTCAAGAGCCTGGAGTTCGCGACGCTGCGCATCAAGGATGCCGTCTGCGACCGCCATCGCGCGCACTCCGGCAGGCGCCCGAGCGTCAGCAAGGAGCGGCCCGACGTGCGCGTGCAGGCCTATCTCACCGTGGACCAGGTCACGTTCTATCTCGACACGTCGGGCGAGCCGCTGTTCAAGCGCGGCTACCGGCGCGAAAGCGCCGAGGCGCCGCTGCGCGAGAACCTCGCCGCCGGGCTGCTGCGCCTCGCGCACTGGCAGCCCGGGACCGCGCTGCTCGATCCGTTCTGCGGCAGCGGGACGATCCCAGTCGAAGCGGCGTGGATCGCGCTCGACGTCGCGCCCGGGCTCACGCGGACGTTCGGATTCCAGAAGCTCCACTGGTACGACGGGCCGACCTGGCAGCGGATCAAGTCGGCCGCCCAGCGGCGCGTGAAGCGGAGCACCGACACGCCGATCTTCGCGAGCGACGACGACCCCGCGGCGATCGCACGCTGCGCGAGCGTGCTCGCCGCCGCGGGCGTCGAAGGCACGGTCGCGCTCGAGCGTGCCGACGCGCTCCGGCGGGCGGCGCCCGCGCCGTCGGGGACGATCGTCGCCAACCCGCCGTACGGCGTGCGCCTTGCCCAGTCGGAGGCGCTGGCGGAGCTCTACCCGCGCCTGGGCGATGCGCTCAAGCAGCGCTTCGCCGGCTGGACCGCCTACCTGCTGAGCGGCGATCCGAGGCTCGCGAAGCTGATCGGCCTCAAGGCCAGCCGGCGCACGCCGCTGTACAACGGCGCGCTCGAATGCCGCCTCTACGAGTACCGCGTGATCGCCGGCTCAGCGCGAATGCTAAAATGAGCGCCCGCATCGATCGTCGATCCCGCGCGCTCTGCCACTCTGCCACCTCGCCATGATGCTGCCCAGCCGCCTCTACGAGTCCGAGCACACCCGGTTCATGCGCGAGCTCATGCGCCGCCGCCCCGACCTCGCGGAGAAGCAGCGCGAGGGGCGCGCGATCTGGTGGGACAAGACGCCGCAGGAGCTCGCCGAAGAGCGCACGATGGACCAGGGGCGCGTGGCGCAGTCGCCGTACGTGTACTCCAATCTTCCCAGCGTCGCCCCCGATCGCGAGTAGCGGGTTCGCGGCGGTCGACGCGGGCTGCGCGTCCCGGGCTACGGGGGACGCCGCGCGTGCCCGTGGATGAAATAGTGCTCGGTCTGAACGATGTCGGCGCTCCAGCCCAGCGCCGAGAGCTTGGCAGCGAGTTCCTGCGGCCGGTAGAAGAGCTTCACGATCCGGAACTCGCGGCCGTCGTTCAGCTTGCGGGTCACCACGCCGGCGTCGCGCCGCGGCACGGCGTGGTCCTTCGCGGTCGAGGTGGGATCGAAGGCCGAGTCGATAAGGTAAACGGCGCCCCCCGGCGCGAGCGCCGCCGACACCGTCTCCCAGAACGCCGCGAAGCGATCGTCGGGCACGTGCGACAGCCAGAAGCTGAAGAACACGAGATCGTAGCGGTGTGCCGGCCGCCACTCGAAGAGATCGGCCTCGACGTATTCGACGTTCGCCGCGGCGACCCGCGCACGGTTGATCGCGATCACTTCCGGGGATGCGTCGAGAGCGGTGAGCGTGGCGACGCGCGGCGCGAGATGGCGGGTGAAGAGCCCGGTCCCGCAGGCGAACTCGACCGCGGAGCTCGGTCGTCCCGCCGCGAGCCACTCGCCCAGTGCCTGCTCCACCGCCGCGACTTCCCCCCGCCAGCGATCGTTGAACTCGGCACCGCGGTCGTAGCGGCCGGTGCGGAACCACCATTCGTCGTACTCGCCCGCACGAGCGCGGTAGTAGTCGACCTGGTCCTTGAGAATTTCGTTCGCCATCGACCCGATGATACGGCACGTCGCCGACGCGAGGAACACGCGCGGCGGCGGCACCGCGACGGTTACAATAGTCCGTGACAGAGAATCCCCGCGACACGGTTGCCGCCTCGCGCGGCGACGCTTCTTCCCGCTCGCCGCACAAGGTCGCCGCCGGCGCACTGATCGCCGGTGCGGTCGCGATCGCGGCCATCCTGGCATGGCGCGGCGAGCACCCGGCGCTGCCGCCTCCCGCGCCTCCGCCTCCGGTCACCATCGGCGCAATCGACGCTCCGGCTGCCGAAGCGGTCGCCGGCACGGCGCTGCACGTCTCCGGCTGGGCGCTCGCCTCCGACGGCATTCGCGGCGTCGAGGTGCGCGTCGATGCGCGGCCCTACGCCGCGCGCTACGGAATCGCGCGGCCCGACGTCGCTCACGAGAAGCCGGGGTTCCCCGACACGAACGCGTCGGGCTTCGCCTTCGACGGCGAGTTCGCGGAGCTCGCGCCCGAGCGGCACGACGTGGCGGTGGTCGCGATCAGCAAAGCCGGGCGCGAGACCGTGCTCGGTCAGAGGGGGTTGGTGCCTCCGGAGGCGATGCAGCAATGGCAGCCGCTCTACGAGCAGCGCGGCACCAAGGCGATCGCTCCGTTCTACATCATTCCGGCGCTCTCCGGCATCGGGCTCGGCGGCGCGTCGGAGCTCGACACCGCCTACGCCGACTATCTCTCGCCGACGTTTCGCAGGGGCATGCGCGTGCCGATCCTCTACCTGCGCACGACGCTCGGCGCGGCGAAGGACTGGGTGTTTGATCCCGACTGGGACATAGAGCGGCGCTGCGGCGACAAGCGCATCGCCGAGGATTCGCTTTCCTCCGTGATGCGCTTCTCGATCGAGCACAGGCTGCCGGTGCTGTTCACGCTCAACGGCGGCATCTGGGCCGACGCCGCCTGCGACGTGCCCGACTGGGACGTCAACGATCATCTCGAGGCCGACCCCGCCAACTGCCAGTGGAACGAGAAGAACGAGGTGATGCCGGATGACTATCTGCGAACCCTGACGGGCTCGATGGACGCGCCGGAGCTCGCGCGCTCGCTCAGCTTCAACGCCTACGCGACGCTCAACCGGCACTACAAGCGGCGCAATCTGCAGGCGGCCGGACGCATGGTCATGGACTTCGCGCGCGCGCATCCGGAGCTCTTCATCGGCATCGCGCTCGATGCCGATACCTACATGAATCCGTTCTTCGACGAGAAGCAGTGGTACGACTACAACCCGGGAACGCTCCGGCAGTTCCGGGAATGGCTCGCCGGCACGGGGCCTTACGAGGGCAAGCCGGCGCCGGGCGTGCCGGATCTCTCCCGCTACCGCCGCAAGCACCCGCTGTCGCTCGCGGAGGTGAACAGGCTCGCCGGAAAATCGTGGCGGAGCTGGGCCGAGGTCGATCCGCCGCGCGCCTTTCCGCACGAGGGGAAGCCCTTCTGGCAGGACCCCTGGGAGCACGAATGGGAGGTT
>Ga0335079_10000438_pt1 | contig 47861 bp, 43 predicted proteins | sample Lox_Sample_33_FD_206719 | JGI IMG/M metagenome (GOLD analysis project Ga0335079, IMG submission 206719) | Soil microbial communities from Loxahatchee National Wildlife Refuge, Florida, United States - Lox_Sample_3.3 | ecosystem: Environmental > Terrestrial > Soil > Wetlands | place: USA...
TGACCCGCGTCGATCTCACCAGAGACAGCGTTTATTTGGACCCGACACGAATTGATTTTCCCAATCGTGAGGTTTCGCGTTCGGGTTTCGCCGCTCTTGGTCGGCACGAAGCGATAGACGCGCTAAGGGCGGCAAACCCATCGTTCCTCGAAGCCCCTGACGTGCTAGGCACCATTCGTAGATTGATCGAAATTGAAATAGCGGCGGTGCCCACAGAAGTTGGACCACCAATCGCGCTCGTTGAAATCGACAAAGAAGGCGCGCACTGGAAAAGCAAGGGTGCGTGCGGCGCTAATTAGGTCATCCCACGGGCGCGCGTGGGACACGCGGGGCTACTCAGGTAGCCGCTTCGGAGGCCTTAGGTATTGGCATCTCCCGAGAGTACGTGACGTCCGACCGCGCGGCCCTGGCCGTCGAGAATGCGAAAGCCGTTCGGAGGACTTTGCGGATGCCTCGCTTGGGTCGCGGCCAGCATATTGCGAGCAAGGCTCATCGCATCAGGCAGAGTATCTCGTGGGAAAACCAATTGCTCGATCAGCTCGTTCGGGTTCTGCTTGCTCGCATTGATCCATTGAATTGTGAGCACGCCAATATCCTCCCTGCTTTCCGGTGCGGATCACTCCTATGGCGTTGGGGGTGGCCCCTTCTTCGTTTCATCAAGCAGCTTGGCCAGAAAACTGACAAAGGCAATACATTCGAGTGCCCGCTCGGGCTCGTCCTTTTTGAGCGCGTGAGCCCGCGGATTTCTTAAACCCGTTACCGCACCGCTGAACAACATCATAAATCCGCGCTGCTCGTCTTGATCTGAGGGGCTCCGCAGGTCGTTGAACCGAAGTATTGGCGCCTTAGGGGAAAATACGTGCTCCATCAAAGTGACACCGTCCTTTTCCACGCCACTTCGCATCCGAACCCGCTGGATTAGCGCCTTTACCGCATCCTCTATGGCGTTTGCATAGTGACCATCGCGATAGAGTTGGCTGGCGGCAAATGCTATGTCCGGCTGCAAATCGAGCCCCTCATAGGCCTGAAGCAGTCGCTCTGCGCTTCCCTCGCCCGGCTCGGGTGCCTCGATTAATTCCAACCGTTCCACAATTGATTGGAGGCACGTAATTCTCGGCTGGACCTTCGGTTGCCAAGGGGCAGGAGCGTCGCCGCGAAACATGTGGGCGGGGCGTACGTATACAGGTTCGAGGAAGTGAACGTCGTCGTACTCCTTCGCATATGTCTCGGTCGTAAATATGCGCTTGAGCATCTCGTAGTTGTAATCACTCCAACGCCTGTAATCTTCCTCAGAAGCTTGAGGCGCTAGGTCATTGGCGGGAGCGGCGATCAGCGCTCTACCCTTTTCTATTTGCCCCTCGATCTTTGTGCGCGCCTCGGACACAGGGATGCGTAAGGCAGCCTGCTGGTTGATTGGCTGAGGGCTCTTTGGTCTGCGTGGCATCGAATTCACTCTTTCCAGGGCGATGGCGGCTGGAACTGTGTCCCCTTACGTGTCCCCCGCGCCGATTTTGAGACCATATCGGCCCTATACATGCTTTAAGTGCTTGATTTATTGGTGGGTGCAGCAGGACTCGAACCTGCGACCCGCTGATTAAGAGTCAGCTGCTCTACCAACTGAGCTATGCACCCACCGGGAGGGGCGCCGTATATATCAAGGGCGCCGTCCAATGTCGAGCCGAGCCGGGCACTCCGGGGCCTCAGCCAGAGGTTACCCCTCGCCTTCGCCGTAGCGCCCGATGCGCACGTCCCGGTGCACGTAGACGCTCATCAGCAACCCGAAGCCGAACATCACCGTCAGCATCGCGGTGCCGCCGTAGGAAATAAGCGGCAACGGCACTCCCACCACGGGGATCAGTCCCATCACCATCGCCGTGTTGATGAAGACGTAAAGGAACATGTTCACGGTGATGCCGAGCGCCAGCATGCGCCCAAAGTGGCTGCGGCTGCGGAACGCGATCGCGAAGCCGTAGATCAACACCAGCGTATAGAGGCCGATCAGCGCCAAACCGCCCACCAACCCCCATTCCTCCGCGATCATCGTGAAGATGAAATCGGTCTGTTTCTCCGGCAAGAAATTGAGATGGCTTTGGGTCCCCAACAGGAAGCCTTTGCCGAATGTGCCGCCCGATCCGATCGCGATCTTCGACTGCAGGCTGTGATATCCGGCGCCCAGCGGATCGTTCTCGGGATCGAGGAAGGTGTAGAGCCGCTGCCTCTGATAATCGCGCAGGAATCGCCAGGCGACGGGCAGCGCGCCGAGCCCACCCGCGATCGCGAGAGCGAACATCCAGATGCGCACCCCCGCCAGGTAAAAGATCGTCGCCGCCCCCAGGATCAGCATCATGGCGGTGCCGAGATCAGGTTGCTTCAGCACCAAGGCCGCGGGAAGCAGCACGCCCAGCACGGGTATGATCAGGCGGGTCGGGCGCCCGATCTCATCGAAGTTGAGGGTGTGGAAATACCGCGCCCCCGCCAGCACAACCGCCACCTTCATGATCTCCGAGGGCTGTAGCTGGATGATGCCCAGATCGATCCAGCGCTGCGCGCCCATGCCGATGGCGCCGCGCACCTCGACCGCGATCAGCAGGACGAGGGAGAGGAAGTAAATCGGGTAGGCGAGGCGAAACCAGGTTCTGAGATCGACCAGCGCCACCCCGATCATGACCGCGACCGCGACCAGGTAGCGCATGATTTGCTTGCTGGCCCAGGGGTCCCACTGACCATTCGCAGCGGAATAGAGCGTAGCAAAGCCGACGGCGGCGAGCGTGCTCACCAGGAGAATCAGTCCCCAATTGATGCTCCAGACCTTTTCAGCAAGGCCGAGGCGGGTTGATCGACCGAGATCGCCAGTGAGGCTCATGTCGATTTGCTCATCCGCGCGGCGAGGGTTGTTCGACCGCCATGCGCCCGTCCGGCACTCGCCGCGCGGGATCGCGCTTCTGCGTCTCGATCAGCACATCGCGGCAGATGGGCGCGGCAACAGCCGATCCGCCGCCAGCCTCGACACCGCCGTGCTCGACCACCACCGCACAGACGTAACGCGGCGCGCTTACCGGCGCGAAGGATACGAAGAGCGCGTGATCGCGATCTTTCCACGGCACATCCTTGGCCTTGGGCACGCCGTGCTCGCGCTCCGCCTGTGTAATGTGCCGTACCTGCGCCGTGCCCGACTTGCCGCCCATCTCCAACCCGGCATCCTTGATGCGCGCGGCGTAGGCGGTGCCGCCTTGCTCGTTCACGACCGCATTCATGCCATCGAGCACAAGATTGAGATCGCGCTGCGCCACGTTCAGTCCCGGAAGCGACGCGAGCACCAACGGGTCGTTAGGCTTCATGATCCCCGCGGCGCGGGTGAGGCTCGGCACGATATGCCGCCCCGTGACCAGCCGCGCCACCATGGTCGCGAGCTGGAGCGGCGTCGAGGTGATATAGCTCTGGCCAATGCCGCAGCTAATGGTCTCGCCCTGTTGCCAGGCGATGCCATAGCGCGCGAGCTTCCAGTCGCGGGTCGGGATCAATCCGCCCTGTTCGTCCGGGATATCGATTCCGAGCTTCGATCCGAAACCAAAGCGCTCGGCCATGGCGGCGATGCGGTCGATGCCGATCCGGTGCGCCATCTCGAAGAAATAGACGTCGCACGAATTCTTGATGCCGCCGCGCATGTCGAGCGTGCCGTGACCCTGGTGCCGCCAGCAGTGGAATGTGGTGTCCCCGAGCTCGAAATAGCCGGGACAAGAGACGCGCGTGTCGGGCGTGGCAAGACCCGATTCGAGTGCCGCCAACGCCACCATCGGCTTGAAGGTGGAACCCGGAGCATAAGTGCCGGCGATAGTCTTGTTGCTGAGGGGATTGAGCGGGTTCGTGATGAGGTCGTGCCACTGGGCCGGACTGAGGCCGGCTGCGAACGCGGCCGGATCGTATCCGGGAACCGAGACCATCGCCAACACTTCGCCGGTCGGTGCGTCGAGCACCACGCAGGCGACGCTGCCCTCGGAGATGCAGCGCTGCGCCACGTATTGCTGCAGCTCGGCATCGATGGTGAGCGCCACTTCCTTGCCCGACGTGCCCTCGTGACGGGACAATTCCCGCACCACGCGGCCGAATGCATTGACCTCGATCTGGCTGGTGCCGGCGACGCCGCGCAAATCCAAGTCGTGTGTCTTCTCGGCGCCGCTTTTGCCGATACGGAAATCCGGCAATTCCAATAGCGGATCGCCGGTCAGCTCCTTCTCGGAAACCGCCGCCACGTAGCCGACCACGTGCGACGCCATTTCGGCGAGCGGATAGGCGCGCGTCAGGCCCTGCTCGATGCTGACGCCTGGCAACTCCGGCGCATTGACCTCGATGCGGGCCATCTCTTCCCAAGTGAGGTTCTCGCGCACGACCACCGGCACGAAGCTGTGCTTGCGACGAATCTCACGGAGCACGCGATGCCGATCGTTGTCGCCGAGCGTGATCAGCGCGCCGACGGCGTCGAGTGTCTTCTCGAGGTCGCCCGCCTGCTCGGCGACAAGGACGACACGGTAGTTCTGTCGATTGGAGGCGATCTGTGCCCCGAAGCGATCGACGATCAGCCCGCGCGGCGGCGACAGCAGCCGCAAATTGATGCGGTTTTCGTCGGCAAGCATCGCATAGCGGTCGGCCTGCAACACTTGCAGATAATAGAGGCGCGCCGCGAGCGTCCCGAGCAGCGCCACTTTGGCGCCGGCCACCAACGCCGCGCGGCGCGTCAACAATCGGGTGCGCTTGTTCTCGCGCTGCATCTCAAGCCCGCATCAAATTGCGCTGCAGGCGCACGAACAGATAGCTCGCGACCGGATATGTCGAAATGGTCAGCACGCCCTGGAACAGGAAGGGTCGTAAATCCAGCACGAGCCGGTAAAGCACGCTGACCACCAGCCATTCGAGCGCCGTCGCCAGCGCTGTTGCCACCACGAACCCCGCCCATACCACGCCAAAGGAGCGGCCGGCGAACAACCGCCGCTGACTGAGCACCGCGGCACGCACCAGCAGAAGGGTCAATGACGAGATGCCGAGCGGCGCGCCATTGAGCAAATCGAGCAGCAGGCCCGCCGCGAAGATTGCGGCATAGGGCAGCAGGTCGGGTCGATAGATCGACCAGTGATAGACCGCCATCAGAGCGAAGGCCGGGGTTACTACCGCGAAGCCCGGCAACTGCAGCGGAATGATCGATGCGAGCACCGCGAGCAGCGTCGCGAGCAGGGGCATCATTCGATTGATGATCCCGGTGTCGCGCTGGAGGAACGCGAGTTTCATCGGGAGCGTCCGCTATCGCGTCCCGAATTCAGGCTCGCGCCCGCGGTGCTGAGGGTGTTCCGGGCGCGGCCCAGGCACCTGGTTCTGCGGCAACACCCCACTCAGTCCAAAGTCGACGATGCGCACATATTCAAGGCGCGAGAGCTCGGCATAAGGTTCGACCCGCACGACCCCGCCATCGACCGACGCCACGGCGCCCACGGGAAGGCCCGGCGGGAAAATACCGCCGCTGCCCGAAGTTACGATACGGTCGCCGGGCTTCACGCCCGTCTTCGCCGGTAAATACAGCAGACGCGGCAGCTCGCTATTGTCGCCGGCCAGGATGGCGCGCTCGCGCGAACTCTCGAGCAGCACCGGGATGTTCGAGTTGAGATCGGTGATCAGCAGCACCCGCGCGGCGCGGTCGCCAACTTCGGTCACGCGACCGATGATGCCGTCGCCGGTGATCGCGGCTTGGCCCCGCTCGACCCCCTCGGCAGCGCCCACGTCGATCAGCACGTTGCGCAAGAACGCGCCGCCGGAGTTGGCGATCACCTGCCCGGTGATAAATCCGCGAATCCCCTGCGGCGTGAAATTGAGGAGCGCGCGCAACTCCGCGTTCTCGCGCTCAAGCCGGCGGGCCACCTCCTGCCACTGCAGCAGGCGCTCGTTCTCCTCGCGCAGACCCTGATTCTGGTGATAGACCAAAAAATGGTCTTCGATACGGCGCACGCCCGCGGCTACAGCGCCGAGCGGTTCGCTGATCGCATCGAGCACGGGCGTCAGGGTGTCGGCGACCTGGGTGCGCGCGCGATCGAACAGCACGATGTCGGCCTTGCCGAGCACGATCAGCATGACCGAGAGGAGGATCAGGAACGGCAGGGCGACGCGCTGTGCCGCCGCCCGCATGGGCAGCGCCAGTCGCAGCACGGATCCCGCCCTTTCCCTCACACCAGACTCCCGCCCCTAGCGCATCACCTCTCCCTGCCTTGCCGATCAGTACATGGTGATCAGCACGTTGCGCAGGGTCTTCATCTCCTCGAGCGCGCGGCCGGTTCCGAGCGCCACGCATGACAACGGATCGTCGGCGATCGATACCGGCAATCCCGTCGCATGGCGCAGCACGTAATCGAGATTGGTCAGCAGCGCCCCGCCGCCCGTCAGCACGATCCCCTTGTCGACGATATCCGCCGCGAGCTCGGGTGCTGTGTGCTCCAGCGCCACCTTCACCGCCTCGACAATGGCGCCCACCGGTTCCGCAAGGCTCTCCGCGATCTGCCGCTCGCTGATCACGATCTCCTTCGGCACGCCATTCATGAGATCGCGGCCCTTGATCTCCATGGTGCGCCCTTCGCCATCAGCCGGCATGCACGCGGACCCGATTTCCTTCTTGATGCGCTCGGCGCTGCTCTCACCCACCAGCAAATTATGGTTGCGCCGGATGTAGGCGATGATCGCTTCGTCCATCTTGTCGCCGCCCACTCGGACGGACCGCGAGTAGACGATGCCGCCGAGCGACAGCACCGCCACCTCGGTGGTACCGCCGCCGATGTCGACCACCATCGAACCCGTGGGCTCGGTCACCGGAAGTCCGGCACCGATCGCCGCCGCCATCGGCTCCTCGATCAGGAAGACGCGGCGCGCGCCGGCGCTCTCCGCCGACTCCTGGATCGCGCGGCGCTCGACCGCGGTCGACCCCGAGGGAACGCAGACGATGATTTGCGGACTGGCGAAGCTGCGGCGGTTGTGCACTTTGCGGATGAAGTGCTTGATCATCTCCTCCGCCACTTCGAAATCGGCGATGACCCCGTCTCGCAGCGGCCTGATCGCCTGGATGTTGCCGGGCGTTCGGCCCAGCATCATCTTCGCCTCGTCGCCGACCGCGAGCACTTGTTTCTTGCCCTTGACGTTGGCGATCGCGACCACCGACGGCTCGTTGAGCACGATCCCCCGGCCCTTCACGTAAACCAACGTGTTGGCCGTGCCGAGATCGATTGCCATATCCGCCGAAAGTATGCCGAGTAGGTTTCCGAACATGAACATGTGCTTTGTGGCGTGCCCCTGATTTTCTAACGCGATTCCCTTACGAAGTTGCTACCCTAGCAAAGAGGCGGCCCTAAGGCCGCCCCTTTTCGATCCTCCTACGCGGTCATGGCGGCTGGTGCCGTCCGCTCGCGCTTGGTCATGAGCTTGTTGAGCGCGTGAATATAGGCCCGTGCCGATGCTACCAGCGTATCGGGATCGGCGCCTTGTCCGTTTACGGTTTTGCCGTTCTCTTCGAGTCGCACCGTCACCTCCGCCTGCGCGTCCGTCCCGGCGGTGACCGCGTGCACCTGATAGAGCTGCAAGCGGGCGGTGTTCGGCACGATCGCCTTGATCGCATTGAAGGTGGCGTCGACCGGACCGTTGCCCGTGGTCTTTGCATTTCGAGCGGCGCCGTCGACCTCCAGTTCAAGTTCCGCGGTTTGCGGACCCTTGGAGCCCGCGATTACCTGCAGGGAGACGAACTTGATGCGATCATGGCCGCGCATGACCTCATCGTCGACCAGCGCAACGATGTCCTCGTCGTAAACATCCTTCTTCCGGTCCGCCAAGTCCTTGAAGCGGCGGAAGGCATCGTTGATCGCATTGTCGCCCAGTTCGAAGCCCAGCTCCCTGAGCTTCGCCTTGAAGGCGTGACGCCCGGAGTGCTTGCCCATGACCAGGGTGGAGCGGTGGAGACCGACCGACTCCGGGGTCATGATCTCATAGGTACCGGCGTGCTTCAGCATGCCGTCCTGATGGATGCCGCTTTCGTGAGCAAAGGCGTTGGCGCCAACGATCGCCTTGTTGGGTTGCACGGTAAAGCCGGTGATGGTCGAAACCAGGTGCGAGGCGCGCGTGATGAACTCGGTCTTGACCCCGGTCTTGAAGGGCATCGCGTCGTGGCGCGTCCTGAGCGCCATCACGATCTCCTCCATCGAGGCATTGCCGGCGCGCTCGCCGAGCCCGTTCACGGTGCACTCGACCTGGCGCGCACCCGCTCCGATCGCCGCCAGCGAGTTCGCGACCGCGAGACCCAGATCGTTGTGGCAGTGGACGGAGATCACGGCCTTGTCGATATTGGGAACCCGGTTCATCAGCATGCGGATGAGCGACGCGAATTCCTCCGGAACCGCATATCCGACGGTATCCGGGATATTAACGGTGCGGGCGCCCGCCTTGATCGCGCTCTCGACCGTGCGGCAGAGGAAGTCGTGCTCGCTGCGCGATCCATCCTCGCAGGACCATTCGACGTCATCGCAGAGGTTGCGGGCATGGCTCACGCTGTCGATCACCGCCTGATGCACCTGCTCGGGGTTCATCTGCAGCTTGTATTTCATGTGCAGCGGCGAGGTGGCGATCACCGTGTGGATGCGCGGCCGTTTGGCGTGCTGGAGGGCCTCCCAAGCGCGATCGATATCGCCGCGCGTCGCGCGAGAAAGCCCGGCGACGCTGGAGTTCTTGATCAGCTTTGAGACTTCGCGCACGGCCTCGAAATCCCCGTTGGAGGCGATCGGGAATCCGGCCTCGATCACGTCGATGCCCATCTCCTCGAGCAGCAGCGCGATCTTGATCTTCTCGTCGAGGTTCATCGATGCGCCCGGCGATTGCTCGCCGTCGCGCAAGGTGGTGTCGAAAATGACGACGCGATCCTCGGCCCTCTTGGCGTCGGATGCTGACTTTGATGTGGCGCTCATGAGCGCGGCTCCCTTAATGAAGGATGCAACGAAGCGGTTTCATCAAATCACCCCTGAATGCGCATCGCCGGACGCGAATGCCGGCATTCAGGGGCCGCTAAGTCGCAGCGCCCCGCCACAGAAAATAAGAAGGGTGGCGGCTCCAAGACTCCCATGGGCGAACGCCATCGGGCGCGACAAGCGCGCCGCCCTCTGGAGATCCCCTTTCGCGGTCTGAGCCATGTGCGAGACCGACCATCCAACGGCCGGAGTCCCATCCCGGCCGGTTATACCCTGAACTTCGCAGCCTTACCAATTGGTTAACGCCTGTAAGGGCGCGATTCGGCTGTACTTTTAACCAATTTCGGCATCGACCCGCAAGTATTCTCTTTCTCCCTAGTAATGCACGGACGAGCGATGCTCGGCGACGGTCACGCCGACCGGCAAGGCTGTTCAATTCTTGGTTTTGTCGACGAGCCGGTTTTGCGCGATCCAGGGCATCATTGCCCGCAGCTTTTCGCCGATCTGCTCCACCGGATGCTGCGCGCCGCGCCGCCGCATCGCCTTGAAGCTCGCCTGGCCGGCCGCGTTCTCCAAGACCCACTCTTTCGCGAATTTGCCGGTTTGAATCTCTTCGAGCACGCGCTTCATCTCGGCCTTGACCCGATCATCGATGATGCGGGGCCCGCGCGTGTAGTCGCCGTACTCGGCGGTGTTGGAGATCGAATACCGCATATTTGCGATGCCGCCCTCGTACATGAGATCGACGATCAGCTTCACCTCGTGCAGACACTCGAAATACGCCATCTCCGGCGCGTACCCGGCCTCGACCAAAGTCTCGTAGCCCGCCATGATCAGCGAGGTGAGGCCGCCGCAAAGCACGGTCTGCTCGCCGAACAGGTCGGTCTCGCATTCCTCCTTGAAGGTGGTCTCGATCACGCCGGCGCGACCGCCGCCGATCGCCGAGGCGTAGGAGAGCGCGATCTCGAGCGCGTTGCCGGAGGGATTCTGCTCGACCGCGACGAGGCACGGCACGCCGCCGCCACGCACATATTCCGAACGCACGGTGTGTCCCGGCCCCTTGGGCGCGATCATGAACACGTCCATGTCGGCGCGCGGCTCCACCAGCTTGAAGTGGATATTGAAGCCGTGCGCGAAGGCGAGCGCGGTGTCGGGGCGCATGTGCGGACGCAGATCATGAGCGTAGAGCGCCGCCTGTAACTCATCGGGGGTCAGGACCATCACGACGTCGGCCCATTTGGCGCCCTCGGCCGGCGTCATCACCTGGAATTTCGCGTTTTCCGCCTTCTTCGCGGAGGCGGAGCCCGCGCGCAAGCCCACGCGCACCTCCTTGACGCCGCTGTCCCGCAAATTGAGCGCGTGCGCGTGGCCCTGGCTGCCGAAGCCCACCACCAGCACCTTCTTGCTCTTGATCAAGTTAAGATCGGCGTCGCGATCGTAATAGACCCGCATGGTGATTTCCTCTGCTGAGCGAAGATTGCAGTGTACTTAGAGCCCCGCGGCGCCGCGCGAGATCGCGACGACGCCGGTACGCGAAACGTCCACGAGACCCAAGGGCTCCATCAAATTGATGAAGGCATTGAGCTTCTCTGGCGCTCCCGTCATCTCGAAGACGAAGCTCTCGATGGTCGAATCGACGACGCGCGCGCGAAAGATGTCGGCGAGGCGGAGCGATTCGATGCGTTTTTCTCCGGAACCCGCGACTTTGATCAGAAGAAGCTCGCGCTCGACCCGCGGCCCTTCCTCCGTGAGGTCGCGCACCGCGTGCACCGGCACCAGACGGCGAAGCTGCGCCTTGATCTGCTCGATCACCATCGGAGTTCCCGAGGTGACGACGGTGATGCGCGAGAGTCCGCGCCGGCGATCCACTTCCGCGACCGTCAGACTCTCAATGTTATAGCCTCGGCCCGAAAACAGGCCGATGACGCGGGCGAGGACACCGGGCTCGTTGTCCACCAGCACCGCGATCGTGTGGGTTTCGATTCCGCTCGCATTGCTCACGCTGGGCTCCTTGCGCGCCGCCGCCTTAGGGCGGCGCTTCGTCGATGGCTTGGCCGATGATCGGGTTCGCTGAATGGCGGGTCTCCTATACGAGGACCATGCCTTCTTCCGATACCGGCCCGCCCTCCTTCTTGTCCTGCGGCCCCAGCAGCATCTCGTTGTGCGCCGCTCCCGAAGGAATCATCGGGAAGCAGTTCTCGGCCTGATCGACCACCATGTCCACGATCACGGGCGCGGGCGTCTCGATCATCTTGGCGATGACGCCGTCGACTTCGTCGGGACGGGTGGCGCGCAAGCCGACCGCGCCAAAGGCTTCGGCGAGCTTCACGAAATCCGGCAGCGAGGCGGTGTAGCTCTCCGAATAACGCCCGCCATGCAGCAACTCCTGCCACTGCCGAACCATGCCCATGTACTGGTTGTTGATGATGAACACCTTGACCGGAAGGCGATACTGCATGACCGTCGACATCTCCTGGATGTTCATGAGGATCGATGCCTCACCCGCGACGTCGATGACGAGCGCGTCCGGATGCGCGATCTGCACGCCCATGGCGGCCGGAAGTCCGTAGCCCATCGTGCCAAGTCCGCCCGAGGTCATCCAGCGGTGCGGCTCCTCGAATTTGAGGAACTGCGCCGCCCACATTTGATGCTGACCGACCTCGGTCGTGACGTAGAGATCGCGCCCGCGCGTCGCCGCGTAGAGCCGTTCGAGCGCGAATTGCGGCTTGATGACGCGGTCGCTGTTCTGGTAGCGCAGGCAATCGCGGCGGCGCCACTCACCGATCTGCCGCCACCAGGCCGCCAGCGCCTTCGCGTCGGTCTTGAGGCGCTTTGCCTTCCAGACCTTCAGCATCTCCGCCAGCACTTCGGCGGCGTCGCCGATCACCGGGAGATCGACGCGGACGTTCTTGTTGACCGACGACGGATCGATATCGACGTGTATCTTGCGCGACCCCGGCGAGAAGGCGTTGATCCGCCCGGTCACGCGATCGTCGAAGCGCGCGCCGATGTCGATCATGACGTCGCAGCCGTGCATCGCGAGATTCGCCTCGTAGGTTCCGTGCATGCCGAGCATGCCCAGGAACTGCTTGTCGGAAGCGGGGAACGCGCCAAGCCCCATCAGGGTCAGCGTGACCGGATATCCCGTGAGGCGGACCAGCTCCGCGAAAAGCGCGCAGGCGCGCGGACCGGAATTGATCAACCCGCCGCCGCCATAGAAAACCGGCCGTTTCGCCGCCGCGATCATTTCCACCGCTTCCAGGATCTTTGCCGGATCAGGCGCGGTCTGCGGGCGATAGGTTTTGTGCTGCACGCTGTCCGGCGCCACGTAGTTGCCGGGGGCGAACAGCACATCCTTGGGCAGGTCGACGACCACCGGTCCCGGACGGCCCGAGCGCGCGACATAAAAGGCCTCGTGCATCATGCGCGCGAGCTGGTTCACGTCCTTGACGAGATAATTGTGCTTGGTGCACGGGCGCGTGATGCCGGTGGTGTCCGCCTCCTGAAACGCGTCATTGCCGATCAGGTGTGTCGGCACCTGGCCGGTGAGGCAGACGATTGGGATCGAATCCATGAGCGCATCGGTCAATCCGGTCACGGCGTTGGTGGCGCCGGGCCCGCTCGTCACCAGCACCACCCCGACTTTGCCGGTGGTGCGCGCGTAGCCCTCGGCTGCGTGCACTGCTCCTTGCTCGTGGCGCACTAGGATGTGACGGAGCCGGTTCTGCTTGAAGAGCGCGTCATAGATCGGCAATACCGCGCCGCCAGGATAGCCGAAAACGACATCAACGCCCTGGTCTACCAGGGCCTTGATGACCATTTCCGCTCCGGGCATGGCGGTCGCCGACATGACACCTCTCCTTTGGGTTGACCAGCATCGTTTCAAAAGCGCCGCTTTCCGCGCGGGACGCGACCGACTTTCGCAGCCCGATTTTGGGCGGCGGTGTCGTCGCAAGCCTCCCGTCCCGCGCGGAGGGGGCCACCCTAGACAGCTACGGATGGGCGGTCAATAAGCTCAGACGAATAAACGAAAATATTTCGGACAATAAACTTTCCGAAAATTGCGCGGGAAAGCTCCGCACCGTCAGTGGGGGCGAGTCCGGCATCTGCCGTCGGAACCATGTCATCTGCCGTTTGGCATAGCGCCGGCTTGCCTGCTGTCCCTCCAGTATAGCGGATTCCAGACTCTTCTCTCCAATCAAGTGTCGCGCAAGCTCGGGAACGCCGACCGCGCGGATGACCGGTACCTCCGGCGGCAGGTTGCGGGCCAGTAGCGCCCGCACCTCTTCGACCGCGCCAGCCGCGACCATGTCCCTGAAGCGCCGGTCGATGCTCGTTGCGAGTTGATCCCGAGGCGGCATCAACAGCAGCGCGAGCGCGGGCCGCCCCGGTTTCTGCTCGGCCATGCGTTGCCAATCCCCGAGCGGACGACCGGTCGCGGCCACCACCTCGAAGGCGCGGACCAATCGCTGGCGATCCCTGGGATTGAGCCGGGCGGCGCTTTCGGGATCTCGTTCGCGAAGGAGCGCCTGAAAGGCCTCACCGCCGAGTTCTCGATGAAGTGCGCGGGCCCTGCGGCGGACCGCCTCGGGGATTTCGGGCAACGGCGCCAATCCCTGGAGCAGAGCGCGCAGGTAGAGCCCGGTGCCGCCGACCAGTATCGGGAGACGCCCCGCAGCGAAGGCCGCGGCGATCTCGACCTCGGCCATGCGCGCCCAGCGCGCGGCCGAACAGGTTTCCGAGGCATCGAGCACGCCGTAAAGCCGATGCGGCGCGCGAGCCATGTCTTCCTCGCTCGGGCGCGCGGTCAGAATGCGGAGGTCGCGATAGATCTGCATGCTGTCGGCATTGATGATCGTGCCGCGGAATTCCTCCGCCAGCGCAAGCGCCAACGCAGACTTGCCGCTCGCGGTGGGACCGGCCACCAGCAGGATCGGTTGTTGCGGCCCGTCTCCCATTCGATCTCTTCAGCCTCGCCCCATCGCTCACTCGCCTCTCCCCTCTCCCACGCGCGTCTCGATGTTTCAATAGTTGCGATGTGAGAGCTATGAGAGTGAGCACGACTGCGCAAATCTCGCTGGAATGAGCAATCGCCCGTGGGAAGGCATTGCCGCTATTCGATCAGTCGGTCAGCCTCTACCACAAGCAGCGAGACTCGGCTTGCCTTCGGCCGAGCGCGCGCCGATAAGGCTGCATGACCGAGAACGTCCTCACCTTGATTGCCGCGCCCGCCTTCGGTCAGTCCGAGCGCGTCGTGCTGGACGTGGCCTCGGAAGCGCTCCGCCGATTGGGCGCCGACTTGGAGGCGATCGACTGGCTCGCCCCGGAAATCGCGGTGGACCTCCCTTTCGGCGGACTCGATCCCGAGCAGGCGGAGTCTGCGGTGCGCGTGGCGCTGCGACGCAGGCTCGGCGATTTGCCCGTGGACATCGTGGGGCAGAGGACGGAAGGGCGGCGCAAGCGGCTGCTCGTTGCCGACATGGAGTCGACCGTCATTGCCAACGAGATGCTGGACGAGCTTGCGGATTTGCTGGGGCTTGGCAACCGCGTCGCCGAGTTGACCGCGCGCGCGATGAACGGCGACATCGATTTCGTGGAGGCGCTCAGGGAGCGGGTGCGGTTGCTGCGCGGCTTTCCCGCGAGCGTCCTCGATGATGCGGCGCGGCGCATCCGAATAAACTCGGGCGCCGCCGCGCTGGTCGCGACCATGCGCGCTCACGACGCCACCACCGCGCTGGTCTCCGGCGGATTTCGCGCTTTCACCGGCCGCGTGCGGGAGGCGCTCGGCTTCGACCTCGATATCGCCAACGACCTCGAAATCGAAGGGATGCAACTCGCGGGGACGGTGCGCGAGCCGATCCTCGGACGCGAGGCGAAGCTCGCCGCGCTGACCACGCTCGCGACCGAGCGCGGGATTGCGCTCGCCGAGACCATCGCCGTCGGCGACGGCGCCAACGATCTGCCGATGCTCGAAGCCGCGGGCCTCGGCGTCGCCTTTCATGCCAAGCCACGCGTGGTCGAACGCGCGCGGCACCGCATCGACCATGCGGACCTACGCGCGCTCCTCTATGTCCAGGGCTACCGCGCCGGAGAGGTCAGGGACGGGACGCCAGATTGACCATCGTCCCGCACCCGATCGCGGCAGTTTTTCCGCCGAAAAAAGAAAGCCGAATTCTTTCAGTATGTCAGCACAAATTGGTTCGCGAGAGAGAGATATGTACTCTCACTCGCAGCGGTCTCCGGCCTCCGGCAGCGCGAAAGCAAAGAATGGCCGTATGCCGAGGTAGAACCGGATCAGCGGCGTCGACGGCGAGTCTATGAACTCACCTGCTCGCTCCTCCGGCGTGAGGTGGCGTGGTAGCACGCGATTGGCCTCGTCGATCAACGCTTGGCAGCGCGATGGAACACGCCACAGTTGCACAACGTTGTCGATCGATACCGTGACTATTCGTTGCCCCTTGGGAAGGAAGATCGCCTGATTCAGCGATAATCCATCGCCAGGAAGAACGGCAATCTGTGCTCCGCTTCTAATGTCCCAAAGGCGTGCGGTACGGTCGAGCAAGGAGGCAGTCGTGGCCGCCTGCTGTGCAGCGGGGCGGGCATGGCGCGCGGCCTTCAGCTACGCCAGCACGATGCGCTGGCACGCAGGACAGCGCACGGCAACGTAGTAATCTGTGTTCAATCCCGTCGCCCACCACACATGCCCGCAATAAGGGCATTGAACCCAGTTTCCGTAGTATGTGTCGTCCTGGCCGACTACTTCTTGAGCTTCGGGGTTCTTAGCGGTTGCTATCCGCTCGGGATCGAGTGCGCGCAACGTCTCCTCGCTGTCCAGCGGAACTCCCTTGCGCGCGTTCGCCTTATCCTTGCCGTGAGACATGTGAACCTCTCCGTTCGGGTATTCGAGCATGCTCGCTCGCCAAAAACGGCGCGAGGCTAACACTAACCACTCGATCGGCAAAGTGACCGCGATCACTTTTCGGGTGGCGATACACCGTTGAGTGCAAAACGGTCCGGCTCCCGGGTCGCGCGGTTTCGCCGCTTGCCCGGGATGACGGCGAAGAGAGGTGGTTCCTACTGCTTCGTCGTATCGCCGCCGTCGATGCGGAGCGCCTTCCAGCCGAGCTCGCCCTGACGATCCACAAGGAGCAGCACGGATTTGCGGCCGGCCTTCTTCGCCTCTTCGATCTTGTCGATGATCTGGCTCGGCGTCTTGACCTCTTCTTGTGCCACTTCGACGATGACGTCGCCGGCCTTGAGCGACTTCTCGGCGCCGGGGCTGCCGCTTTGGACTTCGGTCACGACCACGCCCGAGACGTCGTCCGCGAGCGAGAATTTGTCGCGGAGATCGGGGGTGATCGTCGCAAGCGAGAGGCCGAGGGTCTTGACCGTGGGTATCGGCGTCGCCGTCGCGCCCGACTTTCCGGTGTCGGTGCTGGCGACCGCCTGATCGGTGTCCTGCAATTCGCCGACCTTTACGTCGAGCACCATCTCCTTGCGCTTGCGCCAGATCGTCACTTTGACGGCCTTGTCGATGTCGGTCTCGGCGACGATGCGCGGGAGGTGGCGGACGTCAGGAATGTCCTTGCCGTCGAAATTGAGCACGACGTCGCCCGGCTGGATGCCGGCCTTTTGAGCGGGGCCGCCGTCATTGACGCTGGCGATCAGCGCGCCGCGCGGCTTGTCGAGGCCGAGGCTCTCGGCGATCTCGTCGGTCACGCCCTGGATGCGCACGCCGAGCCAGCCGCGCCGGGGATGGCCGTAGAGCTTCAACTGCTCGATCACGGGACGCGCGAGGTTGGCCGGGATCGCGAAACCGATGCCGATCGAGCCGCCCGAAGGCGAATAGATCGCGGTGTTCACGCCGATCACCTCGCCCGCCATGTTGAACATCGGGCCGCCGGAATTGCCGCGGTTGATCGAAGCGTCGGTCTGGAGGAAGTCGTCGTACTGCCCGGCGCTGATATCGCGACCCCGCGCCGAGAGAATGCCTGCGGTCACGGTGCCGCCGAGGCCAAAGGGGTTGCCGATCGCCATCACCCAGTCGCCGACCCGCGTCTGGTCGCTGTCACCGAATTTGACCGCCGTCAGCGGCTTGCTGGTCTTGACCTTGAGGAGGGCCAAATCGACCTTGGTGTCGCGCCCGACCACCTCGGCCTTGAGGTCGGTGTTGTCTTGGAGCGTGACGGTGATCTCGTCGGCATCCTGGATCACGTGGTTATTGGTGACCACGAGGCCGCTTGGGTCGACGATGAAGCCCGACCCCAGCGAGGTCGCGCGGCGCGCAGGCGAATCCGGCTTGGTTCCGTCGCCACCGCCACGATTGCGATCCATGAAATCCTTGAACAGATCGTCGAGCGGCGATCCCGGCGGAAATTGCGGCAGGTCGGGTCCCCGCGCGGTCTTGTCGGATTTGACGCTCTGGGTTGTCGAGATGTTGACCACCGCCGGTAGGAGCCTTTCCGCAAGATCGGCAAACCCGTCGGGTCCCGGCTTGGCGACGGCGCCGGCGGGGATGCCCAGAACCGCAAAAACCATCATTAAAATCAAAGCGGCGGGGCCAATCCTGCGGGCACGGCCAGCGGTCCCGGTCGAGAGCATGAAAGCGCGCCCGCCGCTCGCCACGGATGCAATCCAAGAGATCAAGAACGTCACTCCCAGGGAGAAGGGGATCCTATGAACATATTAGATGGGTATGGCGCCTACGGCAAACCGCGCCAGCCGGGATTCCGGGACGGCGAGCCGCCGTTCGATCACGCTCGCGAGAGCGCCGCCGCGAATGCTTCGCCGGAAATAAGGCGCCGCGCGCACTCAGGGCTTCGCCGCCGACGCCGATCCCGCGGGAGTACCCTCGGGCGAGGTGAAATAGCGGAAGAACTCGCTGTCGGGGGACAAGACCATGGTGGTGCCGTTTTCGAGCGCCGCGCGGTAGGCTTCGAGCGAGCGGTAGAATGCGAAGAATTGCTTGTCGCGGTTGAAGGCGTCGGCGTAGATGCGCACGCTTTCGGCATCGCCTTCGCCCATCAGGATTTGCGCCTGCTTCTGCGCCGTGGCGATGGTCTCGATGCGTTGACGGTCGGCATTGGCGCGGATCTTCTGCGCCTCGCGCGCGCCCTCGGCGCGGAATTGCGCCGCCTCGCGTTGCCGCTCGGTCTTCATCCGCTCATAGATCGCTTGGCTGTTCTCGGCGGGGAGATCGGCGCGCCGAATGCGCACGTCGATCACGGTGATGCCGAACGCCTTGGCTTGGATGTTGGCGGCCTCGCGCACCTGTAGCATGACCTCGGCGCGCTTGTCGGCGACGACCGACGCCAGCGGAACCTTGGCGATTTCCAGGCGCAGGGTGCTGTTGATGATCGAGGCGAGCCGCGCGTTGGCGCCGGCCTCCGTCCCAACGCTTTGATAGAACAGCAGCGGATTGACGATCCGGTAGCGCGCGTAACTGTCGACCACGAGCCGCTTCTGGTCGGCGGCGTTCACTTCTTCGGCCGAAGGTTCCAGGTAGAGGATGCGCTTGTCGTAGAAGATCAGGTTCTGCACGAACGGATATTTGAAGTGGAGGCCTGGTTCGTCCACCACCCGCTTCGGTTCGCCGAATTGCAGCACTAGCGCCAGCTCGGTCGGATCGATCGTGAAGGCGGACCCCAGAAGCGCGAGCAGGACCACGACGCCGAGGACCAGCGCGGCAATGACGCGCGCGCTCATGGCCGCGTCCCCGAGGCGCCGGCCGAGGGCTGTCCCGTGGCGCGCCCGGCGGGCGGCGCCGCGGGCGCCGCGCTCGACGGCGGTGCGGCATTGAGCGCGGGCAAAGGCAGATAGGGCACCACGCCGCTGGTCGAGATCCCGCGATCGACGATCACTTTGTTGGTATGCGCAAGCACGTCTTCCATCATCTCGATGTAGAGACGCCGCGCCGTCACGTCAGGCGCCGCGCGATAGGCCTCGTAGACCGAGATGAAGCGCGCCGCATTGCCCTGGCTTTGCTGCACGATGCGCGCCTTGTAGGCTTCGGCCTCCTGCACGAGGCGCGCCGCCTCGCCCTGTGCGCGCGGCACCACGTCGTTCTGATAGGCGTCAGCCTCGTTCTGCAGCCGGGTGAAATCGATTTTGGCGCTCTGCACGTCGCGGAAGGCATCGATGACCTGCGGCGGCGGATCGACCTTTTCCAAGCGCAGCTCGCTCACCTGAATACCGCTCTTGTAGGCGTCGAGGATGTCCTGCAGCAGCTTCTGCGTCTCCTGCTCGATCTGGCCGCGGCCCGGCGCGAGCGCCCGCGCGATCTCGGTGTGCCCGATCACTTCGCGCATCGCACTTTCGGCCGCCGATTTCACCGTCCCGTCGGGATCGGAAAGATTGAACAGATAGTCGGTCGCCTCTTTGATGTGCCAAAGCACAAAGAAGTTGATGTCAACGATGTTCTCATCGCCCGTGAGCATCAACGACTCCTCGGGCACCTGCTGCACGCGGCCCGGGCCGCGCTCCGACGGGCGATACCCGATATCGACGCGGTTGACGCGCGTCACCGCCGGGGTCAGCGCGGTCTCGATCGGATAGGGCCAATGCCAATTGAGGCCGGGCGTCGTCCGCTTGACCACCGCGCCAAAGCGCAGAACCACGCCCAACTGGTCCGGCTCCACGCGATAAAAGCCGGATGCAAACCAAGCGATCAGCAGAACCGCCAGGATCAGAAGGACGGCGCGCGAGCCGCCGAGTCCACCGGGCAGGCCGCCGCGCAGGCGATCCTGCCCGCGCTTGATCAGATCTTCGATATTGGGGCCACGCGACGGCCGGCCCCACGGACTTTGCCCACCACCCCAGGGACCGCCGCCATTGCCGCCGCCATCACCGCCGCCCCTGCCACCTTGATTAGTCCACGGCATCGCGCCACGCCCTTCCCGAACGCGCAAAGGCGGCCGCCTTTGCAAATCGCGCGCGATCCGCCTATATCACAGCCCGTCTGGGGACGAAGTCGGCGCGGCGTCTTCGCGATGATCGGGACCGGTGGATGAAAGTCAAGGAAATGAGGATCGTCACGCCGTGAGCACCGTCACCCAGGAGCAAGTGCTCTCGGCGCTGCGTCAGGTCATGGACCCCGACCGCGGACGCGACCTGGTGACGCTCGGCATGATCAGCGGCGTCCATTTGCGCGAGGGTCACGTAACCTTCGCGATCGAGGTCGATCCCGAGCGCGGACCGAAATTGGAGCCGCTGCGCAAGGCGGCCGAGCGCGCCGTGGAGCGGCTTCCGGGCGTGCTGTCGGTGTCCGCGGTTCTGACCGCCGAAGCAAAGCCCGGCTCTCGCCCGGCGACACGGCCTCAATCCGCGGAAACCGGCGCGCGGCCCGGACCCGGCGGCGCCAAGGCGCTGATCCCCGGCGTCAAGACCATCGTCGCGGTCGCATCGGGCAAAGGCGGCGTCGGCAAATCAACTCTCGCAGCCAATCTGGCGCTGGCGGCAGCGGCGAACGGGCTCAAGATCGGCTTGCTGGACGCCGATATCTACGGCCCCTCGATGCCGCGGATGCTGGGGATCGCGGGAAAGCCGCAATCGCGCGACGGCCGCGTGCTCGAACCCATGGAGAGACACGGCATCAAGGTCATGTCCATGGGGTTCCTGGTCCCGGAAGAGACGCCGATGATCTGGCGCGGGCCCATGGTGATGAGCGCCATCCAGCAGATGCTGCGCGACGTCAATTGGGGCACGCTCGATATGCTGGTCGTCGATTTGCCGCCGGGCACCGGTGACGCGCAACTCACGATGGCGCAGCAAGTGCCTCTATCGGGCGCCGTCATCGTCTCGACACCGCAGGACATCGCGCTCCTGGACGCGCGCAAAGGCCTCAACATGTTCCGCAAGGTCGATGTGCCCGTGCTCGGAATCGTCGAGAACATGAGCTATTTCCTCTGCCCGCACTGCGGCGAGCGCAGCGAGATCTTCAGCCATGGTGGCGCGCGGCGCGAGGCGGAGAAGCTCGGCACCGAGTTCCTGGGCGAGGTCCCGCTCGATATCCGCATCCGCGAGACCTCGGATGCGGGCGAGCCGATCGTCATTGCCGAGCCCGAGAGCGCGCACGCCCAGCTCTTCCGCGAGATGGCGCGGCGTATCTGGTCGATGCTCGCGGCGGGAAAGCCGCGTCCGGCGCCGCGCATCGTGGTCGAATAGGCGCGAATGGGCGAAGGCGACGCTCGCCGACAAAACCTGCAATCTCCGCGCCATGGCCCAAGCGCCGCCGGCAAATTGGACCGCGCCTTCGCGGCGGGGCGGTGAACGCCGAGATTCACTCCTCCCGCCCCAGCGCCTGCATCAGTTCCGACCACTCGCGCTTGCTCATGCCGCTTTCGGTCTGCGTCACGCCCTCGGCCGCGATCATCCGTTTGACTACCGCGAGCGCGCTGGCGGAGAGGTGGTAACCGCCCAGGCGATACTGCCGGAACGCCTCGGCGGTAATGGGGACCCACCGCTCCAGCGTTCCGATCATCGTATCGGCATAGACGCGAATCTCGTACTGTGCGTGCGCGTCGGCGCGCAGGCTCAAAAAATTGCAGAGGTTGTGAAGGTCGGTCTTCCAATACCATTGGGTATAAAAGTTGAGCGTGAGGTTCATGCGCGCGAGCTCGCGCGCGAGCCCTTGCCGAGCGGGGTCGCGCGCATTTCCGCTCTCGTCCTCGTTGAGCAGCGTCACGTAGTCGCGATGCGCACGCAGGGCGTCGTCACGTAACAGTTCGAGCACGCGCGTCGCCTCCCCCGACGTCAACGTGGCACCCCGCCCCTGGCGGTTGCTCTTCGATTGCGCGGCGATTTGATCCGGTGCCGGGAGGTAGAATTCGTTGTCGAGGATCGAATACCGGGCGGAATACTCGTTCACGTTGGCGGTGCGGTGGCGGATCCATTGTCGGGCCACGAAGATCGGCAGCTTCACATGGTACTTGATCTCGCACATCTCGAACGGCGTGGTGTGCCGGTGGCGCATCAGATAGTGAATGAGCGCGCGATCCTCGCTCACCTTCTTGGTGCCCTTGCCGTAGGAGACGCGCGCCGCCTGCACCACCGCCGCATCGTCACCCATGTAGTCGATCACGCGCACGAAGCCATGATCGAGGATCGGCAGCGGCGCATAGAGTATCTCTTCGAGCGCCGGGACGGTCGCGCGGCGCGTCGTTTGGGTCTCCGCCCGGAGCCGGTCCACTTCTGCTTGCTGCTCGGGCGTCAAGGGCATTGCGGCATCTCCTGTGGCATCGTCCCTAACTCTAACGATCGCCCCGGCGTCATCCAACACCGACTCGCAGGCCCCTTTTGCCAGCAGCCCCTTCCGGTAATGGTTGCGAAAGGTCTGCGAGCGCTTATATTTGGATTCGTCGGGCGACCGACTATGGCGATAAACGGCGCGTGGAATAAGCGTCGCGGACCCGGGGGCAGTACCCGGCGCCTCCACCAATCTTCCGGGGCTCGCATACACCAGCGGGCTCCTGCTTTGGGGGCGAACTAGGATCGACGCGCGTGGTAAAGATGCGACCTTTCGCTCGGCATGGTACCGCCGTTATCGGGCCAACCTAGAAGTGCGAACGATAACCAACTCGCACTCGCTGCTTAATCATTAAGCAAGCGCGGTCCGGGGGGCACCGGGCAACAGAAGCCCCCCACTCAACTGCCGCCACTTCCAATTCCGGTGCCGCGGGCCATAATCTCTTTCTCCGGGACGGCATCCCGGAAGTGCGAGGTGGCGTGAAGGACGGGCTGCGCTACGACAGAATGGTGGAGCGGGCGCTGCGCGGCGTGGTGCGCGAAGCGCTCGCGATCACGGCGACCAAGGGACTGCCGGGCCAGCACCACTTCTTCATCACGTTTCATACCCGCGCACGCGACGTCGAGGTTCCCGACCATCTCGCGGCCAAATACCCCGAGGAGATCACGATCGTCCTCCAGCATCAGTTCTGGGAGCTGGATGTCCGCGAGGACGCGTTCTCGGTGACGCTGTCGTTCCACGGCAAGCCGGAGCGTCTCACCGTCCCCTTCGCCGCCATCACCGCCTTCGCCGATCCCTCCATAAAGTTCTTGCTGCAATTCCAGCCCACGGGCCAAGGCGAGCCGCCCGACGGCGGCAAGCAACGCGGCGCCACCGGCGAGGCGGCGCCATCGGCGAAGTCCGAGAACAAAACCGGCGAGGTCGTGACGCTCGACAGTTTCCGCAAGAAATAGGCCGCCGTCCCGCCTTGACGATGCCAGCGAAAAGGTGTTTCTCCGCCGCGATCTTCAGACCTTCGGGAAGGCCCGTCGCATGAGCGAACTCAGCTTCCACGAGATGTTTCCCCTGGGCGAGGACGAGACGCCCTACCGCAAACTCACCGGCGACTACGTGGGGACCGCAAGCTTCGATGGCGAGCGCGTGGTGAAGGTGCGGCGCGAGGCGCTCACTCTACTTGCGGCCGAGGCGATGATCGATTGTCAGCACCTGCTCCGGCCGGGTCATTTGGCCCAGCTGCGCAAAATTTTGGACGACCCCGAGGCCTCCGACAACGACCGGTTCGTGGCCTTCGATCTGCTCAAGAACGCCAACATCGCGGCCGGAAAGGTGCTGCCGATGTGCCAGGACACCGGGACGTCGATCGTCATGGGGAAGAAGGGCCAGCGCGTCTGGACCGGTGGCGGCGATGCGGCGGCGCTCGCCGAGGGCATCCGCCGGACCTTTACCGAGACCAATCTGCGCTATAGCCAGGTGGCGCCGCTGACCATGTACGACGAGGTTAACACCGGCGACAATCTGCCGGCACAGATCGATCTCTTCGCCGACGAGGGCGACGAATATCATTTTCTCTTCATCGCCAAAGGCGGAGGCTCCGCCAACAAGGCGTTCCTCTTCCAGCAGACCAAAGCGGTGCTGAACCCGAAGGCGCTGCTCAAGTTCCTCGACGAGAAGATCCGGACGCTCGGAACCGCGGCCTGTCCGCCCTACCATCTCGCGATCGTGATCGGCGGCACCTCGGCCGAGCTCAATCTCAAAACCGTCAAGCTCGCGAGCTGCCGCTATCTCGACACGTTGCCGACCGCCGGCAATAAGTTCGGGCAAGCCTTCCGCGACCGTGCCCTCGAGGAAGAGGTGCTGGGATTGACGCGCGGGATGGGCATCGGCGCTCAGTTTGGCGGCAAGTATTTCTGCCATGACGTGCGGGTTATCCGCCTGCCACGCCACGGCGCGAGCGCGCCGATCGGCATTGGCGTCTCCTGCGCCGCCGATCGGCAGATTCTCGGCAAAATCACCGCGGACGGCGTTTTCCTCGAACAACTCGAGGTCAATCCCGCCCAGTTCCTCCCTGAGGTCGACGAGGCCAAGCTCGGCGGCACGGCGGTAGAGATCGATCTGTCGCGTCCCATGTCCGAAATCCGGAGCACCTTGTCGCAGCATCCGATCAAGACGCGCCTCTCGCTCACGGGAACCTTGATCGTCGCGCGCGACATCGCCCACGCGAAGCTCAAGGAGCGGCTCGATCGCGGCGAAGGACTGCCGCAATACGCCAAGGATCACCCGATCTACTACGCAGGCCCGGCGAAGACCCCGCGGGGCTTGGCTTCGGGCTCGTTCGGGCCCACCACGGCCGGGCGGATGGACTCCTACGTCGATCAATTCATGGCCGCCGGCGGCAGTTTCGTTACCCTGGCCAAAGGTAATCGCGGCGCCGAAGTGCGGGCGGCCTGCAAGAAACACGGCGGATTCTACTTGGGTTCGATTGGCGGCCCCGCGGCAAGACTAGCGCAGGATTGCATTCGAAAGGTCGAGCTGGTCGAATATCCTGAACTCGGCATGGAGGCGATCTGGCGCATCGAAGTCGAGGACTTTCCCGCCTTTATCGTGGTCGACGACAAAGGCAATGATTTCTTCGCGAATCTCACCTGAGCATCGCCTTCCCGGCCGTTGTGGATAGGCGGTCTCGCAGCCGCCTAATATGGCTTGGGAGACAACACGCGTGGCCGACGACAACGAGCTCGCGGCGCTACTAGCAGGAGATAGGCGGGCTTGGGACCGGTTCGTCCGACGCTATGCCGGCCTCATCGTCTCCGCCGTCCGGAGCTTGGTGCGCGAGGGCACCGAGGTCGAGGACATCGTGCAGGAAGTCTTTACCCGGCTCTGCAAGGACGATTTTAGGCTGCTCCGAAGCTACGATCCCGCGCGTGCCGGGCTCACCACCTGGCTCACGATCGTCGCCCGCAGTACCGCCCGCGATCTGCAGCGCCGCTATCGCCCGCCAATGTCGGCAATCGAAGATGTCCCGGAAACCGCACTGGCAGTGACGGATTCGCACGCGGAGCCGCTCAAACTCCCGGCGGACCTGCTGTCGCCGCGGCAGCAGCTAGTGGTAACCCTGCTCTACGAGCGCGAGATGGACGTGGCCGAGATCGCCCGGCTCCTAGGCGTCGATCCGCAGACCGTCCGCAGCACGCACCATAAAGCCATGCTGAAACTTCGTAGCTATTTTGCCACAGAAAACAGATGAACTGGCGGACCCCTGGGGATAGCGTGGGTGTCGGCCGCCTAGAGCTAAGAGGAGGCTTGCGATGAGTGGATCCGAGACGAGGCCCGAGTTCGCTGCCCTATGGCGGCAGTGGCAGGGGGCACGCCATGGGGGCGATGGCGCCGGACCTCGCGCGCCCGAGCCGCTGCTGCTGGCGGCGTATGCGGAGCATCGGCTCAGCGAAGCAAGTGCCGCCGGGGTCGAGGCGTGGCTCGCGGAAAATTCCGAGGGAATAGAAGATCTTATCGCGGCGCACGCGGTCCTGGATCAGCCCGAGGCCGCGTCGGCTCAGGTGATCGAGCGTGCGCTTTCACTGGTTCCCGCCAGCGGGATCAACGTGGTCCCCTTCGAACGGCCGCGGCCCCGTGTGACGGGTTTGCGGCTGGCCCTGGCGTGGAGCGGCATGGCCGCGAGTATAGCGGCGACCGGGCTGGTGGGATTCGTGCTGGGCAGCGATGCCTACAGCAGTTTTACCGGCACTGACCAGGATTCGCAGATATCGTTAAGCCAGCAGCTATTCACTCCTCCGACTTCTATATTGGGTGATCCCGGCGAGGAGCCGAATACATGAGCCTGCCCCAGCCCGGGGCGCCAGATCGACCGCGCAGGCGTTGGATCTTCAGGCTCGCATTGGCGCTCTCGCTCACCCTGAACCTGTGCTTCATAGCTGGCCTCGCCTACAAGAAATTCGCGACCGAAGCATGGATGAGCCCGCAGCAGCGGGTGCAAGCGCTCGCCGACGATCTGAAGCTGTCGCCCGACCAGCGTCAAAGCTTCCGCGAAATGATCCAGGTACTCCGCCTCAAAGGCCAGTCCTTGCGCGCCGCCAATGCTGAACTGGTGGCGCAAGTATGGACCGAACTCGACAAAAATCAGCCGGATCAAGACGTCTTGAAGCATACCTTCGGACAGCTCGCCGAAAACCGCCGCCAATTCCAGATTGAGGTCGGCACGGCATTGGCAAACTTCTTCGCCAAGCTCACGCCGGAACAGCGCACCCACTTCATCGAACTCGCGCGCGAACAGCGCAGTATGATCGCGACCCGCCTGTGGAGATTGATAGCCTTCTAAAACTCCTCCCAGTGGTGCTTCCGTGCTCGCACTTGAATCTATGACGGAGGCCAAGTTCGACTGTCGGGCCCGCCGCGAAGCCACTCTGGAGCGGAGGTGATGGTTGCGCGGGGTGCCGAGCCCATTCAAAAGCGCTCGGTCAGGATCGCGGGGCACGCGACCAGTCTCTCGCTCGAAGCCGAGTTCTGGGCGGCGCTCCACGCCATCGCACGACGCCGCGGCATCTCGCTCAATCGACTCGTCGGCAGTATCGACGCGGGGCGCAGCGGCAACCTTTCGAGCGCGCTCCGCGTCTTCGTACTGCAATGTTACCAGCGGGGTGAGATCGGGCCCGAGAATCCGTAGTCCTATTGCGCGTTAATTGGGGTCCGTGTTCTTCAGGAGGCCGCGTAGGATATCGCGGGTTTTGAGCCGCCCCGATGTGTCGCCGGCGTCAGAGCCGGTGGAGCCCTGCGCGCCACCCTGATCGGCCCCGGATTGCAGGGCGTGATCAAGCAAACGGTCGCCCAGCACCTTCGAGAGCGCAGCCAGGTCCATGCTCCAATTCGGCTCGTCCAAAGGACCGGCCAAAGTGAGACCAAGCGGCGGCGCGCCCGAAATTCCGGTCAGCCGGATCTCATTGCGGCTCGTAAGCGTCCAATTCGGAAGATCGAGCGCCAGCGTGCCGCTACCCTCGCCGCCATCGGCAACGAGATGCACGTTGTCGCTATGCGCGATCCCGTCCTTTACGATGAAGTTGGCATCGAGCGACGAGAAGCTGGTGCTGCCGCTGGCGCCCGCGCGCAACAAGCCGCCGAGATCGCCCAGCCCCTTGATCGCGCCGATGCGCTGGTTGATGGCCGGCAGGTTGATCCCCTCGATGCTGCCGTCTCCGCCGTGAATTTCGGCGGTGCCGTTCAGGTGCGCGACAAAATCCGCGGGGCTGCCGCCCGTGGTGCGCAGCGTTGTTTGCAGGTCCAATTTGCCTTGGACCCGGCTCGCACCGGAGCTGCTCAGCAGCCGCGCGAACTCCGCCTGACCCAGTTTCATGGTCAGCTCAAGACCTGGCGTTTCGGTGGCGTTGACGGTTGCGGTCGCGGCGAGCGTGCCGCCGAATATCTGCCCGCTCACTTCGGTCGTCTCGAGAACCGCGTCCTTGAGCATGAGTTTGGCGTGCGGCGTGCGCAGGCGCCAGCGACCCCAGGCGAGGCTACTGCCGCCCATGGACACCTGTGCGTCGAGAAGCCGCAGGAAGCTCAGGTCGAACGGCGTTCGGGACCAGCGCTCGACAGATATGCGCGGAACGCCGCTCCCCGCCTGCGCGAGCATGACGCCCGCTCCCCCTCCCCCAAGTTCACCGGGATCGAGCATGGCGGTGACGCGCGCCGGCAAGAATCGGTCGAGCGCCAGATCGCCCAGCAACAGCTCGCCCGAAAGGGCCGGCCGCTCTCCCAGTGCGATGCTCAGATCGCCGCCGAGCGTCATATCCGCGATCTTTAGGTCGATCCCGTGCAACTCGACCCGTTTGGGTGCCCATGCGAGGCCCGCCTGGAACTGCACAGCCCCAAGCTCGCCGCCCTGAGGGCGATAACTCGGCAGCGCCAGACGCACGAGGCGATTAAAGCTCGGGTGCTGCAGACTGACGGTCATGTCCCAGGTATCGGGCTGCGGCGCGCTGCCGGTGACGTGCAGCTTTCCACCCATGGCATCAAGATCGCCGTCGATGGTGACCCGCCCGAGCTCGCGCTTGATTTCGAGGCCAAGGGTGAATTCGCCGAAGGTATCAGCGGTTGCTGCCCTCGGAGCTGCCAAGCGCAGCACCCTCGCGAATTCCGGGCCGTGCAGATCGAGCGCCACCTCGGTTTGGGGATCGTCGCTGCCGATCGCCTGCACGTAGCCGCTGAGCTTGCCGGTGGCGCCACCAAGATCGCCAACGCTGAGCTCCCGGATCGTCAAGTCGCGGTTCTGCAGCGTCCCAATGAAGCGAATGCCGCCGACCGCCTGATTCTGCCAGATCAGCGTATCGACGCCGGCATCGAGATTGGCGTCGATGTTCATGAGCGCTTGCGAAAAGACCCCAGGAACGGTGATCCGAACGCCGGGACGTGCGTCTTCCTTGGAATCGCCCGCACTTCCACCCTCGGAAGCGGGAGCCGCTGCCGAATCATTGAAATAAGCGTCGAGATTGAGCTGATCGATGGCAAGGCGCGCGCCGACGGCGACCCGGTTGCGCAGCGCGATCGTCGCGGCGCCGGTGATACGGGCCGCGTCAACCGAGATGTCGATCGAGCGCGCCTCGATCGTGGTGTCTTCGGCTTCGAGCGTCGTGGTGAAGGTTGCGCGGCGCAAACGATCCTGAGGCACGCCCGCGACGTTGACGCCTCCCCAACGCAAAAGATCGCGCAGATTGTCGGCGCTTGCCTCGACGGTACCGGAAAACCGCGGCAACCCGCCGATGGTTTCAATAGTGCCGCTGATCGCAGCGTTGGAGCCGCCCGGCAGTTGCGCGCCCGCGCGATTGAGGACCAACTTGCCGTCCTCGAGATTGGCATCGAGCCTGACCTGCCGTACCACGCCATGCCGCCAGAGCATCGCGTCGACCGTCAGATCTACATGTGCGCTCACATCGGGCGGAAACGAGAAGCGAAGGCCGCCGGTGGGAACAAACTCGCGCGGCAGTGGGACGCCATCATGCTCTTGCGCCTTGCCGGCCGCTGGCCCCGCGACAGCCGCGCGTTCCGCGAGGAAGCGATCGAGATCGAAGGCATTCATGCGAAAGCTTATCCCCAATGCCAGCGGCAATCCCGCGGTCGCCTTGATGGTACCGCCGCCGTGGATGTCACCGAGATCGACCGCCAGCCGGTCTAAAAGGAGTGCGTGCGCGCCCGCTGCGATCTCGCCGCTGAGATGCAGCGGCTGCTTCAGCATCGGCGGTACCGGCCCGATCCCAGCCACCGCCGCTAAGGCGGCAAAGTCCGCGCTGGCGAGGGTAAGCTTCCCTTGAAGCTTCGCACCATCGCTTGCGGGAATTATCGCTCCCGACACAGACGCAGTGCCCACGGTAGCCGATTCTAAACTGATCGAAATGGGCACGCGCTGTTGATCGAAGCGCCCGATCTCGGCGCTCACGGAAAGCGTCGCTCCTTGAGCCGTGAAGCTGCCTCGGCCTCGAAGGGGACCGGATACGACGTCACCGCTCACTTGCATGTTGACGTGCTCGACGGCCTCTTGAAGGCCCGCCCTTCGGAATACGACGGTGCCGCCTTCAACGGTGATCTCGGCAATCTGAACGCTGCTGCGCGAGCCGAGCGCCATGTCGCCTCCGGCGCTCTGGACCGGTCCAGCCTCGCCCAAGTGTACCGATGCCTTGGCCCCGCCGGTGCCTCCTCCGCCTGCCATATCGATGGTGAGCATCGGCTGGACGAGTTTCGCGCTGGTCACGTCAAGCCGTCCCAGGATCAGCGGCCAAAGCGCCAACTGCGCGTCAATTTCGCGCACGCGCATGACCTCTGCCGCCTCGGCGCCCAACGGCCCGGCGATGCGCACGTCGCGCGCCGCCACATGCGGATTCGGCAGCAGCGAAAGATCGATCGGACCGGAGAGCGTGACCTCGCGCCCGAGCATCTCTGAAAGGCGCTCGGCTACCTGCGGTCGGTAACGGTCAAGGTCGATCATCTTCGGCCCGAGACCGAGCGCCCCAAGCACCAGCACCAAACCTACCGCGAATGCAATCGCGGCCTTGCGCATTCGGTCACTCCGGGATTAACGCCACTACCCACCATGCATGACGACTGACGCGTCGCCGCAAATAGAGTATCATGGCATAGACGAGGCAGCATCGGCAGAGAACAGGCGCAGGCATGGGCGACGTCGTCAACCTCAATCGCTTTCGCAAGGACCGGGCACGCGAGACCGAGGAGCGGCGCGCGGCCGCTAATCGCCTACGCTTTGGGCAGCGCAAGGATGAGCGGGAGCGGACGAAACGCGAATCGCAAAAGGCCGAAAAGGACCTCGACAATAAGCGGGTCGACTAGGGACCTTACATTTCTGTCATCCTAGGCAAGCTCCTCGTTCCGCCACCCCGATCGAGCCTTTCAGTTCGTTGTCATCCAGCCGAGCGAAGCGAGGGCCGGGATGATGTCGATGGTGCTCGGCGGGGATAACGGCAAAACATTTTTTTGCGGCGACGAGTTCGCTCGGCTCACGAAATGAGCGTCAACGTGCGGCGGTAGTGCCCGAGCGTCGTCTCATCGAAGCAGCAGAAGACGACACGTGACACCGGCAAGGCCAGGTGCGCGCGAACCGTGACCACAGCGATTTTTGCCGCTCGCTCGGCCGGAAAGCCGTAAATGCCCGTGGAAATCGCGGGAAAGGCGATACTACCGGCCCCCGCGTTCGCCGCGAGCGCGAGGGCGTTTCGATAGCAGGAGGCCAGCAGCTCTTCCTCCCCTGCTTTGCCACCACGCCAGATCGGCCCCACCGCGTGGATGACCCAGCGCGCCGGAAGGCGGTACCCGCCGGTGACGCGCGCTTCGCCGGTGGGACACCCTCCGACACGCCGGCATTCCGCCAGCAGATCGGGGCCCGCAGCGCGATGGATCGCGCCATCGACCCCGCCGCCGCCCAGCAGCGAGCTATTCGCGGCATTGACGATCGCATCGACCGCGAGCTTGGTGATGTCGCCCAGATGAATTTCCAGCCGGCTCGCCGCGTGCACCGGTTCCATCATGGCAATAGCCGCTCGTTGAGGTGCAAATTCGAGTATGATCCGCGCCAACGAACAGGTCTAGAAAGGCGGGGGGTTCCTCATGAACGACATTCATTTCTGGTCGGCGAAGCGGCTCGCCGCGGCGGTTCGCCGACGCAAGATCGGCTGCCTCGAGTTGCTGGAGCATTACCTAAAGCGGGTCGAGCGGCACAATCCCGCGCTCAACGCCATCATCGCGACCGATATTCCGGCTGCGCGCAAGCGGGCGCGCGCCGCGGATCGCGCGCTTGGCAAGGGCGAAGTTTGGGGGCCGCTGCACGGTGTTCCGATTACGCTCAAGGAATCCTATGACGTCGTGGGCATGCCGACCACTTGGGGCTCGCCCGAGCTGCGCGAGAACTACCCGCAGCGCGACGCGCTCGCCGTTGAGCGGTTGCGGAATGCCGGCGTCATTCTCTTCGGCAAGACCAACGTGCCCCTCATGCTCGCGGACTGGCAGAGCTACAATGCGGTCTATGGGACCACCAACAATCCCTGGGACACCGCGCGTTCGCCCGGCGGCTCCTCCGGCGGGTCGGCGGCGGCGCTGGCGGCGGGACTGACCGGCCTCGAAGCCGGCAGCGATATCGGCGCCTCGATCCGCAATCCCGCTCATTACTGCGGTGTCTTCGGCCATAAGCCCACCTATGGCGTTTGCTCGCCACGCGGGCATGCGCTGCCGGGACGCGTCGCGGCCTCGGACATTTCCGTAATCGGACCACTCGCACGCAGCGCGGACGATCTGGCGCTGGCGCTGTCGATCATGGCAGGGCCCGACGACGTCGACGGTGCGGGCCTGCGCGTGGCGCTTCCGGCGCCCAAGAAGACCGAGCTGCGTCAATTCAAGGTTGCGCTCATGCTGGATTCGCGGGAATCCGAAGTGGACCATGCCGTGCAGGAGCAGCTACGGGCGCTTGGCGACTTCCTGCGCAGCAAGCGGGCCAAGGTCGAGGAACGCGCGCGACCCGATATCGACACAGCCGCCGCGCACCGCGTTTTTATCGCCTTGCTCCGCGCGGCGACCTCTGGCCGCCAATCGGACGAGGCTTTCCGAGCCAATCAGGCGGCCGCGAATCGGCTCGATCCCGATGACCGCAGCTATTACGCCCAGATGGTGCGCGCCAACGCGCTGCCTCATCGCGACTGGCTCGGCCTCAATGAGGAGCGGCAACGGATGCGCCTCAAATGGGCGGAGTTCTTTGGAGAGTACGATCTGTTGCTCTGTCCCGCCGCCGCTTCCGCCGCCGTACCGCACGATCACGAAGGCGAGCGCCACGAGCGCAAAATCCCGGTCAATGGGAAGAAGGTTCCCACCACTGATCAGCTATTTTGGGCCGGCTATTCCTGTGCTTTTTATCTACCGGCGACGGTCGCCCCCATCGGGCTCACGGCATCGGGGCTGCCGGTCGGCGTACAGATCGTCGGTCCGCAATACGGCGACCGCACCTGCATCGAGTTCGCGCGGTTGTTGGAGCGTGAATACTATGGCTTCACCCCGGCACCGGCCTTCACATGAGCCTCATGCCCGAAAGAAGATCAGGGTGAGCACCGCAAACAGGGGCAGCAAGATGGCGCCCGACCACGCCATGTAACCGAGGAAGCTCGGCATCTCAATGCCAAGCTGCTCGCAGATCGACTTCACCATGAAGTTGGGTGCGTTCCCGAGATAGGTTACGGCACCCATGAACTGCGCGCCCGCCGAAATCGCGGCGAGCGTTGTGGCCAGCGGTCCCATCATGACCTGCGGATCGCCGCCCGCCGCGTTGAAGAACATGAGATAGGTCGGCGCGTTGTCGAGCAGGCTCGAAAGACCGCCGGTAAACCAGAAAAAGACCGCGTCCGAGGGCGTTCCGTCACCATGGCGCAGCAACGCCACCGCCGGCGCGAGGGCCCCTTCGGCGCCCGCGCGCAGGATGGCAATCGCCGGGATGATCGCGAGGAAGATGGCTGCGAACAGCTTTCCAACCTCCAGCAACGGCGCCCAGGAGAACCCATTGGCCTGATGGATGTCGGCGTGGGTGATGCGCAGCGACACCACCGCGAGCACGATCAACAGCGCATCCCGCAGCAGGTCCTGAAGCGGCAGCTCGCTGCCGAGAGCCGGAACAGCGACACCCGATTCCCATATGCTGCAGGTGAGCACCGTCGTGATCGCGAGCACAAGCAGCAGCAGGTTGAGCTTACCGCGGATTCCGACCGGCTCGATGCCGGGGTTCCGCTCGGGCAGTATCTCGCGCCGATAATGCAGCGTATCGATCGCGAAGAAGGCCGCGATCAGCACGCCGCTTGCGAGCAGTGTCGGCGCGTAGAGGTGGGTGAGTGGCCAGAAGAACGAAACCCCCTGCAGGAATCCCAGGAATATCGGGGGATTGCCGATCGGCGACAGCGCGCCGCCGATATTGCAGACCAGGAAGATGAAGAAGACAAAGACCGGTGCCGCGTTGCGGCGCCACTGATTGGCGCGGATGAGCGGGCGGACCAGCAAGATCGACGCGCCCGCAGTGCCGATAATGCTCGCGAGCAGTGTGCCCAAGGCGAGGAGCAGGGTGTTGCTTCGCGGGGTGCCGCGCAGCTCTCCCACCACGCTCACGCCACCCGAAATCGTGAAAAGGGCGAACAGCAGCACGATGAAGGGCACGTACTGCTTCAGCAGCACGTCGCGCACCACTGCGGCGGCAGCGGCGAGCCCAAAGCTTGCCGCCATCGGCAATAGCAGGAGCAAGACCCAGCACGCCGCGATCTTGCCGTAGTGGCGCGCCCAGAGCACCGGCGCGAGCGCCGGCAGGATCGCCACCGTGAGCACGAGACCCGCAAAGGGCAGGCACCAGAGAAGCGAGAGCGATCGGCCATCAAGCCCGGCGATCGGCGCCGCCATCGCCGTGCTGGGGAGCGCGAACGCGGCGCACGCCAGGGCGACCCCAACCGATCTTCGAGGCGGCAAAGCCGAGGCGCGCGGTCTCTGCGCGTGGTGCGCGCTGTTCGTCTGTCGAAGCCCCGATGTCACGGTTTTGCGATGCCCTCTACCCCAGCGCCCCTCTCGACCTTAAGTTAAGGCAAACGCACCCGGAAGGAGTGATCGTCATGTGGTTCACGTCGAAGAAGCTGACCCTGCCCACGCGCGCGGAGGCACTCCCCGGCCGCAGCACGCCGATGCCGTTGCCGGCGGCGCATTGGGTCAATTCGGCCCCGCTGAAGCCCCCCTTCCCGGCCGGCTTCGAGACCGCCATATTCGGCCTCGGCTGCTTCTGGGGCGCCGAGCGCAAGTTCTGGCAGAGCCCGGGGGTCTACACGACGGCGGTCGGCTATGCCGGCGGGATCACCCCCAACCCCACCTATGAGGAGGTTTGCAGCGGGCGGACCGGCCACACCGAGGCGGTGCTGGTGGTGTTCGACCCCAAGCGAGTTTCCTACGAGGAACTGTTAAGGGTGTTCTGGGAGAGCCACGATCCGACCCAGGGCATGCGCCAGGGGAACGACGTCGGCACTCAGTATCGCTCGGCGATATACACGAGCTCGGAGGCTCAGCAGCGCGCAGCAGAAGCTTCGCGCGATGCCTATCAACGCTCGCTCTCGAAAGCCGGCTATGGCGCGATCACGACCGAGATCCAGCCGGCCGGCGAGTTCTATTACGCAGAGGATTATCACCAGCAGTATCTTGCCAAGAACCCCGGCGGCTATTGCGGCCTCGGCGGCACCGGCGTCTCGTGTCCCGTGGGACTGGCGGTCGGCGCGAAGTAGCTCTCGGCGATCAACGGCTCGCGGCCGCGTCGCCGCGCTTGAATTGAGCGTCGAGGAACAGCAGCGCATCGGGCAGTTCCGCCGCCCAAGTGTCCCAATCGTGATCGCCGCCGGTCATGCGCATCTCGACGGTGAGGCCCTTCTCGCGCATGCGGCGGAAAAGCTCGAAAGTGTCGAGGTAGAGCTTGAAGCGATCCTGATCGCCGACGGTCAGGAAGACCGGCGGCGGACCCTTGGCGGTCGCAAGCCTGTCCACCATGGTGAGCGGGCTCTCCGACAAGAACAGCTTCGAGCTGAACGGCCGGCCGAAGGAACCGTCGAAGACGCGATTGGCCCGTGCCTCGTCGAGCTGGGTGTCCGGCGTCAGGTGCGCCCAGAGCGCGGGGCTGAATGCCACCACCGCGCCGAACTCGAACGGCTGCCTGAACGCGAGCCTGAGTGCGCCATATCCGCCCATAGAAAGCCCGCCGATGGCGCGGTAGTGCGGCTCGGCTCGAGTGCGGAATTCCTTGTCGATCGCGTCGACCAGGTCGACGGAGATCGCGGTCGCGTAGTCGCCGGGTCCACCGATCGCCTTCGAATCGACATACCATGAAGCAGCGGCGCCGTCGGGCATCACCACGATCATAGGCGCCACTTTCCGCGCGGCGATAAGCCCGTCGAGGGTCTGCTGGAGATAGCCGGTCTTGAGCCATTCCAGATGATTGCCGTCCTTGCCATGCAGCAGATAGAGCGTCGGGTAGCGCCGGCCGCTCGCCTCATAGCCGGGCGGCAGATAGAGCGAGTACAGCACCTCGCCGCCGATCGCCGGGCTGGGCGCGTGTTCGAATTCCCGAACCTCGGAAGCGGTCGCGGTGGTCGGCGGTGTTCCCTGCTGCGCCCCGGCCGGCGCCGTCAGCAGAAGCGCCAGGGCGGCAAGCATCAGAATGTGCAGGCGTTCCACGCCGCGGCTCCGCCTGCTCATATCCGAACGATCTTGCCGGGGTTCATGATGTTGTCGGGGTCGAGCGCTTTCTTGATCAGACGCATGACGCTCACGGCTTCGCCGTGCTCTGCAATGAGGAAATCCATCTTGCCATAGCCGACACCGTGTTCACCAGTGCAGGTCCCGTCCATGGCGATGGCGCGGTGCACCAGCCGGTCGTTGATCTCCGAGATTTCCGCCACTTCCTTGGGATTTGCGGGATCGAAGAGGAAGCTGAGGTGGAAATTGCCGTCGCCGACGTGGCCGACGATCGGGGCGAGGACGGAGCAGCGCTTCAAATCTTCCTGAGTCTCGGTGACGCACTCCGCGAGCCGCGAGATCGGCACGCAGACATCGGTTGCAAGTCCCTTGGCGCCGGGACGGAGCGCCAGCGCCGCGTAGAAGCCGTCGTGGCGCGCCTGCCAGAGCTTGTTGCGTTCTTCCATCGACGAAGCAAAGCGGAAACCCTCGCCGCCGTTCTCCGCGGCAAAGGCCCGCACCATCTCGATCTGCTCCTCGACCCCGCGCTTGGTGCCGTGGAACTCCATCAGCAGCGTGGGTGCAACCTTGTAGTCGAGCTTGGAGTATTTGTTGACCGCTTCCATCTGCAATGCATCGAGCAACTCGACACGCGCAATCGGGATCCCCGCTTGGATGATCATGACCGTGGTATCGACCGCGCTCTTGACCGAAGGGAACGCGCAGCCCGCCGCCGAAATCTGCTCGGGTATACCGTAGAGGCGCAAGGTCACTTCGGTAATAACGCCGAGCGTTCCTTCCGAACCCACCATGAGCCGCGTCAGGTCGTAGCCCGCCGCGGATTTCCGCGCGCGCCTTGCCGTGCGGATGATGCGGCCGTCGGCCAGCACCACCGTTAACGAAAGCACGTTCTCCCGCATTGTGCCGTAGCGGACGGCGTTAGTGCCGGAGGCTCGCGTCGCGGTCATGCCGCCGAGCGAGGCGTCGGCGCCGGGATCGATCGGAAAGAACAGTCCCGTGTCGCGCAGATATTCGTTGAGCTGCTTGCGGGTGACGCCCGCCTCAACCGTCACGTCGAGGTCTTCAGGACTGACCCGCAGCACCTGGTTCATGCGCGAGAGATCGATGCAGATGCCGCCGCGCAACGCCGCCACGTGACCTTCGAGCGAGGTGCCGGTGCCAAACGGGATCACCGGAACCTTGTGCTGCGCGCAGAGCCGGACCACCTCCGCCACTTCCTCGGTCGACTGCGCGAACACCACGCCGTCCGGAGGCATGGGCGTATGAAACGATTCGTCCCTACCGTGCTGCTCGCAGATCGCAGCGGAGGTCGAGAACCGCTCGCCGAAGCGCTGGCGAAGTACGTCGATGACGGTGCGATTGGGCGGGTCGCGGCGCAAATCGGGAGCAGGCAGCACTGGACGGAAAATCCTTCGGTGGGGAGCCGGATGAATCAAGGGTAGCTCTTGCGCGGATTGGCTTCAATCGAAAGCACTTATCCAGGCGAATTCAAGGTCTTGGGGCACAAGTCTGCTTTTTTCGCCGGAAATTCCGGGCGCGAGGTTCCCTTATATTAGAAGTTGCGGCATTTTCTTGCACTCGATCACTTCGCCTGCGCGCCAGGGTCCGCCCCAACAGCGGCGCCCTGGCGCGGCCGCCGCTCGATAGCTACCCTCTCGCTTGCGCGCATCGAGAAGGGAAATGACCATGACCAGCGATCCCACCTGCATCTTCTGCAAGATCGTCGCCGGCCAGGTTCCGAGTTTCAAAATATACGAGGATGGCCAGACGCTCGCGTTCATGGACATCAATCCAGCCAACGACGGGCATTGCCTGGTGATTCCCAAGGCGCATCATCCCACCATTTTCGCGACTAGCGCGGAGGATTTCGCCCAGGCGAGCCGGACCGCGGTCAAGGTCGCGAATGCCGTCAACAAGGCTCTGATCCCCGACGGGATCAATCTGCTGCAGGCGAATGGGCCAGGCGCCGCCCAATCGGTGTTTCACCTGCACATCCACGTGCTGCCGCGCCGGCACGACGACGGGCTGCTGCTCAATTGGATCCCGAAGCCCGGCGACCGTGCCCGCATCGCCGAGATCGCCGAGCGGATCAAGCAATGCCTCTGAGCCGGGCACCTACCCCGCCGCCCGACGGCCGCCGCGCTGCGGCAGCATGCCAAGCGCGCGCATGTAGGTATCGAGCAACGCCTCCTGCTCATCGCGGTCCTGTTCGTCCAATCGGCGAATCCGGATGATCTGACGCATGGTCTTGACGTCGAAGCCGGCGCCTTTGGCTTCGGAGTAAACTTCCTTCACGTCTTCGGCGAGTGCGCGCTTTTCCTCCTCGAGCCGCTCGATGCGCTCGATGAAGGACTTGAGCCGCTCCGCCGCGATGCCCCCGCTACTCCGCTCCGCCATCTCGCCCCTCCAGCACCCGCGAAAGCCGCGACCCTATCAACGGCAATGGCTTGCAATCAATGGCGATGGCTCTTGGCCCCCTGCTTCTGCGCCGGCGTCGCCTCCTTCTGATGCTTCGCCTTCCACTCCTCGTAAGGCATGCCGTAGACGATCTTGCGCGCTTCGGGATCGGGCAAAGCCAAGCCCCGCTCCTCCGCCGCCTCGCGATACCAGCGCGAGAGGCAGTTGCGGCAGAAGCCCGCGAGGTTCATCAGGTCAAGGTTCTGCACCTCCGTGTGCTCGCGCAGATGCTGCACCAGGCGGCGGAACGCCGCCGCTTCCAGCTCGGTCCGGGTCTTGTCATCCATGGGCGATACTCCGGGTTGGCTCAGTAGTGTTTCACATGATAGAGCGCGGGGTCTTCGAGGATCGGCGTGAGGGCCGCAGCGAGACGCTCGGCCCATTCGCGTTCACCCGCGCCGTCGGCGATTAGGTCCTGTCGGATCTCGACCGCAACGTGCGGCAGGCCTCGCTTGACCGCGTGCGTCCTGACGGTATAGCCCGCGGGCTCGCGCGCGGAATAGGGTTCGTTGTCGCCGACCACCAACCTCGGCTCGCGGCGCAGCGCCGCCAGCAGCGGCACCGGAATGCGCGGGTCTCTGTCCCACAATATGCCGATGTGCCAAGGGCGCGCGATCCCGTTCATGGTCGGAGTGAAGCTGTGGATCGACAGCACCGCGGGGTGCACGGCGCGCTTGGCGAAGCCGTCGAGCGCATCCTCGATCGCCTGGTGATAGGGCCGGAACAGCGCATCGAGGCGTTGCCGGCGCTGGGCCTCCGTAAGCGCCGCATTGCCGGGCACCGCGACGCCATCACTCACCGCCGGCATCGAGGTTGTGTCCGCGGGATCGCGATTGCAGTCAACCACGAGGCGTGAATAACCCGCGAGGATCGCCGGAGCGCCCAGGCGGTGCGCCAGCAGCCGCGTTACCCCAGCGGCCCCGATATCCCAGCCGATGTGGCGCCGGAGTTCCTCGTTCGACAGGCCGAGGCTGCCGAGACTACGCGGCACTTTGTTGCTCGCATGATCGCAGGTCGCGAGCACCGGCGCTTTGCCCTCGCCGTTCCAAACCTCGACCACCCGTGGGTCAGGGGGGGTCAACAGGCTCCCGGCATGCAACGCCTCTGCGGCGCGGTCGCTCATTACTCCATCCTCTCGGCACGATATTATCCGGCCGGTGCGGCATAATCTTAGAACCCGCCGGGAAGAGCAATCCGAGAGTCGGCATTTCGGCATGTCTCGCGCGCATTCCACGTAAGACCGTTTGTTGCCCGGCAGCGCCGAAATGCGGATGTTGAGAGCCGGCACGACAGGCCGCGTTATCGGGAGGAACCATGGCAGTGAAATCGCTTCGCGTTGCCAGCGTCGCGGAAGCTTATCTGGCGCTGCTGGCGGAGCGCGGTGTCGAATATCTTTTCGCCAATGCAGGAACTGATTTCGCGCCGATCGTGGAGGCGCTGGCGACGGCCAAGGCGCGCGGCGCGCCGGCGCCCAAGCCGATGATCGCCGCGCACGAGAACATCGCCATCTCGATGGCCCACGGCTACGCCATGGTGTCTGGACGAACACCGGCCGTCATGGTGCATGTGAGCGTCGGCACGGCGAATATCGTGTGCGGCGCGCTAAACGCGGCGCGCGAGAACGTGCCGATCCTGCTCACTGCCGGAAGAACCCCGCTCACCGAGGAAGGCCTTCGCGGCGCTCGCGACGCCTATATCCACTGGGGACAGGAGATGTTCGACCAGGCGGGTATGCTCCGCGAGATCGTCAAATGGGACTACGAGCTGCGCAACGCCGAACAGGTCGAGGTCGTCGTGGACCGCGCGCTGAGCCTCGCCCGCAGCGAACCCTGCGGGCCCGTCTATCTGACGCTGCCGCGGGAGGTGCTGGCGGCGCCCGCCGAAAATTTTCACTACGAGCAGCCGTCACGCCGGGTCGGCTCGGAACCGCCGCGCGCGGACGAGGCGGCGCTCGATCAAGCGGCGTCTCTGTTGGCGTCGGCGGAGCGTCCGCTGATCGTTACGACCAGCGCCGGCCGCAATCCGCGCGCCGTTCGCGCCCTGTCGGAACTAGCCCAGAGCTTCGCGATTCCGGTCGTGCAATTCTCACCGCGGCATCTGTCGATCCCGGCCGACCATCCGATGCAGCTAGGTTTCAGCCCCGCGCCTTTCATCGCCGATGCCGATGTCGTGCTCGCCGTCGAGTCCGATGTGCCCTGGATACCCAGCAGAGCGAACCCGCCGAGCAACGGCAAGGTCATTCACATGGGCCTCGATCCGTTGTTCCAGAATTATCCGATCCGAGGGTTTCTGTGCGATCTCGCGATAACGGCGGAACCGGGGCGCGCGCTCAGCGAGCTTGCTTCGCTGATGGCGGGCCGCGTGGACGAGGTGCGGATTGCCGCGCGACGCGCCCGCGTCGCACAGCAGCGGGCCGAGTTGCACGACCAATGGCGGCGGATGCGCGAGACCGCACAAGAGGCACGTCCGATTCATCCCGCTTGGGTCAGCCGCTGCATCGAGCAGGTGAAGGGCGAGGACGCGATCGTCGTCAACGAATACACGCTCATGCAGGAGCACTGCGGCTTCACCCGGCCGGGAAGCTTTTTCGGATCGAGCTCGGCATCGGGTCTTGGCTGGGGTTTCGGCGCGGCGCTGGGCGCGAAGCTGGCGGCGCCGGAACGCTTGGTGATCGCAACGTTGGGCGACGGCGCCTATCTCTTCTCCAATCCGGTGGCGGCGCACCATGCGGCGCGCGTACACGGCTTGCCGATTCTCGTCGTCGTCTTCAATAACGCGATGTGGAACGCGGTGCGTCGATCGACGCTCACGATGTACCCGGACGGCGGAACCGCCGGCAGCAATGATCCGCCGCTCATTCACCTCGACGACCTTCCGGCGTTCGAACAAGTGTGCGCGGCGGCGGGCGGCTACGGCGAGCGCGTCGAAGATCCGGCAGAGCTGATCCCGGCGCTCGGTCGCGCCCTTGCCGTCGTGACGCGGGAGCGGCGCCAGGCCCTGCTCAACGTGATCTGTGCGGCGCCCGGCGGGCCGCTTTGAACGGCCGCCCCGTCATACGACCTGGAAGCCGTGCGCGAAGGGATCGCGGTCGTCGACAAAGATCGTGTTGTAGCCGGTGATCCGCGCCCAGCCGGCGATGCTGGGCTTGATCGCGGCCTTGTTTCCGATCCGCGTCTCGCCCTCGACCCGGCCTTCGAACAGGCTGCCGATGATGCTTTCATGCACGAAGGCGTCGCCGGGCCGGAGCTTGCCCTTGGCTGCGAGCTGCGCCATCCGCGCGGAGGTCCCCGTACCGCAGGGCGAGCGATCGATCGCGTGATCGCCGTAAAAGACTGCATTGCGGCCATGCGCCTTGGGATCGCGCGGTTTGCCGGTCCACATGACGTGGCTCACGCCGCGGATGGTGCGGTCCTCGGGATGAACGGGCTCGAGCTTCTCGCGCATCAACTGGCGCACGACCGGGCTCAGGCGCAACACCTGATCCGCCGAGAAGCTTTCAAGGCCGGGAAATCCCGGCTGCGGATCGACGATCGCGTAGTAGTTGCCGCCATAGGCTACGTCAACTTTGAGGGGACCCAGACCCGGTACGTCGATCGCGATTTCGCTGGCTTCAAGGTAACTCGCGACATTGAAGAGCCTGACGCGTTCGACATAGCGGCCGTCGCGCTCGTATTCGACCTCCACCTTGCCGGCGGGCGCGTCAAGCGCGAGCTTGCCTTCGCTTCGAGGCGTTACCAGCCCTTGTTCCAATGCCACCGTGACCGTGCCGATGGTGCCATGCCCACACATCGGGAGACAGCCCGAGGTCTCGATGAATACGAGGCCCAGGTCGCAGTCGGAACGCAAAGGCCGCTGCAGCACCGAACCCGACATGATGTCGTGTCCGCGCGGCTCGAACATCAGCGCGCGGCGGATCCAATCGAACCGATGCATGAAGTCCTGTCGGCATTCGCTCATGGTGGTGCCGTCCAGCGGCGGCGCGCCGCCCGCCACCACGCGCACGGGATTGCCGCAGGTATGTGCGTCGATGCAGAAGAAGGTGTTGGAAGGCATGGTTATTCCGTTTCAAGGCGCGCTCGCAGCCGCCACTCCAACCCTGCTCGCGCAGTTTTGGGGTTGGCCTTGGGCCGGCCAAAACCAACCCCTAAGGCTGGTTGGGGGCGCGGCAAGGCGCGCGAGCATATTAACTAGGCCTTGCAGCCAACGCCTCCTCATAGACGCGCGTGACGCGCTTCCTCTCCTCGCCCTCGAGGCGGAGCCGCGGTGGGCGCGTCACCTCGCTGCCGTTGCCGACCATCGCTTGGCCGAGCTTGATGTACTGCACCAGCTTGGTCGAGGTATCGAGGTGCAGAGTCGGCATGAACCACCGATAGACCGCGCGTGCTTTTTCCCACTCGCCCTTCGAAGCGAGGTCCCAGAGCCGCATGGTCTCGCGCGGGAACACGTTGACGAGGCCCGCGACCCAGCCGGTGGCGCCTAGCATCACGCTTTCGAGGATGAGGTCATCGACACCGCAAAACAGCGTGTAGCGATCGCCGGTAAGGTTCACGAGATCGGTCAGGCGCCGCACGTTCTCCGACGATTCCTTGATCGCGACCACGCGGCGCTCGCTCGCGAGCTCGCGGAATCCCTCGGGCGTCACATCGACGTTATAAGCGGGCGGATTGTTGTAGATCATGATCGGCAGGCCGCTTGCAGCCGCGACGGCGCGGAAGTGGGCGAGCGCCTCGCGCTCATCGGCCTTGTAGACCATGGCCGGCAACACCATCAGCCCGTCAACGCCAATCTTCTCGCAGTCGCGCGCATATTGCGCCGCCGCGGCGCTGGTGTTCTCGGCAACACCCGAGAGCACGGGGACCCGGCCAGCCACCACCTCTTTGGCCGCCGCCAGAACCTGGCGCTTCTCCGCTGGCTCGAGCGAGCAATTCTCGCCGACCGTCCCCAGCATGATGAGGCCGTGCACGCCCGCACGGATCTGTTCCTCGATTCCACGCTGGGTCGCCGCCAGATCGAGCGAGAAATCGGGACGGAATTGGGTGGTGATCGCCGGGAACACGCCGCGCCAAGTCGCGCTCATCGCTTTCTCCTCACGCCAAGGGAAATGCCGGCGCCAGAGCGGCGCCTATTGCGCGCGAGCTTACTGCTGCGCACCATCACCCGACAACCTCCGCCGCATCGGAGAAGACGCTCGAGGGAAGCACGTCCGCGTTGCCGTGTCGATCTCAATCGATTGATATCGTTCTATAATTGTCAATAAATCTGGTCCGCGGCAATCAGCGGAATTCCCAACGCTTTGAAGCTCCGGCGTGCGTCGTCGAGCGAACCCGCGACGTCGATGGCCCGGCACGCATCCTCTATCACGATGATCTCGAAGCCATCGGACTTTGCGTCCTCCGCGGAGTAACGGACGCAGAAATCGAGCGCCAGGCCGGCAATGAAGAGACGCGCGATGCCGCGCTCGCGCAGATATCCGGCGAGCCCCGTGCGCGTGCGGCGATCATTCTCGCGAAAGGCGGAGTAGGAATCGATCGTGGGGTCGAAACCCTTACGCATGATGAGCTCGGCCTGCGGAACATCCAGGTCGCGATGAAATTGTGCGCCGGTGCTGCCTTGGACGCAGTGATCCGGCCACAGCACCTGCTCACCATACGGCAGTGTTATCAGTCCGAAGGATTTGGCGCCCGGATGGCTCGACGCGAAGGAGAGATGACCGCTCTGATGCCAGTCCTGAGTCAGCACCACATGGCTGAAGACGCGGGCCAACCGGTTGATGACGGGCACCACCTCGTCGCCGCCCGGCACCGCGAGCGCACCGTCGGGACAGAAGTCGTTCTGCACGTCGACTGCCAGGAATAGATCATTGCTGCCAACATCGATGCGTCGTTCGGTCATCGGAATATTCCCGCGCTCGTTCGTGCTAGCATACCCTATTCACGGTCATTGCGAGCGAACCGAGCAACCCAAACCAGCCGCTCCTCGGCCAGTGCAGGGCTCTTCGCGATGACACGGCGGAAGCTTTGATGCTAGGTATTCGTGGCCATAACAACGAGCCTGAGATGACCCGACCCGCCGTCTCTGATCCCCGCGCGTTACTTCGCGGTCTTTTCGACGCGGCGCTGGCGGCGGCCGACCCCGCGCGTGTGGTTCCGCCCAATCTGCCGACGCCACCCCAGGGACGAACACTGGTGGTGGGCGCGGGCAAGGCAGCGGCGGCGATGGCGATGGTGGTCGAGCAGCATTGGCAAGGCGCCCTCGAAGGCTTGGTGGTGACGCGCTACGGCCATGGCCTCCCCTGCCGGCGGATCGAGGTGATCGAGGCCGGTCACCCCGTCCCCGATGCCGCCGGGACGCGCGCGGCGCAAGCGATGATGGAGCGCGTGAGTGGTCTCGGGGCCGATGATTTGGTGCTCTGCCTGATCTCGGGCGGCGGCTCCGCACTGCTGGTGCTGCCGGCACAAGGGATCGCGCTCGATGATAAGCGTGCGGTGACGCGCGCGCTGCTCGCCAGTGGCGCCACCATCAGCGAATTCAACTGCGTGCGCAAGCATCTCTCGGCGATCAAAGGCGGGCGCCTCGCCGCCGCCGCCGCACCCGCGCGCGTGGTGACGCTCGCGATCTCCGATGTGCCGGGCGATGATCCCGCGGTCATCGCTTCCGGCCCGACGGTCGCCGATCCCACCACCTTTGCCGAGGCGCGCGCGATCCTTGCCAAATACCGTATCGAACCGCCGCCGGCGATTGCCGCCTACCTCTCGGCCGCCGCGCAAGAATCGCCCAAGCCCGGCGATCCGCGCCTCGCGCACACGGAATACCGACTGATCGCGACACCGCAAGGTGCGCTCGAAACCGCGGCCGCGGTGGCGCGAGCGGCAGGCGTGCTACCGGTCATCCTCGGTGACTCGATCGAAGGCGAGGCGCGCGATGTGGCGCTCGTGCACGCGGCGATGGCGCGACAGGTGGCGGCGGGGCGGTTCGTCGTCGGGGGCGCGGCGCTTGAGCCGCCGGTCGTCCTGCTTTCGGGTGGCGAGACAACCGTCACGGTGCGCGGGAAGGGGCGTGGCGGGCGCAACGCGGAATTTGTGCTGGCACTCGCAATCGCGCTCGACGGCGCCAACGGCATCCACGCCATCGCCTGCGACACCGACGGCATCGACGGCACAGAGGACAACGCCGGCGCCTTGATCGCTCCCGATACGCCCCGGCGTGCCGCGAGCAAGGGCATCGACCTCAAGGCGCGGCTTGCCGACAATGACGGCTATGGCGCCTTCGCGGCACTTGACGATCTGGTGCTGACGGGCCCGACGCGCACCAACGTCAACGACTTCCGTGCCATCCTCATAACTGAATACGCGCGGTAGGGATCACCACGAAGACACGAAGACCACGAAGGAACATGGTATCCAAGGTGACTATGGCGCGGTTTCATGTGGAATCCTATCTCACATTCGTTGCTGGTTCGCGCCAGGGGCTTCCTTCGTGCCTTCGTGGTGAAAAAAATTCAGCGCTACTGCTGCCATCAAGATAAGAGGATTGATCGATGCGTCGGTTGCGGAGTGCCAAGATCGTCGCCACGCTCGGTCCCGCGACCTCGACGCCGGAGCGGCTCTCACAATTATTCGCGGCGGGCGTCGACCTGTTCCGTCTCAACTTCAGCCACGGCACGCAGGAGGATCACCGCCGCCGCCTCGAAGCGCTTCGCGAGCTCGAGGGAAAAGTCGGCCGTCCGATCGGCGTGATGGCGGATTTACAGGGGCCGAAGCTCCGCCTTGGCACCTTTCAATCGGGCAAGATCACGCTCAAACCCGGCGGAAAGTTCCGCCTTGACCTCGATCAGGTGCCCGGAAGCGAACAGCGCGCGACACTCCCGCACCCGGAAATTTTCGCGGCGCTCGAGCCCGGCGCCGACTTGCTGCTGGACGACGGCAATGTGCGGCTCAGGGTCGATCGTTGTGACCGTAAATCCGCCGAGACCACGGTGATCGCGGGCGGCGATCTCTCGGACCGCAAGGGCGTCAATGTTCCGGGCGTGGTTCTGCCGCTGTCATCGCTCACACCGAAGGATCGCTCCGACCTCGCTTACGCGCTGCAGATCGGCGTCGATTGGGTGGCGCTTTCCTTCGTGCAGCGTCCGGACGACGTGGCCGAAGCGCGCAAGCTGGTCGGCGGCCGCGCGGCGATATTGGTGAAGCTGGAGAAGCCGGCGGCGATCGGCCGCTTGCAGGAGATCGTCGAACTTTCGGATGCGGTGATGGTGGCGCGCGGCGATCTCGGCGTCGAGATGCCGCCCGAGGACGTGCCGCCCGTCCAGCGACAGATCGTGCAGAGCTGCCGGCGCGCGGGCAAGCCCGTGATCATCGCGACGCAGATGCTGGAATCGATGGTGCGGCTGCCGGTGCCGACGCGCGCCGAAGCCTCCGACGTCGCGACCGCGATCTACGAGGGCGCCGACGCGGTGATGCTGTCGGCCGAGACCGCGACCGGAGCCTATCCGGTCGAGGCGGTGGCGATCATGGACCGCATCATCCGCCGAGTCGAAAGCGACCCCAATTTCCGCGTGGCGATGCAGGGAACGCAAGCCGAGCCCGAGCACACCGCGCCCGACGCGATCAGCGCCGCCGCGCGCCAGGTCGCGCACACCATCGGTGCCAAGGCGATCGTCTCCTACACCACTTCTGGCGCGACGGCGCTCCGCGCCGCGCGCGAGCGGCCGGAAGTACCGGTGATCGGGCTCACTTCCAAGCTCGAGACCGCGCGGCGGCTTGCACTGGTCTGGGGCGTGCACAGCATCCACACCAGCGACGTCACCAACTTCACCGACATGGTCGAGAAGGCCTGCGTCATCGCGCGCAGCGACGGCTTCGCCGAGCCCGGTGCGCGCATTGTCATCACCGCCGGCGTCCCCTTCGGCACGCCTGGCGCTACGAACGTGCTGCGTATTGCGTGGGTTGAGGGGTAGCTCGCGATGGCGGGCAAACAGCGCAGGGCGGGTCAGCGGAGCGCAACCCGCCGTCAAATGTAGACGCCGCGATGGCGGGTACGGGCGAAGGGCGTAGGGCGGGTCAGCGGAGCGCAACCCGCCGTCCCGGTGCCGCTGCCTCGCGGTGGCGGGTTTCACCCGCCCTACGGATGACGGGCAATCAGCGTAGGGCGGGTCAGCGGAGCGCAACCCGCCGCCGGTGCCGCGATGGCGGATGCAGTGATCGGCGTAGGGCGGGTCAGCGCAGCGCAACCCGCCGTCAAATGTAGACGCCGCGATGGCGGGTACGGGTGAACGGCGTAGGGCGGGTCAGCGCAGCGCAACCGGCCGCCGGTGCCGATGCCGCGATGGCGGGTTTCACCCGCCCTACGATAACGGGCGAAGGGCGTAGGGCGGGTCAGCGCAGCGCAACCCGCCGTCAAATGTAGACGCCGCGATGGCGGAT
>Ga0335079_10000440_pt1 | contig 47804 bp, 76 predicted proteins | sample Lox_Sample_33_FD_206719 | JGI IMG/M metagenome (GOLD analysis project Ga0335079, IMG submission 206719) | Soil microbial communities from Loxahatchee National Wildlife Refuge, Florida, United States - Lox_Sample_3.3 | ecosystem: Environmental > Terrestrial > Soil > Wetlands | place: USA...
CAAACGACAGGCTCGGAAAGCTCGTCGAAGGAAGATGCGCAAGTGATCCGTATCCGCACCGAGACCCATACGATCCCCGAAGAGACCTACACTGAGACATTCTACGGGTGTCCTCAATGTAACTTTGAGGCTAGCTCCACTGAAGATGTACAGGTCCATTACGGCAAGACTCATGCCGTCAAAGACATTAAGACGGTCGGAAATACCGAATGCTATCTCATTGAGAGCGAATACGATTTTGAGGCCTGGTGGAACGCTAGAGATGTGATCGACATCCAGAAGCCCTCTGAGTTCAAAGGTCCAGGATGGTATTACGTCGAATGTAAGTTGGAGCGTTGTCCACGGAATTGTTGTAATGACCTTGCATCCCGAGCTAGGCCGATCTCTGACCTACTTTCTGAACTGGAAGATAGCGCTGCCAAGCTGATAGCTGAATCCCTCAAACTTACACGGTTGCAGGCTATGGCAATGTCTGGTAAACTGCTCCCAAAAAAGCTAGATTACTTTTTGGAGACTACCACATGACCGTCTGGGCCACATCCGACCTGCACCTACAGCACGTCAACATACTGCGTTATAGCCGACGAAGCTTCATAACCGGCAAGGACCCCAAAACTGGGTTGCCTACCCCTACGCCTGATGACGTTGAGCGTATGACGCGGGAGGTCATCACCCGTTACAACGCTAGGGTTCAACCAGGAGATCTGGTCTACATCCTAGGTGACCTGGCTATGGGCCAAAAGGACAAGCATCCTGAACTGCTCCGTCAGCTCAATGGTACTAAGATCCTGGTCTACGGCAACCACGATGAACGCTTCATCAAGGACCCTACGACCAAGAAGAGCAGGCCCGAGACCCTGGATGAAATCAGGGCTCGTTACCTCGGTATGGGCTTTTCCGAGGTCTACGACCACCTCATGGTGACCCACCCAGATTACGGGTTGATCTACATGAGGCATATCCCGGACCCTAACTTCACTGGGAACTTACATTTTTGTGGCCATGTACACGAAGACTTCGACCGTATCGGCAACATCATCAACGTTGGAGTGGACGTTCGTGATTTGGAGCCGAAGACCTTCAAGGAGCTGGTGGAGGCCCCCTTCAAGGGCTACTTGACAGACAAGCCACACCGGCCTATGGAAGATTACGCAAAGGACAAGAACTGATGCGTAAGGTCACAGTCATGAGGGGCATTCCCGGTAGCGGGAAGAGTACCCAAGTCAGAAAGATCATCCAGGCTCCCCGTCCATTCGGATCGAGCCTGGGTGTTTGCTCGGCCGATTACTTCTTTGTTGGCCCGGATGGTGTCTACCGGTTCGATGCTTCCAAACTCGGAGAGGCCCATAAGAGCTGTCTCAAACGATTCTTGGAGTTTACCAACTCCAACTTTAACCACATCGTGGTGGACAATACCAACATCAATCCTATGGATGCTGTACCCTACGTTGCAGTTGCTGAGGCCTTGGGCTATGATGTGGAAATTGTACAGGTCGATTGCGATCCTGTCGTAGCTGCATCCCGGAATGTTCATGGAGTCCCGGCAGCCAAGATTAAGGAAATGGCTGATAGGCTCCAGAAAATCAAACCCCCAAAACACTGGAAAATCACGCATGTCAACCCCCAAAATCCCCCAAGCACCGTATAACTTCTACGGAGATGTAACCGTAGTGGTTCGCAGGCGTCTGAGGGTATCGGCCACTTTTGAGAATGGCCCTCCTGAAATCGAAGAGATGCTCGAAGTCCTCCAAAATGGGGATTACGATGACATCTATGATGAAGAAGACCTCGAGATTATGACCGTCGAAAGCATTGATAACGATGCTGAAGAAGACGACTCCAAGGAGGATGACAGTGAAGAGTGAAGGAATGGGCACCTTGGCGGCCCACCTAAGGGTTGAGACCAACAAGCGGCAGGAAGCTATTCGTACCACCGATACACGTGGTTTCGATCCAAGCTTCTTTCACGAGGCCAGAGCGTTCATTGCAGGTTTGAACTTCGCCCTAAAGAAGCTCGAAGAGATTCAAGGACATTAACACCTTGGAGGTAAAAAGAAAAATGGAAGTAAAAGTAACACCGAAAGGCAACCTATACACTGTAAAAGATGGTGTAGTCACAATGGAACTAACTCAAGGTATGCAATGTACCTTTGATGAGAGGGATCTACCTCTCGTTGAGAACCATAAGTGGCATTATCATTTGAATGGCAAGCGAAAATATGGCTACGCTGAGACGGCCTGGCCTGGCAATGAGGGTACCAAAAAGATTGTTAAGATGCATCGATTGATCGTCTCCGAGCATCTTGGCAAGCACCTCAGTCATGCCGTCTTAGACGACATTGACCATAAGGATCATAATACCCTTAACAACTGTTATGGGAATATCTGGGAAGCAGGTAAGAAGGGGAACGCTAAGAATCGGAATCCAAAAAAATCTAGAAAGAGGTATTCATGATCTTCACACTCCTAGTCGCCTACCAGCTCAAACACTTTCTAGCCGATTACCCTCTCCAGGGTAAGTACATGCTGGGTAAGTTCCTTGATAAGGGCTGGGTAAAGCCCTTGGCTGCTCACGTAGCAGTCCATGGGGCTATGACGGCTGGTATAGCTTTCCTAGTCGGGAAACCTCACCTAGCTCTCCCGTTGGCCCTTCTGGATGCCTCCATTCATTTTGTTATGGACCGCATCAAGGCTGGGAGGAAGTACCTGGGACGTTTCAAGCCGCTCACTGCTACTCAATACCTAGGATATGAGCATCTTCTGAGTTTACCGGAGTATCATGGTACCAAAAACCCCGAAGGTCCAGATTTTACCAAGAAAGTCGAGGCTCGAAAAGCCATCCAAGGCAATACCTTCTTCTGGTGGTCCCTTGGGCTGGATCAAATGGTACATCACCTGACACATTACATTTGCATATATTTTCTGTTGGCTTGACATCACTCAAATCATCAGTCACCTTGTTGTTGGCAGTTCAATCCCAAAGGAGTACCAAACATGAGCAGTCGTCAGCCCCAAGCCAAAGTTTTAGACATCGAAGTCAAGCTGGCTTCCATTCAAGAGAAGGAAGCTATCTACCAGAAGCTTGCTGATACCATCAGCCAACAGGTCCCAGCCAACGAGCTGGTAAGCTTGATCGAATGGCTTGCCCGTTATCGGGATTCATTCGAGCAAGTTGTGTCCTTCAGCGAAGTCTTCGACGCCTTTCCCCAGGATGGCGCAGTTGCTCTTCGCAAGGCCTTGGCAGATAAGTTCGGCTTTGTTGAGTCGAAGTCCGTCCAGTCATTCTTCGGAGCACGTCCGCCCCATATGATGGGGATCAAGACTGGTCCGAACGAGTCAGTTCAAGTTCCCTGGGGTGAGTTCGCTCTTCCTGGGTATCAGAACCTGACCGTCACGACTGGCGTGAACACCACGAAGGAAGGTTTCGTGTTCGTTCTCGGTGGCACCTACAAGCGGAAGGATGCAGAAGTGGTCAAGGACCTGGTTGATAGGGTCCGTCACTACATCCGCGAGTACAGCATTTACCGTGGCAAGGCCATCAGCCTTGACTTCTCGGACGAATTCGATCCCGAGGAGTTTGCTGTAGAAGATGTGGCTCCAGAGTTCCTGGACCTCAGCCGGGTCAACCAAGAGGAGCTGGTTCTTCCTGAGACGGTGTACCGAATGGTTCAGGACAATCTCTTCACTCCTGTGGAGAAGACTGATCTGTGCCGTAAGTTCGGCATCCCTCTTCGTCGTGGAGTTCTCTTGGCAGGCACCTATGGCGTCGGCAAGACCCTCACCGCTCAAATTCAGGCATTGAAGGCCACCCGGAATGGATGGACCTTCATCTACCTGAAGAACGTTCGCCACCTGGCCAATACCCTCCGAGTAGCTCGGCAGTACTCTCCTGCCGTGGTATTCGCAGAGGATGTCGATTCCGTGATGCAAGGTGAGCAGCGCACGGACGAGATGAACGAGATCCTCAATACCGTGGATGGAATCGAGCTGAAGGGTAAGGAGGTCCTGGTGGTACTGACTACCAACCATGCCGACCGTATCAATCCAGCGATGGTTCGACCGGGCCGTATCGATGCTCTCATCGAGATGGTTCCTCCCGACTCCGTAGCTGCTCAGAAGCTGCTCAAGGTGTACGGGAAGGGTCTGATGAATCCAGATGCAGACTTCTCGAAGGTGGGTGCCATCCTTGCTGGCCAGCGTCCAGCAATGATTGCCGAGACGGTCCAGCGGTCCAAGCTGAGTGCCGTTACCCGTATGGCGGTCAATGAGACTGAGCTGGTCATCCTTCCCGAGGATCTCGAGGCAGCCGCCCTCGGCATGAGGGGTCATACCGCTCTTGTCGATGGTGAGTCCAAGGCCAAGGGGCTGAGCGCCGCCGAAGCTCTGGCCGAGAATGTCATTGCAGCTCTCGGACACGCCAAGAATCTCTCCAACGGTCACGCAAAGACCAACGCTTAGGATGGAACTAAGGGCGGCCCAATACACGGGCCGCCCTTTTAGTATCAAATGAAAACCAACCTCATTTTAAAGCTCGAAGAACACCACGAACCAAGCAAAGACGGAACCCCTGTATCAGATGTGATTTGGGTCAACGTTTTTGATGAAGCAAACGCCAAGACCTTCTGTGAGAACGTCCTTAAGGCATCGGCCAAAGACAAGCACCAGCCTGTAATCGTCTATATCGATTCCTATGGTGGAGCTGTGGATGCCTTGGCTGCTATGATTTCTGTTTTGGACTCAATCCCCAACCAAGTCATTACCGCTTGTACCGGCAAAGCAATGAGCTGTGGTGCGATTTTGCTTTCCCATGGAGATCTGCGCCTGGTAGCTCCACATGGACGAGTAATGATACACGAGGTTAGCTCAGCCGCCTGGGGTAATATCAATGACGTTAAGACGGATGCCAATGAGAGCATGCGATTGAATAAGTACTACATGGACCTACTGGCCAAAAACTGCGGTCTGGATAACGCCAAACAACTACCTTTCACCAACGAACGTCGGGATGTATACATGAGTGCGCAAGAAGCCCTCAAGTTTGGCATCGTTGACAAGATCGGTACCCCTAGGGTAGAAAAGGTTATTCGCTTCGACGTTCATCTGAACAAGTAGGACCTATGCGGTTTTTGACACTATCGTTACTGTTGGTCAGATGCGCCACAGTCCCACAGCCTGTCCCCATCACAGAGGAGAATGGGGTTAAAATCCGGTATGACCTCCAGGATTGTCTGAACAAGGACGATAGGGAATACTGCTTTGATCGGGCCGATAACGCTTGCCTCAATGCCGACCTCGAACCAGATTGCCATGGAGTAGACCGATGAAAATCCTCACACCACCAGATCCTTTCGAGCCCATTGAGCTGGACTGTCCGAGCTGTGGGGCCGAGTTAGAGGCCGACAAGATTGAAGACTTCTTCCGTGTCTCCGGTGGAGATATGCGTGAAAGTTGGGACTATGCAATTTGCAAATGTCCTTGCTGTAGTGCAAAAATAACAGTTGATAAAGACGAATTCCCAGAGTACATTTACAACAAACTGAAGGTAGGTTATACCGAAAATGAATGCCCATAATGGAATCCTGACCCGACTCAACACCAATGGCACGGTTGGCCCCAATCCTCCTCGGACTGAGAGCGTTGAGGGTTACTACGAAGAAGAGCCTTGTGTAGGACTTTCCTTCGTAATCATTGGCGAAGCCCTCGATCCCAAGTTCGATAGGCGCTACTTTGCCACCTCGATTATCCAGGCTGTACGAGAAACCCCGGATGGTTGGGAGTTCGACACCATGAACAGCAGCTACAAGCTGGTGAAGGTATTGAATGGCTGATTTCTGTAAACAATGTGCCGTGGGTCTCTGCGACTTCGATCTCGAGGGTGACCTAGAAGGATTGTGTAAGCCTGGAGAAACCATCCTAGTGATTTGCGAGGGCTGTGGTTTCATTCAGGTCGATCACATGGGTTATTGTATTAGCCCAGATTGTTCAGAACAACACGGCAAGCAGGAACATACCAATGGTTGATCATATCAAAAACGAAGTCTCCGGTGGTAAGACTGTCAAGTTTATTTACTACCGAGCCCAGGAGCTTTGGTACGAGACCGAATCTGGTTTCAAATTCCCTGTGCCCATCAGCGATATTGGGGAAGCTACGTTCCTGGCTCAGGATCGTGCGATCCTGTTTATGCGTTATATTCGAAAGTATGCAGAACAAATTCAAAAAGACTCCGGCGCAACGGAGAGTTGATGCTAAATGGCGAGCAAAAAACCTAGACAAGATCAGGGCTCAGTGTACATCGTATTACAATAATCACAGAGTTGAAATTTTGAAAAAGCAAACAGCCTGGTATAAGCTAAATCGTGATAAGGCAAGAGATTCAGTACTAAGGAGACTTTACGGGATCTCTTTAGAGGGGTTCAATAAAATCCTTAAAACTCAAGGTGGCGTTTGCGCCATATGTAAAGGACCTCCTACTAAAAAAGGATTTATGGTCGATCATGACCATAAGACAGGAAAGGTACGTGGCATTTTATGCCATCATTGTAATGCGGCGCTTGGAGCTTTACGGGATAGCCAAGTAATTGTAGCCTCCGCACTTGACTATCTAGCAAATTTTGAGGTACAGATAAACCAATCCAACAAGGAGGAAGCCGATGTGGTACGTGACCAAGTACGGACTGACTGAGGGTATCTGGGAGGTTCCAGAGGATGAGGCTACCTTGTCCGATGACAAGAAGTACCTCTACGTAGGAGAGATGGGGCACATGCCCATCCAAGTCCTCACAAGGGACTTCCACACCACACTCGAGGCCGCTCAAAAGCGAATTCAACAGCAGGTTGAAGCCAAGCTCCGCTCAATCGAGAAGGCCACAGCCAAGCTCAAGAGCTACAACCCCAAAGTCAAGCCCTGGACCTCAAGATGATTTCTGACGAAAACCTCGATACCATCAGCACCGGCATCGAGGACTTGATCCGTAAGAGCCTTCCCGATCTTACCAAAGATCGAAAGGACATTGCTTGGCTTTGGGACCGCACCCTATTCCTGACGACCCACGGGAGCCATGCTTACGGCACCAGTACTCCAACCTCGGACCATGACTACAAGGGCTTTGCTATCCCTCCTATGTCATACATGACGGGCTACGCCAAGCGTTTTGAACAGGCAGAGTTCCGGGGTGACCCCGACATGGTGGTCTATAACATCCAGAAATTCTTCAAGTTGGCAGCAGATTGCAACCCCAGTATCATTGAGGTCTTATTCACTTCCGATGAGGACCATCTTATCGTCCACCCCTTGGCTGAACCTATCCTCGCTAAGCGGGATCTCTTCCTTTCTAAGAAGGCTAAATTCACCTTTTCTGGCTACGCTGTAAGCCAGCTCAAGAAGATCAAGTCTCATTACAAGTGGATCAAAAACCCACCCACAGCTCCTCCGACCAGGGAAGAGTTCGGTCTCCCTGAAAGGACGGTTATCCCCTCAGATCAGCTCCAAGCCGCCCAGAGCATGATTAGGAAGCAAATCGAACACTGGAACGTCCCGATAGATGAACTGGACGATGCAGCCCGTATAGCGGTCCAGGAGCGATTTGTAGAGGCCTTAGCTATCATCAAGGTAGGGCAAGAGAATCTAGAGCCTATCGCCGGCAAGCTCCTGGGCTTCTCCGACAACTTTCTCGAGCTTCTTGACAAGGAGCGTCAATACAAGGGGAAGATGGAAGAATGGCGGTCGTATCAAAACTGGTTGGCCACCCGTAATGCTAAACGCTCCGAGCTGGAAAAGAAATGGGGTTATGATACCAAGCATGGCATGCATCTTGTAAGGCTCATGCGCATGGGCGGTGAAATCCTTCGAGGTGAGGGTGTAAAGGTCAAGCGTCCAGATGCTGATGAGCTGATGGCTATCCGGAACGGTCTCTGGACCTATGAAGAGCTTCTGGAGTGGGCTGAGAAACACGAAAAAGCTCTGAACGATCTATATCTTACAAGCAAGCTTCCACATACCCCATCTACATTGGAGCTTGACAAGCTTCTATGTGAGACAGTAGAGTTGTCCAGATTCCACCTCAAATAGGAGTTGGTCATGGGCAAACCAGACCATCATCAGCCAGATTTCTTCGAACGAGCAGCCAAGAATCAGGACCTCCCCTATGGGATTAATGTTCCTGAAATAGAAACCATGCTCCTTTTGTCCATCGTGCGCAGGCAACCAAACCTTCTTAAGAGGGAGGTTGTAAATTTCTTTTTGGAACTCTCACGTAAAGATCAAAACTACGAGCGATTGATCCTTAAGTATGTAGATACACTTATGGATATGCGGTATATTGCTCGTTATGATTTCCGCTATCATCTCACCATTCCTGGAGAAAAACGGCTCCGGGAACTACTGGACCAAAGTACACCAGCTCTAAGATTTTTGACATTCGGAGAATTATGAGTAAGCTCAGTTACCAGGCTCTTGAGACCTTTTACAATACTTTAACTTTATATGGAAGTAAAAGGATTTTTACAGTCACTCCTTGGGTCTATAGACCTGCTCAAGCATCTAGTTCAGAAGGGCATCAAAACGGTGAGGCCGGAAAGCCAATCCTGGTCAGACCTGATATACCGTTTATCGAGTTTTATGGAGCTTTGCTAAGACAAGCGGATTCCCTTACAGAAGGAGAGGAACTTGGACTAGCATCTAAGCTCATATGTCATACCCCTAACGGGCCTGATATAGCCCATATCGAAATGGTGGATTTTGCTCCTGGTCTCAAAGATATTGATCCGCATCAGTTCCCAGGTTTGAAGCTATTTGCTACCGGTAATAGCTACCATGGCTATGGTGGTATCGGAAATGAATTGTGGTGGAGGCATTCACTCTATTGGCGATTAATAGTTAAAGAACCTATTGATACCTCTTGGGTAGGTTTCAGTCTTAATCGTGGCTTCGCGGTGCTCCGTGTCAGCGGTATCACGAAGCCCGTGCCGACACCGGTACCTACAGTAGATCCAGAGTTTTGCAAAAATCTTAGACATCCCCTATAATAGGGTCATGGCGTCTGAACGCAGATATGGCAGTTTTCACAGATACGTCCGACTAGCTAATGGACGTGTCATTGCAAAAAGAACCCCATCAGAAGGATCCGACAAAACAATGAGCGATATCGACATCAATGCACCATGGTGGGAGGTTACAGGCCTCCCCGGAATGGCAGAACGCTTTGACATGACCTGGGCTACGGTTGGCCTGGGCCTCCAAGCTCTTCACGGTGGGACACCCTTCCGAGAGAAACAATCCAATGCCAGTATCAAAGAGGAAGATACCTACGAGAAAATCCTGGTACGGTTCGTTGAAAAGTTCCCTGACTTCCGTGAAATCCAGGATGATAAAGCTCTTTACAAGAGAAAGGAATCTGCGGTATTGTTTGCAGCTCCTCATGGGGTTTGTCGCCTCCATACCGATGGCGATGCAAAGATGGATTTCAACGTTATTACCCGCTCCAAGGAATTCTTAGATGCCTTTCTGGCTTGGTGGGGAGCTAATACCACCAAGACCGTCCCTAAGGGTCGAGTTCACGTTATGGTGACCACCCAGGATGGTCCAGAGTTCAGGTCCATGGGTGTGGGAGCTGAAGCCCTCATCCGGGAGAACTACACCGAAGAGGTACTTAAGGGATATGACCGTGTAGTCAAAGACCTTACCAGTAAGAATCCTAGCGGTCGAGTAGCAATCCTGGATGGTAAGCCTGGTACTGGCAAGACCTACCTTATCCGGGGGCTCCTGAACGAGGTGAAGGATGTTCTGTTCGTTATCGTACAGGCATCTATGGTTGCCGATCTAGCCAAGCCAGGTACCATCCCTGCCTTGGTTGCCCTCCACCAAGATCGTGGTGAAAAGCCCATTGTTTTCATCATCGAAGATGCTGATGAGGTCTTGGCCCCACGAGCTGCCGATAACATGGAATCGATCTCTGCGGTCCTTAACCTCGGAGATGGCATCCTCGGTAAGCTCCTGGATATCAAAATCGTAGCTACCACCAACGCACACCGCCAGGAGCTGGATGAAGCTATTATGCGTCCCGGCCGATTGTCAGCTTCTATTACAGTAGGCCCCCTTGACTTGGATAAGGCCTGCGAAGTATACAAGCGGTTGACTGGAAAAGACGAAGGCGGTCCAAAAGGAAAGGCTACTCTAGCGGAAATCTACCAGATGGCTCGAGAAACAGGCTGGGAACCCCCGGTCCCGAAGAAGGGTATGGGTTTCGAGAGCGCTAAGGTGGAGGAACCTGAGGAAGAGGACGATGACTACAACTACTAAGAAGGTCGTGACAATCGCTTCTGTTGTGGAAGACATTCGACGCCTGAATCCTCTTTTGGGGCAAGGCATTTCCGAGCAATGGAAGCGCATTACCTACGAGGTACGTGCCGAAGAGGCAGAAGGCTTCGCCAAGCTCCAGCAAGACCTCTTTACAGAGGCCTTGAAGAATTCTGTTCCAGTGGATTTGGAACAGTACTTTACAAATCCAGACTTCTTCTTCCCCAAGGTTTTGGCGCAAATCGCCAGGAACTTGGGTGTCGTATCACGAGGTAGCCCATGAAATGGTTGATTCCGTTGTGTCTGCTGTCTGGTTGTGCCACCACCCACTTTGGAGAAATCAGGGATTCTGATACGGATTGCGGGTACGTCCGCAATGTGGATGTTCGTATCCAAGCCGGTGTATCCCGTAGCTGGCTCCCGATCATCAACTGCACCTACGCCACTCGCGTGGTCGAAGCCTCCTTCGAGGAGACTGGCTATGAGCTAGTAAATCCTTGGACGGTGGTCTTCACCGAGGGGTATGTGGGTCTGGCTGTGAATGGACGCCTAAACGCTTACTTTCCACGGGGAATGACCTATACGGCCAATCGGGTCATATGGGTGATGGCTGGCCATCCATGGGTGTTCGAACATGAACTCGGTCATGCCTACGACCTTGACCATAGTCTTCCAAACCATCGAGATCATCAATAAGCCTATACCATGGCTGGAAACATGGGACATAGTTGGTGGACTCCCAAGAGACTGCCTTGGTTTACGATTTGTTACCGGTGCGGTCTCTTGTGGCTGAAGAACGATGCAACTAGGAAGGCCATCAAGAGGCCTTGCAAAGGTGGAGACTATGAGTAGGGTCAACCTAACCAAGAATCTATATGCTGAATGGGGCACCGGGGATGGTTGGGGCTCCAAGCTGGAATGGCATGTCGAGAACGAGTATCAAGAGTACGTACTCCATTTCAATACCCGTGCCGAACTGGATACCTGGATTAAAGAGCATCCCGAGCATTCAGTTTCCATCTTCAACGACCCAGAAGAAAAGATCACCAAGGAAGAGGCCCTCCAATTGATAGAGCGATTCGCTATGCAACTTGACGCTCTAGCCCAGGCCTACAACGTTCAAAACTACAAACGAAACCATTCGAAATTCGAGGCCCAGGGGTTGATACCAAAATTCGATCCCAATGTCTACTTTAGCCTCCGGGATGCCATCGCTAAGGCCCGAGACAGGGCAGTCAAAATCCTCCTAGGTTAGGATCGGCTGAACGTCATTGAACATGTCCCCGTGAGCACGTAGATTGCAGGGGTTTCCCTGGGGAACCAGAAGTTGACGTTTGGATCGTAGCAAGGCTGGCCCGGCCGAGATCCGAAGGGCTCTTGACTCTCATCTCAAAGTATGATTTGAAGGACTCTTCACTAACACTGGAGTTGTCAAATGAAGCCATATTACAAGGTAATTGGTCCCGGAGCTTTCCAACGTTTTCAACCCCGGCCCTTCAAGCCTAAGGACGGTCTCAAGGTTGGAGCTTACGCTGTAATTGCAACAACTGGAGAGCTTCCCAGAATCATCCAGATTCAAAAGCTGACCGAGAAGTACGTCAAGGGGCTCACCCAAGAGGGCAAGTCCTGGCTGTACCAGCGCAGCCGAGTTAAGCCCATGACCTGGGTCGATGAACGCATCAAGCCTGCTTTTAAGGCCAAGTTCAACGAATTCAAAAGGAAAGGGTTCACCGGTAATCAACAAGATTCAGGTGGTTAGGAGCATTCCAAACTGGGCTTGACTTTCCTTTCAGGATGTGGTCTAAGGTCTTCTACCTCAAACAAAGGAGCTACACCATGAAGGTCACACTGGAGACGCTGAAGAAGATCGAGGGCTTGGGCTTTGAGGGCGAGGCTGTGGCTCGGGCCTTCTACCAGAAAATCTTCGACCACGTGGCGGACAAGAAGGACTGGAAGGGGCCGATTTCTATCAAGGTTCCACTCCGATGGATGGAGGAATACGAGGAAGAGGTTGTTCGCCACGCCATCATCTACTTCACCGGCAACCCAGACGTGAAAATCACTCGTCTTGCCATGTCCGAAGGCCTGGGTGACATGTATCGCATCAAGTCCGCTGGATACCGAGCTGGTCCCTGCGGAGGTTAGAAGTGTAGTAGCAATTCAGGAAATTCAGCTTCGGTCTGAAGGATTCGAATCTGAATCGCCAAGGGAGGGGCAGCCAGGGAGATGTTGTGGTGGTCCTCAGCAGCACGGTCGAGGATACCCACGACCTCCCCGGAATCGTTCCAAACCGGCCCACCGCTATTACCGTGGGTCGCTGGAGCTGAAAGCAATTCAAAGCCATCAAGCCAACCACTCGAATAACCCTCGGTCAATATGGCCCTTTCAACACCCAATGGATGACCGGTGATCCATACGTGGTCACCTCGCCTTGGAGATTTAGGGCTAATATCAGCCACCCTACCAGCATCGCAATCGACCTCGGCGGTAGCTACATCCCCATTGGAATCATCTCCTAATATCAAAGGTACAAGGCGGCAGATTCTCTCATCATGTGTGCGAACCAGGAATTCCACCTTGGTGATAACCCAATCTAGATCGGTCTTAAGCCCCTTTACTTTAAGTCCGTTTATTTTGAGACCTATTTCTATTGGTAGCGGATAGTGTTCGCCCCTGCGGTGAGCTAGGACATGGTTGGCGGTTAGAATTCGACTGTGAACCTGCCCAAGGCTGTCTGTGCCCTTCTGGTAGATCACCCCTGAACCGGATAGGGTACCAGAGATTTCTTCACCAGCGACCAATCCACTAACCTGAGCGATCACCTGGACGGTGGAATCCATCATGTCGGTTCGGCTCGGACTGCATCCTCCCCCGAAGAGCGTTGTAAAACAGAGGAACAAAAGCAGGAGCGTGAATTTCATGTGACAGCCTCTAGAACTAGATTACTACAGAAAGGTGTGCTATATGGGTCATCCCATGCCCAAATATACTTTCCACACCAACCACATAGTTCCGGTATCGAAATCGACCTTCCAGACTACTGCCTTTACAGTAGAGGCGGATAATCCCGAGGCTGCCTATGCTTTGGTTCTACCTAAGTTCCCTGAGGGGTCTAGGTTGTTCTGCTGGTACTTAGACGAGCCGATCCCTAAGGAATCGGAAAAGCTTGCCGACCTGGTAGATCAGGAGGTGCCAAGCAAAGATACAGCCAAGAAGTAGGGCCAGTGGCCAGTTATGCGTTTTTGGCATGGTTGGCCACTGCCTTATCATCTTCAGTCAAGTCGAGGTCCTGTTCAGTCAAGGCAGCGCCTTGCTTACCTTCGATCCATTTGTTGGCCACATGACCACCACAGAAGATTGCATAGACCCCGGAGAGTCCTCCAATTAGAGTTCCAAAGCTTACGCCCAAGGACTGGAAGTGAGAGGTTACAAACCAGGCTACGGCCATTAGAACGGCTGTACCAATACCAAAAACGAGCTTCTCTTCACCGAGATCCATAATTACGCCTTATGTGCAATCCACGCTAGAATAGCTAGCCAGCCTTTATGGCCTAATGCGCCACCGATAGCGACGCAGATGTGGAGGAAATACTTTCTAACCCATTTGGTGGGTATGCTCAAGACCGTCTTACTTTCTTCGATCTTCTCGAGCCGGTGTTCATGCTCTACGATCTCATCGGACGCTCTACTGAGCTTGTCAATTTTGGCTAGGATTTCTACATTTTGATCCTGATTTATCTTAGCATGGAAATCCTGTTTTACGCTAAGTTCAGCCACCTGGACTCTAACATCTGCTACTGCTGATTCAACACGCTGGAGCCGGTCTTCATGGGCTAATTGGGTGCCAAGGCCATTGGCTGCTGCGGCTGGAAGTGAAGGCATCTTAGCTCCTGGGTGGTTCGAGCTAAAGATTGCTGTCCTCCTTGTGGTCAGCTACTACAGCTTTGACCAGTTCATAATCACGCTGGAAGATCGCCACACCATCTAGAGCCAATAGGGGACATATTTCACGTATTTTGTCAAAGACATCGAGACCGTCTAAAACGTAAACAAGCTTTCCCATCGCCAAAGCCAGCCCAAGCGTCGCTGGGACCATATGCTCTTCCACCGAGTCGTAGGCCAGAACTATTGCATCGGCCTCTAGAACAGTCTCGTAGACCTCTTCAGGGGGCATATCCACGTCCCAGTAAGTAACCACTGATAGGCCGCCTTCAATTAGCTTGACAGCTAGACGTTCAGCGCTACTACATCCCACAACAAAAATCATGCTACCTCCCGATCCCCTTCGTAATCAGACAGACATACCCTCTCAGGGAGGGGTTTGCCGGCCTTGACCAACTTAAGCTTATACTCAGCCATGCGGATCAGCCGGTTCAAATGCCAGCGCACATCCTCATCGATGTAATGCTTTTTGAACTTGGAACGAACACTGCAAGGGTCGGTCACCCGAATATCGCCATTGCGGGCAATCAACATCTGGAAGTCTCCAATGTAAAGGCGCTTTTTGTTGACCACCGTTCGGATCTTCTTGAGGTCCCTCAGGGAGTTCTCGTTGAGATAGCCAAAGAAGGTTCGGAACTCGTAAGTTCCAATACCCCTGTCGCACTCAGGACGGTCTGAGGCAGCCATCCTACGAACTACCAATGCGAAGCAAGGCGCACCGTCCTTGTAGACACGAATGTTATGGATCCCATAGTTCTCGATGGTTGGGATACCATGCTTCTCAAGGCGCTTGAGGAGCCTCTCTTCCTTTAGGAGGTTGTCTTTACAATTATCCACTAATGCAACGAATCCTCGATGCTTCCTAATCGTATAAGCACCTATCTTACAAGCACCCTCACCTAGGAGGGTTCCACACCGGAAGGGTCGCTTGGGGCTGCTACGTCCACGAAAGGTTTTGATACTCACGTTTCACTCCAAAAAGAACCCAGAGTAGGGTAATAGCACCAAAAATCCTACTCTGGGTCCAAAGCCTATAGTGTCCTATGGGCTGTCAAGCATGCTCTATGGGAGCGACCCATAATTCGGTTGGGCTTTCAACACTCCTTTACCCTTACTGGGTAATCTGGAATACTGTGCTCAGGCTCTTGTTGTCTCGGGTGGACTTCCGGAAGGAGTCTGTGTTGAAGATCTTCCCTTCGTTCACCAGGTCGTACACCCGGCCACGAACGACATGATCATCTGGAACATTGAAACTCGCTGGGTAGTTGACCAGAGCGTCCTTATAAAGACGATCAGCAACCTCCGACACGGTACGACCCTTAACGGGAGCTGAACGGAAAACTGCGAGGATTCGATTCTTGATTGTGGACATATAGTCCTCCTATTCTTCCTATTTGATGTTTTGTAACTCCGGAGGAAGAACCGGAATTACAATTCTTTTGCCAAGCTCACCTAGCTCGATGCCGTTTTGCCTGCGAAGGATCTCCAAGAACTTGAGAGCTGCTCGGGTATCAATGAGCTTTTGACGCATATCGGCAATCTTTGCCAGCATCTTAGCTGCAAGCCCACAAGCCATATGGATCTTGATCTCCTCGGTCCAATGGAGGAGCTGATCATCCTCTGGTGGAATCTCTTTGCGGCACACGAAGCACTTCATTACTTAGATCTTCCCTCGAGCTGCTTGAGAAAGCATCGAGATCAGCTTGAGGACCTCTTCGTTGTCCAGAACGGCCACCCGCTCTTCGTCCTCTTTATCGTCAGATCGACCGACCCACAGAAAGACTTCTCCATCTGCGGCGCTTACAACACCAACATAGGCAGGTTCACCAACTTCACTGCCTTTGGTCTTAAATTTCACGGTAGTTCCTCCAATTTGGACTCGTCGAAGTCTGGGATGATCTCCGAGGTAGTAGTGACCTCGGTGGGCAGAACAATCTGGCGCTTGCCATCCTTAAAGTACCAACGCCAAACAGTACCTTCCTGATTGATAAGGGTCAAACTGAAGATCAGCGTAGGGTAGTCTATACTGAAATCACCCAGTGATTCAGCGTAGAAGTCTTCTTGTTGATCTTCACCCTCGTAAGGAACCTCATCGTTGAAGGCAGCTAGGACGAAATCATCTCCAAGATCATCCGAACCACCAGCAAGCTCCATCTCAGCAAGATCTCGACCGAGATGGGCCATAGCCTTAGGCTCGTTGAAGCCATTGACTACTTCGAGTACCAATTGATAAGTAGGGGTCATTTGGTCTTCCTCTCGAGGATCTTCGCCTCAGTATGTTCGGGGTCTGCGAGATCAGCCATCTTTACAGCCATCTGGACCTTGTGTAGGAAAAGATGGCGGCTTTCATTGGGATGAATAGTAAACTGCCACTTATTCAAGATGTAGCAGCGTATCGCACCTTTGTCGTCTGCCTCAAATCGGATGTCATCTAAAGTATGAGTTTCACCTTCAGGTAAGGGACTTATAGGCTCTTTCGGTTTGACTTCTTCCTTAACCTCGTACTTATAGACGGGATCAGGAGCGATAGGAGTTCTGATGCTTTTGAATGGCCACATATTACCTCCTCCAAAAGAGGGCTTCGCAGTAGCCAAAGAGGTAGGCCCCTACCACGCCTGCACAGGGGATCCATCCATACTTCAGGCCCATGCCTGTTGCAAAAGCACTAACACCAAGAGTGAACAAAAAACTTTTCATGCAGATCAACCTAAAATGAAAAACCCCCGATGTCAAGACACCGAGGGTTCCAGATTCTAGGATGTAGGTATTAGACTTACGGAAGCGTACTAGCGCTCGGAAGCTCTGCGTTAGTGGTAGACTCGTCATCAACCAACAGACCGATGAAGGTCACGCGGATTTCTTCAGGCTGCCTGGCGCTAATGGTCGTAGACCAAGAGGTAGGACGCACAGAGTGGATCTTTGCGATACGCTCATTAGTTTGGCGGTCAAAGATCGCAAGCTCAATGTACTCGTGAAGAAGTAGGTCGCTGAGCTGGGGAACCTTAGCGACCACGTGAGGTCCAAATTCCACAACACGCCAACCCGAGGCTTCGACGGTCACAGCTTCTTGACTCGTATACACGATCTCGTCTGGGCTGTAACGACCCAAGAGGAAGATCGGCTCAGCACCGTAGGTCAATCCCACGCTCACATTATTGAAGATACCCATTACCTTGCCTTCGCCGGTATTTGGATCGACAATCATGAGTTGGGCTCTTGCCCCAGTCATTACTTTTGCTGGCATTGTTCAGTCTCCTTTCGGAATAGTTTCCCTAATTACCCGTTGGCCGATTGACTAACCGGCGAGACGAGGAACGAGATCGGAATGAAGTAAATGGCACCCGCGAGCTTGATCTCAACGCTCACGATCATTGCCGGTCCACTAATTTGGATACTGGCGTTCTTAAAGCCCTTAGGAGCATCATCGCTAGGGGCAATCAACTTGAGCCGCAGGAAATTGGCCATCTGGGCTTCGAGGAAGCTCAATGCAACCGCTGCGCTGACATCAGCTACAGATTGACCAACGAAGGCCTGTTCCATAGCTTGAGCAGTGCTCAATGCAACCACGTCGCAAGCATATACAGCTTGGATCGAATTGGGGACGAAATTGTTGTCCTTACCGTAAGTCGTTTGGTCAGACACCCAAGCGAATCCACCAGTAAGCCGCTTACGAGCAGGCAACAGACCAGCCAAGAGAGCTTGCTCTACTTGACTATCGTTACCGCTATTGAAATCACCAGCCAAAGATACCACACCGTTGGTGTTGATACCCTTGTTGAAGATTGCCCGGTAGAATCCAGCAGCCTGCATACCAGCCGCAAGGCAAGCGCCCATCCAAGGTTGGAATTGAACCAAGCTACCCGAAGAGGCTACTTGTTTGAAGTCTTGGAAGGCCAAGCTCACGCGGAATGAAGCTAGGTTACCGGCTGCATTCATAGCATTGACGAAGGTATCTTCCTTCGAGCAGAAGGCTTGCCGATTCTTACGCTTCTTCAGCGTACTCATAGCAAGGCAGTGGCTCTTTGCATAAGCATTGATTGAATCAACTGTATAAGTAGAGCTAGAATCAGTTAGACCGTTAGCAACATCCAAGTTGAAATCTCGGCTCACGAGCGTGACCAAGAAGTTACCTTGAACGTTCTGAAGAGCATCGATAGCTCCAGTAAAGTCAGCATTAGACGAACCACCTCGAGCACCACCAGAAAGGTAAGCGAAAGTGGAAGTAGTCTTGGGAAGACCAGCAGTAGCTTGAGCATCCAAAGTTACCAACACAGAGTTGCTGGTAACGGTATTGAAGAACCGATAAGCATCGATCTTAATGCGACCGTTGCGGGTACCTTCTGTAGTAGCGATACCCATCGCAGTTACGTTGTCGAGAGCGCTAGTAGGAAGCTGTCCAAGGACTCCACTTCCAACAACAGAGCTATAACCAGTCTGTACGTTGATGAAGTTTACCAAGTCAGCAATGGTTGGGAACTGAGACAACTGAATGCTCAGATTTGCCCCGGATCCACCAACCACAGTCGTGGTCAATACACCGCTTGCAATAGTCAAAGTAGCAGTCGTACCCTGATAACCAACATGCATCGCAATTTCGCCACCAGCAACCAAAGTTTCGCTGATGTTGTCTAGCTGACGATTAGTCTGAAGGTTGACTTGATACTCGAAAGCTGAATTCAAGTGGGTAGGCACGGCAACCGTGGAAACCCAAGTCACAGGAGTTGTAGTACCAAGTTGATAAGCAACTCGAGAAAGCAGGTCAGTACCGCTGAGGGTCTGAGCAAGTTCCAAAGTCTTACCAACACCATCAATGACGCTAGCCGGAGTAAGGCTAATCGTCACAGGACTGGAAGCAGTAGAATCCGAAGTAGCAACGATAGAGGTTGCCGAAACGTTTGCTGGGTTGGTAATGATCCCAACAACAGCACCAGTCTTACCGGCATCGCTGAGCTTAGTAGCTACGAGAGCAGCAGCAGTAACCGAAGTGATTATGTAAGCGCCAACGTTTGCATTACCAGCACCAGCAACCACAGACCCCATCGGGATCACCAGAGTATCACCCACGGTAGGGGCAGTAGCCCAGTTCACAGAACGAACGAGTTGGATTACAGTTGCACCCATTCCGAGGTAGTTGGCAGTTAGAGCCAGAGTGCCAGAAACCGTAATGAGCCCACGGTCCACACCACCAGTGGCAGTTAAGCCACCAAGACCACCGATTGCAGTTACGAAAGCGGAAGGAGATTCATTGGCTGTCAGAGTGACATCTTCACCAGCTCCACCGTTAACGCGAGCTTCAACGCTCACACTTCCAACAGGAGGAATATAGGTAAAGGCACCAGTCGTAGGAACCACTTCAGCCTGGTTTGCAAGAACCTGGAAGTAGATCAAATTCCCAAGAGAACCAAAGCTGGCATCTTGGATATGAGAATAAAGAGCGCTTGCTGTATTGAGCAGACTTGCAGAGGCCTTAGTACTTGCGTTAGTCTTAACCAAGATCACGCTAGCAGGAGCACCCTGAAGGTTAGGATCATTAGGAGCATTAACGGCATTACGGAAACCGTCTACAAGAGGACCACTCTTGTACTTAGCCACAACTTGAGCGAGTTGATCGGGTCCAAAAGCAGCAGTAGCAGAAAGGTCTGCTTCAGCGCTGAATCTCGGGCCAGCATCAGCTTCGCCAACGAGCATAAGAACGCCCGTAGTAGCCAATCCAACACTCGAGGTTTGAACCTTGATCGTGGGATAAGCGCCTGGTATAATCAGGGTTCCGGCGTCGGTGACAAAACTTTGAGCCATAGTAGCGGTTCTCCTAGAATCTGCTGAGAAGATTAAGGCTCAGCAGGGGTTACTCACCCATTTCGTAGATCTTCTTAACCTTCTTTCCTTTTGGTGAAAGTTCACCCTTACCCATTAGTCGTCCAAAGATTCCTGGTTTAGCGGGAGCTTGCGGTCGGGCTGCATTCATCACTGGACCAGCGCTACCAGGCTTCATAGAAGCAGGAGGGGCTTTGAGACCAGCCGGGGCAGCCGGTTTGAGACCTGCTCCAGGAAGCTTTACGCCACCAGGCTTAGCTGCTGCCGGAGGGGGTTGAAATGCACCAGACATCGCAGATTGAAATGCACTAGCTCTTTCTGCATGCTCAGCAGGAGAAGGCATAGGAGCCGGAGGAGCACCGGCTCCTGGAGCTGCCATAGCAGCCTTATGGGATGCATGAGAGGCTTGAGCTTGCATATCTTTAGGCATCTTACCCATTCCACCCATTGGACCGGCTTTAGCCATAGGTGACTTAGGGGCGCTGGTAGGAACGCTGGTTCCCATATTTTGCCCACTAGGAGGCTTTGCCATTGGAGGTGTAACAGCCTTGTAAATCGGGTTATTCAGTGGATCCTTGATCTCGGTCTTATCGGGCAATTGACCGTGAATACGATCTGACTTTTGAACCAATTGAGCCTTAGGAGGAGTCTGAGGAAGTTTCTTGGCGTGTGTAATGAGATCGCCAGCTTTTCCACTGCTGCTGTGCTTAGTAGTCATAAGCCGGTTAACTGCGGCAGTATTATTATGGCTCTTATCAGGCCTATTCTCTACGAGATTAGTGGCATGACCCTGGTTGTTTTGAGTATCATTGATACTTTGCTTGGTAACAGGACCAGCATCCTTAGGCTTCTTACCAGGAACAACAGCGCCACCAGATCCACCCTTCTTATCCTTGTTGGTCTCAACAGACTTCTTATCGTCAGGAAGTTTGGATTGGGGGTGTTCGCTAGAATCGCTGTGTTTACCCTTGGAATCTACCAGTTCAGTCTTCTTAGTCTTGGCCCGGATACGAACTTCCTCACCACCACCCGGCTCTGGACTAACAGAAACGCTAGCAGAGCCTTCATTAGAGCTATGGGAGAATGACTTGGACCCTTCAGGTGAAGCTTCATCCTTACCCATGCACTTGCACATCTTGGACATCTTGCCGCAATTCTTGCAAACCTCTGCGCCAGGAGAGTCTTCGTTCATAGCCATAGGACCAGTAGGGCCAGGAGCCATACCGGCATCTCGGCCATTACCAAATCCACCAGTAGGAGCTACATCGGCCTTCTTGGTCTTCTTATGCTCAGGAAGCTTTCCGCCCTTATCAGCATCAATAAATTCCTTACCTACAGACTTAGGAATACCAAGAGTAGAATGACCACTAGCAGCAGCGCCCATAGCAGCCCGTTGAGCTTGAGATACAGGTGGTTTACTAAGCGGTACACCAGTCTTACCCAACTTTGCAGCGGGAATATCTTCGATACCTTGGCTTGTAGTCAAAGCTTGGTTGTGCTTATGGCTGGGGATAATTGCCTTGCGGAGTTCCTTAATCTCAGCCTTCATGAGTTCCCGATCTCTTAGGATCTGGATCTCCTTCTCAAAAGCTGCGATCTTCTCGCGGGTAGCCTTCATGAGGATAGTATTAACTTCCTCGGGAGTATAAAGTTTCTCGTTAGCCACTGGAGTGTCTCCTGACTTGGTATAGATTGCGGTTGGTTCGGTCTTCTTAATGGGACGCATTCCTTGTGAAGGAATACTGGGTTGAGGTCCGTATATGTCTCTTTTGTAAGCTGTTGCGCCGGGTATCGGATGCGTATAGGGATTGACACCATGTTGAGCCGGATCATTAGTACGAGGCGGTTCAACTTGATGTCTAGGAACCGGAAGAGGCTTCTGCGGACGTTTATGAGTCGTAGGAGTCATCAAGTTCGCAGGAGGCTGTTCACCTGTCGTAAGTAGCTTAACGATAGCTCTGAGTTTACCGATCTCATGGCCCAGAGCGCTCTTCTCAGAATTGTCTTTGGATCTCTTGAGACGTTTCTCGCGATCAGCTAGAAGCTTTAGATCTCTGAATCGATCAGTCTTATTAAGATCTTCAGACTTCCTATTGAGGGTGTCGTGCATACCCTGTAAGCCCATTTGGTGGGCTGAATCTCGTACCATTTGAAGGGCAGTAGCCAATGGAATCTTATGGGAATGGGGTTGGTAGCCCTCTTCGCTAGGTTCCGTAAACTTGCCAGTTATAGCCCGGTGGACTGCATCATGCATTACGGTATTAAGTTCTTTATTGAAATCGGCATCACTTAGATGTACGCCAATCTGTTTGGAAAGCTCACGCTGTTTATGAGCAGCGAGCCATTCCCAATGGACAGATCGAAGAGCCTCATTGAGGGTACGATGAGTACCAAGTTTACCGATGCGCCGACCCTCCCCGTAGATCTTATTTAATTCGGGATAGGTCAGAGCATGAGCTAGCTCATGAATTTGCCGCCAGCCACGGGTGTATTCCTCATGACCAAAACTAGCACCTGAATCAGGGCTAGGATCGTAGATCATGAGGTGACCGGTGTTGTAGTTCTTATTGGCTAGGTCCGGCTTACCGTACTTGCCACCAGCGTAGTAGGCCTTATAGCCATGGTCTTTGACAAGCTTCTCAATATCAGGAAGCTTGCCAGAGTATTTGTAGTGGAGTAGATCGGTTTTGGTCCCAGGACTTACATGTCCGTAGGGCAGAGCGAACTTATGATACGTAGCAGGTGTACTGCCAGCGGGTGCGGCTTGTTCATTAGAAGGATGTTGAGGAGGGTTCTGTGGTAGATCAGATTCATCCTTTCGTAGGCCCGGGACTCCAGGGACTGAAAAATCTTCCTGGTGGTGTTCTGTATGCCCATCATGCCATTCATAGGCATGTGGATGAGGACGGCTTTGAGACCTGAATAGATCTGCGATAGCGTTCTTCGCCAAAAAGGCAGCCAATTCTGGCGTATATTCCTTCTTAGCCATACCAACGGTTGCGGCTGGTTGGACGGGTTCGAGCGGGTGAGTCTGGTTAAAATCAAAGTTGATGCGAGCGTAGCCATGATAGGGAATTGCTGTGTAGAAATCCTCGGGCGGTTGCTCGAAGTGTTCTACTGGATTTTGAGACTGAGCAGGGTTGTACTTGCCTTCGTCTGGACCATTCGTATAGATTAGCTTATGCTGACCGTTTTCGCTATGAACTACGGACTCTTGGCCGAAGAGTTTGCCAAGATGTTTCATCTGCTCAACCGTAGGATTGTAGATAATGTAACTCCGCTCAGGTTCCTTGTATTTACCTTGAGTTTCATCAAAGCGAAGACCCATTCTCTGGAGGGCTTGGCCTAAGGCTTCATGCCCGCCATGGAGCTGAGGCTGAAACAGAGGTTTTTCCCCTGACATCAGACCAAAGGTAGCTCCGCTAAAGATCGGATGTTTAGGACTGCCCGTGTACATGGTATTAAGATTGGCGCTGCAAATAGATGAGCGCAGCAGTCAAAATATTTATTTCTTGGGGGTTAGAACATCTCGGTCACCGATCCAAAGTGAATCATTTGGATCAGTTCCACTGGGTAGTTTCCCAGCCCCTTCGACGCGAATAACCGACTCGAGAGCTTCCAATTTGATGTTGGTGTCTTTAGGCCAGTATTGACGGACATTTCCAGTAATAGTGACATACCGAGAAAAGACCAATTCGGCCTCAAAAAACTCGTTTCGGTCGAAATCCGAGGAATTCACTACCGTTCGTTCAAAACCACGAGCTTCGAGCAAGGCCTGCTTGTAACGCAACAGAATGAAGACCACGATGGAATGTAGCCAAGTCAAATAGACCGGCTCACCACTGACATGAACGCCAATTTGGTAGCTTTCACGATACCAAACGGACTCGAGCTGAGTTACAAAGACAGGAGGAGTACCTTTAAGCAAGGTTTTGCTGAAATCAGCCACCGTACCTTGCTGTATTATAATGCTACCGTCATCAAAAACTTGAAGAATCGGCTGGGTTTTACCAGTAGCATCCACAAGCACCATAGCGGTGGAAAGGATGAGTCCACCCAGATCTGGTAGTACCATAAGACCTGTAGCGGCGTTGTAGCTAACGGGTGCAAAAGGACCAGCAAGAGCAGGCCAATCGGAAGAATTATCTTCTGTAGGTTGCCAGTGAACATCGCCTAAGGTAGTTTCAGACTCTTCAGAGCTGAGAAGCTTGATAGTGATGCAGGGAACCTTTGCTTCATCGATCCTAGGGACCATAAAGACAGGAATGTTGGTCTTTAGAAACCAATCCTTGGCCCTTTGAATGGATTTTTCACCATAGTCCTTGAGGGTCTGTTCATCTTGGGCAAGGCTGGCAAATACGTAGTCCAGGAGCTGAGGGTTAGCTCGTAGATCCGCTATAGCGGCTACAATGGCCGTACGGATAATGACATCGCTTTGATGGATGCCAAGGGCTCCTGTGGTTAGATCAACTGGCAAGGGAAGCTCCAGAGCTTTGACTAGAAGGGCTTGGCCTTCGGTAGGACTGAGTGGGACTTGTTCGTAGATCTTCTTGACTCTGAAGATGTACCCACGTGTTAAAAGTTGGACTGTCATTACAGGACTCGGAGGATATCATATTTAGAAAGATTGCCTGTTGTATAAGTAGCAGTGACATCCCACTCGAATAGTTTTCCTGTATTGTAGGTAGCTGGACTAGCAGCAGCCGCAGCGGTAGCATCAGTAGCATTATCATAGGCTCTAATCCTAGCTGTGAGCAGGTTGCCATCTCCATCGTAAGTCTGGAGGTCAACTACGGAGTTCTCATGGAGGAGCCCAAGGAGCCGGAGAATATTGGTTCTAAAACTACTCACATCCAAAGCTTCGGCTTGGAACTCATATCCGGCATCCTGAGTGAAGCCAGCGTCTAAAAAGAGCTGGTATAGGACCGAGAAGTAACCTTCAGTGGCTGGTGTGTAGTTGGATTGATACAATCCACCTGATACGGCAGGTAATGAGACTGACGTTACAAAGCCGCCCGAAGAATCATAAATCTGGGCTCGGGCATACAATCCAACCTTACCATCCGCTGCAAGGATAGAGAGAAGGACTGGTTGATTGACAGTCGCAAGAAGCATTAACCACCTAGTATCCTCTTAGCGTCTTCGTATCCTACCTTTTGCATCTTCTGCAAAAGAGATGGGGTGAAGTCCAGGGCATTATCAGCCAAAACACTATCAGGACGTACGATCCTAATAGAGATGAATTTCTTATCTGGAGCTTTACCTGCTGCAACTAGCTGGTTAACCAGATCACAGACCACAAGATCGTTCTCTTCGATCTGATCGCACATCAAGTCAATAGCTCGGGCAGCCACAGCCAAGGCCGTAGTCTTACCTGTGAAGGCTTTGGATTTATCTCCAGCAGGTGAACAAAGCACTACATCGATTTCCGTAGCACCGGCTTGAATTGCAGCCTTAAGCGGAGTAATGCTCCTAACACCACCATCCGTCCAAAGCTGACCTTCCAAAGAAATTGGAAGTAGCATTGCGGGAAATGCCGATGAAGCCAGTACAGCATCTTGGATGTTTGGGTAGGTCTCATCAAAGACCTTGTATTCACCAGTATCCAACCCAGTAGCTCCAACCCGAAGCTTCCTACCGCTATTCAAGACTTTCTTGGGGTCCAACTTAGCGTGTACGGTATCTTGCAATGGCTTGCTATTGAAGACCGAGGGCTTCCAGAGAGTTTCAATGTAGCTCAAAGGAAACCAGGTCTTGTATACCTTGGAGTTGTCCAGTCCATTCCAAAGGTCTTCTAGAGCCTTGTATGCTTGGACTTCCTGACCGACTGGGAACATAGCGAGAAAGGCAGCATTCAATGCGCCAACAGACACACCAGCTACGAGATCGTACTTATTACACAAGTCAACCAATAGGTACTTCAGAGCACCAACTTCATAGGCTCCTTTGGAGCCACCACCTGATAGAACTAGAGCTTTCATGTTGCTTTGAACCTTGACAAGATCAGTGACCAAACCAATTTGAGACCGGTGTGACCTGAGTTATGAACGGTAACTTTATGTTGCCATTGTGGAAGAAGTTTCATTGGAGCGATTGCCGGTACGGTCAAATCGAGGGCATTGGAGTTCAGCATTGGATAATTGACAACCAATCTTCCAAGTGTAACATCTACGGTATAGAGATCGTATAGCCCAGTCTGATTTGCATTAGCAGTAATAGTACCCGGACCAGTAGTAGTCTGAGCCAGATCATAGAAACCAGTTCCACTTGTATTTGGTACTGGCTTGGCGACTGTAAGGTCTACTGTATTACTTCCATTACCAGCAGCAGGTGTAATGAGGACGTTTCCAGGCCCAGCTAGATTGCAGTTTCCTGTTCCAGGAGTCGAAGTAGTTGACGTTGCCGGAGCAAGCACTTCGTAATTGACGATATCCCCTAATACTGCCCCAGCATAGATGATGTGACCACCTGATAGATAGATACAATCATTGAAATTGAAGGTAATGATATGGTCAGTAGCCGACACATCATCACTGGAGTGAGAAAATCCCGTTCCAGCGCCTAGACCATTGGTCGGATCATCACCTGCGCCAGTGATGATTAGCTGGGTATTCGTAGGGAAGATATTTGGTAGAAAATTGGCTCTACCATCCGAGGCCATTGGTATAACTGGTTGATTGGCACTGGGTTTGAAGTTAGTTTCAAAATCAGATTTATCGGAGTCATTCTGCTCTTGTGAATAAGATGCTTTAACCCCATCTGGAACTGTACCCTTCCATATTGTGCAAATATGTACTTCAGGCCCATCATACCCCCAAATGGTATATATAATCTCATTATCGTCATATTGTGTAACAAGGTTCTTGCTGTATTGGACAGCCTTCCAGTCTGTCCACCGATATGATCGTTGAGTAAATTGTGGTGCAAGTGCGATTGCCATAGTTCCTCTTTACTGATCGTAAAAGTCGAAACCGCCACCAAAGGTGACCGTATTATTAGAGAATGGGTTGACCCAGAGCATTACGCGAGCTGGGCCTGGAATCTGGATCGGAGTGTCATAATTACGGGTCAAACCGCTACTCTGACCAAAGAGATAGAGGAAGTCGGAAATTTGTTTGTCCGGATTCGTAGTAGCATTAAGGTCTTGAGCACGGAGCGTATAAAGACCGCCCTGGGCAATACCTGAGGAGTTACTACCCACGTTGACGCCTGTGATGTAACATGTCTTGCCCGAAGCCACATAGTGAATAGCGGTGAAGGTTCGATTGTCCGTGGCGTTGATCGTAATGATAGTCGCACCGGTACCACCCGTAGCGGCTTTCAACGTAATCGTGCCGACGTTCGATCCTGTACTACCAACGCTCACCACTTCGAGTTTTTCGATATAACATATGTCTGTATTGGTAGTATTAACCGCAGTGGTGCCGTTCATGGTCACCGTCTCAGTATTAGGCCCAGCCCCCGCAGAAGTATAATAAGTGATTTTGACCTGACGGGCACCGGTACCGGCGCTAGTATCATTGGCGCTGGAGCTGACTATTGATCGCTGGGCGTTGCTAGATTGTTCGGTATATGTGGTGCGAGAAACCTTAACATTACCGGTGTTGGAAAGAACGATATCGCCTACCGTAAATCCAGCCACACTGGCACTGGCACCCGATGGAGCAATGATTATGCGACCACTACTGTCAGTCAGAACTCCACGAGCATTGGTGCCATCTGTACCAGCGATATAGACGGGATTGCCAACTGTAGCCGTACCAGATGCTGCACGGCCTTCAGTAGATACGATGATTTTACCGCTTGAATCAATCTGAATAGCTGACTGTTGGCCATTAGTCAGCGTAGGAAAGGAGCTATTGTACTGACCACCAATAAGCGAGCATACACTGGCGGCAGTGCCAGGACTAACAGGACCATTGGAGTAGTCCGTCACTTTCATGTTCCCGTTGGCGTCAGCACTAACATAGTTGACGTTATCACCAACTGAATCTTGACCGACGATCTTGACCTCTTGTGTGGCCTGTATGTAAGTGAGATCTGCCATAATCTTTACGCATAAATGGGGCTACACCTTTCAGTTAGCCCCATTTATTTGGCCCTTAGGGCTCAGCTATTACTGTTCGTTGCCCGAGAGGGTTTCGTACACATCCTGAGATTGCTTATCTTCGTTGGTGATAGCAACACGAATCTTCGCAGCCGAAACCTGAGTCTTGGTAGGAGGCAATGGAATGAGGATATTCGGTTCCGAGGTGGAGTTAAAGCCAACCCAATAGGTAACGAAAGTACCAGAACCAGCAGCAGTCTCAAAAGCCACAACGACCTTGATCTTACCAGAAGCGGAAGCCCACAATTGCTGGCAGTAGAAAGTCTTACCAGTCGTAACGGTATAGTCCAAGTTGGCAGTCGCAGCCGCAGCAAGAGATGCCGAGGTCTGGTAGCTATCAACCGGAGTACCACCAGCAGCAACAACATCAACGTAAATTGGGTTGGAGGGGCTGGTAGCTGCTCCACCCTGGAAGACATTGACACTACCGATCAGGTTTGAACCAGCAGGAAGAGCCGTCTTGAGGTTAACAAGAAGGTTCGCAGCCGAGTCCATCTGGAGCGGTGAAACGTTACCGCTTGTAAGCGTAGTCGGAGTTGTATTGAACTGACCGGCAACCAACAGCTCATTTGCAGGAGATGCAGCGTTTTGACCGGCTGCATCCATTGCAGCGCCAGTATTACCAACGATACCAACCTTCTGAACACCAGTTGCAGCGGTTGCAGTAGTAGCACCGTCAACTTGAGCTAGATTGACAGATTGGTTAGCCGTCAAGGCACCAATTACGTTAGAGCCAGTAGGCAGTGGTGAGTTAGGGCTAAAAGCCGTAACCAGCGAAGGATCCGTAGCGAGAGCCGCTGTAGAAGCAGGCTTGACAGCTACTGGACCATTTGTGGTGTCACCAATCTGTGTCCACCAGGCTTGAGCATTGGAGCCTGCGTTGCCTTGGTTGACTGTACTCGATGCACCAACCGATGACGAAGCAGCGGTAGGAGTAGTACCAGCAGCATTAGCCTGGACGCCAACGTTGACTGTACCAGTACCAGTGATAACAGTAGACAATCGAACGCGGAAGGCAGCCCAACCAGCAACGTTAAAGACCCAGCTCTTGTTGGTACTGGCCTGTAGCGTGTAAGTAAGGCCTGTAGCAAGAGTATCAGGAGCAACGCCAAGGATCGGATAGGCGTTGGTAAAAGCAGCGGTATCAGAAACCTCGAAAGTCACCACACCACCAGTAATGGTCGTGGTCTGGTTCAATGTCACAACTACGGTTGAGTAATTAGTAACTGTCTCCGTAACAGCAGCATTTACCGAAGTAGCGCTAGTCCACGCAGCCGTAGACTCAGCAACGTTGCCCATAATAGTGGGCCAGCCAGCAGTACCAGCAGCCGCAGTGCCTTGGTTAGCAGTTACGGTACCTGAAATAGTAACACTAGCATTGGTGACGTTTACATCAAGAGCATTGCTTGTACTATTAAGCGAGTTACCAGCAGTATCAGTAATCCTAGCGAGCAACCGCCCGCTGGCGTCAACAGATGCCTGTTGTGATGGCGTAGTGGCGTCTGCGATCTTCGCAATTACGTCACCAGCGGATTCTGTTCTGACTGGTAGTGAGCTATTAAAATCTGCCATGTTGCTTTACCTCGGGTGATTATGAAGCTTGTTCGGCTTCAGAAATTCGGCCTTTCAATTCGGCCTCTTTATCTAGTTGGACCTTGACATGATCCTTAATTCGAGCGATCTCTTCGAGACGCTCTTCGATTCTGAACTCGAGTTCATGCCGTGCGGCAGCGACTTTCACAAGTTCAAGTTTCAGTCTTTTGATTTCAAGCGGTGTCATGGTTATCTCGATAAGACGGTAGCTTCGAAATTGGCCAATGTAGGCCTGTTATGCAACACGGTCACAGTTAAGACTTGACCTATGTTTAGAAGCAACCCGTTCTCAAAGTCCTCATAATCAAAGGTTTGGTTAAAGCAACCCCACCAGGATCTCTTATCAGAGATTGTTACTCCCCCAACCTTCACTCTGAATAGGGCTACATTTTCCCCAGAAACTTCCACCTTTTGTACTCTAATAGGGCTCACAGAAGCTGTTACTGTGATGATGGTGGTTTCCACTCCAGAGGCAATAGAAGTGATCTCATTGTGAGAGACTGTCAATCCTGGAAGAGATACCGACTGAACAATATTAACATCAAGCGAGCCGTCTGAATTTACGACCGCTGTGTTTGGTCCGAAGGTCAGAGTAGTTGGTTGGACTTCTGGGCCAGCTTGGGAAGCATCCAGATAGACTGTTGCTGATCCGGTCGCAACCGAAGATCCACGTATGCGGACACTATTGAGACCACCACACGCAAAGGTCCATTGACCATTAGTTGTGGTAGAGGTTTGATCGAAGCCTCTTGGGAGTATTGGTAGAGCTTCTAGGGACTCCCAATTGATACCATCTACGCTAGCTTCAAAAACCAGCGTTCCAGTCCAAGTGCCTGTAATTATCCAGGAAACTACGCCACAACCAGCAGTAGATACCACCACCGATTGTGTGTTGGTGATAGCCCCTGTGGCTGATCTATCTGACAGAATTCTGGCTCTGGAAACTACCATCGTTGGACTCTTTTTGAGGCAGTCTGGGCCGCAAACTCTCGAATCAAAGATTAAGGGTCAAGGCCCATGCTACAATCGTATAAAACCTGTAGGAATTAGACTACCATGGACGATGCTTCCAAAAATGCCACCCGTATCCTCTACCGTTTCGTTACGGACAAGGATTCCAGACTTCAGTATGGAAGTAAGCTCCGAGCTGAGATGCATGAGGCCATCAAACGAGGGGAAGAGCCGCAAGGTTACCGAATCGAATGGATCAAATCCTGTGTCAAGGATATCTTTCAATTGCTTGGGAACAAGGCTGCTGAGTTCAATGTCCTTTATCCACAAGATCGAATCTCAAATATGGATATGCACGACGTTTTGGTTACAGCCGTAGCGAAACTCAGAAACTCTGGGAAACAGAAATGAGAACAAAAGCTCAAATCAAAGAATATCAAAAAGCTTACCGAGCTGCACATAGCGAAGAACTTAAGGCCTATAGAAAGGCTTATGGTAAGAAGTGGTATCAAGAGAACAAAGAGCACGTTCGATTACGCAACCTGGAATATCGACAAAGAAACAGAGAGATTTATAGAAAGGCACACAAGTCACGACAGAACAAAGGTCGTTACGGGCTGACACCAGAAGAATTCGAAAAGATTTTAGCAGATCAAAAGGGTCTTTGTTGTATTTGTGCTCAACCGATGAAACCCCCATGCGTTGACCATGATCATAAAACCAAAAAGATTCGAGGACTCTTGTGCCGTGGGTGTAATTTAGCACTTGGATATCTACAAGATTCTACCAAGCTATTACAATCCGCCATTGATTATCTCAAAAATTCTTCGAAATACTTATAAGTATTTGATCTTTAATACGATTTTCGAACTCAGCCAATGCCCAACGACTTGCCTCATCGAAGAACTTCTTAGCCTCGAGACCAGGGTGAACCCATCGACCAGTGCCTTTGTGTTTGGAACTTGCAATCCTGAAAGTCATTACACTCTTCTTGATATGCTCTTTACCTTGCTTGTCTTTCACCGCTGATTGGTAGACTCTCACTCCCTGTAGAAATGGAATCCCAGTAGGACCTTGACGGACTTGTCCTATTGGACCTTTACCCATCCCAGGCCCTTCGGCTGTCTTGAGTGGGGTTTTCATGATATCAAAGCTGTGGAGTAGTCCAGTTTTAGGTTTACCACCCGGACCAGTCTCGATCTTCCCGTAGGGGATCTTCCGTCTTTTCATTTCAGCCTTAATGGTACTAGTGAGATCCTTGCCAGCTTGCGTTTGCTGAGTTTCACCTTTCTTATGTTCAAATGGAACTACAAGGTATCGGCTGCCATCCTTAGCCATCTTTGCCTTAGGTGACTTAAGCAAGAACTCGAGCATATCCATATTAGGTTTCATACCCTCTTCAATGAACATGGCGGTACGGTCCAAACCGATCACCCAAGTATCATTGTCTACCTGTTGGAAGTTCAGAGCATCGACGTACTTCTGGCGAGTGGAATGGAGCTTAGATTGGACTTCCTCAAGGATGTGAGCATGCGTTTGAGTGGCTAGGTCCCTAGCTGCATCTGCCATAGCTCGATTAACTGCTGGGCGGAAGTCTTTGACCAACTCTACTATTGGACCAATATCTAGGTTGATATAGATCATACATTCCTAGAGCTGGTAGGAGTACCATCTTTTGGATCCATTACCATGTTCGCTCGGACTTGACGCCATTTGGTTTTACCAGTAGCTGGATCTTCAACTTTGATACGTCCAGCCTTATGAGCTGCATCTGGACCTGCATCGATTTGTGAACCAACAGGAAGGATGGTTTCGTGACGACCTGTCTTACCAGGTTCAAGAGCAGCCTTTTGGACTTGACTACCATACTTCACCCAGGCTTGATGGTTTCTCAAAGCATTCTTCATGGTATCAAACAATGCAGCGCCTCGAACCTGATCCCAAGTAATGTGACCATGGTCCGTAAGAATGCCCATTGGATCCTTGTAATCGATTTTCTGTTGATTCACGTCCGTGTTTGGATATGCCCACATGGATGCCTGAGGCTGACCTTGATGCATCAGATGGACTCGCATTAGGTTGTCATACTCCCCAGGGGAATGTGTAACATGAATACCAAACCCCATTTCTTGTCCCTGACCAGGGGCTAAATAATGGCTATAGTCGTAGACGTTGTTTCCTTTCCCAATCCCCTTGGCTGCCAGTTTAGGCTCCTCAACATTTGGTACTGACCCAGCCGCTGCTCGTTGCCGAGCTTGTGGTTCTTCAGGAGTCGGTAGGGATAGAACCTTAGTCTTAGCTCGGAACTTCTTTCCAGAGCCTTGCGGAGGATTGAGGTTAATAACATCACCCTTCTCGAGTTCTGACTTTTGAACTTCTTGCTGAGGCGCCTGGCCTGGAGAGAAGATTTCCCGAGCCATACCAATCATAGATTGGACGAGCCCTGTCAAAGACTGGTATAGATCTGGATTAGAAGCCTTGATTTGCTCAAGCTCTTGCCCATGGCCTTTAATGGCTTGTAGAACCTTCACCACGCCCTCACGAAGCTTTTCTTTAGCTTGTGGGTCTCCTGATTGGGGTTGATTTTGATCTTGTTGTTCTTGGGCTTGAGCGGCCTGGTGGAAGAGGTTCTCATAGTCAATTTGTTGGCCATCAGGACCTGGTACCGGTGGGGCAGCTTGAATAGCATTCTGGAGGGCTTCAACCTCAGAATGTTCTCCACCCATAGAAGGAGTTGCCGGAGTCTCAGGATGGTCCTGGCTAGGTCCCTGCATGCCAGCATGGGCTCCTTGGAACTTAGAGTCAGCCTTTTTAATACCCGTGCTGGGATCCAGATATTCGTCTACAACCTTTTGAGACTCGGTTTTACCATCATCTTCAACTTCAGCCAGGATCTCATCGCAGTCTTCGGTGTAGAGCTGGATGCGATCTCCACCTTGCAATTTTGCTGCCAAGAGAGCTTTATCGGCCTCTGACAGCTTCACACCTACGCCTACGCTTACAGTAGAACCCACAGCGGTCTTGTATTCTTCCCGGATTTTTGGTAGCTCGTCGAGATGGTCGGCTTCAATCTCCATTCGCCCTTCATCTCCACCAAGAGAGATGATGAGCCCACCATGGGATTCAGCCCAAGACTTCCAGATCTCGTTGCCACGGTCGATACTCTGATGAAGCTTGCGGACTTCTTCAGGTTTATCAGCCCTAGCCATACGACCAAGCATACGACCAAGGTGGTCGGCATCAAAACTTACGTAAACCTTCATAACGGGAAGATTGTGCCCCTTGACATCAACTCTGGAGGTATTGGAAACTTCGGTCACTCTTTGGAGCTTATATGCAAGGATTCGTAGTATCACCCAACCATACACATAGAATCTTCCACCCCAAGAACTTGGCCTCCTTGGTCAAAAAGACCATCAAGAGGATTGGAACCTTACCCAAGAGCTTGAAGTTCAACGCTATTGCAGGATCTGGACACTCTGGGATCATCCTTGGGTCTATCATTAGCCACAGGCTTAAGATGCCCATCTTGGCTGTCCGCAAGAAAGGAGAATCAGCCCACGATGACTACAAGGCCAACGGCTTTATGTTCCCGGATGAGACACGCTACCTCATCATTGATGACCTGATCGCCTCTGGGGATACAATCCACCGGATCGTCGAGAGCATCCAGAAAACCCACAAAAAGGCCGCAGAGTCTCTCGAAGTAGGGAAGATCGCCCCGGCTGGAATATTACTTTACGATAGCTGGGGTGGTCCAAAAGGTAGGATTCAGGAATTCGAGTTCGGTCCTTTGCCAGTCTACACTGTAGACATCAATCCTACCTGTTGACATCGGTTCCAAAAGGGTCTAAAAGGCTTCGCACCATGGCCCGCAAGCCAAAAAAGACTCCGACCGTCATCGACCCCAATAAAATCAAGGTCCGAGACCGCCTCTTGACCCGACTGATACTTGGTGCTACAAAGGGAGGACCGCAACAAGACAGGCGGAAAGAGGCCAATAAGAAGGCCTGTAGGACAAAGACGCATGAAGATCAGTAGTACCGTTACCAAGGCCAAAGTTGATTTCATTAGGTCGCTTGTGAAAGCGAATCCTGAGGTCAAGATCGAGGACATCCAGAACCAGCTCAAAGAGCGATTTCAAACTAAGATGAATCGTCGCAAGCTGTACCAAGTTCGCAACGAAGCTCAGAAAGAGTTCTACCAGGAGGTAGCACATGCAGAGCAGGAAGCAGAATCCCAAGGAGCGCAGCAACAAACCGCGTGACCCGAGGGCCGAGAACCTCACTACCTTGATGGAAATCAAGGCATTGAAGGTGACCTTGGCCGCCAAGGAGAAGGCCATTGCCCAGTTGACGGCTCAATTGAAAGCCGCCAATGAGGAGCTAGCCAAGCTCAAGACACCAATCCCTCAACCCCCCATCTTCGACCTCCAGACCCCCGATTTTCATCTCGAGGGAATCAATCCTGAAAAGAAGTAGGGGCCACACCTGCCCCGTCCAGGTTAAGCCGGCGCTAGAAGCTCATGAGTGCAACGGCAGACGGGATTTTTCCTTTTGGAGTATAAGTAGTTGGAATCACCGTATTTGATCATTGTAGGGGAAGCTGGGAGTGGGAAAGACACTGTTGCTGGCTTCTTGGAAAAGAACCATGGCTACCAAGCCATCGCTCAGGCGGATCCCATGAAGAGATTTGCCAAGGAAGTATTCGGATTCACCGAACACCAGCTCTGGGGACCTTCTGAGGCCCGAAATGCTGAAGACCCACGCTTTAACGTGAAAATCGTAGGAAATGCCTGGGGGCCTGCTCGTAAAGTCCTTGAAGACCAACGCAGGGTTGTAAACTGCCTCCCCGAAGTCTTCAATCTCGCTCCGGAGGAATACTTCAGAAAGCTTAAAAACTGGTTTAATACACTTGAAACCTACTTTTATGAACTTGGGTTGACGCTCACCCCTCGAGCCATGCTCCAAACCTTTGGTACGGAATTTGGCCGGGATTGGGACCTGGACCTCTGGAGTCATATCACCATTAAGGCGGCTAAACTCTTGGTTCGTGGTGGATACACCTACAATCGTACAGTGGGCTTGGTGCGTAGCACTCACCCCGGCTATGCCCATGTAGTCATTACCGATGGGCGGTTCCGCAACGAGGTCTTAAATGTCCTTGAAGTTGGAGGGAAGGCACTCAAGCTCACAAATCCCGTGGACGAGAGTGCTGGAGTAGAGAAGGCTGGTCTCAAAGGTCATCGTAGCGAGGCTGAGCAAAAAGGCATACCAGACGATTGGTACACTTTCAAGCTGGTCAACGACAAAACCTTAGGACTTGACTCCCTTGAAGAACGTGTTAAAGGTCTAGCTACACCTCTACTCCAAATCACCTGGGGATACTAATGAAAAAGACCACAAAAGGCTTCAACATCTCAAACGATACACCGGAACTCCACACTAAGTTGATGTGGTACAACTTCTCCGTTGAAGAGCGTGGATTGGAGCCATGGTACAGGATCACACACTCTTCCATTGGAACCTCCATCGAAGTCAAGTTGACACCCGACCAAGAAAAGGCTATCTACGAGTACCTCAAGGAGAAACACAATGATAAGCAGGATTCAGGAAGAGCTTCTCCCACCCCTCCCCCAGGACCTCAAGACAGCCCTTAAGGAGCTGCGCTACTGGCAAAAGCAAGTCATCCTTGCAAGAGCCAGGGAAGTCAAGCTGATTGAAAAGCGAGAACTTGAGATTCGGGCAGATGCCTCCGTCAAGTCTCTGCGGAATGAGAACGTCCAGCTTCGGCAGCAGGTTCGGAACCTGCAATTCAGAATCGAAAGGGTTCTAGGGCAGTCTAGTTAATGAAAAAGCTTCGTATTCTCATCGACCTGGATGGTATCGTGTGTGACACGTATCCATACTGGTTAGATCACATCTTCTTCCACACTGGCATACGAGCTGGTGTGGAAGACCTCACCCAATGGGACATCTCAAAGTGTCCTCCATTGACCAACGTTCCCGCCGAGGTTATCAATTCCAGGCTTCAGGATCCGGGATTCTATCTAGGTATCAAACCCATCCTAGGAGCCCAAGAGTACATCAAGCGCCTCCATGATGAAGGTCACGAGATCTACTTTGTGACGGCACGCCATGGGGACACCTCAATGCCCGAGACCATCCAATGGATGGCCATTCACTTTCCTTGGATCATCACCGACAAGCAGGTGAATTTCGTGTACGACAAACATATCATCCGTGGAGATGTGTTGATCGACGATAAAGCTCAGACTCTCATACGTTATGGAGAAGAGTATCCATTTGCCACACTAATGGCTATTGAGTACCCCTATAACCGACATACAGCCGAGGAAGGTGTCCTTTTGGTACCTCGAGACCGGCTGGCCTGGGAAAGGTTGTATAAGCACATTACGGAACTAGCAGGGCTTGACACTTCATCTCAGTGAGACCTATGATACGGGTCATGATCGACAACATCATTTGTGCAGTGAAGTTGGTTGTCTTCTTCCCTGTTCTGGTTTTCGCCATGGTACATGAGGCGCTTACATGAAGGCCTGCTTCGCCGGTAGCTTCAACCCTTTCCATGGCGGTCACTTTGCCGTCATCGAGAAGGCCTGTAAGCTATTCGAAGAAGTCCATGTGGTAGTAGCCATCAACCCAGAGAAGCCTCGTAGCCAGCATGAAGATGCTCGTGTTGAGTACATCAAGGGCTGGACCAAGGAATGGTTCCCAACCTGATCGTGACCAAATACAAGGGACTCGTGGTTGATTACTGCTGGGACAATGGCATTACGTATCTGGTCCGAGGTCTCCGTAATGGATACGACCTCGAGTACGAATCCAAAATCCAAGATTGGAATGAGGCCGCAGCGCCACACATCCAGACCGTTTACTTTCTGGCACCACCAGAGCTGAGAGGTATCTCATCCACCAAGCTACGCCAAGGAGGGGGTAATGTCGGATAAGCTAAAGAAGCCACTTACCGAGCGACAAAAGCGTGCAATGGCTTCTCTTCGGAAGCTATCTAAGCTATTCGACTTCCCACCTTGTGAGTTCTGTGGACGTATAGTCCTTATCGGTGTGTGTTGCCAAAAACGCCTTGACAAAGCTAAAGCTGAGCGGCTGAAAACCGCAAAGGAAAATGGCGATCATTCCTGTGATTGTGAGGGACCAGATGCACCTCACTGCCACCGTTGTGGGTCTTGCGATGGTACTCCTGCATCTGCTATGCGAGGTAAACATGTTCGGATGGCTTAAAAGGCTTTTTCATAAGCAAAAAGATTCCACCAAATGGCATCTGTTCTTCCTTAGAGGGGATACAGGTGCAAAAATAGACCTCGGAGTTTTGACTAGCTCCCCTGAAGAGGCCCTAGATGAGGCCCGAGATCGCATGGTCTATTGGGTATTCACCTCCAATACACGAGAAGCCGTATTGGGAAATATAGGTATCGAACCGATAGATCAAAAGTAGTGTGGTGCCGCTCTGTTAGCTCAGTCGGTAGAGCATCCGTCTAGCTCAGTCGGAAGGTCACGGGTTCGATCCCCGTACAGGGCATAAAAGGAGAAGTACAAATGAGTTGGTCAATCGATAACCTAGACAATGATGTAGAAATCTCCCCAGAGCTGGAGAAGAAGATTCTAAAGGCAGCCAAAAAACATGGCTCCGAGGAACTGGTGGAAGTGGACGGCGGCTATTTAGTCTTCAATTCAGACCATTGTGAGCATATGGACTACATTGGTGGAGAGGCCAGTGATTGGATTGTGGACCTGCTCAAAAAGGCCAAAGTGAAGGGGCGTATTACCTTTCGGGATACAGAAAGTTGCAACCCTCCCGCTTACTGGGGCCACGAGTTCGATGGCAAAGGTGGGTATGTCCAACTTACGGGTACCGAACAGATCACCTGGAAGCAAGTGGAAGACAAGTAAGCCGTATGGAATATGACCGTAGGCGCCTCCTGAATTTGCTCATCCGGCTATCCCTCAAACGAGGAGAGATAGTACTCTCCTCAGGCAAGGAGTCGGACTTCTACATTGACTGCAAGAAAACCACGCTTACCGCTGAGGGACATTACCTCATTGGCAGGCTATTCCTCGATGCCATTAAAGAGCATGCCCCACTAGCTGAGGGAGTAGGCGGTTTGACACTAGGAGCTGATCCCATTGCATCTGCTGTGAGCCTAACAAGTTATTTGCTTGATGAAGAGCCTATTTCTGCTTTTATCATTCGTAAAGAGCCTAAAAGGCATGGTACCGAGCAATGGATAGAAGGTCGCTCACCCTTCTTGCCGGACGGGACTCTAGTAGTAATAGTCGAAGATGTGGTGACTACCGGAGCTTCAATACTTAAAGCTATTGAACGAGCAGAGGCTGAAGGACTGAAGGTAGTGCATACATTTGTGCTGGTGGACCGACTAGAAGGTGGACGTGAGACCATTGAATCTAAGGGTTACGGTTTCACCGCACTTTACACCAAGAAAGACTTCGTATAGAGTACCTATATATAAGGAGAAGTACCAGTGACAGACGAACAGAAGTTGGCTTTGAAAGCGAAGTTGTCCCTCAGTATCATCGGCCTCGTGGCTGAGTTCTGTATGACCGAAGATGTGGAAATCTACACCCCGGAAGGTCATGAGATCGTCAGGCTGGGTATTCAAAGTGCCCTTGATACGATGCCTAATCTGGAGAGAATAGAGGCCCTAATAAAGGCTTCATTTCCTCAGGACCCACCTAACCCCGACATCAACTAAGGAGTACCACAATGGCAGATGATACGCAGAACCCCGAAGTCTTTGAAGAAGAGGGCGAAGACTGGCCCCCTGAGCATAAGGAGCTGGGATTTAAGATCATTGGGCTCGTCCAGAACTGGGCAGATCACTTCAATCATTCTCTGGATGTAAAGGAGAATCGAATGGACGTAAAAGAGCTTCTGTACCAGCTCGCTGATTCTCTTCCCGAAGACGATCAGGCCTGGGAAGATGCAAAGCCCACCTTGGAACCTCCTACTGGTGAGACTCCGCCCTCAACCGGTGAGTTGCTGAACTGATATGTCCGAATTCGCCGCAATCCTGATTACAACCCCCGATACCCTCGGGGGTACTCTACGGTTCGCCGGAACAAGGATTTCGGTTGAAACGGTTGTTGCTCTAATTAAGAAGGGCATCTCATTGGAGGAGCTGAAGAAGGACTACTTCCCTCATCTCTCCGAAGATGCCCTCCAGGTAGCCAAGCTACTTGCTGAATTCAAGGAGACCAAACGGTCATGAAAGCCAACATTGTTGGTTTTTCTCGTTGTGAGGGTAATCATGAAGCCCTTGAATTCAAGGAATTCACCCGCCCTCCAGTAGTGAAGGGCGAAGTATATAAGTACTGGGTTCTTTGCCCTCTTCTACAAGAGCCAATCCTCATGAGCGCAGAGTCCATACATACAGCAGATGAGCTGGTCTTCGATCTCCAAGCCTTAGAGGGTAACGAGATTGCTTGGTTCAAAAAAATGGGCAAGAAACTGGGCGTTGACCCAGCTACCTTGCCCAACATGAGATGGAGCGAATTCAATCAGCTTGCAGCCAAGAATGGCCTCAAGCCGGTGATCCAGCAGCCTAAAAAGACTGTTAGAACGAAAAAGCCGAAGCGGACGGGGCCACAAAAGCCCGAAGCACAACGTACAGGTCGCCAACGACCGCAGAAGCGAAGGGCAAAGTCCCAGCAGTAACCACAGCTCCGAACTGCGCATTACCAGCAGTAGCCGGGACGTGGATTACCAAGTCACCAACAAGCAGCGCCCCAAAATCTGTGGTGGCGCTTGTGTGCGCAGCCACGATTGCAGCCGGGGTAGGCCAAGCATCTTGCGATGCTGAGGCAGAGCCATTGTTCACAGCAGAAGCCAGCTCATTGCCGGCATCCTGCTTCGTCAGGGCTACACACATACGGAAAACGGTATCGTTAGAAAGAGCCATTTGAATCAAATCTCCTCAAGAAGATGACTTCTAGATTAAGTCTCTTCTTGAGGAGATTTAGGTTTGCTCTTAGAAGGTAACGACTTCGACCTTACCTTCAGGGGTCTCATCCCTAAGAATCACGGTCTTCAGAAGCTTATCCGACCAGTTTGGAACTCCATTGAGGACCTTATTTTCGATCTCCTCGGGAGTCAACTTCATATGGTCTGGTACTGGGGCGCCAACAGCGCTGTACCAGCTCTTTGGCTGGGGAAGCTGGAAGACTCGTGGTTCCTTAGCATACTTGACAGTCTGTAGGTAGAACCCACCCTTCGGGTCATGCTTACCGACCCTAAAGGTAGTTCTAAAAACGTAAAGCCGTTGGGCCTCCGCTCGGAGGTGGAAAAGCTTCCAGTGGTTGAATGTAGACTCATAGCCTGACTTGTGAGTCTGGGCCTTGAGAGCCCGGATATCAGCCTCCACACGCTTCAACTCTGCGAGGTACTTCTCTTTATCAATGACAACTTGTCTCATATTTTGTCTCCTTATTTTACAAGAGGAAAGCCGGACATAAGCTTCTTCAGGATCGTATCACGGACCATCGGCCGAATGCCAATTGCCATGAGTTGATTGTTGTAGGGGGCCCATGGCTCCCTAATTGCTGTATGTGGGATATCTAACGACAAAAGCCGCTCTTCGAGGTCGAGTAATTCGGCCTCTGAAGCGGCTTCAAGGGCCACAGCGTGGGTGTTAGTAGGCAGATCGCCTGGGGAACTTTCGCCTGCGGCGTGAATGAGCTGCGCAAACCGCACGCCTAAAGGTAAGTCCTTCCTTATCACACAATAATGATGGAGGATCAAACCATTCTCCGCAGTCGAGGCAGCCGTACTGCTCTCCTCTGCGGGTGGTATTGGTTGACTGACACTGGATACACTTCTGCTGATCACTGGACATTGCTGTCCCTCCTGAGTAGGAAATTTAGTGATCAGTTGTGTGTGCGGGCCTTGGTTACCGCCGCTGTTGCTCGTAGCTCATATTGTGTAGATTACCACCGGTTAAGGTGCTTTGCAACAGGTCTGCTTGGAAGGTGCGTTTACAAACTTACAAATCGGGCAGACCCATCCGTATGTAACTTGAGTATACGTAAATTGTGGAACCTGGGGTGTAGGATGACCTAGACAACCCATACCGGTCCCACTACATTCACATCCAGGCCAAAACCACTTGGTTGAATTTGGAATTACTTGAAGCATTACGGAGTCTTAACGTCAGGAACGATTGTAAGAAGCTTGTCAAGAGCTTCAGAATCGGTAAGGTCAGTCTTGGAATCGTCCACCACATCGGCCTTGTCCTGAGCACTGTAAACTGCGTTAGCAGACATATTCGAACGGTAAGAACCAATAGCCCGAGACACTGCGCTAAAGCCCTTCCTTGTGGAGACTGCGTTGGCGTTATAGGTAAGGGCCTGATTAGGAAGGAATCCGAGTGCTCCACCGGAGACGATGGCGTCTTGACCAGCAGCCAGGAAGACAAACTCCCAGGAGTACTTCTCACGTTGGTGCTTGATCATATCCTGGATCCGTGCATGGTTGAATTCACGGCTGGCATTTTCGAAACCATCCGTCTGAACCACGAACACCACCTTACCAGGGCGGTCAGCTTCAGGGGTAGCCGCAAGCTTAGCTCCGACCTCAGTGATAGTCCGGCCAATGGCATCCAAGAGGGCCGTAGAGCCTCTAGGCTCGAAATCAGCCTGGGTCAGGGGCTTGGTGTCCCGGAGGTTGGTAAAGTACTTGGCATACTCGTATTGGTCGTCAAACTGAACGAAGTGAAGAGTGACATCACCAGGAAGAGCCTTTTGGCCTTCCAGGAAGGTATTCAAACCTGCGACAGTGGATTCCCTAAGGGCTTGCATGGAGCCAGAACGGTCCAGAACTACAGCGATAAGGGTTTTATTAGTATTGGGCATTGATTTTCTCCTTGTGAGAGTGTTATGAGATGTGCTCCACCCAAGGAGGCACACCGTGTCGATTCAAGAATCCCCATTCTACACCCATCCAGAGCTGTTCCTCAAGGAGGGGCAAAGAGTGCGTGCAAAGATTCGGGTCTACGACCTTCCAGGCAATCCTGACCCGGGGCCAATAGCGGCTGAGCCAGGTGAGGAAGGAGTGGTGGTTTTCGTAGAAAAGGGGTTTTGGCCTACGGTCACATTTGACCGAACAGGTTGGTCAACCTGCGTTACAGATGCAGAGGTCGAGGCCATTTAAAGATTAGGGGCGAGTACCTATGCCCGGCCTAGAGCCGGGGGTTCAAGGTAGGAGCCCAGGCTTGCGTCTGGGGTAGCCCTTATTTACATCGGAGCTGGGCCAGCAGCTTTTGACATCTCAGGAGGGTCTTCAGACTTCTTCTCTGGCTCAGTTGGTGGTTTCTTAGGCTTGGCAACCCTTTTGCTAGCAAGAGACTTCTTTTTGGCCTTAGCAGAAAGGTGGGCTTGCATTTCTCTTTCTTCGGCTGCGGCTCGGCCCTCTCTACGGGCTTTGATACTTTGATAGGCCGCTTCTATTCCAGCGTGTAAACTGGCAATGCTTGCGGCCCTTGCCTTTTCGGCTGGTCCAGCAATCTGCGTACCCTTTGTACCAGGAGGGAAAACTCCGGGAGCTGGTAGCGGAGGGGTGTACTTAGTAGCAGATTGAGAGCCTATTGCACCTGCAATTGTAGCCGGTTGCCCGAGGTCCTGGGCTGGGGAAACCCGATCTTTAGGGAATGGAACTACGTTACCCTTCTGCATTGGTACGGGAGAGGCAGACGAGGCAGTAATCCCACTAGGAATATTAGGACCACCGAAATCCTTCTTCATTTTAGATTTTGACTTACTGAGCATTTCGCTCTTAGCGACACTATGCTGTCCATCGCCTTCACTCTGGAGAAGGAATGCATCTCCACGGTGTGGCTTGAACTTATAGAACTTGTCTTGCTTCTCAGCCAGAGCTTGAACATCAGTTGGCACTGCCCCTACAGGATCGTGTCCTAGAGCTTTTAGGTGGAGCTGATACATGAGACCATGCTTGTGGGCTTCATCATGACTTCCAGCACCTTGAGCAGCTTTTAGACCTGCCAAGTGGAATGCAGCGGCCTCACGGTGCTTGTCCTTCTTGTACTCGTGGTGGGCTCGGTGTTCAGCGTCTTCTCGAGTCATCCGGTGTTTGAATTCATAGGTAGCAGCTCGCTGTTCGAGATCGTGTTTATCTTCAGATTGGATAATCCTACGTCCATTCCAATGCGGAATAGATTTTAAGGCTTCTTTACTCATTTGATCACCTACTAATGGAAGTCCTATTGGCTTACCTGTGAAAGTATGTTTATGTGTTTCGTGAAGTATCTTATCTTTATCGTTAGGTGACATCATCTCCATACCTCAATTTATATCCACCAGTATGGCTGCGCCACCCTTTCAAAACCTTATATACATTACCAATATGTAAGCCTAAAGTTCTACAAACTTCACTAATACTCTCGTAAACAGTTCCATTTTGATCAATAACAGGTCTCTTTTTATGTGCAATGGACAGTTTCTTTCTGGTGACGGTAGACATTGCACCCTTCTTCTTTCCTTTACGAATGGCAGACATTTTCGCAAACAATTCGGGAGATCGCACCTTGCCTTTATTAGAAGATCCTATCTTAGCTCTAGTCTCAATAGAGACTTTACGACCCATAGTGCCCTCTCCTCCATCTGTTAGATTTGTAAGTGGGCACCCCATTTTCCGAAAATAAGCTATCCAGAAAATTTCAGCATCACATAAAATTTCAGGTTCAGTGAACTCCTGCAATATAACTGCATTGGGTACTAGATTTTGAGCTTTAAGACTACTAAGCCAATGGGTTCTATAATTATGCGCCGGATCAACTAGATGCTCATTTAGCCTTTTGGCGAGCTTATTTTTAGTTTTACCTACATATCTAAGCTGCCCATCTCGAGGATCAACTAATCCATATATCAAGAATCGATTCATCAGCGCCTCCGAAAAGTCTTCATTAATGCCTTGATTGCGTCTGGATCCATACCAGGCTTGAACTCAAGCACATAACCATCTTTGTAGGCTGTAGTTTTGATATTTTTAGAAAGGTCAGCAAAGCAAATACAGCCCTTAAACTTGTGATTCTGAAACTGTTGACCGCCACAAATCTGGCAGCTCTTCTCAGACTCTGATTTGCCTACTGAGAAACTCGGTGGTTTTTGCTGCTTGGGTTGTTTTTGTGGTGGTGTTGGAGCTTCTGGACCTTGTTGAGCTTGAGGCTTTTGAGATTGCCCAGGTAGTTCGACCTTACCAAATTGAGGATTCGCTCTATTACCTTCCCATAAGGCTCGGCCCATTGCTGTTTGAGTGTGACTTGGCAGTATTTTCTTACCCGTTAGTTTTTCGGCATAAGCATATATGGCACTAGCCAGCCCTTTGCGACGGTGATGAGGTACCACGTCTACTCCATCAGGGATTAGGTTACCTCCATAATGGCTAAACCAGGCCTTACCAGCATGGCTTCCATCAGGAGCTGAAGCTACAACCTGTGTTACGAAGTCTCCATTGCCTAAGTCACGATGTTGGTGACTTATCTGATACCCAGCACTCGGATCAAGAACCTTTTTGCTAAGCTGAGGAATGAAGAAACCCTTATAACGATTTTGATGCCAATCTGCGATAGTGCCAGCATCCTTAAGGGAACTGATACCATGCTGAACTTGAGAACCAGTTCGAGTATGTACCACCGAATACGGTCGATCCGGCGCACCAGAGTGCTCAACATGATAACCTCCATGGGTAGTCATCCTTTGGGGTTTTAAAGCACCAGGAGACTTTAGTTCATGCATTAGAACTTGAGCCTTGGTAAGGGTATCAATCGACTTACCTAGTTTGACAAGTACAGTATCCCTTACTTCTGCATCTAGCCTTTGGGGTTCTAGGCCTAAGGCCATAGCTACGCCGGCTGCTATGTGGTAAATCGAGGCTTTCTCGAAGCTATATACACCATCAGTTAGACCGATACTTCCAGAAAAGCCTTCCTCAGACTTTTGGAATTGAACGTAGGAGTTTTCGATACCAGGAATTGGACCTTCATATTCGTGTTCAATAGTAAAGCTAAGCCATCCCACGATAGTACGTGGAATGAGAATGTCGGCAAGCTGGGGCTCACGCTCAACGGCTTTCTTTAGAGCTTTAGCTCCATCCAAGCCTAAGGCTGCGGCTAAGAATTGTTGTCCCAAATCTGCCATAGATCAACTCCACCCCTAAGATTACTTTGGGCCAAAGCCCCCATCATCTGGAGCATTAGTCTGTCTAGGACTTCTAGGATCACGAGCCATATCATCCTGGCTCTCATTGAGATAAAGGAACTCGCGGTTAAGTAGTGCTTGTTGGGGCATCTGAATTAGACGCCTTTCATCGCCAGTAAAGCTTTCAATCTGAGCGACACGGATTTCATGGAGCAATCGAGCACAGTACCAAAACGGTCGATACCAATAACGAACGCTGATAATAGCACCACGACCTGTTTCAAGATCGTTCATAGGTCTACGACCACAATCCTGCTTCCACACGATTGCGCCCTTAATGACATCAAAGTCCTGACCCTCTTTGTAAGTGTCACCCCTTGAGTCTACCAGACGCTGAACGCCAATAGCGGGAAAGTTCAACCTATCGACGCCAGTTTCATTGCAACGGGCAAGCTGCCATGTAAGGACCAAAATGGCTTCTTCCTCAAGGAAGAAACGATCAAAGGCAGCAACATAGAAAGGCTTAGGATCGCAATTAACACAACTGGGATCTTGATCATAATACCGAGGAAAGGTAGTAGTAAAACTAGCTCCATGGACAAATCCAACATCCTGGAGGTGTGGTTGATTCCCATTACCAAGCAATGTAGCCGTGATTATACCTGCTCGCTCATAAAGGAAACCATTGGAACAACCAGCGTGATCTTCATGCGGTCTACGGTTATCGTCCAGGTCGGTCATTCCAACCGGACACCTGGTAGCCGTGTAATGGACTAGCCGAACCCCTTGGCTTCGAATAGCAAGGTCGAAAGCATCAGGATCGACTGAGATCCTAACGTTCGGGATATCTGTGATGATATCCTCAATTGCGGTTGTGCCACGTCTATTACTCATTACTTTAATCTGCTTCTGAGCGGCTGCTGGTTTCAGCCTGGATTTGACGCATATCGTCGGTGATTTTCTCGTACTTCGGCAGGACCATCTGGAATGAATCAGGAGTTACATGGTCTGCCTTTGAGAGATCGGACCAAACAATTTCGGGCTCATGTTTACCTGCAATAAAACGAGCAACAGCCCGATGAGGTCCAGTGCCAAGAGTCTCAAAACTCGCACCTTTTCGCATAACCAGAACGTGAAGACCACCTTTAGTGCGTAGGTGATACACGGGCTGGCCACGCAAGTCCCCGACCTTTTTAGGTTTCTCGTCAATCTGCCTGGAATCTATATTCATAGCGATTCTCCTGGGTTAAAGATTAGGGGCCAGGGACTTGACAAGTTTAGAACGCCAAGAGATATTCCAATTTTCCAAAGGAGTACCGCAATGTCCCATTTCAGTGTCTTAGTAATTGGTGAGAACGTTGATGAGCAGATGGCTCCATATCAAGAGAACAATATGGGGCTTGGTCTCAAGGAGGCCAAGGACCTGGTGGAAGCGTTCCAGGGAACCATACCCCAACCTACTTCAGCGAGCAGAAGTTTGAGACCGTCCACAAGGACGATGACCGGGGCGAAGACGATTATCAAGTCTTGAGCCAAAGCCTGTTGACTGCCGCCGACATATTATCGGCAGTCAACAGGCTTTTTACTTTGGCTAGGCGTTCTACGCTTGGCTTTGGATCTATGCCGTAACGTGTCAAGATCTGTTCGAGATCATCGGCGTGTAAACGATTGACCCATTCTTTTAGCTCGTCATCCAAGTTCCGACTAATCATAGGCATGGCCTTTAAACGACCCTCAGCATCTAGTTCCTTCCAAGAAGAAGCTTGCCAAGCCCGTAAGTAATAGGGTATAAAGCTATTTGGATCGCTGGCTGGATCAAAATCCGAGCCAGCAAAAGCAGATCCATGATCAATTAGAGCCACGTGAAAATTATCCTTAGCTGGTCCAACCATTAGG
>Ga0335079_10000442_pt1 | contig 47607 bp, 49 predicted proteins | sample Lox_Sample_33_FD_206719 | JGI IMG/M metagenome (GOLD analysis project Ga0335079, IMG submission 206719) | Soil microbial communities from Loxahatchee National Wildlife Refuge, Florida, United States - Lox_Sample_3.3 | ecosystem: Environmental > Terrestrial > Soil > Wetlands | place: USA...
GCTGCCGTCACCGCCAGGCGTTCTCGGGCGACATCCGCGAGCTGAAATGCGACCGTTGCCACACCGACGCGGCGCTCGCGTGGGATGACATGAGCTAAGACGGGAAGCGGGAAGCGGGAAGCGAGAAGCGGGAAGCGAGAAGGGTGAAGCGCGAAGCGGGAAGCGGACGGCCGCCGTGCCTACGCTTCCCGCTTCTCGTTTTCCCCTTCCCGCTTCCCGCTTCCCGCTTCCCCCTTCTCGCTTCCCGCTTCCCGCTCGTCGAGCACGGCGACATGGTCTCCCACTGAAATCCGCGCGGCGGTTTCCGTCGCGAGCAGAAATCCTCGCGTTCCGTCTTCCAGAAACTGCAGGTGTGTCTTGAATATCTCCGGCTCGACCGTGTGGGCGAGCGCCCAGCCGGTGAACGGCTTACAGGGGTGCGCTACGTCGAGCACCCGCAGCCGGAGGCGTTCCGCGCCGGCGGGGGAGAGGATCACGAGTCCCGCGCGCAGCTCATCGAGCGTACAGCGTCGCGGCAGTTCGGCAATAATGTTCTCGCCGGCGCAGCCCAGCTCGATCCGATCGCCGAACCGCTCGCGCATCGCATCGTAGTGCCCGCTGAACCCGATCGAGATGCCGTTCTCGCCGCCCGGATTCTTGGAATCGGGGTGCGCGCGGTGATGAATGTCGATCAACCAGCTCCCGTCCGGTCCCAGACCGAATACGCCGTCGGGGCTCACGTACAACACGCTCACCGGTAGCAACGGCGCGGGGTGATACACGCGCGCGCGCGATACACCGGTCTTCAACGATGAGCGCTGGATCTGCAGTCGAACGATCGTGCCGAGCGATTGCATAACGGAATCTATCGAAAAGTGATATCATGGGGTTCACTCATGGCACCGCTTGGCTGGGCACGATGTACCGATAGCATCGCGGACATTTTGCGCCGCGGCGCGTGGTATCCGATGCTCGAGGAGTCCTCCGACGGGCATGTGGTTGTCGAGGTTCGCGGCCACCGCGTCCGGCTCAAGGCCGAAGACGTGCGAGTGCGTCGCACGCCGCCCGACCGCTGGAGCATCGTCTTGCGCACCGGCGTGCTGCGCCCCACCCTCGGCGGGCAGGGCAGGGAAGTGGTCAACACCTATGCCGTCTGTCCCCGCTGCCACCAGCGGGAAGATTTCGAAGGCCGCCCCGCGACGCTCAGCTGTCCTCGCTGTGGCGCGACCGCTCCCGTGGACTGGTCCGAGACCTGCTGAAACCCGGGCTCCCGATCTTGACTCTCGGCCGTCATATCATTAGCATGTTAATCATAAACATGTTAACCATATGACGGATCGCGCCGCGCTCGCGCTGCTGCTCGGGAATGCCATCGGCGAGGCCGGTGCCGCCCTGGGGCGCTCCGGTGACCGCGCTTTCCGCGCCTATGGCCTCTCGCATAAGGCGCACGAGGTGCTGGCGGCCGTTGATGCCGGAGGCGAAACGGGAGCCCGCCCCAAGGACGTGGCTCAGGCGCTGGGGATCTCGCGCCCGGCGGCGACGACCTTCATTCAGCGCCTCGAGAGCAAGGGGATGCTCGAGACCACCCCCGATGCCGACGATGATCGGGGCGTGCGGGTTACGCTCACACGGCGCGGTTTCGAGGTCCTGCTTCGGGCCGGGCAGCTCGAGCGTCGCCTGGCGGCGCGATCGATCGAAGGCGTTCCCGCTTCCGCCATCACGCGAGCCGTCCATCTGCTGCTCGAGTTCCGCCGCCGTCTCGACGAGAAGCAGATCAGCGTTGTGCCGTGACGCCCCAGCACGATTGACGTCTCCCCCCAGAGGTAACTTCAGCCGCCCGGCTCTAGCGCCTGGTTTTCCACATTGTGATCTCCAGAGCAGAATGTGGATTACTGGGGCCCGCGTTTTCGGCGCTACCTGTCCAGGCTAGGTTGACCCCGGGGCGATGCTCCGACGCGAGCGAACCCGCGGCTGCACCGCACGATTCCGCGCCGCCCTGGTGGAACCGGAGGGGTTCCAGCGATTCTTAGCCGGCGCCGTGCGGTACTGTGCCGCACGAGCTTCACTTCCCATGGGAGAACACGTTTGATCCGCAGAACCAAGATCGTCGCGACCATCGGCCCGGCCACGGGCACCGAAGCAGCGATAGCCGGAATGCTCGAAGCCGGAGCCAATGTGTTCCGGATCAACGCCTCGCATGGCACGCCCGAGGAGCGGGGTCGCTGGATTCAGAGCGTGCGCTGTGCGGCGGAGCGGTCCGGTCAACCGGTGGCCGTGCTGGTCGATCTTCAGGGTCCGCGGATTCGCGTCGGCGATCTTGCCGCGCCCCGCGAATTGACCACGGGCGAGACAGTGGTGTTTGCGCCCGAGGAAGTCGCGTCCGCCGACGAAATCCCCACGACCTACGCCGATCTGGCCAAGGATGCTCGCGTCGGTGCGCGCATCCTGCTCGACGACGGACTGCTCTCGGTCCAGGTTATTCGGATCGCGGCACCGCGAGTCGAGGGCCGGGTTGTGGACGGAGGCACGCTCACCTCCCACAAGGGCATGAACCTCCCGGGCCTGCACGTCTCCGCGCCCGCGCTGACCGAAAAAGACCGTGAGGATGTCGCCCATGCCGTCGAGCACGGTGCGGACTACCTCGCGCTGTCGTTCGTGCGCCGCGCCGAGGATCTCGCGGAGCTGCGCCGGCTCGTCCCCCCCACGGTGAAGCTGGTCGCGAAAATCGAGAAGGCCACGGCGCTCGAGAGTTTGCAGCAGCTGCTCGCGGGAAGCGACGCGGTGATGGTCGCACGCGGCGACCTGGGCGTGGAGCTGCCGTTCGAGCGCGTTCCGATCGTCCAGAAGCGATTGATCCGCGAAGCCAACATTCGCGGGAAGCCGGTCATCACCGCGACCCAGATGCTCGAATCGATGGTGCATCACCCTCGCCCCACGCGCGCCGAGGCATCCGACGTGGCGAACGCCATTCTCGATGGCACCGACGCCGTGATGCTGTCGGCGGAAACGGCGGTCGGGGAGTATCCGATCGAAGCGGTGCGCGCAATGGACCGCATCATTCGCGAGATGGAGCGTGAGGGACAGAGCACAGCCGACCGCCGGTTTACGTCGGCCGGAGGCGAACGTGTTTCGGTGGAAGATGCCATCGCCCTCGGCACCAGCGCCGTCGCCCGCATGTTGAAGACGCCGCTCATCGTGACGCTCACCAAGGGCGGATTCACCGCGCGCAAGGTCGCGGCGCTCCGTCCTCCCGTGCCCATCCTCGCCGTGACGACCGAGGAGATTACCTACCGGCAACTCGCGCTCGTCTGGGGCGTGACTCCGGTCCGCGTAGATCAGGTGCCAGGCTACGATGCGATGCTGGCCGTCGTGCGCGATCTGATTCTCAAACATGGGTTCGCCAAGCCTGGCGACCGCATCGTGATGACCGCCGGCGTGCCCTGGGAGGTCTCCGGGGCGACGAATCTTCTCAAGGTCGAAGAGGTGTGAGATGCGGCTGACGCTGCTCGGCACCGGTACGTCTTTCGGCGTGCCGCAGGTCGGGTGCGATTGCCGTACGTGCACGTCACCGGATCCGAGGGACAAGCGAACCCGCACCTCGGCGCTGATCGAAGCCGATGGCCGCCGTCTCTTGATCGACACGCCGCCCGAGCTCAGGCTGCAGCTCGTCGGGGCGGATATCCGGAAGTTGGACGCCGTGCTGTTCACCCATGCCCATGCGGATCACGTCCACGGCATCGACGACCTTCGCGCCATCTCGGTGCGACAGTCGAACGGGCTCGCGGTGTACGGACCCACGGACACGCTGGCCGAGCTCGCGACACGATTTCCCTACATCTTCGATCCCGCCATCGTCACTCCGGCCGGGACGACCAAACCGGAGCTGCGGGCACACGCGATCGAGCCCGACCGTGAGACCGACATCGCGGGGTTCAGGGTCCTCCCGTTCACCCTGCCGCACGGGTCGAAGACGGTGTTTGGCTATCGCATTGGCGCCCTCGCCTATGTCACGGACGCGAAGACGATTCCTGAAACGGTCCGGGCGCAGCTCGCGGGGCTCGAGGTCCTGGTGCTCAATGCGCTGCTCTCACGCCCACACCCGCTCCATCTGTCGATTCCCGAAGCCGTCGCCGCGGCTCAGGCGATCGGGGCCCGCCGCACGTTTCTCACGCATCTCACCCACGAAACGCCGCACGCCGAATTATTGGGACGCCTGCCAAGCGGCATCGAGCCGGCGTACGACGGACTGGCCATCGACGTGAGCGGGGTCTAAATTCCCCGAACACCACCCGAATTCTCACACTTCTTCGCGGAGATCTCATGGCCGGTGCTCCCCCGCTTCCCCTCGAACAAAAGGTGCGCGCGTTCGACAGCGCCAAAGAGCGCCAAAGCGCAGCAATGGACAAGCTTGCGCGGCAGGTGGCGTTCGGGGCGCCGGACGAGCAAAACGAAGCGCGCTGGCTGATCTGGGAAATCGGGCAGCGTGCCGGCGTGCGGCCGGCATCGATCCATGAGCTCTACATGGCGCAGGGGCGCGGCGAGATCCCGGTATTCACGACACCCGCGATCAACATTCGCGTGCTGGCGTACGATTCGATGCGCGCCGTGTTTCGGGCCGCGAAGCAGCTCGATGCCGGGTCGATTATTCTCGAGATCGCGCGCAGCGAAATCGGCTACACCGGCCAGCGGCCGGCCGAGTACCTGGCTGTGGCCACCGCCGCCGCCCTGCGGGAAGGGTTCACCGGTCCATTGTTCATTCAGGGCGATCACGTCCAGGTGAACGCCAAGAAATACGCGGTCGATCCGGAGACCGAGCTGTCCGCCATTCGGGCCCTGATCGAAGAGGAGTTGCACGCCGGGTTCTACAACATCGACATCGACACGTCGACGCTGGTCGATCTGTCCAAGGCCACGCTGGACGAGCAGCAACGGGTCAACTACGAACGGGCGGCCGAGCTGACACAGTACATCCGCGATCGTGAGCCGGACGGCGTCACCGTGTCGGTTGGGGGCGAGATCGGGGAAGTGGGCGGCAAGAACTCCGATGTCCACGAGCTTCGAGCCTACATGGATGGATATTTGCGCACGCTCAAGCGACTGGGCGGGTACGCGGGATTGAGCAAGATCTCCGTCCAGACCGGCACGAGCCATGGTGGCGTCGTGTTACCGGATGGCACGATTGCCCGCGTGCAGCTCGACCTCGAAGCGTTGAAGGCGCTGTCGCACGACGCGCGGACCAAGTACGGCATGGGCGGGGCGGTGCAGCATGGGGCGTCCACCCTGCCGCTCGAAGCGTTCGGGAATTTTCCGGCCTGCCGGGCCGTCGAAATTCACCTGGCCACGAACTACCAGAGCATGGTGTTCGACCATCCGAGTCTCCCGGCGGCGCTGCGCAAGGAGCTCAAAGAATGGGTGAAGGCCGAATGCAAGGACGAGTGGAAGAAGGGCGATACCGAGGAACAGTTTTACTATAAGAGCCGCAAGAAGGCCATCGGCCCCTTCAAGCGGCGGATGTGGGACCTCCCCGAGGACGTGCGCGGCGCGATCGGTGCGGACCTCGAAAAGACCTTTTCGTACGTGTTCGACAAGCTGCGGCTGAAGGGCACGCGGGCCATCGTGGATCGTTGCGTGAAACCGCCGCTCGACTCGCACGCCGCACCGCGGGCCGTCGCGATCGCGGCACCGGATGATCTCGAGGCAGGTGAGTGAGCGAGCGCAGTAATTCCACCTTCGGGCCATTCGCGATTGGCGTTGCGGTTGGAGCGGCGCTCGCGCTGCTGTTTGCGCCGGAAGCCGGTGAGGGATTGCGCGATCAGCTGGGGGAGCGCTTGCGCTCCTTGCGCGATCTGGCGCTCGAGAAAGCGGGTGAGCTCGGCGGCCTGCTCGACGACGCGGCCGACGAAGACGAGGAGCCGGAGCCGACCCCGCCGCGCCGCATCGCCGCGACGTCGAGTGCGACCCGGGCTCCGCGGTCCGCTCGAACCCCGCGCAAGCCACAGCGGAGAGCGAGGCGCACTCCAGCCGATGCGTGAAGGACCCCCGCCGCCCGATTGAATCGCGCCAAGGGCTGGCACAGCTCCGTCGGCGGCACCATTCGCCGCACGTACCAGGCGGGCTTTGAGGACAATATTCCCTTCCTCGCGAGCGGACTTTCCTTCTCGCTGCTCCTCACGGCTGTTCCGTTCACCGTCTTGCTGCTCGGCGTCATCGGCTACCTGGTTCAACATCAGATCACCACCCAGCAGGTTTCGGTGCACGAGCTGCTCTCGCGTTTCCTGCCGACGGCTGGAGACGGGCGCGCGGGTGGTTTTGAAGCGATCGAGCGCGAGCTGGTGGATGTCGTCCGGCGCCGCGGCAGGCTGACGCTCTACGGCATCCCGCTGTTTCTCTGGTTCTCGACCCGGTTCTTCGACAGCCTGCGCGTGGCATTGAACGAGGTCTTCGATACCGACGAGAATCGCCGCTGGTATCTCATCAAGCTGCTGGACGTGTTCATGGTGCTCCTCGCCGGCGTGTTCCTCGTGGCGAGCGGGTTGCTGTCGGCGTTCGAGGCGCGGCAAACACCGGCCGTCAGCCGGGTATTCGTCGTGCATTGGATCTGGAGCTTCTCCTTGGAGATCGTGGCGTTTGGACTCGGCATCGCGGTGTTCTTCGTCGTGTTCAAACTCCTGCCCTCGCGGCGCATCAACTGGCGGACGGCGCTCGTGGCGGCCACGTTCTGCTCGCTGGGATTCGAAGTGGCACGGCGGCTCTACGCCTTGTATATCGGTAAATTCGTGACGCTCGATCGGCTCACGTCCGATGCCAACGTGGCCGCGCTGTTCCTGTTTCTGCTCTGGATCTACTACAGCGCTTTCCTCTTTCTCCTGGGCGGAGAAGTCGCGGAGACCTACGACCTGATCCGCATGCGTCGCGCGCAGGGCATCCGGCTCGGATGAAGACGATCGACCTGCGGTCCGATACGGTCACCAAACCCGGGGCGGCGATGCGCCAGGCCATGCTCGAGGCGCCCGTGGGGGACGACGTACTGGATGGTGATCCCACCACGCGCCGGCTCGAGCAGCGTGTGGCCGAACTGCTCGGGTTTGGCGACGCCCTGTTCTTCCCTTCGGGCACGCAGGCGAATCAGACCGCGATCGCCCTGCTCACCCGTCCGGGCACCGAGCTGTTGGTCGAGGCCAATGCCCATCTCGTGCACTATGAGCTCGCGGGGGTGGCCGCCAACTGGGGCGTCCAGGTCCGCCCGATCGTGACGAGCGATGGGCAGCTCACGGGCAATCTCGTGCGCCGAGCCCTCCGCCCACCGTCGCCCCATGTGCCCCACGCCGGCGCGATCGCCGTCGAGAACACCCACAACGCCGCTGGAGGGAAAGTCATGACGCCGGCGCTGATGGATGAGATTGTCGCGATCGCGCGCGGGGCGAACCTTCCCGTGCACCTCGACGGAGCGCGCCTCTGGAATGCGGCCGCGACCCTGGGGGTGGCCGTCGATCGACTCGCGCGCGGTGCAACCACGGTCATGGTGAGCTTTTCCAAGGGATTGGGGTGTCCCGTCGGCTCGTGCCTGGCGTTCGCGAGCGACCAGCGACCGCGCGCGTGGGAGTACCGCAAGCGCCTTGGCGGAGGGATGCGGCAATCCGGCATGCTCGCGGCCGCCGCATTATGGGCGCTCGACCACCACCGCTCGCGTACGCTCGAGGATCATGAGCACGCGCAGCTCCTCGCCGTATCGCTCGCGGACGGCGGGGTCCTGCGCCCGCTCGCGCCCGAATCGAACATCGTCATGCTGGACCTGGTGCGGGAGCGAGACACCGCGGCGCGCGCGGTGGAGCGCCTCGCACAGGTGGGCGTGCTGGTGGTCCCGTTCGGCGAGCGCCGGCTCAGGGCCGTCACCCACCTCGACGTGACGCGCGGCGATATTCTCGACGCGGCAAGACGCATCCACGCCGCCCTCGCGGGGACTTAACCCATCTTGGCCGCCCCGCGCCGTCCGGGTACCTTTCCGTCGCCCCAGGTCCGCAGGTCTTCCGCTCGTGAACCGCGTCAGGCCCCCGCAGGGAGCAGCGCTCAACGATGTCGGATTACGCTGCGGGGTGCCTGGGGCAATCCTTTTGAACGCGGAACTTCACAATGAGCATCGTCCCGACTGACAGGCGTCCTGCTGTTCTGCGCTCCGCCTTCCGAGTTCCGCGTTAGTTATGATCGCCCTAGCCCGCAAGTACAGACCGAAGTCGTTCTCCGATCTTCTGGTCCAGGACCACGTGGCCGCCGCATTACGCGGGGCGGTGGCCCAGGGCCGGGTGGCGCACGGGTATTTGTTCGCCGGGCCGCGCGGGGTTGGAAAGACCTCTGCGGCGCGGATTCTCGCGATGGCCCTGAATTGTGAGAACCGCTCGCCCGAGGGCGAGCCGTGCGGCGTGTGCGACTCGTGCACCCGCATCTGGAACGGGTCCGCGAGCCTCGACGTCGTCGAGCTCGATGCGGCATCGAATCGCGGAGTGGACGATGCCCGCGATCTGCGTGAGCGCGCGATGTACGCCGCGAGTACCGAGTCCCGTTCCAAGGTGTACATCGTGGACGAGGCGCACATGCTCACGCGCGAGGCGTGGAACGCGCTGCTCAAGATCCTGGAAGAGCCGCCGCCGCGCGTCGTGTTCGTCTTCGCAACGACGGAGCCGCAGAAAATCGCGCAGACTGCCGCGCCGATTCTCTCGCGGCTGCAGCGGTTTGATTTCCGCCGCATCGGCCCCCAGCCCATTTTCGAGCGCCTCGAGCAGGTGGTCGCGCGCGAGAAGATTTCCGCCGAACCCGATGCCCTCCGGCTCATCGCGAAGCGCGCCGACGGCGGCATGCGCGACGCCTTGTCCATGCTGGACCAGGTCCGGTCCTTTGGTGAGGGGCCGATCACGGCGGCGCTGGTACGCGAAGTGCTGGGGCTCATTCCCGACGACATCTACGGCGAAATGCTACGCGTGATCGCCGAGCGCGATATGCCTGCCGTATTCCCGCTGATCGAGCGGCTGGTCGATGCGGGCGCCGATCTCCAGGAATTCGTGAACGGGGCTGGAGAAGTGCTTCGGGCCGTGCTGCTCGTGGGCATGGGTGGCCAGGCGCAGGGGTTCACCGAAGCGCTCGATACGGTCGTACGCCGCTACGCGCCCGCACTTCCCACGGCCGATCTCGTGCGATTGCTGACGACGTTGAGTGAGATGGAAGGCCAGATTCGCGGCAGCGGGCACACCCAGCTCGCCGTCGAGCTGTTGCTCCTGCGCTGGGCGCTGATGAGTCGGACGGTGGAGTTGGAGCAGGTGATTCGGTCGCTCGGTCCGGCCGGACGGCCGGACGGGCGGACCGGCGGACAGAATGAACCGCCGTCCCCGTCTGCTCGTCCGCCTGTCCGTCCGTCCGCCGAGCCACCGGGCCGCCAATCTGCGGTGGCGCCCGAGGCCGGTCTCGCCACTGTCGACCGACTCCGCTCTCTCTGGTCGCAGATCGTCACCGATGCCCGCGCCAAGAGCCAGATCCTGGGGACCCTTGCGTCCGATACCGAGGTCGCGGCGGTAGAGGGCAGCGTGATCACGCTGCGGCTCAAGGATCAGAATCCCGTGCACGTGGAGGGCCTCGAGCGGCAGCGCGACACGTTGCGACAGATCATTGCCCGGTATGTCGACGCCCCCGTGTCGATCACACTTCAGACATCCCCCGCTCCTGTGCCGGCCATGGGTGCCACCCCTGCTCCCCCTCCCAGTACGCGCCCCCAGCGGCTCACCGAGGAGAGCGCTCGCGCGGAGCGGTTGAGTCGGCTGCGGGAGCGTGACCCCCGGCTCAACGCGGCCGCGGACGCCTTCGATCTCGAGTTATTGGAATAGCTTGCGAGGGGGTCTCTTACGCGCTAACTTGTGGCGTATGGCGGATTTATCCAACCTGCTCCAGCTGGGGCAGCAGATGCAGTGGCGCCTGTCCGAGATCCAGTCTCAGCTTGCGCAACAGACCGTGACCTGCTCAGCCGGCGGGGGCGTCGTGCAGGCGACGGCCGATGGCAGGGGGCAGATTCGCGCGATCAAGATCGACCCCCAGGCGATGAGCCAGGGAGATGTCGAGATGCTCGAGGATCTGGTGCTCGCCGCCGTGGCGGAGGCGCAAAAGCGCGCCGCGGAGCTGTATCAGGCTGAGGTGCGTAAGCTCGCTTCGGGTCTCCCGCTCCCGTTCCAATTGCCGCTGTAGTTCGCCGTGTCGGCCATCGAGGATCTCGTGGGGGAGCTTGCCAAACTCCCCGGGATCGGACGCAAGACGGCGCAGCGTCTCACGTTTTATCTGTTGAAGCAGCCGCCTGAAGCGGCAGCCCGCTTGGCCGATGCGATTCGCCGCGTGCGCGACCGGGTGGGGGCGTGCGCCACGTGCGGGAATTTGAGCGACCAGGATCCCTGCCTCATCTGCGCGGATCCGCGGCGTGATCCGGCGCTCTTGTGTGTGGTCGAAGAGCCGTCTGACGTGGGCGCCATCGAACGTGCCGGCAGGTTTCGGGGGCACTATCATGTGCTCGGTGGCCGGCTCTCTCCGCTCGACGGTATTGGTCCCGAAGCGCTGCGCATCGACCGGCTGCTCGAGCGGGTGCAGCACGGGTCTCAGGTACGTGAAGTGATCGTGGCGACCAACCCTTCGATGGAGGGGGAAGTGACCGCCACCTACGTCCAGCAAGTCTTGAAACCCACCGGCGTTCGTGTTACCCGTATCGCGCGCGGATTGCCTGTGGGTGGCGACCTGGAATACGCCGATGGCGTGACGATCGCGCAGGCGCTCGATGCGCGGCGGGACATGTCCGAGGCCGAGTAATCAAGGAGTCGCATGGCGGGTGCGGCGAGCTGGTCGTTCTCTGAGAACGACTTCAAACTGATTCAGCAACACCTGCAGGCATTTCTCCGCGACGCGAACGCGCGCTGCGCGTTGCTCGTCGACCGCACCGGTCAGCTCGTCGCGACGGTCGGCGACCCTCCGCAATTCGACTCCACCGCCTTTGCGTCGCTCACCGCCGCCGATTTCAGCGCCAACGATCAGCTGGCCAAGATGATCGGCGAACCCGAGTTCGCCTCGCTCGTACACCAGGGCGAGAGGGAATCGATGTTCCTCGCCGACGTCGCGAAGCGTGTTATCCTCGTCGTGCTGTTCGACCAGCGTACCACCCTCGGACTCGTCAAACTCAAGGGGAAGGGAACGGTGGAGGTCCTCAATAAAGTGTTCGAGGACATGTTCAATCGAGTCGGCGCCGCGGGATCAGGACCTGGTGCCAGACCCGAGAAGGGGTTGCTGGAGGGAGCGGAAGACGAAATCGACAAGCTGTTCGGTTGAGAGGGCACGAACTATGTCGATGATCAACTACGCTTCCCGCGAGATCAACTGCAAGCTCGTCTATTATGGGCCCGGGCTTGGGGGAAAAACCACCAATCTCGAGCACATCTACGGCAAGGTGGCGCCGAACACGCGGGGCAAGATGATCTCGCTCGCCACGGAAACCGAGCGCACCCTGTTCTTCGACTTTCTCCCGGTCGACCTGGGCACGATTCGCGGCTTCAAGACCCGGTTCCATCTCTATACCGTGCCCGGACAGGTGTATTACAACGCCAGCCGCAAGCTCATCCTGAAGGGGGTGGACGGGATTGTGTTCGTCGCCGATAGCCAGATCGAGCGGATGGAAGCCAACGTGGAGTCGATGCAGAACCTGTACGACAACATGGCCGAGTACGGCTACGACTTGACGAAAATCCCGTTCGTGATCCAGTACAACAAGCGGGACCTGCCCAATGCCGCTCCGGTTCGCGATCTCCAGGCTTCGCTCAACCCGGGCTGGCCCATCGAGGAGGCCGCGCAACAAAAGGTCAGTCCGGATGCGGCGCACCCCGGCGAAAACCTGATCGAAAAGGTCGACGGACAATGGGTCGGACACGCGCCGTACGTCGAGGGTGTCGCGGTGCGCGGCGACGGAGTGTTCGATACCTTGAAGGTGGTGAGCAAGCTGGTGCTGAAAACGCTGAGCTAAGGAGGGCGCGGTTTCATGCAATGGACCCTCCCGAATATTCTGACCCTCGCCCGCATCTGTCTCACGCCGGTCATTGCCTTGCTGCCGTTCATCCAGGGCGCCTGGCCCAAAGTCATCGCGTTCTTGATCTTTCTCGCCGCCGCGATCTCCGATGTCGTGGACGGCTATCTCGCCCGCCGCTACAAGCAGGTGAGCGACCTGGGCAAGCTGCTCGACCCGATTGCGGACAAGCTGCTGCTGTTCGCGACCCTGATTCCGATTTTCTGGCTCACCCGCCACCCGACGCTGCTCGTGGACTATCGGATTCCCTGGTGGGGCAGCCTTCCGGTATGGGTCGCGCTGCTGCTCGTGGGGCGGGAGCTTCTGATGACGGCGATCCGCTTCGTGGCCAAACGGCGCGGCCTGCCGATCGCCGCGATTGGCGCGGGGAAGCTCAAGGCCGCGGTCCAAAATGTGTTCATCGGTGCCACGCTGTTCTGGTTCGCCTGGAAGGACGCGTTGGTCGATCATCCCGTCGCCCAGGGATTCCGGACGTTCTGGGACGAGTTTCACGGCTGGTTCGTCTCGCTGACGCTGTGGGGCGCGATCCTGCTGACGATCTACTCGCTCGGGGTCTACCTGTACCACTATCGCGCGCTCTTCTGGCCAGTGCGTCGCTCGCCCCCACCCCTACCGCCGGCTGCCCGCCCCGCCGTCCCGAGTGAAGCTCGAAATACTGACCGTCGGCACTGAGCTCCTGCTCGGCCAGATCATCGATACGAACGGCGCAGAACTCGGCCGCGCCCTAGCCGCCGCGGGAGCCGAAATCACGTTGCACACGAGCGTGGCCGATCATCCCCCCGCGATTCGTGAGGCCGTCACCCGGGCGCTCGAGCGCACCGGGTTCGTGATCGCGACGGGAGGGTTAGGTCCCACGCGTGACGACATGACCAAGACGGTCGTCGCCGAGGTGTTCGGCCGCAAGCTCCGCCGGGATGCAGGACTGCTCGCGGCGCTCGAGCAGCGATTCAAGCGAATGGGCCGCGAGATGCCCGCGATCAACCGCAGCCAGGCGGATGTCCCCGAGGGCGCCACCGTGCTGCCGAATCCGCGCGGCACGGCGCCCGGCCTCTGGATCGAAGACGACGGCGGCCGGGTCGCGGTGCTGCTCCCCGGCATCCCCCGGGAGATGCGCGGACTCCTGGTGGACGAAGTCCTGCCCCGCATCGTGCAGCGGACCGCTGCACAGGGCGTGCGGGTGGTGCGGTCGCGCACGGTACGGACCACCGGCGTTCCCGAATCGGCGCTCGCCGAGCGCGTGGGAGACATCGAAACCGTCATCGCGCCGCTCACGCTGGCCTACCTCCCGTCGTGGAGCGGGGTCGACCTGCGCCTCACCGCGTGGGGCATGGATCCCGAGGAGGCGGACACGCGTCTCAACGCGGTGGCGCGCCAGCTGCTCCAGGCGGCGGGCGAGCACGCCTACGGGGTGGACGACGTCGATCTCGCGTCGGTCGTGCTCGAACAATTGCGGCGCGCGTCGCCCCGCCACCGGCTCGCCGTGGCCGAATCGTGCACGGGGGGACTCGTGGGTGCACGGATTACCGCGATTCCCGGCGCTTCCGACACCTTCATGGGCGGCGTGGTGGCGTACGCCGACGTGGTGAAAACCACCGCGCTCCAGGTCCCGATGGACACACTCGCGGCCCATGGCGCCGTGTCCGAGGAAACCGTGCGCGCGATGGCGGAGGGAGCCCAGCGGCTGTTCGCGGTGGACACGAGCATCGCCGTCACCGGGATCGCGGGTCCGGGCGGAGGCACGCCCGAAAAACCCGTGGGGACGGTGTGGCTCGCCGCTCGCGTGCACGATCGCGTGCGAGCGATCAAGCGCGTCTATCCCGGCGATCGCGACGAGGTTCGAGCGCGCGCCGCGCAAGGCGCGCTCGATTTGCTGCGGCGCGAGCTGGTGCGCGGCTGATGCCGACGCTCACCGCGCCCGACGGTACCCAGTTGTTTTACGAGGTCTTCGAGCCGGCGGCGAGCGCCAGGGCCGCGATTCTGTTCATTCACGGGTGGAGCGATCACGGCGGCCGCTGGACCGGCGCGGCGCAGCGGCTTCAGGACGAAGGCTTCGCGGTGTACCTGCTCGATCAGCGCGGCCACGGACGCTCGGGAGGCCGACGCGGGCACCTGTCGCGTTTTAGCCAACTGTTGGGTGACTTGCAGGCGTTCCGCCGCGCCGTCCGCAAACGTCGCCGGGAGTTGCCGCACATCCTGTTCGGACACTCGTTCGGCGGACTCGTCGCCCTCAGGTACCTGGAAACTCAGCCCAGCGACCCGGTGGTGGCCGCACTCGTGTCGAGCCCATGGCTATCGCTGGCCACGGCGCCGCCGGTCTGGAAGCTGTTCCTCGGCAGACTGTTCGCCGATCTCTGGCCCACGCTCGCCATGCGGACCAGGATCGATTCGGGAGTGATCTCGCGTGATGAGGCGGTGAATGCGGCGTACGCGGCCGATCCGGCGGTCCACGGCGTGACCACCCCCGGCGCGTGGCGGGAGATTCAGTGGGCGCAAAGCGCTGTGATCACCGATGGCGACCGGATCGAATCTCCGGTCCTGTTTCTCCTGGCCGGAGAAGATCGTCTGGTCGATAGCCAGGCGTCGCGCGCGTTCGCCGCGCGGCTCGAGGCCCCGGCAGAGGTCCGCTGGTATCCGGAGATGTTTCACGAGATCCTCCACGATCCACAGGCAGAGCAGGTGTTTGCCGACATGCTGGCATTCGTGGCGACGAAAGGGGGCGTCTGAGCGGGAGGACTGCTGCTTCGGCGTACCGTCGACACTTTTTTGGCTCCGGGGTATTTTTCATTGTGACAAGGTCTTAATTGGGATTGTGGGACACCGTACCGCCATTAAGGCGTATTATGGCAGGCATAGCGCTTGCTGAGGCATAGCGAACCATGGACGACGACAAGCACACTCCAAACCTGGTCGACCAGGTCGACCCGATCGAAGGTCCGCCGCCGGGCGCCAACGCGCTCGTCGAGGCCCCTGAGCTTGCGGTGCCGCGGCTCGAGAGCCAGCTCGCCGAGGTGCAGGACCGCTATCTGCGGCTTGCCGCGGAGTACGACAATTTTCGGAAACGCACGGCCAGAGAGCGCGCCGAGTCCTGGCAGAAAGCGCAAGTCGAATTGCTGAGCCGGCTGGTGGACGGCATCGACGATCTCGCGCGCTTTTCCGATGTGGCGCCGGAACATATCGATTCGAAAGCGCTGCACGAAGGGATCGTTCTGGTTGAGCGCAAGCTCTGGAAGGAGCTGCAGGCGGCCGGACTGCGCCGTATCGACCAGAAGGACGTGCCGTTCAACCCCCAGGTCCACGAAGCGGTCGCGACGACTCCAGCCGCGGCTCCGAATCAGGATCATACGGTGGCGGCCGTGCTGCAGACGGGGTACATGTTCGGCGACATTCTCGTGCGGCCCGCGCGCGTGCAGGTCCGCACCTGGCAGGGGTCCCCGGAGGGCGAGCGCGCCTGATGGCTGCCGCCAGAGACTACTATCAGACGTTAGGCGTTTCCGAATCCGCCTCGACCGATGAGATAAAGAAAGCGTTTCGCCGCCTGGCCAAGCAGTACCACCCCGATCGGAATCCCAACAACGCGCAAGCCGCCGATCGCTTCAAGGAGATCAACGAGGCGCACGACGTGCTCTCGAACACCGAGAAGCGCCGGCAGTACGATGAGCTGCGCCGCTACGGCGCGTTTGCCGGCGCCGGCGCCACGGGGGGGGCGGGGGCGAGAGGCAGGGCGGGAGGTGGTGGGCCAGGCGGGTTCAGCGCCGAGTTCGACCCGGCCGACCTAAGCTCGTTCGGTTTTGGCGATTTGTTTTCGTCGATTTTCGGACGGCGCGGCAACGATCGCGCTGGCCCGGAGCCGGAAGAAGAGATCGAAGCGGCGGTCACGATTCCATTCCGAGTCGCGGCCCAGGGCGGTAAGGTCCCAGTCACGCTGCCCATGACCGACGTCTGCCCGACCTGCCATGGGAATGGCGCGGCCCCGGGCGCCACCATTTCGACCTGCCCCGAGTGCAAGGGCCGCGGGACGGTCTCGTTCGGACAGGGCAGCTTCGCGGTGAATCGGCCTTGCCCGGTGTGCCGCGGCAGGGGTCGCGTTCCTTCGGAACCGTGCCCCACCTGCCAGGGCGCGGGCGAAGTGCGCGTCGACAGGCGGCTCATGATCACGGTGCTCCCGGGCACGGACGAAGGCACGCGCGTCCGCCTGCGGGGCCAGGGCACGCGGGGATCGGGGGACATCGTCGTCGTCTTTCACGTCGAGCCCGACTCGTTCTTCCGCCGTGAGGGTCTCAACGTGGTGTGTACGGTTCCGATCAACGTAGCGCAGGCGATGCTCGGCTCGCGTATTCGCGTACGCACGCTCGATGGCCGGCGCGTGGTGCTCCGCGTTCCCGCGGGAACGCAGCACGGGCAGCGATTCCGGATTGCGGGTCAGGGAATCGAGAAGAACGGCCGGCGCGGCGATCAGTACGTCGAGATGAAAGTGGAAATTCCCGAGCATCTGACGCCAGAACAAACCGCGGCGGCGCAGGCCTTCGCGGAGCAGGCGGGAATCAAATACTGAACGGCGACGCTACGTTGCACGTTCTTGAGGTGTTTGCTCTTGCTCTCGCCAGAAGCCAATGCTAACGTTCCCGCCCATGACGGCCGGTTCGTCGCTTGCCAATCGAAACAATCGGAATGCTCGGAGCCGGCTGGCGTAAAATCCGCGACACGCGAGATGCACGCCCTCGGCTTCGAAACGGTCGGGGGTTTTTTTGTGGAAGGTGACGTGGTCGGTTCTTTCTTGACGGATTTGGTCTTTGGGGTGTAGCTCAATTGGCAGAGCGCCCGGCTGTTAACCGGGAAGTTGGAGGTTCGAGTCCTCCCGCCCCAGTTCTTTATTGCTTCTCCATCCGCCGGCTACTCCGACTAAGCCATTTTCCGTAAGATTGGTGCACCGCTGGAACCTGAACAATCTCTCAGACGTGCTTCAGCATTTCGCCATGGACGTTCGCGTTTATTGAAATGAACTCGAACGGAGACCGATCCATGGCATCGTTCATACACGAAAACGAGGCGGCGTGGGACCGCGCGCTGCGGCTCGTCGCAGGAGTCGCACTCCTCTACCTGGGCTGGGCAAACGTCGTGACGGGAGCGCTCGGTATCGTTTTCAAGGCTCTTGGGTTCGTGCCGCTCGCAACCGGTCTCGTGGGCTGGTGTCCGGCGTATCGGCTACTCGGCATATCGACTTGCCAGACCCGCACACCCCCGGCCGCACCGCTCACGTAGGACGCGTCGAAGTCCCACAGCGATTCGAGCCGACGAATACCGTCGGCGGTCCTGACCACGCCCAACTTGTCCGATTTCTGTCGCAAGACGTATCTTGGTGACCGACTTTTCACCGGCATTCATTTACGGAGCGAGGACCACTTGCGACGCAATCCTCCACTGCGTAGCCCGCTCACCTGGGCATTGCTGAGTACGGTAATTCTCGCCTGCCAGTCCAACCCGTTCCATCACACCGATACGGCGCCAGCGCCGGCTTCCAACGCCCATACGGCCGATCTCGAAGCCCGCGTGGCTCGGCTCGAAGTGCGCCTGCTCGAGTCGGACGCGCAGATCGAAGACCTGCAAGGCAAGCTCGACGACGCGCGCCAGGAAGCGGTGCGCGCGATGGCCAAGCTGCAGACGCTTGCCACCCGGGCCGAGGCCGCATCGGGCATGGCGGAGGCGGAAATCGCGGTCGATTCGCTGAAAGCGGCCGCCGGCTCGCAGCAGCCGCCCGAGCTGTCGCAATCAGTACGACTGCTGCAAATGAGCACGACGGAGTTCGATAAGTCGAACTACGGTGGTTCATTGTATCTCGCCAATCAGGCCAAGCTCGCGGCGGGCGCGGGACACGGCCGACTCGCCGCTTCGAGCGGATCCGCGTTGCGGCAGGGAGAAGTGCTACTGGCGGTTCCGGTACGCTTGAAGACCGTGAGTACTGGCAACGTCCGCGAAGGGCCGGGGACCGCGTTCAAAGTGCTGTTCACGCTGCAGCCCGGGGCCGAGGTCGTCGGCTACTCGTATCTGGACACGTGGCTCAGGGTGGGCGATCAGGCGGGGCGCGCCGGGTGGGTGCACTACACGGTTCTCGCCCGCGCGGGAGCGAAGTAATCAGGCCTGCTTCTTCGCCACGCGTGACCGTTTCTTGGTCGCTTGGGCAACGCGGTTGCGGCCATCCCGTTTCGCCTGATACATCGCGTCGTCCGCCGCCGAGATAATGGCCTCGGGCGTATCTCCATGCTCGGGGAATCCGGCGACTCCAATGCTCAACGTGATCGGACTGCCATCGAACGATTCGCCCGCGAGCCGCGTCCGAATGCGCTCGCAGACGTCCATCGCGCCTTCCGGGGCCGTTTCGGCGAGCACGATGACGAATTCCTCGCCGCCGTAACGCGCCGCGCAGTCGTCCTCCCGCGTCGTACTGCGCAGTACCGCTCCTACGCGGGCGAGGGCATCGTCTCCCGCCAGGTGTCCGCGCGCGTCGTTGTAGGGCTTGAAATGGTCGACGTCCGCCATCAGCACGGTGAACACCCGCTTGTGCCGGCGGCACCGCAAAATTTCGGCGGTGAGCCGGTCCATCAAATACCGGCGATTGTACAACTTGGTGAGTCCGTCGGTGATCGAGAGCTGCTCGAGCTCTTCGGTTTTCCTCGCCAACGCGTCGCGTCCCTGGCGCAGGCGCACGACCATGTCGTTGAACACCTCGGTCAGGTACGCGACTTCACCCCGGCCGCGGACAGGCGGGAGATCCACGGTCAGGTCTCCGCCCGCGATTTTTCCGGCTGCGTGCGCGAGCCGGTTGAGCGGCCGGACGATCAAGAGGCCGAGGCCGTAGGCGATCAACCCGACGCCGAGCAGCAGGGCCGTCATGATGAGAATCGTGGCGTTCCGCAGCCGAATGACCTGATCGTACGCTTCACTTACCGGTAGCTCGGCGATCACCGACCAGTTGAGCCGCTGCACGCTCCGCAGCGATCCCACGACCCGGATTTGGTCGAGACCCGCGTAGTGGACCGTCGTTCCCTCGCGCGCGAGTAGCGTCCGGACGGTGCCCGAACCGAGCGACGTGCGCATCGGCTGCTTGGACCCGGCGCGGGACGAGGTGATGACTCGCCCGTCGGGCTGGATCACGTACAACGCGTCGGCGGGCCCCGGCGTGAACCGTTTCAGGATGTCGTCGACGGAATGCAGGTTGAGCTTCGCCGTGAGGGCGCCGAGCAGCCGTCCGTTCGCCATCCGGATCGGCACGGCGGTCACGAGCACGACGCGGCCGCGCGATTGATCCCAGTACGGCGTGCCGATCGCGGGGTTGCCGTTGTTGAGGTCGCTGATCCAGCCGTCCGGCATCGTCACCGAGCTCGATGACGCGGTGCTCGTTGCCACGACGTGTCCCTGCCGATCGACCACGAGCAGCTGTTCATAATCGGTGAAGCGGTCGCGGACCGAGTTGAGATAGTCGTTGAGCCGGTGCAGGCCGGCGCTTTCGTTCCGGGTTGCGCGGTCCAGGTTCTCGGTCACTTCGTACGAGCTCGCGAACACGCGGAGATCGTACAGCCGCTCCTTGAGCCACAGGTCGAGCTCGCGTTCCGTCTCCGCGCTCACGGTTTGCAGCTCGCTCGTGATCTTTTCCTCGAGCGAGCGCTTGTTTTGGGAATACGAGAGCCAGGTCGTAGACAGCGACGGAATCAGCGTGGCCAGCACCGCAAAGGCGAGGATCTGGTTGCGGATCGAGTCGAGCCGCAGCTTGGGGACGAGCTTGGAGACGGCGTTCGTCGGGTACATTTCGGGGCACAACTATAACAAAGGCCCGGAAAAGTACCTATAACGGCTGTCGCAAGTGCTTTAGGGACGCCACATTCCGGCCGCCAGCGCCAGCCAGCCCGCAATCAAACACAGCCCGCCCAACGGGGTTATCGCCCCGAACCAGCGGGCCCCTGTGAGCGCTAACACATACAAACTCCCGGAAAACAACACGGTTCCGGCGAGAAAGAGCCATCCCGCGGCGCGCACGGGAGCCGCGGGCCACCGGCCCAAGGCGAGACCGACCGCGACGAGCGCGAGCGCATGATACAACTGATAGCGCGCGCCGGTCTCGAACACCGCGAGGAGATCCGGGGGAAGTCTGCTGCGGAGCGCATGCGCGCCGAAGGCTCCCGCCGCGACGCCCGCCGCCCCCGAGAGCGCGCCGCACACGGCGAAGAGGCGGTCCATCAGTCAAGCCGGCGGCCGGAGACGTCGACGCGGTGAATGTGCTCGATCTTGCCCGTGGAGCCCACGAAAGTGGAGGCGAGCCAGCCGGTGACTCCCACCACCAGCGCGCCGAGAATGGCGGACCCCAGCCCGATCACGCGGAAGCCGGGAACGAGCCACGCCACGAGCGCGAACGCGATCCCGTTCACGACGAAAATGAACAGCCCGAGCGTGAGCACGGTGAGCGGGAGGGTGAGAATCAGAATGATGGGGCGAATCACGGCGTTCACGATGCCCAGCACGAGCGCGGCAAGCACGAGTGTCCCGAGTCCGTCGATCTGCACGCCGGGAACGATCGCCGACGCAATCCAGAGGCCGAGCGCCGTGATCACGAGCCGGAAGACAAAGCCCCTCATCGGGCGTTCCAGGCTTCGAGGTTGCCCGCGATCTGGCGCGAATGCTTTTCGAGATGCTCCGCGTAAATCGCGAGCCAGTCCTCCGCGGCGTACGGTCCCGACTCGGTGTGCTGCCCCTTTCGCTGCCAGTCGCGCTCGGTCATCGACCTGAGCACGGGAACCGTGTTCGCGCGCACCGCTTCGACCGTTCTGAGTGCGGCATCGATGGGTCGGGAGTGATAGTCGAGGGCCATCGCCCAGCGATCCTGATCGTATCCCTGAATCACGGGCTTTTCTTCGGCAAGCAGAAACCGCAGTCGGGCATGCGCATTGGTCTCGGAGTCGGCGCAATGCACGATGATTTCGTGCGCCGACCAGCGCTTCGGGGCGGGGCGCCACTGCAGCGCGTCGACCGGGACGCGGGCGAGGGCCTCCTGCAACAGCGCGGGGCCGCGGGCATACCGCTCAATCAATGCCGCCCGTTCCTTGGGCGAGAAGGGCATGCGGGAAATCTAGTGTGCGGCGAGGCGGCGAGCCACGAACCGCGCCGTGACGCCCGCGGGAACGTTGATGCTCACCTCGGATTGAAACAGCAGCGATCCCACGAGCGTATCGCCGCGCAACCGCGCACCAATCCCGCCAAACGGGCCGAGATCGGCGGGCCAGCCGTAGATCAACGCCTGCTCCGGAAAGCCGGCCCACGTCACGGCAAACGTGTCGCGCCGCGGCTCCTGAAACAGCACTGCGCCGCGCAGCCGGCATGCCTTGCCCTGCGCTACCAGCACGCGCGTCGTGTCGAGATCGAGTTCCCGCAGCTTGAAGCGATCCCCCATCTGCGGGATCGTGAGTGTGTCCCCCCACAGCACCGTCCAGTGCCCCACGTAGCGGGCAGAAGTGCGAAGCGTCGCGCCCAGGGCGTGTGTATCGCAGGGTGAACGGGAACCACACCCCACCAGCAGCACGGTGAGTGCGACCGCGCGGGTCACGCGGGGCGCCACGGGTCAGGGTGCGACCGAATCCGCCGAGCGAATGCCGTGACTCGTGGCATCCGCGGCGCGCATTGCCGCGCCGACGCCGCTCGCACCCGGGATCCGTGAGCCCGCAAGCATGCTGTCGCGCTGCCGCTCCGTCATCGAATCGGTGGTGCCAACCGCGGCGGGCTTCGGTTGCCCGCCGCACGCGACGAGGGTCGCGAGCACTGTGGCGATCAACATCCGCTGAGCCAATGAACGCGTCATCGAGAGCCCCTTTCAAGCGATGAGTTACGCCCGCGCCGGCGCCGCACCAGCACGCCGTAGGCGATGGCATTCACCGCGAACGCGAACGCGCCGAGCCAGGCCTGCGTCGCGCGCTCGAGTCCTGCGGGATACAGCAGCGGCATAACGTAGTGTTCGATGAACCCGCCGGGATAGCCCTCGAGTCCGGCGCGGGCGCGCAGCGCGTTCTCGAGCGGCGTGAGCGGGCAGATCCAGCCGCCGAACTCGATGGCGACCCCCCAGAGCGCGGCCGGGATGTGTATCAGGGCGAGCCGCGGCCAGCGCCAGGTGAGAAATCCGCCGCACACGACGAACAGCACGAAGAGTACGTGAATGAGCACGACGCCGCTGGCCGCAAGGCGATACCCCATGAGAGCAGTGTAATAAACGAGAACCCCCGCCGGGAAATCCCGGCGGGGGTGTAAACCAGTCGAGCGGCAACCCTAGAACCCGAGAACCGATTCCGCCGGGTTGAAGATCTCGCCCGTCTTCTCGCTGATATCCGCCGCCGCGATGAACAAGTGCCCCAGGGCATCCTGCTCCGCGCCGGACAGCTGGCCGCCACCCGACCGCGCGAGCGACGGCGCATTCACATCTCCGGTCAAGGTCGCATACGTGCCGCCGTTCACCTTGAAGGTCACGTTCACGGTGCCCGAGCCGTCCGCATCGTTGAGGGCGATCGTGCCCTGCGCATTCACCGCTTCACCGGTGCGCGAGAACGTGAAGTTGACGGTCAGCGTCGTGGTCGTCCCGTTGTCCGCGATCGTCATGCTCTCGGAAACCGTGACGGCCGGGTTGTTCAGGGTGTACGTGCTGGACAGGGTGACCGAGCTCGAGCCGCCGGAAATCGAGACGTTGAAGCTCAGGGTCTTGTTCGAGCCGCCCGAAAGACCGTTCGACACGGTTCCCGAGACGCTGGCGCTGAAGTTCGTGCTCGAGCCCGAGCCGGTGAAGGTGTAGTCGAGATAGGTGACCGTGCCACCCGTGTTGTTCACCTTGACGTGCAGGATCGCCGCGCTGCCGGTGCTTTCATCCATCAAATCCACGTACCCGACCTGCGTCAGCGGCGAGGACGGCACGCCCGTGAGCGGGTCGATCGCGTACAGGATGAAGCGAACCCCGTTGGACGGCCCGCCGGTGGTCGCGGTCTGCTGGTAGGCATTGCTGCTCGTATTCCAGGTGTACACCGAGCCGTCGAGGCTGCCGAAGATGGCGGACTGGCTGATCGCCGCGAACGCGGGGACGAACTGCTGGATGGTCTTGCTCATCGCGGCCAGATTGGCGTAGTTGCCACCCGACTGCACCCGCACAACCCGAATTGCCCGTGCGGCCATCTGCGCGATCGGCGGAGCCGGAGTGATCGAGCTGCCCATCGCCTGGAAGCTGCCGAGCGCCGGTGCGTCGAACGCACTGTCCAGCGCCGCGACCTGTGCCGACGTCGCGGCCGGGTCGCTCAACGTGGCGTTCGTGGCGGATCCGCACCCGCTGAGCAGCACCACTATGCCCAAGCCCAAGCCGATTCCACACGCCTTGCAGCGCGACGACATACGTGTTTCCTCCGATTGTCAGTAGGTACGGCCAGGGCGCTCGAGGGATGCGTGTTTGCGAGCCAACAGAAGTAGGGGAACCAGAAGAGAGGGGCTGTGATCCCGCACACAGTGACGACGCCTAGGAGATGATGCCACCCCCCACCAGACGGCCGCAGTCGTCGTACAACGCCCCCGACTGTCCCGGCGTGATCGCGCGGACCGGCTCCGCGAGCCGGAGGGCAAGCGTGTCCGGGCCACGAGCGTGAACCGTGCCCGGTGCGGGCCGGCCGCGGTAGCGGCATTGCACCCACACCGTGCTCCCCATCTCGAGCGGCTCGGTGAGCCAGTTGACCTCTGCGAGCGAGACATCGTGTCCAAAGAGGTCATCGCTCCGGCCTATGACGACCTCACGCGTATCGGGCCGGATCGCGACGACATACATCGGTTCGGAGAACCCTCCGGGCAGGCCGCGCCGCTGGCCAATCGTGTAGCGGGCGAACCCGGCGTGCTCGCCGATCACCTCACCCGTGGTGGTCACGAGCGGGCCGGGAGCGAGCGCGGGGGCATCGGGAGGCAGCTCGCGCTCGAGCACGCCCACGTAATTGTCGTCGGGCACGAAGCAGATCTCGACCGATTCGGGCTTATCGGCGGTCTCGAGCCTCAGCCGCTTCGCGAGCGCGCGCGTCTCGCGCTTCGTGAGGTCGCCCACCGGCGTGAGCATGCGACGCACGACCGCGGCAGCGATGCCCCACAGGAAATACGACTGGTCTTTTTCGGGATCCCGGCCGCGGAACAGCGCGCCATCCCGTGTCACGACGTAGTGGCCGGTCGCGATGAACTCGCAGTCGAGCGCGTCGGCGTGGCGCAGCAGGTCGCGGAACTTTGTGAACGAATTGCACCGCACGCACGGGATGGGCGTGCGGCCCCGCGCGTACTCCGCGACGAAATCGGCAATGACGTCGTGGTGAAATCGATCTTCCAGATTCAGCACGTAATGCGGGATGCCAAGCCGGTGCGCCACGAGCCGCGCGTCGGCGATCGAATCGAGCGAGCAGCAGGGGCGCTCGGGCACGGAGTCGCCGTAACAGAACAGCTTCATGGTCGCGCCCACCACCTCGTAACCCTGCTCGACCAGGAGCGCGGCCGCCACGGAGCTATCCACTCCGCCCGACATGGCGGCGAGCACTCGTCCTCTCATCTTCGCAACTCCGCCGTCAAGCCCCGCACTTTCTCCACGATACGTGGCAGCGCCGCCAGGACGGCGGCGACATCATCGGCCGTGTTCTCGCGTCCGAATGAAAATCGCAAGGTCGCGACACCGAGGTCGTGCGGCACACCCATGGCGCTCAGCACGTGTGAGGGCTCGACCGCTCCCGTGCTGCACGCCGAGCCCGACGAGCAGGCGATGCCCGCCATGTCGAGGTGCATCAGCATGGCTTCGCTGTCGATGCCCGGGATGGACACGCTCAACGTGTGGGGCGCGCGCGGGCTCGACGCGGCATGAATCACGGCATCCGGAACCGCGGCGGCAATCCCGTGCTCGAGGGCGTCGCGCAGTCCGGTCAGCCGTTGGGCGAGTTCCGCGCGCTCGCGCACCGCGAGCTCCACGGCCTTCCCCAGCGCCACGATTCCCGGGACGTTTTCGGTTCCCGGCCGCAGCGCGAACTGCTGCCCGCCACCGTGCAGCAGCGGCGTTACCGTCCGCCGGTCGCGAACGAGCAGCGCCCCCACGCCCTTCGGTGCGCCGATCTTGTGCCCGGAGATGCTGAGCAGCGCGCATCCGGAACCGCGGAACGAGACCGGCACCTTGCCGAGCGCCTGCACGGCGTCGCTATGAAATGCGACCTCGGTTCCTGCTTCGCGGGCCGCCCGGGCGAGATGCTCGATCGGCTCGAGCACGCCGATTTCGTTGTTCACCCACATGACGCTGATCAGGGCGGCTCCGCGTGTGCACGCCGTGCGAACCGCGGCGGCGTCGACCAGGCCGCCGGCGTCGACCGGCAGCGTGAGCATCTCTCCACCCAGATCGGCCACGAAATGCGCCGCGCCGAGCACCGCCTTGTGCTCGATCGCGCTCACCGCCACCCGGAATGGCCGGCCGCGCGTGCGCGCAGCCAGCGCCGCACCGATCACGGCGAGATTGTCCGCTTCGGTGCCGCCGGACGTGAAAATCACTTGGTTGGGATCGGCGTCGAGCGCCGCCGCGATCGCCCGGCGCGCCTGCTCGATTCCCGCGCGTGCCGCGCGCCCGAACCGGTGCGGCGAGGAAGGATTCCCGAACTCGCCGCCCCCGGCGTCGCCGAGAAACGGCAACATTGCCTCGCGCACCTCAGGCCGCACCGGCGTCGTGGCCGCGTGGTCGAGATACACGAGCCGCTCGGGTGCGCCCGACGAAGTCATGGGGGTCACGGCTGAAATCTACCGGCTACATCGAAGCCACGCCAAGCTGCATGATATCGTCGACGGCAACGGTCTCATTGCAGAAGTACGGCTCTCCATATGGTCGCCGGATCAACGAGCCGTAATGCGCCGACTGAATGCGGATTTGCTCGTACAGACCCTCGCCGCCTGGGAACACTTCGCCGGCCGCCTTTGCCCCCGTGAATTGCGACGCATAGCACTGCACCGCCCGCATTTTGGTTTCGAACACGTCGGTGATGTCGACGACGAACGTCGGCTTGACCGGGTCCTCGCGGTAGGCCAGGGCGTAAATGATCTTGAACGGCCGGTGCGGCTCACCCGGCGCATCGTACTTCTTCAGTCCGGCGAGATAGCAGGCGTCGCGACCCAGCTCGGACGCGATGCGGTGGTCGGGATGGCGCCCGATCGAGAACGGCAGAATCACGACGCGGGGCCGCGTGATCCGGATCAGCTCCACGACGCGCCGGCGCGATGCCTCGTCGTTCGCCAGGTACGCATCCCGCAGCTCCGCGTTCAACCGCACGGCAACCCCGAGCGCCTTTGCCGCCTGTTCCGCTTCGGCGGCGCGCGTGGCCGCATCGCCCCGCGTGCCGGTCTCCCCCCGCGTCAGATCGACGATCCCAACCCGGTGGCCGGCACGCGCGGCTTTCGCGAGCGTCCCGCCGCACGTCAGCTCGACATCATCGCGGTGAGCCGCGAGCGCCAATAAATCGACTACCTCATGCTTCACGAGCCATCCTTTCGATGCTTTCGGGAGGGGGAGACGGGAAGCCGAAGCGTGAGTGCCACGTTTCCCGCCTCCCGCTTCCCGCCTCCCGCTTCCCGCTTCCCGGCCTTATTCGTATCTCAAAGCTTCCACCGGATCGAGCTTCGCCGCACGCGCCGCCGGCGCGATGCCGAACACGAGCCCGATGAACACCGACGCGACGCATGCCGCGAGCGTCGCCCACGGCGGGACGCGCGCTTCGAAATGCAGCAGCAACTTGATGGTTTCCGCGGTGGCGAGCCCGACGACCACGCCCAGGATGCCCCCCATCAACGTCAACGTCGCCGCCTCGACCAGGAACTGCCAGAGAATCTCGCGTCGGGTGGCGCCCATGGCTTTCCGCACCCCGATCTCGCGCGTTCGGTCGGTCACCGAGACCATCATGATGGCCATGACGCCGATGCCGCCCACGAGCAACGCCACGCTCGAGAGCACGAGCATCACGAGAAAGAACACTCCTGTGAGTTTGTTGAAGACGTCGAGAATCTGATCCTGGGTGATCAGGTCGAAGGTGTTGGGGTCGCCGGTCCGGATGCCGCGCAGTCGGCGCAGCGTGATCGTCACCTCGTCCATGGCGTGGCTCACCGTTACGCCCGCCTGCGGCTTGACCACGATCCACAGGGCGTTGGTCTCATCATACCGGAAGAAACGGCGAGCGGTCTCGAACGGCATCACGGCCCCGATCTCCTGACTCGGCGGCTGGAAAATGTTCTCGGGGTTCTGGAAGATGCCGATCACCTGGAGGGGCTTGTCCGCGATCCGCAGGAAGCGGCCGAGCGGATTCAGTCGGCCGAACAGCTTGTTCGCGAACTTTTCCTCGAGCACCACCACCGGAGCGCCGGTGCGCTGCTCGGCGACCGTGAAGAAGCGGCCGTCGAGCAGCGTCCCGCCCTGAATTTCCATGTAATGATCGTCAGCGCCGAACACGGTCAGAATCTGGGTGTGCGTGCCTTCGTACTCGAGCCGCTGGAACAGCTGAACCCAGACGCCGGCGTAATGAATGTCCGGCAGCCGCGCGAGCGCGTCGGCCTCTTCGGCCTTGAGGACGGGCCGGATCCGGACTTCCTTGGGCAGCGCCTCGGGGTTGAGCGGCGTGGAGGAGAAAAACCGCATCACGTAGAACGTCGTGGGTCCGGCGACTTCGATCGCGTTCATGATCTGGTCGCGGATGCCCTGCACGATCGACGCCATCGCCATCACCGTCGCAACCCCGATGACGACGCCGAGGATTGTGAGACCGGAGCGCAGCTTGTTGCTGCTCAGCTGGTCGAGCGCGATCAGCCCGCCTTCGGAGAGCGAGTGCAGCCGCATGCCATCAGGTCTCGGCGCGCATCGCTTCGATGGGATCGAGCTGCGCCGCGCGCGACGCCGGATAGACGCCGAACACGATTCCCACCCCGGCCCCGAGCGCGAGGGCCACCGCCACCGACCAGGCGGTTACCCGCGCCGGCAGGGGGGAAGCCGCGGCCACGATGCCGGCCAGCGCCATCCCCACCAGGAGGCCCAGCACGCCTCCCAGCGCCGTCAGGGTGACCGACTCGGCGAGAAACTGGCGGCGAATGTCCCGGCGCGTCGCGCCGAGCGACTTCCGGATGCCGATTTCCCGCGTCCGCTCGCTCACGCTCATCAGCATGATGTTCATGATCACGATGCCGCCCACGATGATGCCGATCGCCACCACTCCCGGAATCACCCGGAAGAGAATCCCCGTGAGCTTTTTCCAGAAGTCCACCAGGGCGTCCGCGGTGTCCACGGTGAAGTCATCGGGCTGCTCGGGCCGCAGACGATGCGCGATTCGCATCGCTTCTTCGGCGCGCTGCATCCCATCCCGCACCTGGGCCGCTTCGGCCATCTTCACCGAGATGACGGTGGTCTCGCGACGCCCGTACAGCGCCTCAAAGGTGGTGAGCGGCAGCATCACGAAGCCGTCCCAGGATTGCCCGAGCACCGTTCCTTTCTTCGCGATGACGCCCTTTACCGTGAACTGATCCCCGCGAATCCGGATCTTCTGACCCACCGCGAGCGCGGGATTCGCGAACAGCTTGTCCGACACATCCCACCCGAGCACGGCCACCGGTCGCCGCTCGCGCACGTCGATGTCGGTCAGCGGCTCTCCCGCCGCGAACTCGTAATCCTGGACGACCTGGAACGGCGCGGTCACGCCGAAGATGAACACATCGCCCACCGTCTGATCGCGCCACACGACGTCGGCCTGCGGCGTCGGCCACCCCGATTGCAGCGCCACGGCCCTCGCGTCGGGGAGTGCGCGTTGGACGTACGGAACGTCCTCCGGTGCGATGATCGGCCGGCGCTCGATCGTCCGCCATTCTTCGTCGTCGATCAGGCCGACGGCGATCGGCGTACGGCGCACCTGAAACGCATTCGCCCCCACGATGGCTCCCCCGATGCGCTCGCGCACGTACGCGTTCATGCCCTGGATGATCGCGACGACCGCGACGAGAAACGCCACCGATACGATGATCCCGAGCAGCGTGAAGAAGGACCGGAGCTTGTGGCTCCACGCCGCCTGCAGCGCCAGCAGCGCAGCATCAGCGAGCGGCACGCGTCCCGGTGCCCTCGGCGGAATCGGCCTTCTGCTTGAGCGGACGCACGCGAGCGGTTTCCTTGAGATCGCGGATCGTCTGGTAGGGGCCCGCGGCGATCAGCTCCCCTTCGCGCAGGCCGTCGAGCACCTCGAAAAACTCGTCTCCCGCAATTCCCACCCGCACGGGGCGAAACACGGCCGTTTCGTTCTCGATCACGAACACGCCTTCCGTTTCGTTCCGGCGGCGCTCGATCGTACTAAGCGTATCGAGCGGCCGGTCTTCGGTCGAGATCCCGCGGTGCTCCCGCACCGTCAGGGCCACGATCGGGATCGACAACACGTTCTGGCGCGTGTCGGTCACGATCCGCGCCGTCGCCGACAGGTCGGGACGAATGTCCGGCGGCGGACGGTTGAGCGTGACTTCGACCTCGTAATCGACGGCGTGCTCGTTCTGACCGAGTGTTCCGGTGGGCGCCTGAATCGAGCTGTTCGAGATCTTGGTCACGCGACCCGTGAACGTCGTGTCCGGAAACGCGTCGATCGCCACTTCGACCGAGTCCCCGAGTTTGAGCCGCACGACGTCGGTCTCGTCCACCTGCACTTTCGCCTGGACCACGGAGAGATCCGAGATCGTCATCAGCAGCCCGATGTCCTTGGAGAACGTGCTCGGGACCGCGACTTCTCCTTCCTCGACCGGCAGGCGCGTCACGCGTCCGGCGATCGGCGCGACGATGCGGGTCTTGCGGAGGTTGTCGTTCGCCTCCTGCTCCGATGCCTTGGCCTGCTCGACCTGGTGATCGGCCGCATCGAGATTCGCCTGCGATACGTCGAATGCGGTTTGGGCCTGCTCGAACTGCTCGGGAGAGACGAGATTCGGACTCTCGTCATGCAGCTGCTTGGTGCGCGCGAGCACGTGCTCGGCCTGGGTCCGGTTGGCGCGTGCCTGCACGACCGCCGCTATGGCCGCCGAGTACGCCGCCTGGGCGCGCCGCAGGTTGGCCTCGTATACCGTCGGGTCGATCTGCAGCAGGAACTGGCCCCGGGTAACCGCGTCGCCCTCATGCACGGTGATCTGCGTGATCCGGCCCGTGATGTCGGCGCTCAGGTCCACCTTCTTCTTCGGTTGGATCTTGCCGCTCGCCGTGACCGCGGCCACGAGATCGCGGCGCGCGACGCGCTCCTCGCGCACCTCGATGCGCTTCTTCCGGTTCGCGTTCACGGCGATTGCCGTGGCGGCTCCGGCGACGATCACGGCCGCGGCCACGAGCAGGATGGTGCGGCGCGACATCAGCGCAGTGGCCTGCCCACGGCCTGTTCGAGCGCGGCCACGGCCTTGTGATAGTCGTACACCGCGCTGACGTAGCTGTATTCGGCGTTGAGCTGCTGCAACTGCGCATCGAGCAGTTCGATGAAGGTACCCGAGCCGACGCGGTAACGCTCGGTCGCGAGCTGCAGCTGCTCACGCGCAGCCGTGCGGTTGGTGTCCTGAATGCCGATCGTGCGATATGCCGTTTGCAGCGTCAGAAACGCCTGGCTCACCTCGGTGCGCACCTCGAGACCGCGCTCGCGCACCGACTCGGCGAGATTGTCGCGCTCGGCCGTCGCCTGCGAAACCTGATAGGGGCGGCTGAAATTGGTGAAGATCGGCAGGCTGATGGTGAGTCGCGCCTGAAACGGCGAAGGGGTGAAGTGCAGCGGATACGCCGTGTTCAGGTTTTGATAGGCGAGCGTACTGTCGGGAGTGAACGCCAGCGCGCCGCAGGGCAAGGGCGGCTGCCCGGCGTTGAGCCAGGCGCTGTTTTCGTACTCGCACAGTCGCACGTTCGTGTCGGCCCGGGCCTTCGCGGCGGAGAGCGCCGGTCCGATGTCCGAAAGTTTTTGCGTGAAGCCGGACCAGATGGCCGACAGGGAGAACGACGGCCCGTAGCTCGCGCTCGTGGCGCGCACGTTCCAGCTCGCCGCGTTTTCCCGCGCCCGCAACGCGGCGAGCGCGGGATTCTGGGCCTCGGCCAGCGTCAGCAGATCTTCGAGGTGCCAGGGCGGTGCGGTGACCGGAAACGTGTCCGTGAGCTGCACGACGTCCACGTCGGCTGGCGCCGCCGTTCCGAGGTTCTGGAACAACCGCAGCTTCTCGACCTGAATCGCCGTGCGCGCCTGGAGGACTGCGACCTCGGCCTGCCCCAACGCGACCTGGGCCTGCCGCACGTCGATCAGCGTGGCTCGTCCCACGTCATAGCGGGCCTGCGCGAGCTTCAGGAATTCAATGGCACGATCCCGCCGGGCCACCGTCACGCCGGAATTGGCCAGAGCCTCGAGCACGGTGAGGTACTGCTGGGTCACGAGCGACACGAGATCCGTTTCCGCGCCCGTGATGTCGGCATCCGCTGCCACGAGCTGGGCGCGGCGCAGCCCGGGCTGGCTCAGCGTGAAACCCGACAGTTGCCAGTCGAGCTGAAAATTGTAATTCGAGCTCCACGTCGCCACGTTTTGCGTGAAGGCCTGGCTCAAGAACAGCTGCTGGCCCGCGCCGGTGTAGCCGACTCCCCCCGAGATGTTGAACGACGGCAGAAAATTCGCGTACGCGTTGCGCACGCCCCAGGCCGCGGGCCGGCGGCTATTGACGAACTGCCGGTATGCGGGATTGTTCTGCCTGGCGAGGGCGATGGCATCGGCGAGCGAGAGATTCACCGCAGGTTGCCGCGGTGCGGGCGCGGGTGCGGTAGCGGTGGGAGCCGGGGACGTGGTCGCAGGCTCCTGGCCCAGCGCGAGTACCGGATAACAGACGAGCGCCGCGAGCGAGCGAGCGAGTCGCATCAGAGTCGTGCGAAGGTAGCCGGGCAAAACCCGCAGGGTCAAGCTGGCGGGACCCGCTCCACGACGAGATGACGCGACGGGATTTCGATCTTTTGCAGCAGCCCGCGCCGATCGAACCAGAGGTGCACAACCTGGTTCGCTCCTCCGGTCAACCGAACGTGGCGCAAATCGGCCGTACGGCCGTTCAAGGTCGTGGGGGCAGGCCCGAGCTCCTCGACCGTCGCCATTTCGCGCCGATCCGCTCGTGGTACGATGATGGCCACGTCCGTGCCGCTTCCCGGTAACCCCGCCCGCCAACCCGCAAAGATGTACGGCGAAAACACCGAGTCGTCGAGAATGACCGTGGGGCCGCTCAGCGGATACTCCCGGGCCCGCTCGGAGTGGGGCGACAAATACCGCACCGTGAACCGGCCCCGCGACCGTTGCCCCAGGATCCGGAGTCGCTCGCGCGCCTGGGCAATCTCGTACGACAACGAGAGAGGCTCGGTATCGGGGCCGATATCGAGCGTGGGCTCGAGCAATAGCGCCCCGCGACCGCCGTTGTAGCGCGCTTCGGCCGCGATGCGGCACCCGGATTCGCTTGTGCCAAACGGGATCGAGCTCAGCTCGAATGTCTCGCGACCGACGTCGACAGTATCCTGCCGAATGACGAACGTTCCGGCGTCGAGGGGAGATTGCGTGATCAGGAGCGCGAGGAACAGTCCGGCCGTCATGCCGCGCTCTCGAGCACTCGGGTGGCGATCCGGTCGTAGATCATTTTGTACAGCCGCGCTCCTTTCTCCGCAGTGGCGAGCGCCGGGTCGAATAGCTCCCCCGCCGCTCCAGCCCCTCGCTCACCGATTTCCGGAGCGCCTTCGGGGCTCGCTCCCGCGCCCTCCGGGCCGGCGCCGTGGGTAGCCGCAGCGGCCCTGCGCCGTGCGAGTTTCATATCGACAAGCTCCGGCGCCACATAGAGTAGCAGCGATGTATCGAGTTCGTTCCCCTCTGCCGGGTCCTCGGGGGCCGCGAGCTCGCCGGCGAAATCCAAGGCGAAGATATCGACCGTCAGCACTCTCGCCGCACGGGTCCGCAGAGTGGACAGCGCCTCCTGATGTGGGTCGTAGCCGTGAGCCGTGAGAATAATGAAGGTGTCCACCCCGGCTCGCTCCCACGAGGCAAGGAGATCGTTCATCCAGCGGTGCAGCGTCTTGCGACGGACCGCCGCATTCCCCACATACTGGCGCTCGTACACCGAGTTCACCCCATATTCGATGGTCGGTGCCCTGAGGATTTGAAACTCGATGGATAGATCATCCGCCAGTCGCTCGACAATGAGCGTGTCGCATCCCAGCGGGAGATGCATGCCATGGGCTTCGCAGGTGCCGACCGGGACCAGCAGCCGCGCGTCGCGCTCGAGCGCGAGCCGGAAGTCATCGGGCAACAGATGCTTCAGGTAGAGCGGCCGGGTCACGTTCTGGTCCCCGCGGGGATCGCCGCATTGGCGGCGGCCGCCTGGCTCCGAGCCATCCTGGCGGGGGATGGGATGCTGTGGGCTGGCGTGACCGCCGTCGCGGGACTCGCCTCCCTGGCGCTCGCTATACGCGTCCAGCGGAGTGGAGCCGTACCTCTCTCGCGAAGGCTATCCCACTGGGCGGTCGCTGCCGCCACCCTCGCCACCGGTGCCGTTCTCATGGTGTCCTCGCTCTCGCTGTGGCGCGTGGAGTGCTGTTGGGCGGACCTGCGGGAGCGCCGCGTGTCCACGGCGCTCGACGATCTCGGGAAGCGGCTCTCAGATGCGGTCGCCGAAGCCCGACGCCTCGCGGCGAGCGGCGCCGCTGCCGGCGCCACGCTATCCCGCAACGATGCCTTCACAAATTTGCGAAGCGCCGCGCGAACGCCCGATGTCGAATTCGAGCACGGCGTGCTCGTGCTCGGTCGCGATGGCGCGCCGTGGGCGTGGGCGGGAAGGCACCGGTTCGTGCCCGCAATAGACACGGCCGAACTCCAGGCTGTGGTCACCCCATTCTACGTCTCGCTCGAGGCGCGCCGCCAGACAGGCCGGGGCGAGGTGGCCATAGGAACCGTGCTGCTCGATGCAACCCTTCGGGCGCCCGAAGAGCCCCAGACGCTCGCGGCAAGCTTCGCCCGAACCCACGGCGTGGCGCTGCAGTTCGTGCCGGCGCACCTCGCGCCGCACGAGTCGGACGTTTCAGACTACGTTCTGCCGGGCGGGGACACGCTGTTCAGCGTCCAGGTGGTGCCTCCAACACAGGGCGATGCGCGAATCCAGGTGCAGGATACCGCCCTCGAATGGGGTGGCGCGCTGCTCGTGCTGACACTGGTCGCCCTGTTCGTCGCGGCTCCGCCCGGACGCTGGCGCTGGGGCGTCGCTCTCGTGGGGGTCTGGTGCCTGGTTCAGGCCCCGCTCGGAGTCTCGGGCAAGCTCGCCGCATTGTTCTCTCCGGTCACGTTCTATCGGCGCGAGCTCTGGATCGTCAGCTCATCAACCGGCGCTCTGACGCTGGTCGGGGCGCTGCTGGTATTCGCCGCGGCGGTGCTCTGGCGCGCGGGCCTCGCGCGCCGCTGGTGGTCGTCGGGGATCGCGGCCGCGCTGATCCTCGCCGCGCCCTATCTCGTGCGCAACCTCGCTCGAGGCATCACGCCGCCGGCGCGGGGTGCGGGAATCGGACTATGGTTGTCGTGGGAAATTTCCCTGGCCATCGCGAGCATGGCGCTCATTCTGCTTGCCGCCGCGCTGGTGCGGGGACGTGAGGAACCCCGGCGCATTCCATGGTTCTTGCCCGTGGCCTGCGCGTGGGCGGTGCTCATTGCCGCACTGGGTCTCTGGTTGTGGGAACCCAAGGACGCCTGGCCTGAGTGGTACACGTTTCTCTGGACACCGGCGCTTCTTGCCGTGCTCGTTCCCGCTCCTCGCCGTGCGACCATCATTGCCATCGCGACCGTCGCCGGCACCGCGGCAACGCTGCTGACGTGGGGGGCGTCGATCGAGGGGCGGATCGCGCTCGCCGACCGCGATGCGCGCGGACTGGGGAACGAGAGCGATCCCCTTGCCGCCGCCCTGCTCGAGCGCCTGAGCGCGCGTGTGGGAGCCGGGCCTTCCTTCCCGCGCACGGCGGGCGATCTGTACAGCATCTGGGCCGGCTCGCCGCTCGCTCGGGAAGGCTACCCCGCCAACCTGAGTCTGTGGACCAAAGCGGGGGATCCCGCCGCCGAGTTGTCGCTTGCCGCGCTCAATCTCCCCACCGCCCTCGTCGCCGCTCTCGTGCGTTCCCCTCAGTCGGCGCGGGGCTCGCGAGTGGAACGCGTTCCCGCGGTTCCGGGCGTGCACTACGTGCTCATCGCGCCGCTCGCCGACGGCGATGTGCTCGCCGTCGGCGTCGGCCCGCGGTCGCGGCTCGTGCCTCCCACGCGCGTGGAGCGATTTCTCGAAGGCGAGCACGCCGCGACCGCGCCCTACACGATCTCCCTCTCTCCGCCCGGCGAAGAATCTGCCGGGCTCAGCCGCCAGGTCGATTGGCGCCGCGACGGCTGGTCGGCCCGTGGCGAACGCCTGGTGGCGTTGCCCGGCGGAACGCGCCACGTGCACCTGCGTGTCGATTTGCGCGGACCCTGGCCGCTCTTCGTGCGCGGCACGCTGGTCGTGTTGTTGGACGTGCTGCTCCTCGCCGGGGTCTGGATGCTGGGCGCCGTCATGACCGAGGGGATCACGCTGGAAGTCCCTTCCATTCTTTCCGGATTCCGTACGAGCTACCGCCTGCGCGTGGCTGGAGTGCTGGCCGGATTGCTCGTTGTTCCTGTGCTGGCGTTCGGCGTGTGGGGATTCGCCCGCATTGGAGATGAAGCGCGCGCGGCGGGCGACCTGCTCATTCGCCAGACGCTCAAGGATGCGGCGCTCGCGACCGGCGAGCTGCCGGTCGAACGCGATGCGGCGCAGCGCGGAATGCTTGAGCTCGCGAGCCGGCTCGACGCCGATTTGTGGTTGTATCGCGACGGCCTGCTGACGGCGAGCAGCACGCCGGCGCTGGATGAGCTTGGACTCGTCGACCGGTTCCTCACTCCCCGGATCTTCACGCAGCTCGCGCTGGCGGACGAGCTCGATGCGATCGGCAATGGCCGGAGCGCCGGCCGCTCGATCAGGGTCGGGTATCGGGTGGTTGGCGCGCGCACCGCCGGGGACGAGGCGATTCTCGCCGCGCCCCAGCTCCTGGACGACGAGGCCGTCGAGCAGCAGGAAGCAGATCTGGCGCTCACGCTGCTGCTCCTGATGTGCGTCGCGAGCGGCGCGGCGATTTCCGTCGCGGGGCTCGCGGCCGGCACGTTGGCACGCCCCGTGGCCGCGCTCGAGCGCGCCGCCATTGCGGTTGGGGCGGGGGAGACGCCGCCACCGTTTCCCGAGCGCGCGTTCCGGGAATTCGGTCCGGTCATGAACGCGTTTCAGCAGATGGCCGCCGACGTCCGCTCGAGCCAGGCCTCGCTCGAGGACGCCCGGCAGCGGATGGCGCAGGTTCTTGCCAATGTCGCCACGGGCGTCATCGCCGTCGACGCGGATCTGCGGATCGCGCTGGCCAACGAGCGGGCGGTCGAGCTGGTGGGCGCGCGACTCGAGCCCGGCACGACCATCGACCGCGCGGCGGCGGCACCGTGGCAGCCGGTGTGGAGCCTCGTCCGGCAGTTTCAGCGTCTGGGGCGAGTCGATATCGCGGATCACGAGGTCACGGTCGGCTCGAGACAGATTCGTGTGCAGCTCGCGCCGCTCGGACCGGCGACCGAAGCGCGCGGCAGCGTCATTGCCCTGGATGATGTCACCGATCGCAACCGCGCGGCGCGCGTGCTCGCCTGGGGCGAGATGGCGCGCCAGGTCGCGCATGAGATCAAGAACCCGCTCACGCCCATCCGGCTGGGCATTCAGCATCTCGAGCGCGTGCGGCACCACGACGACTTCGACGCCACGCTGCATGACACCGCGTCGCGCATCCTCACGGAAATCGATCGGCTCGATGCGATTGCGCGCACGTTCTCGAGGTTTGGCACGCCGGCCCCACAGGCGTCGTCACCGCTTGAGCCGCTCGATCTCTATGAAGTCGCGCGGGAGGTGGTGCAGCTGTATTCGCTCGGCAGCGCGGCGGCAACAAAGGGGAAAGCGAAGGGCGGAGCGGCCACGCAGTTCCAGCTCGAAGGCGCCTCGGGCGCGCCCGTGCTGGCGCGCCGCGACGAGGTGAAAGAGGTGCTCGTGAACCTGCTCGAAAACGCGCGCAACGCGGAGGCGCATCGCGTCACGATTCAGGTCGCGGACACTGGCCGGGAAGTGTCCGTGATCGACGACGGACGCGGGATCGCGGCGGAGGCGCTGCCGCGCGTGTTCGAACCGGCGTTTTCCACCACCTCGAGCGGCGCGGGGCTCGGCCTCGCCATCGCCAAACGACTGGTGGATGGCTGGGGCGGCACGATCACGATCACGAGCAGCGTCGGTGTGGGCACGACGGTCCGAATCATCCTGCCGCCGCCGCCACGGGAGCCACGCAAGCCGGCCGCGTGACGTGGCTCACGTCACCTCCGGCCTGAAATTCCCATCCTTACCGCGCGCCCCCACCTGTTTCCGAAGAGGATACGTTGCGACTACCCGCCGTAACCCTCGGCACTGCCGTGGCGGTGTTGGGCATGGCGTCCCCTGCCTTGGGACAGGGGCTGATGTTCAACGCACGCGCGGCCAGTATGGCCGGCGCGAGCCTCACGCTTGGAGGCTCGGTGCAGCGGTACAATCCCGCGTACCGGGCGATTCCGCGCCATCAGATTCCGGGACAATCCAAGATCACCATTCCCGGACCGATCGGGCTGATCCAGTTCCTCGAGCAGCATCCGATCTCGAGGCTCTCTTCGGATCCGATGTTCAATCCCGACTCGGCCGGCTTCAATCCGATCGCGCTCGTCGACCTGATTCTCAATCCGCCGATCTTCTACGAGCTGCGACCCGCCCCGTTGCCGAACAACGACGTCGCGTTCGGGATCGGGAAAGACTCGCTCAGCGTGAACCTCGGCGCGACGCAGCACATCATCCCGGCCGACGAGTTCGGGATCGCCGGCTCGAGCCGCCCGCTCGACATCGAGCCCTCGTTCCACGGCTTCCATGCCGGCATCATGATGTGGCTGCACGACGAGGTCCGCTTCCAGCTCAACGATTCGCTGCTCGCGTTTCTCAAGGAAGGACATCCCGCCGAGCACAATACCGTGTACGGCATCCAGGATTCGGCGATCGCCGAAGGCGGCGTCGCGCCCTCGATCGGGTACTCGGGCCGGATATACGGGGACGACAATCGCGGATTGTATTTCGGCGTCTCGGCGCACTACTACATCGGCGCGGTGTATGGCACCTCGGTGGGGTTCGCCGGGATCACGACTGGCGACACGATTTTCGCCGGTCCAAACCCGGTCACACCGTCGGTCAACGACGTGACCGGGTACTCGCGCTGGGGTAATCGCGCTGGACACGGGTACGGGGGCGACGTCGGGTTCGCGTGGGTCTCGGGTCCGCTCGTGATCGGGTTCGGCGTGAGCGACATCGGTGCCACCATCACGTGGCCAGACACCCGCATCGACTCGCAGCGCTACGACACGACAGCGAACAGGATCTCGACCTACTCGAGCGTGATCCATGTCGAGTCGAAAACCAAGCTGCCCACGTCCTACCTCGCGAATCTGATCTACAACCTCGACGGCACGACCATCGGCGCCGATGTGCTCGATAACGGGCTCGGCACCACGCTGCACGTCGGCGTCGAGCAGCGCATCGGGATCCTCGCGCTCCGCGGCGGCATCGGGCGCGATGAGCGCAAACTCGTGCAGTTCGGCGCTGGGGTGGGCATCCGCATCGGGCCGATGAGCCTGGATGCCGGTGTCGGGACGCACTCGAACGCGCTCTCGGATCAGCGCGGAATGCTGCTCGCAACGTCTCTGTCGATCTATTAGGAGGCCGAAGCATGTTTTCCAAATGGCTCGGAGTGACGCTGGTTTGCGCTGGACTCGCCGCTTGCGGGACCGGACATGCGACCTTCGATGTGGACGTCTACAGCTGGCTCGAAGGGTCGACCAATGACACGATTCCCTACGGCGCCCCCCCGGGGCTCGGGACGGTGACCATCTCGAACGCGCCCCAGAAACTCGACCTCTTGCCGGGCGCCGGATCATCGTTCGTCGACACGGTGCGGATCAACGGCACCATGGACGCGCGCAACGCCACGGGGAGTGGGTCAATCGCATTTCAGGTGTATCTGGCGGCGGACTCCGCCGGGACGTACGCGCCCGGCGCCGCGCTCTTCAATCCGCCACCGTCGGCGAACGTCTCGGGCGCGAACACGTCGGTCATTACGCTCACCATCCCGAACCTCTCCCAGACACTCGATTCGTTGTTCACGAACTCGCAGGTCTGGATTCGCCTGGCGGCTACGGTCTCCAATCCCGGGGTGTCGCTCCTTCAGGGGAAGGCCGTGCTCACGAGCTTGAACCTGCACCTCGTGGTGAGCGAGAAAGTCTTCTAGGGCGGATCGGCGCTGGGCTGATCGGCGGATGTTTCGGTCTGTCCGCCTCCTGTCTACTTTTCCACCCGTGACTACTGCACGTAGACGCGCTGTCGTTGTCGACGTCGGGAGCGTGAACGTCGGCGCTCCACACCCGATCGTCGTTCAATCGATGACCAATACCGACACCGCGGACGTAAAGGCCACGGTGGCGCAGGTTCGCGCGCTGGCCGCCGCGGGCAGCGAGCTCGTGCGCGTGACGGTGAACAACGATGCTGCGGCGCAGGCGATTCCCGCGATCGTGGCTGATACTCCCGTGCCCATCATTGGCGACTTCCACTACAACGGCCACCTGCTGCTGACGAAGTATTCCGCGTGCGCCGCCGCCCTAGCCAAGTACCGCGTGAACCCGGGGAACGTGGGCGCGAAGCGGCGCGATGAGAATTTCCGGACGATCATCGACGTCGCGCGGGAACACGACAAGCCGGTCCGCATCGGCGTGAATTGGGGCAGTCTCGACCAGCAGCTCCTCACGGAGATGATGGACGCGAATGCGCGAGCGCCGGCGCCGCGCGAGGCGCGGGAGGTCACGATGGAGGCGATGGTCGAGAGCGCGGCGCGCTCGGCGGAAATGGCCGAAGCCTACGGACTCCGACATAACCGGATCATTCTCTCGGCGAAAGTCTCGGGCGTGCAGGACCTGGTGGAGGTGTACCGGAAGCTGGCGCGCCGAGGTGACTACCCGCTGCATCTGGGGCTTACCGAAGCCGGAATGGGCGCCAAGGGAATTGTGGCCAGCTCGGCGGCCCTCGCGATTCTCCTCGAGGAAGGCATCGGCGATACGATCCGGGTCTCGCTCACACCACGCCCGGGGGGCGATCGCGCCGAAGAGGTCCGCGTGGCGCAGCAGATCCTGCAGTCGCTCGGCTATCGCAGCTTTGAACCGCAGGTGACCGCGTGTCCGGGCTGCGGACGCACCACCTCGAGCTTCTTCCAGCAAATGGCGGAAGAGATTCAAGAGTATCTGCGCACGCAGATGCCGCTGTGGCGTGAACGCTATTCCGGCGTCGAAACCCTGCGCGTGGCGGTGATGGGATGCGTCGTAAACGGCCCGGGCGAGTCGAAGCACGCCAACATCGGCATTTCGCTCCCCGGCACGTTCGAGGACCCCAAGGCCCCGGTGTACGTGGACGGGCAGCTCAAGGTCACGCTGAAGGGTGACACCATCGTGACGGACTTCTTGCGGATTCTTGACGAGTACGTGGACAACCGCTACGGCGCGGGAGCGGCCGTGCACTGACCGGTCGCGTCGTTCCTGCCACGCCTGTTCCCTTTGGTGGTATGGCGTCCTCGCCGCGGCCCGGTTAATCAACACACCCGATGCAGATGTCAACACTCCGTTCGAAAGAGGATGGGCATGGGTGTCCCGAGGAGCCTCGTCGTCGCCCTGATGCTGATGGCGGTATGCGGATCGGCAGCCAGAAGGCGGCCAGCTTCAACCTTGATGAAGTCGTGGCCAAAATGACGGAGGGCAGCAGGAGTCATTGAAGACCCGCGCCTGGAGTTTGGCGGCATGCGATTCCCGTCCCGTTCATCGCGTCTACGTAGACGGGTTCTGGATGGACAAGACGGAAGTGACGAACGCCCAGTTCACGGCGTTCGTGAAAGCCACGGCGTACGTCACGGTCGCCGAGCGGACGCCACGCGCCCAGGACTTTCCCGGCGCGCCGTCCGAAAATCTCGTCGCCGGCTCCGTGGTATTTTCGCCTCCCGATCATCCCGTCTCGCTCGACAATCATCTGCAATGGTGGTCGTACGTGAAGGGCGCGAACTGGCGTCATCCACTCGGCCCCAAGAGCTCGATCGTGGGTAAGGAGCGCTTCCCGGTCGTCCAGGTCGCGTACGAGGACGCAGCGGCATATGCCCTATGGGCTCGCAAGCGGCTGCCTACCGAGGCCGAATGGGAGTTCGCCGCGCGTGGTGGTCAGAGCGGCAAACGCTACCCGTGGGGTGATGTGTTCCAGCCCGATGGCCGGTGGATGGCCAATACGTATCAAGGCCACTTCCCCGATCATGATACCGGAGCCGACGGCTACGACGGCATCGGACCGGTCGCGCAGTTTCCCGCGAACGGCTACGGACTCTACGACGTCGCCGGCAACGTGTGGGAATGGATCAGCGATTGGTACCGCCCCGACTACTACATGGAGTTGACCGCGGAAGGGGGCGTCGCGCGCAATCCGCAGGGCCCCGCTGCTTCCCTCGATCCGAGTGAGCCGGGCGAACCGAAACGCGTCATGCGTGGAGGATCGTTCCTGTGTACCGACCAATACTGCTCACGCTATACGGTGGGCACGCGCGGCAAGGGAGAAGTCAGTACGGGCACCAATCATCTCGGATTCCGCTGCGCCAAACCGCAGTAAGGGCGGACAGTCGTGTTTGCCTTCGAGCGACGACATCCCGGTTATCTTTGACGCATGGTGAGCCTCGAAACCCCCATCTGCGACTTCGGTTGGCAGGCCGTCGACTTCGATCTTCCCGGAACTGACGGCAAGCGCTACCGCCTGCGCGACGTGCGCGGTGAACGCGGCACGCTCGTCATGTTTATCTGTAATCATTGTCCTTACGTGAAAGCGGTGCGCGAGCGGATCATCCGCGACTGCCGCGAGCTCGCGAGTCACGGCATCGGCTCGATCGCCATCATGTCGAACGACCCAGCCGACTATCCCGAAGACTCGTTCGAGAACATGCGACGCGTCGCCCTCGAGCATCACTTCCCATTCCCCTACGTTTGGGATGAGACGCAGCAGATCGCCAAGGCGTACGGGGCCGTGTGCACGCCGGATTTCTTTGGTTTCAACGCCGATCTCGAGCTCCAGTATCGCGGGCGCCTCGACGCCTCGCGCAAGGAAACGGCTCCGCCCGATGCGCGCCGCGACCTGTTCGAAGCCATGGTCGAGGTTGCCAGGACCGGGCGGGGGCCGCTCGAGCAGATACCGAGCATCGGCTGCTCGATCAAGTGGCGGAACACGGCGAGCGCGGAGGGGTCCTACAAGGGCTGAGCCGGGGAGACGATCACGGCCATGCACCATTTGGTGCAACCATCCGCGAACGGCGACCTCGCTCTGGCAGCAGGTCGCCTTTTGTGTTTTCGCACGCAGGGAGGAGAGAGCATGGTCCATCCCGTTCGTTGGACGCTCGCGGTCGCGTTGGGGGTTGCGCTTGCGGCCTGTAAGACCGTGGCGCCGATCGATTCGCCGTACTCGAGCTATATCCAGAACAAGCAGCCCACCACCGTGTGGGTCACGCGGGCCAATCACTCGGTCGTCAAGATGGACGGCCCGCGCGTCTTCAAAGACACGCTGGTAGGCGCGGTGCAGGGCCAGTACACCGAGATCGCGATGTCGGACGTGGCGCACATGTCGGCTGTCAAGGACGACAAGACCAAGACGATTCTCGCCGCGACGGCGGGCGGCCTCGTGACGGTCGGCGCGCTCGTGTGGATCTTCCAGGGGCAGGGGTCGAGTACAAACAACACACCCACAGGCGTGGGTGGCGTGCCCTGTGATCCTGACACGGGTTGCGGTCCGGGGCAGTAGGTCGGAGAACAACGCGCTGTCACAAGGGGGCGATATGACGCATGCCGTTCGCTGGACCATCGTGGCCGCACTGGGACTCGGGTTCGCGGCTTGCAAGAGCGTTGCGCCGGTCGACTCGCCGTACTCGACCTACATCAAAAACAAGCAACCGACCACGGTGTGGGTCACCCGGGCCAATCATTCCACGGTGAAGGTCGACGGGCCACGGATCTTCAACGACACGCTGGTAGGCGCCGTGCAGGGTCAGTACACCGAGATCGCGATGTCGGACGTGGCGCACATGTCGGCTATCAAGGACGACAAGACCAAGACGATTCTCGCCGCGACGGCGGGCGGCCTCGTGACGGTCGGCGCGCTCGTGTGGATCTTCCAGGGGCAGGGGAGTAGTGGTGGCAGTACCATCCCATGTGACCCGGATACGCCCTGCGGCCCCGGCACTCCACAGTAGTCGCGGGAGCCTCCACGCAAACGGCACATGCGGCGCCCCGCCGCGTGTGCCGTTCTTATTGGGATGATGTTTTTCGGCCGAGCGCGATCCGGCCGCTGCCGCTCAGGATGCGCGTGCGGCTGGGAGTGCCCGTGTTGTTGGCGATGAGGTCGGTAAGCCCCTCGTAGTAGCGGACTCCGATGGCCAGAAGCGGCCAGCGCACCTCGACGTCGAACGCGATTCCGGCATCCACACCGGCGATTTGCTGCGCGATGTCCCGCTCCACGACGACCGGTGCGCCGCTCGGACTGTGCGTCATGTAGCGATCGGTCGCGCCGCTGACGAACCCGAAATCCGGTCCTGCCCCGAACCGCACGCCGACGTCACGCTCGGGTGCGTACTTCAAAATCACCGGGATGTCGATTGTCGAAATGGAGCGTGTCATCGTACCGCTCTGGATCAGCGGGTCCAGGGTCGGGTCGCCGATGGGCAGCGGGTGCAACCCGGCCGCGCCGCGCGACGCGATGGGGAGAAGCCCGGTGGTGAGATGCCCGTGCTCCGAGAAGCGCCAGTCGGCGAACAGACCGAACAGCGGCGCATTCTTGCGTTCCGCGGGCCCTAATCCCGTGAGCGTAGAGAAGTTCATCCCGACTTCGAAGCCAATGTTGAAGGTCTCCGAAGACAGCGCGTTGCCGGCGAGATAGCCCATGAGCACCTGTGCCACCGAGCGGCCCGGCACCGCGGCCAGCAGGGAGATCCAGACACAGTGCCGGCGGAGACTCACAGCCCGAAACGATAGTTCAGTACGAGCAGTCCCTGCACGCGGCCGAAGAACCCCACCTCACCACGGAAATGCCAGTGCCGGTTGAGCTCGTAGGTGCCACCCACGAGCATGTTCCACGGATCGGCGGGAGCTTTGTTGAGGTTGTAGTTCACGACGGTCGAGCCGAGATCGGCACGCATGATGCCGGCGACCAGCGAGTCGGCGAGGCGCTTCTGGATCGGCGTGAGATTTTGATACCAGTCGCTCGACTGATAGTTGCTGAGGCGGTTGCGCAGTGAGTCCGCCACGCCCGGCGGAATCGCCTCCGCGAGCGTCACCGAGCCGTTCGTTTCCGTGCGGAATTTCTGATTGCTCGTCCCGACCCAGAAATTCACGCGCTGCTGGCCCCGCAATTTCAACGTCTTACCCAGCCGGAAGCTGAGCACCCGCCCGCGAACCGGCTGATCGAGCTTCTCGAGGTCGGTCCAGCTCCAGTTGACGTCGCCGGCGAGCCAATTGCGCTTCACGCCAATCGTGCCGGTCAATCCCACGCCGCCATAGATCCCCTGTTGCGTAATCTCGCTCGTGAACGAGACCGGCTGAGTCACAGGGACTGTCGTGGTCGACCATCCTTTTCCGCCGAATCCATAAACGTTCAGGAACGGGAGTACCCAGAGGTCGCCGCGAAAGTTGACGGAGGCCAGCTTGCTCGTGGCTTCGCCCAGCGCGATCCAGTCGACCGGTTGGACCGGATTGTCGTTCACACTGAGCCCCAGTTGGCTCAGCGCGATCCCCTGGCGCATGTACAAGCTGTTGACGTTGAGCCCGACGGGCAGCGGCAGGGAGAAGCCCTTTTCGATCGCCTTGCGGCCGAGCAGCGGAAATATCTGGTGATAACTCGCGAGCACGCTGTCGCGTTCGGCTTGCGAGAGTACAAGGTCGGGATTCTGCGCGGTCGCGGCTCGCCAGCAGGTGAGCAGGACCGCGCTCAGCCAAAGGTCGCGGGCCACGGTTCGAGGCATGAGACTCCCGTCGCTAGCGGCGAGTTACGCGCGTGACATCATCCAGGCGGTTCAGGGTACGCGCGACACGGAACAGGTCGCCGACGTCGTAGAAATCCACGGCAATGATGTTGGGGAGCCGGTGCCGCTGCACTTGGCAGGTGCGGGCGCGCTTGAGCAGGAAATCATACGCGTTCACGATCTGCGCGTTCGATGGACGCGGCGCGGGCGTCGTTTCGATCCAGTGATTGATCTGGAACAGGGGCGGCGCGGTGCCGCCGCGATTCGGGCGGCAGGAAAAATCCGCGGGCTTGTGGAACGAGTACGGTGTCTCCTGCATCTCGTCGAACGCCGGCCTGAGCCACGTCACCCCCGGCTTCCCAGACTCGGTAAACACGAGCAGCGGCTTGCCTTGGTCGATCAAGCTTCGCAACGTCGGCAACGGCTGCACGAGCGGCCCGGCGTAGATCAGGTCGAGCAGCCCCGCATCGGTGAACGCCTGTGCGAGGTCTTCGGGGGTGACATAGTCCTCGACCACCACGATCACGACTTCGCCCGGGTTGGCGGCCAGGAACTCATGGACGCCCTGTAGGGCGGGGACCACGGGGTAGGCGCCGAGCTCGCAGAACCCATGACAGAAGTACAGCCCCGAGGGTCCCGATTCCTGACCCAGGAATCGCTCGCGGATGCGCATCGCGGCCGCCGTGGCCTCGGGCCCGAGCGCCTGCTCGATCTTTTCCTGCGAGGTCCCCTCGCGCGTGAAATCCGTGATCACGTGCTCGCCCGCCGGGACGCCGTAATGCACGTCGATCAGCAGCGCTCGTATGCCGTCGGCGAGCTGTCGCGGGAACGCGTGGTTGTGGTGTGGAAACAGCCATCCCGGGATCTCGGCGTTCGACATGGCATTGTGCGCGCCCGGAAACACCACTTGATCGATCCGCCGGTCACACAGGCGCGCGTCGCCGTTGCAAACGGTCACCGCCGCGACGACTTCGGGCGGCGGTGGTGGTGCGCGGAACACGAGGAGCGCCGTCCCAGCAAGCAGGATGACGAGGACAGCGGCCACGACCGCGACGACCTTCCATGCGCGCGCCTCGGTCCGGTCGAGGCCGGTGACGCTCGCTCCGGGCACCCCCACCAGCATGAGCCGAAACACCTCCCGCAGTCCCAGAAACACGAGCAAGACGCCGACGATCGCGATCAGCCCCGCCCCCACGGTCGAGGGCGCAATGATCGCGTAGGACCCGATCGCCAGCACAACGAGGGCTCGGGCGATGTTCTCCCCCGTGCGGTGTGGGGTCCTGAGCCAGCGCCAGCAGCGCCGGGCCAGCTCGAGGGGATCCAGGGCTTCGAGCATGGTCGAGCCCCCGGAAGCGAGCACGATACCGGTGGAGCAGGCGATAGCGGCCGCAGGCACCAGTGCCTGGAAGTAGGCGCGCCAGACGCCATGAATGAGCCCACGCAAATCGTGGTCGGGCGTTATCCCGGCGGCCACGAGGCGCCCAGCCGGCAGCATCGCGAGCAGCGCGAGCCCGACAGCGAACAGTGCGCCGCCGATCCGCACGAGTGCCGTGCCTCGGTGAGGCGCTACCCAAATTGCGGCGACGAGTGCGACGATTCCGAGCACGAGCCCGGCCCACGCCGCCCACAACACCCGTCCCAGCATCGACCACATCGCGATGAATCGGGCGAACGCCCGCTGTGCCTCGGGTGAGGCGAGGACCGTCTCGATGCTCGGCGGAATCTTCGCGGCAAGCTCGGGACTCGCATTGGCGAGCGCACCGCGGACCAGAACCGAGACGTCAGGCAGTGACAGCACCACGTTCTTGCCCGCGGTCTCGAACAGCGAATGATGCGCCGCCTGGGCAGTCGTACGGACGAACGCGCGAAACACGCTCGACGAAACCATCGCGTTCACGGCCGACTCGATGATGACGCGAACGCTGACGAGGTTGGGGCGCTGAGCCACAATGCCATCGGTGATCCGGGCCGAGAGGTATCCGGAGACGCGAGGATCCGACAGGCTGGCGGCCAGATGGCGTGCGAACGGACCGGGCACCAGGATACCGCGCGCCGCGCCCCCGATCACCAGCGACGCCCAGAGCAGCACCGCCCCCAGGATCAGGAATGCAGTTGAGCGCCGTGCTCCACGGGAATCAGTCATGAGAGGGAATTCGCTCCAATTACGGCCGTCGCGCGATTGTCCCTAGGTGCTAGGCTACTTCACAACCGCCTTCAGGAGGGGGTCCCGGACGCCCATCCACAGGAAGCTGATCCAGGAGTTCGATGGATCGTAGGA
>Ga0335079_10000443_pt1 | contig 47590 bp, 45 predicted proteins | sample Lox_Sample_33_FD_206719 | JGI IMG/M metagenome (GOLD analysis project Ga0335079, IMG submission 206719) | Soil microbial communities from Loxahatchee National Wildlife Refuge, Florida, United States - Lox_Sample_3.3 | ecosystem: Environmental > Terrestrial > Soil > Wetlands | place: USA...
CGTACCCGGTCATCATCACGACCTCGGTGAGAGGCGAGCGCGCCTTCGTCGCGCGGAGCACTTCGAACCCGTCCGCGCCCGGCATGCGAATGTCGGTCACCACGACGTCGAACTCCTCCGTGGCGATGCGCGACAGCGCACGGCCGCCGTCCGCGGCGGTGGTGAGTCGGTAGCCGTCGCCGAGGATCTTCGCGAACAGCTTCAGCATGTTTTCCTTGTCGTCGACGACGAGCACCCGAACCGGGAGAGTCACGGTGAGAGCCCCCCAGCGCAGGCAGGCAGCCACAGCGCGAACCGCGCCCCGCCGAGCTGGCTTTCGCCCGCCTCGATGTCGCCCCCGTGCGCCCTCGCGATCGCTCGAGAGACCGCGAGCCCGAGCCCCGTCCCCTTCGGCTTGGTCGTGTAGAACGGCTCGAAAAGGTGGGCCCGGGCCTCGGGGCCGATCCCGGTGCCGCTGTCCTCGACCTCCACGCTCGTCCTCCCTGGCTCCTCTCGGACGCGGACGACGACGCGCCCCCTCGAACCGGCCGCCTCGGCGGCGTTCCGGACGAGGTTTGCGATGACCTGCCTGAGCTTCTGCGGGTGCCCGGGAGCGCCCCCGCTGCCCTCGACCGCGATCTCGATACCGTCCAAGAGGTCGGACTCGCGCAGGCGCTCGACGATCTCGCGCGACATCCTGTCGAGATCGACTCGCTCGCGGTCGGGGGGCAGGGGCCGCGAGAGATCCAGGAGGCCTTCCACGATGTCCCGCGCGCGGAGCGTCTCCTCCTCGATGACCGCGAGGTCGTCGGCGAGCGGTCCTTCCGCCTTCTTCGCGAGCAGGCGCACGTAGCCGAGGATGACGCCGAGCGGGTTGTTGATCTCGTGGGCCACGCCCGCCGCCAGTCGCCCGATCCCCGCCAGCTTCTCGCTCTGGACGAGGCGCTCCTGGTGCTCCTTCAGCGCCGCCGTCATGGCGTTGAACTGCATCGCAAGAGCTCCGAACTCGTCGGAGGATGCAATATCGATCCGCGTGTCGAGGTCGCCGCCCGCCAGCCGGACCGCTCCGGCGCGCAGTCGCCCCAGGGGCGTGGCGATCGATCGGCCGATGTAGAGGCTCACGCCGGCGGCGAGGAGTGGGGTGCCGAGCAGCAGCGCCACGATCCACCCGTAGGTGCGACGCTCGACGGCCTGCATCTGGGCACGGGAGGCCGCGATCGAGGTGTCGGAGAGGCCGACGAGGTTCTCGACCCGCGCTTGGATGCGCCCGACGACCTCCTGTGCCCGGCCGTGCTCCGTCCGGACGAGGGCGCGATCGCCGCGGAGGACGGCGGGCACGATCGAGTCGCGGAAGAGCGCGTCGAGTTCCCCGCTCGCGTTCTCGATGTCGGTCACCCAGGCCTGCGCGGCTCGGGGCTCCTGCCTCCGGAGCTCCCGCGTCAGCTCCAGGACGTGCTCGCGGGCCTCCGCGTAGAAGCCGAGGTGGCTCGCGTCCCCGATGATGATCGTGTGGGCCTGGTGCGCGTACTGGTCGCGCACGGCGCTCTCGAGCTCGAGAGCCAGGCGGCCCGCCTCCTCCTGCCTCTTCATCTGCTCGAGGGCCGACCGGGTGCTCCCCAGCCCCGCGAGCGCGACCCAGGACGTCCCCGAAACGGCGAGGACCAGCATCCCGAGGCCGAGTACGAGGCGCCTTGCGGTGCCCGACCAATCCTTCCAGGAAATCGAGCTCATGACGGTCTTCGTCGTCAGCAAGACTCGGGCCCCCCTCCCCGCTCCCGATTTCATTGGCTTCGAGTCTCGACCTCCCATGCGGCTGTAACCGGACGCATTACACCGTGGCCTCGCGGGAGACAGGGTACCAGTAGTGCTTAGGCCCCGGCGAGTTCGTAAGCCGTTTGAAAGAGTAGTGGTTTCCTCGGCCGGGGGGGGGCGGCACGGCGGCTGCTTAAGGGGCCGACTACCCCCAACAGGAGAAGCTCATGATCCTTCGCTCCGTCGCCATCGCATCGGTCCTCGCGCTCGGTCTCTCGGCCGCCCCGGCCCTCGCGTGCTCGTGCTCCAGAGGCGACCACGAGCACGGCGACAATGGCGCGTCTTCCAAGGCGTCGTCCGTGTCTGTTCCGAAGGACGCGCAGCTCGTAGAGCTCGCAGTCACGAAGGAGGGGTTCGTCCCCGCGACGGTGAACGTGAAGAGCGGGAAGCCCGTGCACCTCGTCGTCACGCGCAAGGTCGAGCGGACGTGCGCCACCGAGATCGTGATGAAGGACTTCGGGGTGAAGGAAACCCTGCCACTCGGTCATCCCGTGTCGATCGTAGTCACCCCGAAGGGGCCGGGTCAGTATCGGTACGCCTGTGGCATGGACATGATCGCCGGCGCGCTGAGAGTCCAGTAGGGACCCGGGCGGCCCGCGAGCACGAGTGGATCGCGGGGGCATTGGAGATCGGATGAACTGCGCACGGGTCGTCGCGGCATCGCTCGCCTTGGCCCCCACCTTCGCCCCCGCCGTCGGGGACGTTCCTCCGCCGTCGATCGCCCTGCCCGACGATCCGGCGTTGCGTCACTTCGTCGACGAGGCGCTCGGGCGGAACCCCGATCTCGCGGGGTCCCGCTCGACCGTTCGGGCAGACCGCGACCGCGTTCCGCAGGCGGGGGCGCTGCCGGACCCCACGCTGACCCTGGGGATCCAGAACGACGGTTTCCAGTCGATCCAGATTGGCAAGATGGAAACGTCCTTCTGGCAGGTGATGCTCACGCAGCCCGTTCCCTGGCCGGGGAAGCTCGGCGCCCGCAAAGACGTCGCTCGCGCCCTGGCTGCGGTGGCCGAGGCCCGGCTCGAACGTCAGCGGCTCGCCACCACCGCCGACATGGAAAGGGCCTACATCGAGCTCCTTCTCGTCCGGGAGCAGCTCACTCTCCTCTCGGACCTCGACGCGCTCTGGAAGGAGGCGGAGGCCATTGTCCGAACCCGGTACGAGGTGGGCCAGGCCTCGCAGTCCGATCTTCTCCGGGCGCAGCTCGAGCGTTCCCGACTCCGGCAGCGGCGCGTCGCCTTGGAAGAGCAGGAGCGGGAGCGCGTCCAGGCGCTCAATACCCTGCGGGTGAGACCGCTCGACGAGTCCGTCGCGACGAGCCGCGCCCTCGCCGCGCTGAGCCCCCCCCCGCTCCGCTCCGCCGAGGAGGTCGCCGTCGATGCGGAAGCCCGTAGCCCGGACCTCGCGATCGCGCTCCTCTCGGTGAAGGCCGCGGAGCGCAGCGTGGAATCGGCTCACCAGGACTGGTTCCCGGACATGTCGGTGAGCGCGGGAGTCATGCCCCGGGGCCAGATCGAGCCGATGTGGGCGGTCCAAGTCGGTTTCACCTTGCCGGTGTTCGGAGCCGCGAAGCAGTCGAAGGCGGTCGACGAGAGCGTGAGCCGGCGCGAAGCCGGTGAGAGGGAGGTGGAAGCGACGCGCCTGCTCGTCCTCCTCCGGGCTCGCGAGCGCCGCACCTCGCTCGCGGCAACACTCGAGACGATCGAGATCTACCGCGGCGGCGTGCTCGTCCAGTCCGACGCCGCTGTGCGCTCGACGCTCGCCCAGTACAAGGTGGGCAAGGTCACCTTTGCCTCGGTCCTCGAGGTGATCCGCGGCCTCGTCCTGGACGAGGGAGGATACCTCGGCGCCCTGGCGGGGGTGCAGCGGATCGGAATCGCTGACCGTGAGGTCAGCCTCGCACCGGTCGGCGTCATGGACACGGGCGCCGCGGGCGGCGCCGCGGTTCCCGGCGCGGGCAGGGCGGGAGTGGCGGCCGCCGCCGCATCGGGTCAGGCGGCAGCTGCGACCAGTCCCGGCGGTATGCCCGTCGGGATGTGAGGCCGAGGGGAACGTCGATGAGCGACCAGATCGATCTCGCGGGTGGACCCCGCCGGAGATTCGGCGTCGTAACCCTACTCCTCGTCCTCGCCGTCGGGCTGGCCGTCGGCGGCGCAGGGACCTTCCTCCTCTCCCGCCCACGCGGCGGGCCGGAGCACGCCGGCCCGGAGGAGGCAGCGGAGCGCTACACCTGTCCCATGCATCCGACGATCGTGATGAATCACCCCGGCGACTGCCCGATCTGCGGCATGACCCTCGTGAAGGTGGGGGGCGCCGAGGGAGGGAGCACGGCCGAGGGGCGCAAGGAGGAGAGAAGGGTCGCCTTCTACCGATCGCCCATGGATCCGAGGCAGACGTCTCCGACGCCCAGGAAGGACGACATGGGCATGGACTACGTCGCGGTCTACCAGGACGAGCTTCACGTTGGCGCGGCAGTGGAGGGGCTCGCCCCCGTGAGCATCGACCCGCGCCGGCAGCAACTCATCGGGCTTCGGACCGCCGAGGCCACGGCCGGACCCGTGAGCGCGAGCTGGCGGACGGTGGGCAAGGTGGCAGTCGACGAGACGCAGGTCCACCACGTGAACATCAAGGTGGGGGGCTTCGTCGAGAGGGTCTACGTGGACTACGTGGGGAAGACGGTGCGCCTGGGCGAGCCGCTCTTCACCGTGTACAGCCCCGATCTGGTGAGTGTGCAGGAGGAGTACCTCCTCGCGCTCAGGACGCGGGAGATGCTCGAGGGCGGAGGCGTTGCGAAGGATGCCGGGAACGACCTCGTCACGTCCGCCCGCGAGCGTCTCAGGCTCTGGGACATCCCCGAATCCGAGATCGAGCGGCTCGAGCGGACGAAGCAGCCCACGAAGGCGCTCACCTTCCACTCCCCGATGTCCGGGATCGTGACGAAGAAGGACGTCGTCATGGGGCATCGCCTCAACGAGGGCGACATGCCCTACGAGATCACCGATCTCTCGCGTGTCTGGGTGCTCGCCGACGCCTACGAGTTGGACCTCTCCCGCATCCACCTGGGCATGCCGGCGAAGCTGGCGCTCGGTGCCTTCCCGAACCGGGTCTTCACGGGGCGCGTCGTCTTCATCGATCCCATCCTCGACCCCAAGACCCGGACGGCCAAGGTGCGCCTCGAGTTCGCGAACCCCAAGGGGGAGCTCAAACCGGAGATGTTCGGCGAGGTGACGCTCGAGAGCCCGCCGCACGAGGGGCTCCGCATCCCCGCTGACGCGGTCATCGACTCCGGGACAAGGAAGGTCGTCTTCGTGTCGCTCGGCGAAGGTCGGTTCCAGCCACGCGAGGTCCGGGTGGGGGCGACGAGCGGCGACACCGTCGAGGTCCTCTCCGGGCTCAGGGCTGGGGAGGAGGTGGTGACGCGCGCCAACTTCCTCATCGACTCGGAATCGCAGCTCCGGGCTTCCCTCGCGGCCATGGGTGGAAAGTAGGGATGATCAAGCGGGTCATCCGCTTCTCCGCCGAGAACGGGTACCTCGTCATCGCGGCGACAGGGCTGCTCATCGCCCTCAGCGTCTACGCGATGAGGAACATCCCGCTCGACGCGCTTCCGGACCTCTCCGACACGCAGGTGATCGTCTACTCCCGCTGGGACAGGAGCCCGGACATCGTAGAGGACCAGGTCACCTATCCCATCACCACGGCGCTCCTCGGCGCCCCGAGGGTGAAAGCCATCCGGGGCTTCTCGGACTTCGGATTCAGCTTCGTCTACGTCATCTTCGAGGATGGCACGGACCCCTACTGGGCGCGTACCCGGGTCCTCGAGTACCTGTCGAAGATCACCTCCCAACTGCCCCCGGGGGTGAAGACCGAGCTCGGACCGGACGCGACCAGCGTCGGGTGGGTCTTCCAGTACGCGCTCGTGGACAGGTCCGGCAAGCACAGCTCGGACGAGCTCCGCTCCTTCCAGGACTGGTTCCTACGGTATGCCATCCAGTCGGTGCCCGGGGTCTCGGAGGTGGCCACGGTCGGCGGCCAGGTGCGGCAGTACCAGATCACCGTCAGCCCGACGAAGCTCGCCGCCTACCGGCTGCCCCTGGAGGCCGTGATCAACGCCGTCCGCAGGGGGAACAACGACGTGGGGGGACGCCTCGTCGAGCTCTCGGGACGCGAGTACATGGTGCGCGGTCGCGGTTACGTGAGGTCCATCGCCGACCTGGAGCGGATCGTCCTCAAGTCCGAGGGCGGCACCCCCATCCAAGTGAAGGACGTGGCGCAGGTGGCGCTCGGCCCAGAGATGCGACGGGGCGTCGCCGACCTCGACGGGAAGGGCGACGTGGTGGGCGGGATCGTCGTCATGCGCCAGGGGGAGAACGCGCTCAACGTCATCGAGCGGGTGAAGGCCAAGATCCACGACCTCCAACCGTCGCTACCCGAGGGCGTGGAGATCGTCACCACCTACGACCGGTCCGAGCTCATCGACCAGGCGATCGACACGGTGAAGCACAAGCTCGTCGAGGAGGTCCTCATCGTCTCGGCGGTCATCCTCCTCTTCCTCTGGCACTTTCCCTCGGCCATCGTCCCGATCGTCACCATTCCCGCATCGGTCGCGCTCGCCTTCATCCCCATGTGCCTCATGGGGGTGAACGCCAACCTCATGTCGCTCGCTGGGATCGCCATCTCGATCGGCGTCCTCGTCGACGGCGCCATCGTGGAGGTGGAGAACGCCTACAACAAGATCCACCACTGGCAGGTGGAGGGTTCGAAGGGCGATTTCCACGACGTCCGCCTCGAGGCGCTCCTCGAAGTCGGGCCGTCGGTGTTCTTCTCGCTCCTCGTTATCGCCGTCGCCTTCATGCCGGTCTTCACCCTGATCGACCAGGAGGGGCGCCTCTTCCGGCCGCTCGCCATCTCCAAGAACCTGGCGATGGCCATCGCTGCGCTACTCGCGGTCACCCTCGACCCAGCGATGCGCATGCTCTTCGCCCGAATCGAGCCCTACCGGTTCAAGCCGAAGGCACTCGCCTGGCTCGCCACGCAGGCCCTCGTCGGCAAGTACTACTCGGAGGAGGGGCACCCCATCAGCCGCGTCCTGCACCGCGTCTACGAGGGCCCCTGCCGGTTTGTGCTGCGATACCCTCGGGCGACCATCGCGACGAGCGTGCTCCTCGTCGCCGCGACGGTCCCCGTGTACCTGCGGCTGGGCTCGGAGTTCATGCCGCCCCTCAACGAGGGCACGATCCTCTACATGCCCTCGGCCGTGCAGCCAGGCATGTCGGTCGCCGAGGCCGCTGCGGCGCTCCAGCTCCAGGACAAGCTCCTCCGCACCTTCCCCGAGGTGCAGAGCGTCTTCGGCAAGGCAGGTCGTGCGAACACGTCGACCGACCCCGCACCCTTCTCGATGATGGAGACCACCGTCGTCCTGAAGCCGGAGTCGCAGTGGCGCGAGAAGCCGCGCTGGTACTCTTCCTGGGCCCCGGAGTGGATGAAGGTGCCGCTGCGGCCCTTCTGGCGCGACCGCATCACCGAAAACGAGCTCCGCGAGGAGATGAACGCCGCGCTCCAGCTGCCCGGCATTTCGAACGCCTGGACCATGCCCATCAAGGGGCGCCTCGACATGCTCTCGACGGGCATCCGGACCCCGATCGGCATCAAGATCTCGGGGGCCAAGCTCGCGGAGATCGAGGGCGTGGCTCTCGAGACGGAGGTCGCGCTCCGCAAGCTCCCCGGCACCCGAAGCGTCTACGCGGAACGCGCCGCCGGCGGCTATTTCCTCGACTTCGCCCTCAAGCGAGAGGAACTCGCCCGCTACGGCCTCTCCATCGACGACGCGAACTCGATGGTGATGACCGCCGTGGGAGGGGACGAGCAGGGCGTGACCGTGGAAGGCCGCGAGCGCTATTCCATCAACGTTCGCTACGCGCGCGACTATCGCGACGACCTGCAGGCGCTCAGGCGCGTGCTGCTGCCGCTGCCGGAGGGCGGGCAGATTCCCATGGAGGAGATCGCAGACGTCCGCCTCGCGTCAGGGCCGTCCATGATCCGGGACGAGAATGGCCTCCTCGCAGGCTACGTCTACGTCGACTTCGACACCTCCAAGATCGACATCGGGGGCTACGTCGAGCGAGCGAAGAAGGCCGTGGAGGCCGAGGTGAAGGTGCCGACCGGCTACGCGCTCACCTGGAGCGGCCAGTACGAGAACATGCTGCGGGTGCGTCAGCGCCTGAAGCTCGTCCTCCCCATCACCATCGTCCTCATCTTCGGGCTCCTCTACCTGAACACGAAGTCGGCGATGAAGGCCGGGATCGTGATGCTTGCCGTGCCCTTCTCGGCCATCGGCGCGGTCTGGTTCATGTGGGTGCTCGGCTACAACGTCTCCATCGCGGCCTGGGTGGGAATGATCGCTCTCATGGGGCTCGACGCCGAGACGGGGGTGTTCATGCTCCTCTTTCTCGACCTCGCCCACGATGACGCGAGGAAACGTGGACTCATGAGCACGCGCGGGGACCTCGTCGAGGCGATCGTCCACGGAGCGGTGAAGAGGGTCCGGCCCAAGGCGATGACCGTCATGGCTGCATTCATGGGGCTCCTCCCCATCATGTGGTCGACCGGAACCGGGGCGGACGTGATGAAGCGGATCGCCGCGCCCATGGTCGGCGGCCTCGTCAGCTCGTTCGTACTGGAACTGCTCGTCTACCCGGCCGTCTACCTGCTCTGGAAGAGGAGGGGGCTTCGAGATGCTCCTCCGTCGGCGCCCGGGCGGAGCAGTGCGGTCGCGCTCGAAGCTGGGGCCTCGTAGCAACGAGATGTCCGGGTGGGCCGGACCGGGCCATTCGCGATCTGTTCCCGCACCGGCTCCGCCCCGTCGCGCTCAGGTGCGCGGTGCCGTGCCCACGGCGCCCTCGGCGAGTCACTCGGGGTCCGGGATAGGGATCCCGAGCCACTTCATCACGAGGTCCCGGGCCACCGCCTCCTGGTTCGTGCCCTTGACGATCGCGCGACCGTCATCAAAGAGGGTCATCTCGTAAGGCGGGGAGAGGAGCCGAACTAGGAACTCGGAGACGCGCACTTCGCCGAATGGCTGAGGCGCTCGTCAGGTTTGGCCGGCGGTGGGGAGAGACTCGCACCTGGACGGTGTCCTCGCAGAGGACGGTCACCAGAGACCCACTCGAGTCGAACACTCTCCGCACGTTGCCAGCGTCCAGGCCCTCGGGGAGGTCGAAGATCTCGAATTCCACCTTCTACCCCTCGGCAGGCTTCCGGTGGCACGCGTCGGCTTGAGGCACGCTGAAATGACAGGAGACATCCTCACCGCCTTCGTCTCGAGGGAGGAAGCCGAAGCCCCGCTCCTCATCGAACCAGCGGACCGTACCCGTCACCATCTCGACGTCCTCGTCTGACAGCCGGCGGCACCGCGGCCGCTCGGCCAGCCCGACGCGCGCGAACTCGCAGGGCCCAAGAGGCGCTCTCGATAATTACGGTCTTATCGTGTCTACGGATTCGCCCCGGACTCTCTGGTCTCCATCAACGTCGGGCCAAGTCATCCCGGCAGCGAGCCGAGGGTTCGGTCCAGGTCGGCGATGAGATCGGCGGGATCCTCGATGCCAATGGAAAGCCGGATGACGCTGTCGCTGATGCCGGCCCGCCGCCGCGCCTCCGGGGTCATCGAGGCGTGGGTCATGGAAGCGGGGTGGGCGACGAGGCTCTCGACGCCGCCCAGGCTCTCGGCGAGCGTGAACCAGCGCAGCGTCTTCAAGACGTGGTCCACTCGTTCCTGTCGGCCATCCCGGATCTCGAAGCTGAGCATTCCGCCAAAACCTCGTTGCTGCGAGCGGGCGAGCGCGTGCTGCGGGTGGGTGGCAAGCCCGGGGTAGTGGACGTTCGCCACGGCCGGATGGGAGGCGAGGAACTCGGCTACTGCGTGGGCGCCGGCCTCGTGCGCCCTCATGCGGAGAAGGAGGGTCTTCAGGCCCCTTAGGACGAGGAAGGAGTCGAGCGGGCTCTGGGAGGTCCCGAGCAAGTTGTTCATGCTCTGGATGCGCTGGAGCATCGCGACCTGGCCAGGAGCGGCGACCAGCGCGCCACCCACCACGTCGCTGTGACCGTTCAGGTACTTGGTGGTGGAGTGGACCACCAGATCGGCGCCGAGCTCGAACGGTCGCTGCAGCACCGGGGAGAGGAAGGTGTTGTCCACCACGCTGAGCGCCCCTCGGGAACGCGCCAGCTCGGCCACCTCCCGAACGTCGGTGAGGCGCAGGAGCGGGTTGGACGGGGTTTCGATCCACAACATGCGGGTGTTGGCGCGGAAGGCGGCTCGCACGGCGTCGAGGTCCGCGAGGTCGAGGTAGGTGACCTCGAGGCCGTAGGCGGTCTTGGCGTGCTCCAGCGCGCGAAAAGTCCCCCCGTAACAGTCGATGGTGCACAAGAGGTGGCTACCCTGGGGAAGGAGGTTGAGCGCCACGACGACGGCGCTCATTCCCGTGCTGGTACACGTAGCCCCCTGGCCGCCCTCCAGCAGGGCGATCGCCTCCTCGAGCGCGGCGCGGGTCGGGTTCCCGCTCCGGGTGTAGTCGTAGCCCGCATTCGTGCACACGTCCCGGAATGCGAAGGTGGAAGTCTGGTAGATGGGTGGCATCACCGCGCCGTAGGCCGGGTCAGGCTGGACTCCGGCGTGGACGCATTGTGTCCCGACCGCCGCGCCCGGCACGAGCGCGGCGCGATTCACCCAGCCGGCGCGCGCCGGGGAGCCCGGCGGAAGGATGGTGAAGTGGTAGGCAGGGTTGCCTGGAACGTTCGGGTCCAGGTGGACTTCTTGGGGCATGGGACTCTCGGGATGAGGCGTGAGGGATTCTCGACTCGTTTAGGGGCCGATGGGCGGCCACACCGGGACCGGAGGATACCGCTCCGGCGCCTCCCGAGGGGCCGCGAGCGGTCCTCGGATGGCGAACCCGGTGGCAGGGGGCATGGCGAGCCTTCGGGTGGCTGGACACCACTCGACGTGGCCCGGGGTGTTGTTCCTGCGGTCCTTCTGGGGGATCTCCCGAAGCGGAGGTGATGACCCTGCTCGTAATTGAGTCGCGCGGCTTTCTCGAGGGTTGAGGCGGCGAAGCCGGGAAGCCGGTGGCTTCCCCCAACGAACCCGGACGGCGAGCGCCGCCGTTCCGAGCAGGGGGCATCCGACGAGGTCTCCCCGGCCAGTGACCGGGGACGTTTGCCACGAATTCTAACGTGGCGACGACGGCACCTTCGCTACAGCCGGACGCTGTATGGGACGCCGGCGACATGGGCTCCGGGGAACTCGTCTTCCTGCTTGCGCAGCGCCTGCGGGCAATGGGTCCGGGGCAAGTGCCGAAGCTCACCGCCACCGATCTCGGGGCGCCCCACGACATTCCCGGCCTGGTGCCGGCTCACGGAGAACCGGCTGCTCCTGGCGGAACATCCCCACTACTTCATCCAGCGCAAGGAGTGCGTTGCCCTGCGGGGTGACTACCGACCGCTCCTGGGTCTGCTCTCCCGCGCGCGAGTGGGGACGCTCTTCCTGGAGCTAGCCACGCCGCGCGCCGGCGAGTTGGAGGTTCGCGCGGCAATACCCCCCGAGAAGCGCATCGGCGTCGGCGTCGTGAACCAGAAGGTGCCGCGGGTCGAGCCGTTCGACGAGGTGTTAGCGAGAACCAATCGGGCAGTGTCCTTTCTCGGCGCGGATCGCGTTCTGCTGAACCCAGACTGCGGATTTGCGACGTTCGCTGACAATCCGCTGAAGTTGCGAAGGGCAAGCTCGCAATGGTCGTCGAAGTGGCTCAGCGGCTCCGGGAGCAGCATCGGGTGCAGGGCTGACCGCTCGTCGCTCACGGGCCCGGATGGCGAGCCAGGCGACGCCGATTCGGAGGCGAGCGGGCAGCGTGCGGAGCGTCTATTCGCTCGACTTCGTGGAGGAACCTTGCGGGCTGCCAAAGCCCGGAGCCGACGCGCTGCATGCGCCTGCCGCCCCTTGGGAGGGCATGAAGCGTTTGCAGTCGGCGTGGAGGGCGTGGGGCGCGACGTAGATGGTGAAGTCCGCAGCGCGACCAAGGAGGTCACCCGCGCATCTCGTCCACCCACGTTGAACAGAAGCTTTTTCCGCCCCCAGATCCTGCGCCCCTTCGAGTCTACCCAAGTTTCCGCTGAAAGTGCGAGGTGCCAACGGCAACCGCACGCGGCAGAGCGAAGAAAAGCGCTGTTTGGAGAACAGCGGCAACGGCCTGCTCGAGACGAATCCCCAGTCTCGTTGTAGCGCCATAACCCCCAAGTGGCCTGACAAGCAGGTGGCGCAGCATTTGCCCGCCGAAGAACAACCGCCGAGGCAAACATGGGTCCAAGCCGCGAGACCTTCCCGGCCCCCCGCGAAGGGTTCGTTCTAGCCCACTTCATCACGAGTCGTGACGTTGTTCGCTCAGCCGCCTTCTATCAGGACGTGCTAGGCGGGAGGGTCGTCAGCGCGGGTGAGCCAACGGCTGTAAGGCTCGCCAACGGCTGGATCATCATCAACGTTGGTGGTGGACCGACCGACGACAAACCCGACGTGATCCTGGAACCGCCGCGCGACCCCCACAGGGCGAGTTCGTTCCTGAACATTCGGGTTGCCGACATCCAAGCCGCCTATGACGAGTGGCGGCGCAGGGGAGCAGAGTTCCTCACGCCGCCCAAGCAGCACGCCGATGAGATCCGTTGCTATATGCGAGATCCCGACGGCTATCTCATCGAGGTCGGGCAATCGACCGAGAAGTCGTCGTAACAGCCCTGGGGGCCTTGCTCGTCGAGGGCCGTGAGGCCAGTCCAGCACCGTCGGCTCAAGATGGAAGATGAAGAAGAGAGGGAGCGGTGTTCCGGAGTGCGAGATCAAGAGATCCGTGCGGAGTTGGCGCAGCATTGGGCGGCTTCCGACGCCAACGACTTTGAGACGGAGCACCGCATCTATCACGAGGATGCGGTGCTGGAGTACCCGCAATCAGGCGAGCGCACCCGCGGCCGACGCAACATACAGAACCAACGCGCTAGTCAGCCAAGCAAGAAGCGGTTTGCTGTCCGGCGAATGATTGGCAGCGGCGATCTTTGGATCACCGAATTCATCCTGACCTATGACGGCAAACCTTCCTACACCGTCAGCATCATGGAGTTTAAGGGCGACAAGGTTGCCCGGGAAACACAGTACTTTCCGATCCGTTCGCGGCCCCCGCATGGCGGGCTCAATGGGTCGAGCGGATGGACACGTAGGTTCGAGGTGCGAGGGCTCGGTAGCGACGGGTGCGCCTCGGTATGCGATTAGGGCAGCGTGGGGCAACTCGGGTTAAACCGGCAAAGGAGTGGTGGGACCGTTGATGTTGGGAATCGTTTCACGGCGTATCCTGCAATAGAGGGAGTTAGAGGTGGATTGGAAGCGGTTGGTTCAGTGCGGGCTGTTGGGCAGCAGGGAGTGGGACCAATACGCGATCCTGCTCGTGCGCGTTTCGATCGGGCTGTTCTTCGCCATCTCCGGGGCAAACAAGGTGTTTGTTCCCGACGGCAGGCGAACTATGTACGAGACACTCGCGGGGGCCAAAGTCCCGTTTCCTCGCGTGATGACGTATGTCGTGTCGGGTATCGAGTTCGTTGGTGGATCCTTGCTGGCCGTGGGATTTCTTTCGAGCCCGTCCTGCGCGGCTTTATTGGTAGACATGCTTGTCGCCATCCTGACCACGAAGGTTTCCGCCATGCCTGAGGGACTTTCGCCTCTGAGGTGGCTCGACGATTTCCTCTACCTGCCGGAAGTGTTGTACGTGCTCTTCTTCATCTGGCTGATCTGTTCCGGTCCGGGAAGGTTCAGTGTGGACTACTGGCTCCTCGGCGGGACGGTGGGAGCTTGCCGCTAGACAAGAGCGCGATGGTCGCTCCTGGATGCTCGAAGCCGCCCGGTGAGCCCCACCAAGAGGATGCAGAGCGCTCTTGACGGCTGGATCGGCGACCGTGCGCATCGGGGGAGTGGCGGCCTCGGGCCTCGCATCTCCCGGGAAGAGGCCACCTCCTGGAGTAACTGGGCTTTGCAAGTGCGCCGTGTGAGCCCAAAACCTTTCGAGCTCTCCTTCTGGTGGAGGGCCACCCTTGCCGGGCGACGGGGGGACGTTGTACGACCGCCGCCGTGCCTTGGCGCCCCGCCACGCCCGCCGACGACGAGGCCATCGTGGCGATGTGCCTCGCGCTCAACGACGAGGACCCTGGCCCGCGGATGGTGGATGCGGCGCAGGTGCGCCGGACGCTTTCGGCCCTTCGGGCTGAGCCGGTCAGGGGCCTGACCATCGTGCTTGACGAGCGCGGAGCCCAAGTAGGCTACGCCCTGCTCATCTCCTCCTGGTCGAACGAACTCGGTGGTGAGATTTGCAGCGTGGACGAACTCTGGGTGACGCCGAGCCTGCGCGGGCGAGGCCATGCGTCAGTTCTCCTGAGGTCCCTCATGAACGGCCAGGGACCTTGGCCTGCCAAGCCGGTGGCCATTGAGCTTGAGGTGAGCCCCGGGAACCCACGCGCCCGCGCCCTCTACGAGGCGCTTGGATTCGAGTCCTGCCGGGATACGAAGATGCGGTGGCGGCCCTGAATCCGGGAAACGGGCACTGCAGCCGCCCGCCCCGGTCGGGGAATTCGGCAAGGGGCTCCGACTTTCATGGCGTGGCTCGTCCCGGAAACGGCCAGGATGTCGTCGCCGGCCTGGGCCCAAGCGGCATTGGCCGTCAGGGCCGAGCTTGTGCGCGTCCCGACATGAGGACCGTCAGGGCGGCCGCCGCGACGAGCAGCACCCCGCCGAGATGAAAGGCAAGAACATGAAACGAAGCCAAGTGTGCGCGGCAAGTGACCTGCAGGGCCGCGTCAGCCGCCAGTGCACCGGCTACGCCACCTGCCGCGAGAGCGCCCCACATCGTCGCGCGTGACCCTCGCCCAACCCCAAACCACGCCGCCCCTGCTACGACCGCGGCCGAGAAGAGTTCCGTCATCAGGCACTCCGCACCCGTGCCGGGGTCGATGGCTCCAGCACTGCCTCCCACCAGCGCGGCTGCAATCGCAGCGATGACGGCTGCCAAGACGATCCCCACGGCGAACCTCCCGGCCAGGGAGGAGACGATCACGGCCGCGAGGGCGAGTCCGCCCCCTATCATCCAGTCCTGGGGAGCCTGGGACCGCTCGTGTGCGAAGGCGACCAGCAGGACGACCGTGCCGATTACCCCCAGCAGGGCCCAGGGCGAGAACCGACGTGGCGACGCGCCCTCGAGGGCAGCCGAACCGCCCTTCGCCGCGGCCCACTTCTCGAACCCATCCATAAGGGCGCTGTTCAGGGCCGGAGAGATCTCCGGCGTTGGGATTCGCCGGAGGGCCTGGCGAGTCAGGTCCAACTGGCGCAGGTAGGCCCGGCACCCGTCACAGGTCCGGAGATGCTCATCGAAGGCAAGGCGGCTCGTAACGTCCAGGGCGCCCTCGGCGCGATCGGTCGCCATCGCCGTCATCTGCTTGCAAGTGAGCTTCACGGCCTGCCGCCCAATCGATTCTCGAGCGCCCGCCGGACCTTCGCCCGGGCGCGGTGGAGGAGCACCCTCTGATTGGTCACCGTTATCCCCAGAACGTTACAGATCTCGTCCGCTTCCAGTCCCTCGACGTCCCGCAGCGTGATTACCGCTCGTTGCGCCTCCGGCAGTTCCCGGATGGCGACCTCGATGGCTGCCAAGCTCTCCGCGCCCATCGCCAGGCGCTCCGGGTCCTCCTCCGTCCACCCGAACGGCGGCTCGAGCCAGGCGCCGCCCTCGTCGAAGCGATCCGCGTCGACCGAGCCGTCGCCAAGCTGCTCGCTCTTGGCGAGCGCCGAGAATGGAACGGTCCGTCCTTCCCGTACGAATCGAGTCCTCGCCTTGTTGATGAGGATCTGGAAGAGCCACGTGCGCAGGGACGAGCGGCCCTCGAAGGAGGAAAGGCCCGTGAGCACGCCGAGCCACGTCTCTTGCACCACCTCCTCTGCCACCGCGTGGTCCCGGACGAAGCCGAGAGAGACGCGGAGAAGCGAGCCCGAGTGGCGCGCCACCAAAAGGGCGAAGGCGGCGCGGTCACCGGTTCGCAGCCGGCTCAGCAGAGCCGCATCCGCCTCGCCCGAGGCGGAACTGCGCGCCGAAGTTCTCTCGTCGGCTGGCATCGATAGGCCGGCGCCATCATGGCCGGTTCGACAGCGGAGTCTGATCCCAGAAGGGGCGTGGGCCGTCCATCTGTAATGATTGCGATTGATCCTAGTCAATCGCGGCATGAACCGAACGCTCCCCGCCGCCGCCGTCGTTGGTGCCGCTCTCGCCGTTCTCGCTCCCTGCAAGGCTCAGGCCGAGGCGTTCGCCGTGAATCCGGAGGCCGGCAACAACTCCCTCTCGGCGGTATTCGACGCCAAGCTGGGCGAGCGGATCAACGCCGTGAGCTCGTCGGTCGGCTGCGAGCTGAGCTACGACGAGGCGAGCGGAACGGTCTCCGGGACCTGCTCGGTGCCGCTCGCGAGCATCCGCGTCGACAACGACGACACCAAGAGCGACCACTTCCGGCAATGGGCGACGAATAAGAAGTCTGACCCCGCCGCCTGCCGCATCGAGGCCGCCTTTTCCGGCGTGGTGGTCGGGAAGCTCGCCCCGGCCACGCCCGCCCCATTCATGGCTGAGATCCCGTTCCGAGTTTGCGGACGGGGCAGGAGCGACGGTGCGAAGGAGAAGGTGACGGGGACGGCGCTGCTCTTCCCGGCGGGCTCCTACGGCGAGCGGAAGACCATTCGCGTTCGCGCGACCGTCACGGGTTTCGACCGCGACGCCTACCGCATCGGCCCGAAGTACACCGACGGCTGGCTTGCCCGCGTCCAGTCGCTCGCCCAGGTCGTCGCCGAGACCGGGACCATCGAGCTCTCCCTCTTCGCCAAGGCGAAGTGAACGCAGCACCCACCGCAGCAGCCAACCGAAAGGAAGGACCATGATCCGCAACGCCGTGAAGGGCACCGCCATCGCCGCCGCCGTCTGCTCGATGCTCGTCGCCGGGACCGCCCGCGCCGACGAGAAGCCGAAGGAGGGAGCCGTGCACTGCGCCGGCATCAACTCCTGCAAGGGGCACGGGAGCTGCGCGGGCGCCGACAACGCCTGCAAGGCCCAGAACTCCTGCAAGGGCAAGGGCTGGGTCGAGACGAAGAGCGCGAAGGAGTGCAAGGACAAGGGCGGCACCGTCGTCGCTTCGAAGATGTAGGGGACCCGCGATGGCCTTCCAGCGCCTCGGTCTCGGCCACGGTATCGGGCTCCGGACTAAGCACTTCGGCCAGTTCGAGTCCCAACCGTCACCGGTGGAATGGGTGGAGGTGGTGACCGAGAACTTCATGGCCCAGGGAGGCCGTCCCATCGCCCTGCTGGAGAAGGTGAGGAGGGACACGCCGGTCGTCCTGCACGGTGTGTCCCTCTCCATCGGGTCGATCGAACCGCTGTCGACGCGTTACCTGGACGATCTGGCTCGGCTCGTGGATCGGATCCAGCCGGCCATGGTGACCGATCACCTGTGCTGGGGCACCTGGTGCGGGCGGTACCTCCACGACCTCCTGCCGCTGCCGTACACCGAGGAGTCGCTGGTGCACGTGACCGCTCGAGTGGAGGCGGTGCAGGAGCGCCTGGGCTGCCAGGTCTTGCTCGAGAACCCTTCTGCCTACATGGCGTACCGGGACTCGACGATGACCGAGTGGGAGTTCCTCGCCGAGCTATCCCGGCGCGCCGACTGCGGGATCCTACTCGACGTGAACAACGTCTACGTGTCGGCGCACAACCTGGGCTTCGACCCCATCGACTACCTGGACGGCATCCCCGCGGACCGTGTCGGCCAGTTCCATCTCGCCGGACACAGCAACAAGGGGAAGTTCCTCCTCGACACGCACGATGCACCCGTGCCGGAACCGGTGTGGTGCCTGTACCGGGAGGCGCTCCGCCGGTTTGGCCACGTGGCCACGCTCGTGGAGTGGGATGACCGCATTCCGCCTCTTGCCGAGGTCGTAGCGGAGAGCCGTCGCGCCGAGGCCATCGAGGCAGAGGAGCTCGGGCCCGTGCTGCGGAGGCTCGCGTCATGACGCTCGCCGAGACCCAGGCCCTCGTCCACCAGGCGATCACCTCGGGGACAGAGCCCGCGCGGGGACGAATCGAGGGCTGCATCGCGGACACGCCGACGCTCTCCAGCCACGAGTGCGTCGAGGTCTACGCCAACATGTACCTGTGGAGGCTCGTCGACGCTCTGCGGGAGACCTTCCCCAACCTCTCGAAGCACCTCGGCGACGGGGCGTTCGCCGGCCTGGCCGAGGACTACGTCCGTCGCCACCCGTCGGAGCACCACGACATCGGCCAAATGGGGAAGCTGCTACCGGCATTCCTGCGCGAGTATCCCGATCCGGAGCGTCCCGACCTCGCCGACCTCGCCGAACTGGAGTGGGCGCGAAACGAGGTCTTCTTTGCACCCGACGGGCCGGCGATGGATGAACAGGTCTTCAACTCGATTCCGGCGGCGAAGCTCGCGAGCCTGAGACTGCAACTTGTGCCTTCCGTGCGCGTCCTCCGTTTGGCACACGACGCGACCGACCTCTGGCGCCGCCTGGAAAACGGAGAGCCGCCCGGTCCGTCGATGAATGCTCGCGCGACCGCCGTGGTGTGGCGACGGGACTTCCAAGTCTTCCATTGCAACGTGTCGCTTCGGGAGGGGGAAGCGCTGCGAGCGGCCCGGGCTGGAGGCACATTGGGGGAGGTCTGCGCTTGCTTCGAAGGCAGCCCGGAGCCGGCCTCCGAGGCGTTTACTGCGATCTCGAGCTGGCTTGTGGAGCGGTGGCTCGAAGGCAGCGGTGACGCGGAGTTTCGATCGGAAGCTTCGACCCTCGGCGCTGCTCCCGCACGGCTGTCCTAGCGGGTCGGCGCGCTGCCCCCGTCGCGTGCCCGGCCGCGAGGGTGAGGCCCCAGGGTCGGCGGGTGCGGAGACGTTGCAGGGTCGACGAGCGCCCCCTGAAGGTTGAATGCAAAAAGAGCGTCGGGTTAGCGGTCCTGGCTATCTAGCGGAAGAGCCGGGGCAATTCGGGAAGGCGGGAGATTCTGGAAGCACCGTCTTGCGCGCCTCGATGTGAAGATCCTGGAGGTCGTCCTCCAGGTCGACGGGCCGGAAGGCCTAGTCCCCGGGATTCCCGTCACAGGGTATCGAGGCGGGCGGGCGCAGAATGACGCTCCGGGCGCTCCGCGGCACGGCCGCAGTGGACAGGGAAGCTCTACTTCCTGCTCTGCCGGATTCCGCGGGGCTTCTTCGACGAGACATTCCGGGTGCAACTGGAGAGTGTGCGAGGCTCCGCGCGAGAAGTCTCGCTGAAGGCGACAACTGCGGCGGCGGACGCCTTCGCCGACACGCGCCGTTCACCGACGGGTCCGATCTTTCCGACCGGTCGACGGCCGATCGCGGGGTGCCCCGAAGACGAGTCGCGCCGGGTGGGCCGCCCGATTCTTCGACGAAGTGTAGGCGCTGCTCAGGGGGGAGGCACCGAGCCGCCCTACTCATGTCAGCCTCGAACTCGCTCCAGCCGGGAGCAGGGACGATTTTAGGGTCGGTCCTCCACTACGGACGGCACTCAGCTCCCGAACAGCCGCCAAAGATCGACGCCAGAGTTGCTGAGCAGTCGGTGCGCCCGCTAGGCAGCGTGTCGCGACTCCGGGCCTGCACCCACCCCGAGAGGTTGCCCGACGGACAAAGCCCGACCAGCTCCCGTTGGGCGCGCCGACGCGAGCCCACGTTGGTTCTCGACCCAAAGGGTACTTGCCGGCTTCGCCTCAGGCTCCAGATCGTCTGGATGTGATTCCGAGTCGTCCGGCTTGTTTCCTGCGAAGGGAGGCTGTGCAGCGGACGAGAGGGCGAAGCGCGTTCCTGAGGGACCTGTCCGCAGGATCCCCCATCGTGCTGCGCTACCACCGTCTCGCCGACCTGGCACGGAGAAACGCCGCAAGCTTCGACACGCGCGGTCGTTCGGCTGCGCGCAGTGCTTCGTTGGGCCGTGGAGGAGACTCAAATTGACAAGGGAGGTTCTGGCCGCATTCGCAGTCGGTGTCCTGGCGCCCTTGACGGGATGCGGTTCTTCTGCCGGTAACAGCAATTGTGGCGCAGCGGGCCAGGTATGCTGCACCGGCAGCATCTGCAACAGCGGGCTGACCTGCGGGAGCGGGACGTGCGAAGCCGCGACGTCGTCCTCCATCTGCAGCGCCGATAACTGGTGCTGGCAGAATCCCCTTCCGGCAGGAAACTACCTCAACAGCGTGTGGGAAGGCGGGGCGAGCGACGTCTGGGCGGTGGGCGCGTTCGGAACCATCGTTCATTGGAACGGCAGCTTCTGGGCAAGCCTGACGAGTGGGACCCAGAAGAACCTGAACAGCGTGTGGGGAAGCCGGACGAGCGACGTCTGGGCGGTCGGTGACTCCGGCACCATCGTCCATTGGAACGGCAGCGCTTGGACGAGTTCGACGAGCGGAACGGCGAACTTCCTGGCTGGTGTCTGGGGAGCCGGGGCGAGCGACATCTGGGCGGTGGGCAAGTCCGGGACCATCTTGCACTGGAACGGCAGCTCGTGGTCGAGCGCGACGACCGGCACGAACCACCTCTATGGTGTGTGGGGAAGCGGGGCGAGCGACGTTTGGGCGGTGGGCGCCGCGGGCACCATCCTGCACTGGGACGGCGGCGCGTGGTCGAGCTCGAAGAGCGGTACCGCGAACGACCTCTCTGGTGTCTGGGGAAGCGGGGCGAGTGACGTCTGGGCGGTGGGTGGCGCGGGTACCATCCTGCACTGGAACGGCAGCGTCTGGTCGAGCTCGACAAGTGGGGCAACGAGTGATCTGTACGGCGTGTGGGGAATCGGCCCGAGCGGCGTCTGGGCGGTGGGCGTCTCTGGCACCGCCGTGCACTGGGACGGTGGGACATGGTCGAGCTCGACGAGTGGGACGACGAACAACCTCTACGGCGTGCAGGGAAGTGGGGTGAACGACGTCTGGGCGGCGGGCGACTTCGGTACCGTCCTGCACTGGAACGGCAGCGGGTGGTCGGACCCGACGAGCGTGACGACGAGCTCGCTTTCCGCCGTGTGGGGTAGCGGGCCGAACGACGTCTGGGCCGTGGGGGACCCCCTCGCCATCTTGCACGGGGGCGGCGCCGCCTGGTCGATTTCGGTGAGCGAGGGAATGGCCGCTCTTCTCGACGTCTGGGGAAGCGGGCCGAGTGACGTCTGGGCGGTGGGCGAACCATTCCTCGCCCACTGGGACGGCGGAAGCTGGTCGGCGAGCGGGTCGCCGGTGACGGCCGTGCTTCTCGGCGTATGGGCAAGCGGGGTGAGCGATGTCTGGGCGGTGGGCTTTGCCCCCGGCGACACGCCCGTCATCTTGCACTGGGACGGCGGCACCTGGTCGACCCCCGCGAGCAGTGCCACGAACGATCTGTACGGCGTGTGGGGAAGCGGAGCGAGCGACGTCTGGGCGGTGGGAGCCGCAGGTACCATCCTGCACTGGAACGGCACTGCCTGGTCAAGCTCGACGAGCGGAACGACGAGCGATCTGTATCGCGTATGGGGTATCGGGCCGAGTGGCGTCTGGGCGGTGGGCGCGGCAGGCACCATCCTGCACTTTGACGGTGGCAACTGGTCGAACTCGCCGAGCGGGACGGTGAACAATCTCTACGGCGTCTGGGGGAGTGGGGTGAGCGATGTCTGGGCGGTGGGCGACTCCGGCACCATTCTGCACTGGGACGGCGGCGCCTGGACGAACTCGGCGAGCGGGACGGCGAACAGCCTCTACGGCGTCTGGGGAAGCGGCGCGAGCGATGTGTGGGCGGTAGGCGTGTCCGGCACCATTCTGCACCGCGGTTCGAGGTGAGCCGTGGGCCGCTTCGAATCGTGGGCCCGGCAAGAGGCTCATTCGCTGCAGGTTGGCTTCGTTGGGAGTGGAGAACTCAAAGCAGACGTCGATGAGGTGCTCCTTCCGCCGCCTCGGGGTGCACGACCCGTATGGGTTATCCCGGCAAACGAACGCTTACGGCGCGCCGGCACTGACTGGCCCGCACTCGTGACCTCTGTCAAAGGTTGCGCCGTGACCTCCCGCCCCGCTTGACGTTCGGCACGCCCGACCTGGCGGACCGCCCCGCGGGTCCTCGGCGATGCCGTCGCGGGCCTGCGGTATCATATGCGGGGGAGCGGGCCATGAAGAACATCGTCAGCCTCAGTCTCGGCGCGAGCGCCGGGGACTACGACTTCACCACGCGGTTTATGGGCCAGTCGTTTCGGCTCCGCCGCTTTGGCGTCGACCACGACGTCGCCAAGGCGCTCGACATGCTGGCGCGCTGGCAGGGCGAGTGCGACGCGCTCGGCCTGGGTCTGGTCGCTGACCATCTGCTCGTGGGGACGCGCCGCATGGAGGACCCCATCACGGCCGAGCTCGAGGCGGCCGTCTCCGAGGTACCGGTCACCACCGGAGCTCGCCTCCGCAGCTTCCTCGACGAGTGGGCCATCCGGCACATCCAGGCCCATGAGCAGCGTTGCTTCACGAACGCACGGGTGCTCTTTCTCTCGGGGCTCGCGAACTACGCGATCGCGCAGGCCGTGTCCGAGTACACGCACAACCTGCGCTTCGCTGACCCGCTGGTCCAGTTCGGTCTCCCGACGATTCTGGGATCGGTCGAGCAGCTTGAAGCCTACGCGGCGCTCACGGCGCCCGTACCACGCCAGCTCCGGGCGCTCTGGGGGAAGGCTCCGCCGGCCCTTCGCGAGGTTTGGGCCAGGCCGATGCTCGACAGGGCGGTCCGCAAGGCGGACATCCTCGTCGGTACGCACGACGACCTTGCCGTGGTCGGGCGCGAGGCTCTGGACCGCAAGATCGTGCTCACCTCGGCGATCTCCGACGCGGAGGTGAAGCGGCTCGGGGACCAGGGGGTCGACGTCGTCATCGACCGCACGCCGAAGCTGCTCGAGCGCGTCGTCGGTCTCAACGTCATCGAGGCCATGATCATCGCCGCCCTGGGCCGGCAGCACCGCGACGACATTCTCTACGACGAATACCTCGAGATCTTCGGCGAGATGAAGCTCGCGCCGCGCATCCTCTTCCCCTCTGGCAAGCCTCGCCGGGTGAACCGGTTCGCCTTCGTCATCCATCCGCTGTCGCGGGAGTACCTGAAAGCCTCGAAGCCCATCGCGCTGGCGTCGCGCATCGCCCCGTCGATCGTGCTGCCCGTCATCGAAAAGCTCATCGCGTACGCCCCGCCTCTGGTGTTCTCGCGGGTCACCGGCATCAAGTCTCCGACCGGCACAGAGGCGGAAGGCTGGCTCATCACTGTGGGTGGCACGCCCAAGGAACTCCTGGCGCACAGCCCCGAGTTCACGTACCGGCAGTTACTCGCCGCGGCCAAGATCGCGGAGCGGCTCGGAGCCCAGATCATGGGTCTCGGCGCGTTCACCAAGGTGGTGGGCGACGCGGGCGTGACCGTCGCGAAGCGCGCCAGCATCCCCATCACCACTGGGAACAGCTACAGCGCGTCCGCTGCGCTCTGGGCCGCTGCCGACGCCGTGAAGCGCCTTGGGCTCCTGGAGCGCGGCGAAGGCGGCAAGGTCGCAGGGAAGGCGATGGTGGTGGGGGCGACCGGCGCCATCGGATCCGCGTGCGCCCGGCTGCTCGCCATGTCCTTCGAGGAGGTCTACCTCGTCTCGCCGGAGATCGGAAAGCTGCTCACGCTGCGCGAGGCGATCCTGGCCGACACACCCGGCGCGGTGCTGCACCTGTCGAGCAAGGCGGATGAGAATCTGCGCGACATGGACCTCGTCGTCACGGCCACCTCCGGCGCTGGCAGGAAGATTTTGGACATCATGAAGGTGAAGCCCGGATGCGTGATCACGGATGTGGCGCGGCCGCTCGATCTTCCGCCGTCGGAGGTGGCGAAGCGCCCCGACGTGCTGGTGATCGAGTCGGGCGAGATCCAGGTGCCGGGCAACGTTCGCATGCGCGACATCGGCCTCCCGGACGGCGTCGTATACGCGTGCCTGGCCGAGACGATTGTCCTTGCGCTGGAGGGCCGGTTCGAGAGCTACACCGTCGGTCGCAACATCGAGTGGGAGAAGGTGAAGGAGATCTACAAACTCGGTCTCAAGCATGGGATGCGGCTGGCGGCGATCTCGGGAGTGAACGGACCGTACAGCGACGAGGATATCCGCCGCGTCCGGGAGTTCGCCCTCGCGGCCCGGGGACGCGCATCGGACGAGGAGGCGGCGTACGCGCCCGAGCACGCGGAGGCGTGACCGAGCCAAACCCGACGAGACGAGAAGAGGCCCGAACGAGGGGCCCGTCTCCGGTGCGGAGGACGGAACGGGCGCCGGGGCGGCGAGCCCGGGGTGCGGAGCAGCGTGAGTGGGAGCAGGCGCTGACGGCGCCCGGAGCGAAGGCCAGCACGAGCCTCGAGGAGACCGCAGAGAGACCTATCCGCCGCAGCGGGGGCAGCCCTGCAAGCGGAGTGGCTTCTCGAGGTGACAGGCTTCGAGCAACTCGGAGTCGCCGAAGATGCCGGCCGTCGGGCCGTCCGCCGCCACGCGCCCCTCGCGCAGGACGACGGTGCGCGCGCAAACGTCCAAGACCAGGTCGAGGTCGTGGGTGGCGACGATCTTGGTGTGCTCGAAGGAGCGGAGCAGGCCGATGAGGCGGCGACGTGCGGCTGGGTCGAGGCCTGCGCTGGGCTCGTCCATCACCAGGACGTCAGGGGCCATGGCGAGCACGCTGGCGATGGCGGCGGCTCGCTTCTCGCCGCCGGACAAGCGGTACGGGGGCCGGGAGCTCAGGCCGGCGGCCCCCACCCGCTCCAGCGCTCCGCCCACGCGGGCGCTGACTTCCTCCGCGGGTAGCCCGAGGTTGAGGGGACCAAAGGCGACGTCGTCCGCAACGGTGGGCATGAACAGTTGGTCGTCGGGGTCCTGGAACACGAGTCCGAGGGTCTGGCGAACGTGTCCGAGCGTTTCTGGCGTGACAGGCCAGTCCCCCACGCGAACCCGCCCCGATGACGGGAAGAGCACGCCCGCGAGGTGCAGAAGTAGCGTTGACTTGCCCGCGCCGTTCGCCCCCACGAGGCCGACGGACTCCCCGTGGTGGAGTTCGAAGGAGACGCCCCGGAGCGCGGGCGTTCCGTCCGGGTAGCCGAAGTGGACGTCCTCGAGGCGGACCAGGTGATGGCTCATCCGGCGACCCCGAAGACGGCAGTGCCCAGCAGTCGCGGAAGATTCGACACCCGACACAGCGCGAAGTAGGTGCACCAACAGGCGACGAAAGCGATGTCGGAGAGGCGGGCCCGGAGCGGGCGGCGGAGCCGGACCTGGCCGGCGAATCCCCGGCATGCCATCGCCACGTGGATGCGCTGCGCGCGCTCCAGGGTGCGGAGCAGGACCTGGCCGAGCATGGAGCCCGCGACCCGGATCCGGGGGCTCGGGTGATTGGGGGAGCGGAGGGCGTGGGCTCGTAGAGACCGAGCTACCTCCTCGGAGAGAACGAACAGGTAGCGATAGAGGAAGAGCAGTTGGACGACCAGTACCTTCGGCACTTTGAACCAGGCGAGCGCGGCTGCGGCAGCGTCGAGTCCGGTGGTCGCGACGAGCAGCAGGGCCGCGCTCACGCTCAAGGCGAAGCGGAGAAGGATGGACGCGAACGACGCCCACCCCGCGGTGACCACAATGGGACCGAGGGAGCCAAGCGGCTGCCTGTCGAGAAACGGTTCGAACGCGCCGACGAGGACGGCGAACGGCGACACGAGTGCCATCCGCCAGACGATCGGCCCCAGAGGCACGTCGCCAAGAGCGAGAAGCACGAGGGGATATGCGCCGAGTGGCAGGAGGGCGCTCACCTCGAGGCGGCCGAACGAGGCCACCGTGACGAGAAAGGCCGCCGTGGTGACGAGCTTGGCGCGTGGGTCCACGCGCGCGATGGGCGTGTTCGCACCCGCCAACTCGTCGAAGCGACCGAGATGGGATAGCGCGGCAGTGATGCCGTCCGCCCTCGTCACGGACGCGAGGCTGGCCGGGTACCCCGCCGAACGCCGCGGAGGCCGGCGGCCAGGAGCCCGCCGAGCGCGAGCGTCAAGGCCGCACCGGCGAGTCCGGAAAAGGAGACCGACGGGTCGACCTGCGGCCATGCTCGGCCTGCCGCGTCCGCGGGGCGTCCTCGATTCATCGGCCCCTCGCCCGGCGAAAGGCCCGTGGCCTCCCCGATCCGGGCGAGGATTCCCCGTGGCACCTCGGGCTCCGCCGGCACGCCGACGGAAGCCCGTGCGAGGGACCACTCGAGGCCGTCAGGCGCTGAAGACGCGAACCACGACAGGGCCCCCGCTACGACCACGGTGGCCATGAGAACCCCGGTGCCGACCCGACGCGCCCATGGCCCCGAGACCGTTGCCTCTCGGCTCCCGGGAGCGAGTTCGGGCCGCGCATTCCGGATGAAGAGGACCAAGAAGGTGGTGATGAGCCCCTCGATGACGCCGATGGCGAGATGGATAGGCTGCATGAGGAGCAGGAATGTGCCCAGGGAGATCGAGGCCCGCCGGGACAAAAGGGTCTCGACCACGATGGCGAGCGAGCCGAGTTGGAGCGCGACCACGGAGCTCAAGACCGTCGCGACCGCCAGGCGGGCGCGGGAAGGGCGCGCTCCCGCGATCGGGGCGAACACGAACGGGTAGGCGACGAAACTGGCGAGAACCCCGAGGTTGAAGATGTTGCATCCCAGGGCCAGCAAGCCTCCGTCCGCGAACAGGAGGGCCTGGACGGCGAGCACGGATGCCATGACGAGGAGGGCCGCGGAAGGACCGAGCAGGATCGCGAGGAGCACACCGCCGCAGAGGTGACCACTCGACCCGGTACCCGGGATGGCGAAGTTCACCAGCTGCGCCGCGAAGACAAACGCACCGAGCACACCCATGAGGGGAACGCGTCGGTCGTCTGGTCGCCGTCTCAGCGCGCGCGCGGAGAGAGCCGAAGCGCCCGCGGTGGCCACCCACATCGAGGCAGCTATGGAGGGGGAGACCAACGCGTCCGACATGTGCATGGCGAGTGGAGCCCTCGTAGCACGGCTGCAGAGTACGTAGCACCATCGCGCCTGCGCAGCAAGGGACATGCGCAGGCCGTTTCGCGGTCGACCGGGTGAGGCGAGGGTCGCGCCCGGCGGGAATGGCCGTCTTCCAGCACCTTCTAGTGAATCTGCCCGGATTCGTGCGCCGGCGGGTCCGCCGCACCGGGCTCTCTGTCCTCTCTTGCGCGTTGGCCCCAAGAGGTTACTCTGGTGACCTCGATTCTTCGAGGCAGGAGGTCACCGGTGGTCGAAAGAATCGGCATCTCCCTGGAGAAGGATCTGCTGGCGCAGTTCGACCGGCTCATCGCCGACAAAGGATACGTGAATCGGTCGGAAGCCGTTCGCGACCTCATCCGCGAGGCGCTCGTGCACCGCGAATGGGCCTCTCATCCGATAGGCGCCGAGCAGGTCGCCGTGGTCGCGCTCGTCTACGATCACGACTCCTCCAGCCTCTCGCAGAAGCTGGCGCACCTTCAGCACGAGAACCATCGAGCGGTCGTGTCCTCCCTGCATGTGCACATGGATGCCCACAACTGCCTGGAGGTTCTCGTCCTCCGGGGCAGGGCCGGGACGGTCCTAAAGATGGGCGAAGGCCTGGTAGCCACGAAGGGCGTGAAGTTCGGCAAGCTCGTCCCCGCGACGACGGGGGAGGCGCTCCACTGACTCTTTCGGGCGGTATTATCAGGGCTTAGCGGCAGGGATCGGGGTCCTGGCCACGACGGGTCGGCCGGCCGGACGTCGAGGAATCCGACGGCAGCCTCCGATTCGTATCCTTCCGGACCTTCGCACGGGGGCCGGGAGTCCAGTAGCACACTTCAAGAAATCGTCTATAGTGCGTCGGACCGCAGTAGCACGAATGGAAAAGTCGTAAGCGCCACGCGGGACGCAGGACGAGCCGATGAGCGAACGCCTCTCGATGTCCTTCCTCGCGCTCGTCCTCGCTGCTCCTTCGCTGGCCGAGGATCAGGTGGCGGCGCCGCCGGCAGGCGAGCCGGTGGTGGCGGAGGGGCAGCCCGCCCGCCCGGCGCCGCGCGCGGGACCGAAGACGGACGCAGCGCAGGAAGGGCCGGACTACGGGGAAGAGATCGAGGTCGTCGGGCACTACCAGAACCAGGTCGGCACGTCGACTTCGGCGAGCGCGGGAAGCTACACGAGCGAACTCATCGAGGACCGGCCGCTCCTGCGACCCGGGGAGGTGTTGGAACTCGTCCCGGGCCTGATCGTCACGCAGCACAGCGGGGCCGGCAAGGCCAATCAGTATTTCCTGCGCGGCTTCAACCTCGACCACGGGACCGACTTCGCCACCCACGTCGAGGGGATACCGGTCAACCTGCCGACGAACGCCCATGGTCAGGGGTATATGGACCTGAACTTCCTCATCCCGGAGCTCATCAGCCACGCCGACTATTGGAAGGGTCCGTACTACGCGCAGAACGGTGACTTTTCCTCCGCGGGAGCCGAAGACGTCTACTACGCGAAGGAGTTGCCGCGGGGACTGCTCCTCGGGACGCTCGGATCGTTCGACTATGCTCGCGCGCTTGGCGCGGGATCCACCGACCTCGGCGGAGGGAAGCTCCTCTTCGCGTTCGAGGCGATGCACGAGAATGGACCGTGGGAGGTCCCCGAGAACTTCTGGAAGCTCAACGGGGTCTTGCGATGGACGCGGCCGGTCGGAGACGGGACCCTCACCATTCTCGGTATGGGCTACTTCGGGCAGTGGACCGCCAGCGATCAGGTTGCACAGCGCGCCGTCACTTCCGGTGAGATCGGGTACTTCGGTTCGTTGAGCCCGTCCGACGGCGGGTCGGCACACCGCTACAGTCTCTCCGCCGAGTGGGAGGGCAAGGCCGCTGGCGGCCAGCTTCGCGCCTACGTCTACGCCGTGAACTACCAGTTGGCCCTCTTCTCGAACTTCACCTACTTCCTCGTCGACCCGATCAACGGGGACCAGATGGAGCAGGCCGAGCATCGCTGGTTCCAGGGCACCTCCGGCAGCTGGGCTTGGAGTGCCCCGGCGGCAGGGATGGACCTCTCCTGGAGAGCGGGCTGGGACGGACGGTTGGACGAGATCAGCCCGGTCGCGCTCTACCACACCGTCGCCCGGCAGCAGATCAACACCTGGAGCTCGGACGACATCCTCGAGGCCAACGGCTCACTCTGGGCCGAGGTGGGAGCCCGATTGACACCGTGGCTCCACGCGATCCTCGGACTGCGCGGGACGCTCTATTACTTCAACGTGCAGAGCAACAACCCGTTCAATTCCGGGACCAGCACGGACGGGCTCCTCCTGCCGAAGGCGACCGTCACGCTCGGACCCTGGGCGAAGACGGAAGTCTTCCTCAACTTCGGCGAAGGGTACCATTCCAACGACGCCCGCGGCGTGACCAGCACCGTTGACGCGAAGACCGGACTGCCCATCAAGCCCGTCACGGCGCTGCCGAAGTCCTGGGGCGCGGAGGTCGGCGCCAGGACGCAGATCATCCCGAACCTTCAGACCTCTCTCGACTTCTGGGCTCTCTACCTGGATTCCGAGCTCATCTGGGATGCCGACAACGGAACGACCACGCCGTCAGCCCCGACCCGGCGGCTGGGGATAGAGTGGGCGAACAGCTACCAGCCCGTCCGCTGGCTCGTCTTCGACCTCAACGTCGCCTGGTCGCAGGCCATCTTCACTCAGGACGACCCCACCACAGGAGAGCTGGCCGGTCAGCCCGTGCCCGAGGCGATCGGGTGGACCGTGGCCGCAGGGGCCACCATCCGGGACCTGGGCCCCTGGTCCGCCAGCCTGTTCCTGCGCTACTTCGGGCCCCGAGTGCTCTGCACCGAAGGCACCTGTGGTGGATCCGGAGGCCCGCAGAACGGCACGCCCATCTGGTCGACCTCCAGCACCCTCTTGAACGGCCAGGTCTCCTGCCAGTTGACCGGGAACGTGAAGCTGACCCTCGAGGTGCTCAACGTTCTGAACGCCAGGGTGGACGACATCGCCTACTACTACCAGTCGCGGCTGCCCTGGGAATCCCCGGCCCAGTACCCCCAGGGGGTCTGGGACTACCAGGTCCACCCCGCCGAGCCACTGCAGCTCCGAGGCACAGTGACCGTTCAGTTCTAGAGCCGTCGCGAGGCGGAGGAGGCGTGAACCATCCATGAGCACTCGTCCAGCCATCGCGGCCGCCCTGCTCGGCGTTGGCGTCGGCGCGTGCGGAGGGACAGGGGCATCGAGCTCGACAGCGACCGCCCCGCCTCCTCCCACCGCGTGGAAGATGGTCTCGGCTGGGTTCGATCATACGGTCGCCATCGCTTCCGACGGCTCGGTCTGGGCCTGGGGCGAGAACGTGTTCGGCCAGCTTGGCGACGGGACGACGACGCCGAAGAGCACGCCGGTTCCGATAGGGAGCAACTTCGCGCTCGCGGTGGCGGGCGGTGCGCACACCGTCGCGCTCACGGCGGGTGGGGCGCTGTGGGCCTGGGGGGACAATACCTACGGCCAGCTCGGCGACGGGACGACGGCACAGCGAAGCGCGCCCGTGCTCATCGGCACTGGGTTCGCGTCCGTCGCGGCCGGGGGCTTCCATACCGTGGCCATCAAAGCGGACGGCACGTTGTGGGCCTGGGGAGACAACACCCATGGTCAGATCGGCGACGGAACGACGACCCAACGGGAAAGTCCCGTGATGATCGCCGGCGGCTACGCATCCGTGGCGGCGGGCTTCAGCCACACGGTCGCGATCACCTCGGGAGGAGTCCTGCGAGCCTGGGGTGACAACGGCGCCGGTCAAGTCGGAGACGGGACGACCGCGCAGCGGAACGCCCCGGTGGAGATCGGGACTGGGTTCTCGGCGGCTGCGGCGGGCCTTCACACGGTGGCGCTGAAGACCGACGGCAGCCTCTGGGCCTGGGGCCTCAACGCCAATGGGGAGCTCGGGGACGGGACCACGGACAATCAGATGTCCCCCGAAGAGGTCGGAAGCGGGTACGTCTCGGTCGCTGCCGGATACGTCCACACCGAGGCTTTGTCGACGGCGGGAGAGTTGTGGGCCTGGGGCGACAGCACCCACGGCGAGCTCGGGGACGGGACCACCACCCAGCGAAACGCGCCCGTCCGGATCGGGAGCGGGTACGCTGCCGTGGGCGCCGGGGGGTGGCACACGGCGGCGGTCGGGGCGACCGGTTCATTGTGGGCGTGGGGCGACAATACCTACGGCCAGCTTGGCGACGGCACGCTCGCCCAGCGAGATGCCCCCGTTGCGATCCCTTAGAGGCCCGTTGATCGGGGCCCGGGTCGACGACCACTGAGCCCCCCAGGTCCCGGCAGTAGTCCGAGGAGGCTCCCGTTCGAGACCGGGGAATCTCGGCGGGAGCGCGACGCGGGGGCCTGTGGACGAGTCGAAGTTTGCCTGGCCGACTAGCCTCAAGGAGAGCGGGGGGCATGCGACAGGGAGCCAGCTTCCTCCCCCCTTCGCGGCCCCCCGGGAGGCGCCTCCTGCCCGGTTCGCCCTTCTCCCGGAGCGCCGGGCTGGGGGGCGACCTTCATCCGCGGGATTACCTAGCGGAGAGACTCGGCATATTGCACCTTCGTTCAACCCGTGAGGATCCGATGAAGACCATCATCCGCGCCATCGTCATCGCTGCTATCCCGTTCGGCGCCATTGCCCAGCAGCCACCGGAGCAGCAGGGGCCGCACCACCACCACGGCCCGTCGCCCGAAGCCATCGCGGCGTGCCAAGGCAAGGATGCCGGGGCGCCTTGTAGCTTCAGTCACCACGACAGGACCGTGCAGGGAACCTGCTTCACGCCGTCCAGCGACAAGCCGCTCGCGTGCCGCCCCCCGAAACCACCCGCCGGGGCACCGAAGCCGCAATAGGACGCATCTGTCCCCGGAGCGGAGCCCTCCAGGCGTCGGAACTGCGCAGCGGCTGCCTCCACCCCTAAGGGAGCAGGCCCTGCATCAGGGCCTGCCGCAGCACCTCTGCAACCGTGTCGAGCGAGGCGCTCGTGTCCGTGAAGGTCTTGGTCAGCGTCGGCGTCTGCGAGCGTGACTCGCCGCCCACTAGGAATGGCAGCGCCCGACGTCCGAGGCGCAGAAGCCGTTCATCGTAGAAGGCGGACTTCGCCCTCTCGCGCAGTAGCCGCGCCAACGCCACCATGTTTCCGGTGGCGGAGGGCTGCATGTCCGCGCCCAGGCAGGAGTAATCAAGTTGGGTCTCCGCGAGCGTTGCGGCGCGACCATCGCGTGCGTAGACGACGATCACCTGTTCGTAGGCCTCCTCCGACGAACGAATTGTCTTCGTGGAGGATTCGGTCAGCACGAGCCCGCCAGTCAGGACAGCGGTGCCCGGAGAGAATTTCGTCGTCGCCTCCGTCCGCTCGACCTCGGTGCGCGACTTGCGAAGGCCGCGGAGGATGGCCAGCACGTCGGGCCACTCGACCTCCATCGAGTTCCCAAAGCGGGGTGTGAAGGTGACGCCTCCGTCGTGGATGGCAGCGGAGTGCGCAAGAGTGCGGTCCTTGTCGGTCGGGCACGGCGTATCGACCGCGAGCGCTGCCAGACCGGCCTTGCGCAGCGCGGCGACGAGCGTGTTGGCCTTGTCCAGTTCAAGGCGTGCCAGGAGAGCAGGTGGCTCGGGCGCAAGGCGCATCCGGGCTTCCGCGAGCGTGAACCCTGCTGCGTCGGCCACTGCCCGGGCTGCCTCCTCAGGGTGCGCCGGGGCGCGCGCGATGGCCACGAGCTTCATCAGTGCAGCCTACCAGAGCCCACTTGGCCTGGCGGGCCCGAAGGCCTGACGGGTCCACCGCCGCCCACGGGTCAGCTTGCCGCGTGCTCCGATGCGCGTGCGGCGCGAACGAGGGCATCCGCAAGTGACAAGGGCCCTGATCGAATCTCGTCCACATTGACGGTGATGGCGTCCTCGCAGAACTCCCTCCTCGGCTCGCCCACTGGGGCGATGACCAAGACTGCCGCCGGCACCAGCGTGCGGACCCAGCGGACCACCGCGCGCACTCGGCTGTGGTTTGGCTTCGACGTGACGACAACGACGAGGGCTCGCTTGGGCATAACTGGGGCAACGAGGCGAGCGGCGAGTCGATTCCCGTCTTCACGAACCCTTCACATCTCATCTGGGCAGCCTCCAAAGGCGCAGGTGCCAGGGCCCGACGCGACGCCCGCATCCTCGCGGTGGCGCAACGGTGGCGGGACGGAAATCGCCGTGCCGTGGCTGGACCCGGGTGGATCGATCACGGGAAGCCATGGGGAAGCACTTCGAGCGCCTCGCCGGACCGCGGCCGACGCCTCGCATCCCACGGGCGGGCCGTGCGGGCGAAGGTTCGATAAAGTCGGTACCGTGACCAAGAAGCTCACCCGCACCGGCGACACCTTGGCCCTGGTCTCCATCGCCAGCTCCTCGAGGCGACCGGAAGCTCTGGCCTCGGGAGAGGGAATCGCGGCGCTCGGGCGGCTGGCGAGAACACCGCTTCATGGGAATCCTCTCTTCCGGGAGCGTGCTCGAGGCGAGGACACCAACCTTCCGCTCACACACGGAGGAGCAGACCGAAATGGCGTATGACCTTGAACTCGCCGCGCGAGTACGCGAGATGCTCGGTGGCCGCAGCGAAGTCACCGAGAGGGCAATGTTCGGGGGCCTCGCGTTCCTCTTGAAAGGGAAGATGTTCTGCGGCGTTCTCGGGAACGAGCTCCTCGCGCGCGTCGGCCCCGAGGCTCACGACGCGGCGATGGCCCAGCCACATGTCCGGATTATGGATTTCACGGGTCGGCCCATGCGTGGCTACGTCTTCGTCGGGCCTGCGGCGATCCCGACGACCCTCCAGCTCAAACGTTGGGTGAAGGACTGCGAGGCTCACGCGGCCACCCTCCCGGACAAGCCTCCGAAGAAGAGGGCGACCGCCCCGCGGCGTGCCGATCCCGCTCGTCGCGGCCCCGGGCCCCCCCGAAGGCCCAAGGCTGCGGGCCGGCGCTGATTCCCCGCGCACGGCACTCCGCGAGAACGGGCTCCGCGAGCGGGTCCCATCCTCGTGCGGGATGGCGAGGGCGCGGCGTTGAGGAGCGTGCCCTGCGATGGAGAGGGGTCGTAGCCGGCGTCCCCCGGATGACCTGAGTGCGTCGGCGGTGGTCGATCTTCAGCGCCGAGAGCGGGTCATGGCGACTCCGGTCAAGTACACGGCCCCGAAGATGAGCGTGAACGGAAGCCATGTCCCGGCGAAGCTCCGGAACATGGCGAGGCTGCGGTTGATGACCAGGGCGACGAGGAAGAAGTCCAGCAGCGCGATGAACGCGAGGATGAGGGATGCCGTCGGAAGGGGCGCGGTGTAGCGGAAGCGGCTGAAGTAGAAGCTGGACACCGTTGCGGCGATGAGCGGCGCCGCGATCGCGTGAGCCAACAGGGCGTTCGCCTGGGACGTGACGTTCGTCCCGATCGCCACGGTTACGCCGCAGAGCCCCCAGATGACGAAGGCGTGGAGCATGAGCGTCACGGCCACGCGTGCCCTGGTCGGCGCCGGCCGTGCCCCTTCGGGGTCAACCGCTATCATCGCCATGTATCGAATCCTCCCATGCCTTACGACAGGCGTCTCCCTTGCGCCCCGGCCACCTTCATCGTAGAAAAACGATGTGAACTCCTCCGCGAAGAGTGTCTCGACGTGCGCCCCACCCGCGAACGACGGGCCCGACCTGCGGCCGGTAGAGGGCCCCGAAGCCGACGAGGAGCTGGCAGGGCTTGCCAAGGCCGTGGGTCATCCGGCACGAGTCCAGATTCTGCGCCTTCTCGTTCGAAGGGAGGCGTGCATCTGCGGTGACATCGTGGAGGAACTGCCGCTCGCCCAGTCCACGGTGTCGCAGCACCTCAAGGTGCTGAAGGAAGCCCGCCTCATTCGGGGCGACATCGACGGGCCACGCGTCTGCTACTGCGTCGAGCCCCGTACCCTGCGGCGCCTCAAGGCGCTCGTCAGCAGTTTGTAGGAGTCGTTCGTGACAACTTCCGCTCTCGCAGTCCCAGCTCATCGCGGTGGCGCGCGCCGGCTCTCGTTCCTCGACCGCTACCTCACGCTCTGGATCTTCGTCGCGATGTTGGCTGGAATCGCTCTTGGGTTCTTGGTGCCTGGCGTCGTGCCGATGCTGAACCGCTTGTCTGTGGGGAGCACCTCCATCCCCATCGCCATCGGGCTCATCCTCATGATGTACCCGCCACTGGCGAAGATTCGCTACGAGGAAATGCCCCGTGTCTTCCGGGATGGCCGGGTACTCGGGCTGTCCCTCGCCCAGAACTGGGTTGTTGGCCCGGCGCTCATGTTCCTCCTGGCGGTCGTGTTCTTGCGCGACCGGCCCGAGTACATGGTGGGCCTCATCCTCATCGGCCTCGCGAGATGCATCGCGATGGTCATCGTCTGGAACGACCTTGCGAAGGGCGACACTGAGTACTGCGCCGGCCTCGTAGCCTTCAACTCCATTTTCCAGGTGCTGTTCTTCTCCGTCTACGCGTGGCTCTTCATCTCGGTGCTGCCGGGGTGGCTGGGCCTGAAAGGCGCCGAAATCCACATCACCATCGGCGACATCGCCAAGAGCGTCTTCGTCTACCTCGGCATTCCCTTCCTGGCCGGCGTTGCTAGCCGGTTTGGGGTCAGGACGCTGAAGGGCGAGGAGTGGTACCGCAAGGTCTTCATCCCACGCATCTCGCCCATCACGCTCGTGGCGCTGCTCTTCACCATCGTCGTCATGTTCTCTTTGAAGGGCGAGACCATCGTGCAGCTCCCACTCGACGTGGTGCGCATCGCGGTCCCGCTCCTCGTCTACTTTGTCGCGATGTTCTTCCTGTCGTTCTTCATGAGCCGCAGGGTCGGCGCGACCTACGGCCAGACGGCGACGCTCTCGTTCACCGCCGCGTCGAACAACTTCGAACTGGCGATCGCCGTAGCGGTCGCCACGTTCGGGATGTCGCACGGGGCGGCCTTCGCCGCCGTCATCGGTCCGCTCGTCGAGGTGCCGGTCCTCATCGGGCTCGTGAACGTGTCCCTGGCGCTGCGGGACCGCTTCTTCTCCGGCGAGGCAGCCGAGGTGATGGGCATGAAGAAGTGCGTCGCCGGCGTCGAAGACCCCAGAGGCAGGACAGCCTAGCGGTTGAAGGGAGTAGAAGATGGCTGGCAACATCTACAACGTTCTCTTCTTGTGCACTGGCAACTCGGCCCGCAGCATCATGGCGGAAGCGGTGATGAACCGACTGGGCCGCCCCAACTTCGAGGCGTACTCCGCCGGGAGTCATCCCACAGGCACCATCAATCCCTTCGCCATCGAGCAGCTGCGTCGCATCAAGCTTCCCGTCGAGGGGCTCCGGAGCAAGAGCTGGGAGGAATTCGCCGCACCCGGCGCCCCACCGCTTCACTTCGTCTTCACGGTTTGCGACAGGGCGGCAGCCGAGACCTGCCCCGTGTGGCCTGGTCAGCCGATGACCGCCCACTGGGGCGTCGAAGACCCGGCGCTGGTGGAAGGCTCGGACGACAAGAAGCGCCAGGCTTTCAAGAACGCGATAACGACTTTGTGCCGCCGCATCGAGCTGTTCCTGAGTCTGCCTCTGGACAAACTGGACCGCCTCGCTCTCCAGAAGAAGCTCGCAGACATTGGCAAGAGGTAGGGACCATGCGCATTGAGACCGGGACCACAGCGCACCTTGCCTTCATCCGGTCCCTGCTCGACAGCTTGAAGCTGCCCTCGCAGGACGTCGGCGCTCCCAACCAGAGCTTCCTTATCGCCCGAGACGCTCACGACCTGGTGGGCTGCGTGGGACTCGAAGAGTACGGAAGCGTCGCCCTGCTTCGGTCACTGGCAGTCGCGCTTCCCTGGCAAGGCCGTGGGGTCGGCAGGGCCCTCCATGATGCGGCGCTCGGCGTAGCGCGAGGGCGGGGCATCCGTGAGGTGTTCCTGCTGACAACGAGTGCCAAAGCCTTCTTCGCTCATGCAGGGTACGGTATGGCAGGCAGGGATACCGTGCCCGCCCCCATTCAATCGAGCCCTGAGTTCCGGGCTCTCTGCCCGGCTTCGGCGGTATGCATGAGCAGGCGACTCCTGTAGCGCTGGCGCGGTTCGTAGCAATAGGGGAGGGGCATGGCTGACAAGATTTCGAAGGAGCCACTGGACCGTTTGGTAGGAGCTGTTCCAGGCAAGTACCGTGAGAAGGTTGCCCAGGTGGCTCACCGCCTCCGCGAGCTGCTCCCTCCGGTGATCGTCCAGCACCGAATTGACGCGCTCGAGCAGCACCTTGACAGGCGACTGAGCGCAATCGAAGCGAAGGTCGAGCAAATTCTGCAACGGCTGGAGAAGCGGTGAGCCGTCACGCCTGCGGAGGTACGTTAGTTCGGGATGCCTCGGTCGAATTCCTGCCGGGGGCGGAGGACCGCCCCTTCTCGTCAATCACTCGGCCATCGATAGACGCGACTACTACTGGAGGGTGCTACGTCGATGCCGTCCGGAACGGGTGGCCGGTGCCTCTCCGTGCGGGTGAGCCAGTCCGATGCCGCGCGCAACGCGAAGTTGTAACCTGTGGGTGGCTCAGGACCATGACTATCGAGCGCTCGGCCGGCCCCGCGGCGCCCCAGCGCTAGCTCCGGAGCGCCCCGGGCTCCCAGCCCCAGGTCGTAGGGGCGTTCGAGGCGCCTCGGTTGGCGAAGCCCTCGCAAGTACGACCGCCAAGGAGCTCGCCGGGCACGCCAAGCGAAGTCGACTAGTTAAGTATGGACACCGACGGGTAGTGAACACACCTGCCGCCGGGACACGCCTCTCGTTTGGAGGCCGGTTGGAGACGGGGGAGCCAGGTCCCGGCAGACATGAAGGCCTCGAGGTGGATCTCATGCTCGAAGCGCAGGGTGGCGGCTTGATCCGGCTGTCGAGCGAGCTCTCCGCGGTGCTCTTGAGCAACTCGGAATGCGACCGCCACGCTTTCCGGAGCCCGCCCACCACCGGCTTGCGCGCAGTGAGAACCAGCGGAACTTCGAGCCGGGGGTTTCCGGGGCGCGGCCTCTACGTGACCTTTCATTTCTTGGAGTAGCCCGTGAAAGCCTCGCCGTAGAGCCCAATTTCATGGGGCCCGCAGCGGAAGACGCGGAAGACGGAGTTCTCAGGCACCAAGGATTCTCCCGCGTGGCTCGATGGCCAGTAGCTATGCAAAAGCGGAGGCGATATCCCCAGCCCCGGCTACGCGGGGCAGTTGGGGGCGCGCGACGGGGCACGTGCGGGGACGGCATTTTGCCTAAGGGGTCAGACGAAGAACGACCAGATGAGGCCGAGGACTGGGCGCCAGGTCCGGGTCGGTTGGAGGTACGTGAGCGCCGTGAAGTTGACCTCGAGGGTCTGCTTCAGATCGCCCACCTCGAATGGGCACTGAACCCCTGCTTCCATGCGGAACTGCGACCACATGGCTGGGGGGCTCTGCCAGATGAACTCGACGTCCACGAACGGAGTGAGGGCCAGTTCCTTCAGGTTGAACTCGCGCTCGAAACGGAGCCGGTCCCGGAAGCGCCAGGAGAGAGCGTCGCTTGCGAGGAGGTTCCACCGGGTCGTCACGCGATGTCGGTTGGTGGCCAGGATTTCCCACGGGAGGAAGTACCTCGGCGTGACGTCGAGCTGGAGGGAGACGTATTCCGAGCTGCCGACGGACCCGGGGTCGATCGTGTTGCTGTAGCTCGCGCCGAATCGAATGTTCAGGGCGTGGGTCTTCGCGAGGTCCGCGCTCAGGAGGCGCCGCCCGAGCGCGGCCAAGGACCAATCCATGAAACCGCCCACGTATCCGCCCGCGTAACTCTGGGCCGGTATGAGGGCGGACTGAACCTGGAGGATCAGCCGCATGTTGCCCGTGACCGAGTCGTAGAGGTCAATCTCTGGCTGGATCTGGAAGGCCCTCTGGGGCCCGAAGAAGTCGCTCGCTCGAGATGACGTAGGCGCGGTGGCGAGGCCGAGGCAGGCCACGAGCGCGGGCCAGCGTGCGCTCGCAGGAGCTACGCGGGATCTCCGCATGGCCCTCATGGATGCGCATTCTCGCCGGCCCGTCCGTCCTCGAGCAAGTGAATCGCCACGCGCCGAAGGCGGCGCGCTAGAAATGCGTGCATACGGGTCTGCCTCATCACTTTGCCTCACTGTACGGGGCGCGTTGGAGCGACTAGCGAGCGCGAGAAGCCCGCAACAGGCCCCGATTGCCGGGCCGCAGTCCTGGCCAGTCGGGCGCGCATCTCGTCTTCGTTCCCATCCGCGACGGCGACAGCCTGCTGCAGGCGCAGCTGCATAGCCTCGATCTCTTACAGATCGTCCACCAGGCGCGCGGCCATCGGCCCGATGCTCGTGCGCTCGCCATCGAGCAACAGGCGAACCGCGTACGACGTCAGTGCCTCGCGGCGGTCGATCCTGCCCATACCCTCGGCCATCGAGCCGATGAACTCACCGAGTCCCCGGGTCCAGTGGAGTCGCGGCTGTCGTAAGCGGCGCCGAGCCCTACGCCCGACAGCGTGTACCCGGCGGGATTGAAGCCGTGGTAACGCTGTACGCGTAGTGGCTCGTGATGGTGTTGGGGAGGGGAGTTCCGGTGCTCGAGCGCCATAGGTGTCCTGGTTGTAGAGGAAGAAACGCCAGTCGCCCAGGAGCTCCAACTCGTTCCGGGACGTGAGGCCGGTTGTCCCGATCTGGAGCACGAGCTGCCTCTTCGTCGTGAGGAGCAGCAGCAACGACGCATTGGAGATCGTCGTCTCCGTCGGATCCCCGACGTACATGCCGAGCTTCGAGAGGACACCGATGAGAAACCCTAGAGCCGGGTTGCAGCCAATGGCCGGGATGATGGCCGGGTGCTGTTTGTTGGGTTCGAGGCATTCTCTGCAGGATCCGCCAGAGCAGACGTTTCCGTAGCCGAGGCGCGCTGCGCACTCCGGCGTCGCGTCGGACTCCTCTTCCTAGGCCTGCGCGCGTTCCTGGGCGGCAACACATCAACCAGTCAACTGTTGACCCCAGAGGATTGCGGCAGCCGGGTATTCCCTTATGGTCGGCAACGTTCTTGGGTTATCCAGGCGCCCGCCTTGCCCTCAAGCGCCTAGGGTTCCCTCTAGAGGGGGGCACGCCCGGGCGCTTTCGGCATCGCGAGATCCTAGCGAAGATCGGATCCCCCTCGGAAGGCCGTCCTCACTTGCTGCGGCAGTGCCTCCAGATCCAACACTGTCTGGGAGGAAAGGACGACGGCTCGCTGCATCGCGTTCCGCAGCTCTCGGACGTTGCCGGGCCAGGAATAGGAGAGGAGCGCAGCCTCCGCTGCCGGGGTGAGCGCCGGCGTGACGGTGCCCTCTTTCGAGGCGAAGGAGTCGAGAAACGCGCGCGCCAGCGGGAGGATGTCCTCTCTTCTTTGCCGGACCGCAGGAACCCTGATCTGGACCACGTTGATCCGGCGCAGGAGTTCCTCGCGAAACCTGCCCGACTGAACCGCTGCTTCCAGGTTCGTGCGGCTCAGCGCGACGATTCGGACGCCCCGCCCTTCACGGCAGCCTCTCTCCAGGATCTGCCCCACCTTGGCCTGCAGGAGCCGAGGAAGGACACTGACTTCGTCCAGGACCAAAGTACCGCCGCTCGCCTCGGTCGTCCTTCGGGCGATGACCGTCTCGGCGCCCTGCACATCGACGTCGTCGTCCCCCCGGTGGGTACCGGCAAGCGGTAAGCAGTCGACAACGATGAACGGCCCCTCGCTTCGCTTCGAAGCGCTGTGGAGAATGCGGGCAAGCACGGTCTTCCCGGATCCGCTCTCGCCCACCAGCAGGATTGGAACCTCGTGAGGAGCAACCCTCCGGACCAGGTCCAAGACCGCCTTCATGGCGAGCGACGTAGACTCGAGGTCGGTTGGGCCGAGCAAGGCCTTGACCGAGGGCGCAGTCTACTTCTCGCTCAGCTTCCCCGGGCCGGGGGGCGAGGCCGCGAGCGCGTCCAGAGCGAGGTTGAGCTCCAGAACGTTTACGCGAGGCTGGCCCAGGATTCCAAACTGCCTACCTTCGGTATGCTCCGCCACAAGCGCGCGGATGCGCTCGACGGGCACGCCGCGAACCTTGGCAACCCGCGCGACCTGATAGGCTGCGCCAGCCGGACTGATGTGCGGATCGAGGCCGCTTCCAGAGGCCGTCACGAGGTCCACCGGGTACCGTGCGCCGCTCTCAACACCCGCGGCCTTGTCGGCGTCCTGCAAGGCCTGGATTCGACCCTTTACCGCATCCAGAAGCGCAGGGTTGAGGGGCCCGAGGTTGGACCCGGAGGAGCCCGTGCCCTTGTCTGCGTTGAAGGCGGTGTACCCGACCGGCGACGTCGCCGACAAGCGGCCCCAGAAGTACTTCGGGTCGTCGAAGGGCTGACCCAGGAGGCGCGATCCCGCGACAGCCCCGCTCTTGAGGATGAGGCTCCCGTTTGCCTGGCTGGGAAACGCGACCTTGGCAATGGCGGTCACAACCAGGGGGTAGGCTACGCCTGTGACGACGGTCAGCAGGAGCAGCGAGACAATCGAAGCGCGAATGTGCTGAAGCATGCTCTCCTCCCTTGCTCAGGCGAGACGAAGCGCCACGAGCGCGACGTCAATCGCCTTGATCCCGATGAATGGCACGATGATCCCGCCGACCCCGTACACGAACAGGTTCTTGCGGAGAAGCGCCTCGGCACTCGACGGTCGGTATTTGACGCCCCGCAATGCCAGGGGAATCAGCGCGATGATGATTAGAGCGTTGAAGATGACTGCCGAAAGGATGGCGCTCGTCGGCGAGTGAAGCTTCATTATGTTGAGGGCACCTAGCGCAGGGTAGGTGGCGAGAAAGGCCGCCGGGATGATCGCGAAGTACTTCGCCACGTCGTTGGCAATGCTGAACGTCGTGAGCGAGCCCCGGGTCATGAGGAGCTGCTTCCCGATCCGCACGATCTCGAGGAGCTTCGTGGGGTTGGAATCGAGGTCGACCATGTTGCCGGCTTCCTTGGCGGCCTGGGTGCCGGTGTTCATGGCGACGGCGATGTCGGCCTGCGCGAGCGCTGGAGCGTCGTTCGTGCCGTCCCCGGTCATGGCCACGAGTCGGCCGCCAGCCTGGTATTCCCGGATGAGCGCGAGCTTCTTTTCGGGCGTGGCCTGGGCAAGGTAATCGTCGACGCCCGCCTCCTCGGCAATGACGCCTGCGGTGATGGGATTGTCCCCGGTGATCATCACCGTCTTGATCCCCATTCGGCGAAGCTCTTCAAAGCGCTCTCGAATCCCCCCCTTCACCACGTCCTTGAGCTCCACGATCCCGAGGACCTTGGGTCCATCGGACACAACGAGCGGCGTCGCCCCGCGTTGCGCGATGCTCCTCACGCCCTCGCGGACTTCGGACGGCATCTCTCCGCCCAGCGCCTTCACGTGCGCTTCGATCGCGTCAGCCGCCCCCTTTCGAACGACGCGACCGCGGAGGTCGACCCCACTCATCCGGGTCTGGGCGGTGAACGGCACGAACGTGACACCAAGCTTCTCGACCTCGCGCTCGCGAAGCCGGTACTTGTCCTTGGCCAGGACCACGATGCTTCGGCCCTCCGGCGTCTCGTCAGCAAGCGAGCTCAGCTGCGCCGCGTCGGCGAGGTCCTTTTCGTAGACGCCGGCGGCCGGCAGGAAGGAACTCGCGCGCCGGTTGCCCATCGTGATGGTGCCGGTCTTGTCGAGAAGGAGGACGTCCACGTCGCCCGAGGCCTCGACGGCGCGGCCGGACATGGCGATGACGTTGGATTGGATCATCCGGTCCATGCCGGCGATGCCGATGGCCGAGAGCAGGCCGCCAATGGTCGTCGGGATGAGGCAAACAAGGAGGGCGACGAGGGTCGTCACGGTGACGACCGCGCCCTTGCCCGCCACGTTCACGCCGAAGATCGAATAGGGAAGGAGGGCGGCGCACACGGCGAGGAAGATGATGGTGAGAAGCGCGAGGATGATGTTGAGGGCGATCTCGTTAGGGGTCTTTTGGCGCTTTGCCCCCTCCACCATCGCGATCATTCGGTCCAGGAAGGCCTCGCCAGGGTTTGCGGAGACGCGGACGACGAGCCAGTCCGACAGGACGGTCGTCCCGCCCGTGACCGCGGAGTGATCCCCACCCGAGCCTCGGATCACCGGAGCGCTCTCGCCGGTGACGGCGCTTTCGTCGACGGAGGCAATTCCGTCGATCACTTCGCCGTCTGCCGGAATGGCCTCATGGGCCTGGACGAGGAAATGATCGCCCTTGCGGAGTTGGGACGCCGGAACGGGCGTCTGCACGGCGGTCTTGGAAGGCCCAGCCAGCTTCCGGGCATTTACCTCCCGGCGCGCCTTCCGAAGGGTGTCCGCCTGGGCCTTGCCTCGGCCCTCCGCCATTGCTTCCGAGAAGTTCGCGAACAGGACCGTGAACCAGAGCCAGAGCGAGACGGCCAAGATGTAGCTGGCGGGTGCCTCGCCGTGACCTACGAGCGCCTGCACCCAGAGCCCGGTGGTCAGGACGCTGCCGACGAGAACCACGAACATGACCGGGTTCTTCACCTGGGCGCGCGGGTTCAGCTTCCGGAACGAGTCGATGATGGCCTGCCGCACGATGGGCGGGTCGAACAGGGGGCGCTTCAGAACTTTGGAGGACATGTCGTCACCCTTGAGAATGGATGCTGTGAGGGTCGTGCAGGGCTGGCCTAGAGCATCAAGTGCTCGACGATCGGGCCGAGCGCCAGTGCCGGGAAGTAAGTCAGCGCGCCAATGATGAGGATGACGCTGACGAGCATGACCATGAACAGCGGCGTGTGTGTGGGCAAAGTCCCTGCCGTCACCGGCACCGACTTCTTCGCGGCAACGGATCCGGCGATGGCGAGGACCGGGATCATGGGCCAGAAGCGGCCGAACAGGATCACGATGCCGAGCGACGTGTTGTAGAAGGGCGTGTTGGCGTTGATGCCGGCGAAGGCACTGCCGTTGTTCTGGCCGGCTGACGAGAAGGCGTAAAAGATCTCGCTGAACCCGTGCGGGCCTGGGTTCGCGACGCCCGCCCTGCCGGAAGCCGTCACGACCGCCAGCGCCGAGCCTGCCAGGATCGCGATCACCGGCGTGAGAAGGGCTATGGCGGCCATCTTGACCTCGTAAGACTCGATCTTCTTCCCGAGGTACTCGGGTGTTCGGCCGACCATGAGCCCTGCGATGAAGACTGCGACAAAGACGAAGAGCAAGAGCCCGTAGAGGCCGCAGCCGACCCCGCCGAACACGACCTCGCCGAGGTCCATCATGATGAGAGGGACTAGCCCGCCGAGCGGGGTCCACGAATCGTGCATGGAGTTGACGGACCCATTCGAGGTGGCGGTGGCCGAAACGCCCCAGATTGCCCCCATCTCTGCTCCGACCCGCAACTCCTTGCCTTCCATGTTGCCGCCTGACTGGAGCGAGGTCGCGGCTTGGTCGACGCCTAGCTCGGTGAGCTTGGGATTGCCGGCGTGCTCCGCCCAGGCGGCGACGGCAATGCCGACGACGAGCAGCGCCGTGACCGTGACCGTGAGCGCCCAGCCCTGGCGTGTATCCCCGACCATCCTGCTGAACATGTAGATGGAGCCGGCGGCGAGGAGGGGAATGACGAGCAGCTCGAGGAAATTCGTGAGCGGGGTGGGGTTTTCGAAGGGATGCGCCGAGTTTGCGTTGTAGTAGCCACCCCCGTTCGACCCCAGTTGCTTGATGGCGACGAACGCTGCGGCCGGACCTGTCGGGATCTCCTGCTCCTTCACCTCGACCTTTTTCGTGACCGGCTTCCCCTGCGAATCGTTCAGTGGCTTCCCATCGGGCCCGAGAACGGGGTCGTCGTAGCTTGTCGGCTGGAGCAGGGTGGCGGTGGCTCCCTTCCCGAGCGTCTGAGGCACGCCCTGCTGGGCGAGCACAACCGCCAGAACGAGCGCGAGAGGCAAGAGGATGTAAAGGTTGGTGCGGACCATGTCGGCCCAAAAGTTACCGATGGTGCCGGACTGCTTTCGCGCGAGGCCACGGATGAGCGCGACCATCACTGCCATGGCTGAGGCGGCGCAGACGAAATGCTGGACCATGAGGCCCGTCACTTGGCTGAGCTGGCTCATGACGTTCTCGCCCGAGTAGCTTTGCCAGTTGGTGTTGGTGAGAAAGCTCACCGTCGTGTTGAAGGCGAGGTCGGGGGAGATCGCCCCGAAGCCGTAGGGATTGAGGGGAAGGTGATTCTGGAGCCGGAGAATTGCATAGAGGAGGAGCGCTCCGGCGAAGTTGAAAAGCAGAACGGCCAGCGCGTACGTCTTCCACCCCATGTCGTGCGCGGGATCGATGCCGGAAGCACGGTAGATGAACCTCTCGACGGGGCCGAGGATCCGCCCGACACGGCCGGGCGAACCGTCATAGACGCGCGCCATGTACAGCCCCAGTGGCTTCATGAGCAGGAGCAGAGCGCCGACGTACAGCGCGAGCTGGACAATCGAGCTGGAAGTCATCAGAAGATCTCCGGCTTGAGGAGCGCGACGCAAAGGTAGACGAAGAGTGCGGCGGTCACGATGCCGCCCAACACGTAGATGTCAGTCATCGCCTCTGCTCCTTTTCCGGACTGATTGCTGCGCCAGCGAGCCTATCTGCGAGCGTGGTGAGCCCCCATGAGATCGCAAAGAAGCCGACGATCACTGCGAGGTAGATGGCGTCCATGACTTGCTCCCCTTCCGTGGTGATGAGATTCGGACCGAGAGTTCAGCGAGGCGGCGTGACGTGCCGCTGGATCTCGCCGGAACGATCGACCAGGCGCTGCAACCACCAGAGCGTCGAGCCCACGAACCAGAATGCGGCGCAGCAAGACCTGCCCAGAGCACGAACGCACCCATGTTGAAGGACTGGGAGAGAAGCGCCGGAAACGCTAGCGCCAGTCCCGGAGCCACGCTCGCGACTGCCAGTGCCACGGGCGTCCGATCGCGGACGCGTCGGCGCCAGGCGTAGGTGAGGTCGGCCTCGAGAGGCGCGCGTAGCAGTCGCCGGTCAGCGCCAGCCCCGAGCGGAGTACTCGGGTCGGTAGTGGGTATCGAGGCTGGCGTGCTGCGAGGCGGCATGCCCGGCTGGTGAGCATCGGCCATGCCAGACGCGCCGAACTCCGGTACCGTCCGAAGAAAGCCGGGCATGACCTGGCATTCGACCCATCGCCAACCCGCTCGCCCTCGCGAGTTGCAACATCCCAAGGGGGCCACTTCCGCGAACCGCAAGACCACCGGTGGCGCGCGGCGCCTTGCGCCTCGCGGCAGGCGCGCACCCCCCAGACACGCGCGAGGGTCCTATCCATGTACGCTCGGGATACGAGCCTCCTCCGCACGCAGCCTCCCGCAACTCCGCCAACTTGCAGACGTGCCAATGCGCGCCACACGGACGGTTGGTGCAGGGGTCGGGCAGGAGGCTGGCCCGGAACCTGCTCTTCCATGAGGGCGCCGCCGAGGCGTTCAACGCCAAGCACGACCGGATCGACGTCCTCGCAACGATGCCGGGGCGACGTTCCCGTCGCCGGTGATGGGCCCCGACGGCGTCGAGCTGCGTGGTCACCGGCGAGTGTTTCCAGCGGGCGCAGTGCGAGAATCCCACCAGCGGACGAGACTCGCGAGAACGGCTCCCTCCGCGCCGACGTGGCCCACTGGTGCTCGATGGGGGAGGCAACATGCCCCGGCGCCTGGCGGACTCTGCTTGCGACCCGAAGCCCCACCGCCGGACGGTAAGTGCGGCGCGTCGATGGTCGCTACGACCTGTACCCAACGGGGTGTTTTGCAGTTGCCACCCGTTACCAGCTTGGTATTCGCAGCATGAAACAAGGAGGAATGAGAGTGACCCCACAGGGATTCGACCCCCAAACGAGTGATTAACTAAGCAGGCGATGATGTTCACCAAGAAGCTGGGGACTGAACACAGGGCCGCGCGAGTCGACACTAAAGCATCGACCTTGTGGCACCAGGGTGGCGCTAGCCTGAAGGGTCCGGGGCCGGCGTGGACTTGGCTCGCTGCAGCCGCGATCGGCTTGTGCTTGGCCCTCGGGCCAGCTCCAGCCTGACGTGGGGGCCCGCCCGGCTAGTTCCCGGTTCTGTCCCTGCGAGCCTTCGAGGAGGTCCAATGTTCGGGGTGCGTACGCAGAGATCGTTGCCTGCGGAAAAAACCCCGAGCCGGGTCAGATCGGACTGGCAATAGCCGAGTAGCCTGCAGTATTTGGGCGGGCCCTATTCGCACGCTCTTGACAGCAAGAGGCTGGTGATTACCCTTTTCGCGCTGGGGCCAATAATCGGTGTCAAATCAATCACTTGGCCCAAGGGGGCGTTGCATGCTCGTAAGACGGGTCTGGCCTTCGAGGCCGGCGTTCGATAGCCCATTCACGGACCTCGATCAATTGCGGCGCGAAATGCTGCGGCTGATCGATGCGGCCTCGGCGGAAACGGCTGGGGTCGAGGGGACCGGTGTATTCCCGCCCCTCAACATCACGCAGGACGACAACAACTTCTACCTGCGTGCCGAAGTCCCGGGGGTAAGAGCGAACGAGCTCTCAGTCTCGGCGGTGAAGAACCGAGTGCTGCTCGCAGGCAGGCGGGCGATTGAGCGAGAGCACGAGCAAGCAAGTTATCACCGCAAAGAGCGGGCGGAGGGCTCCTTCAACCGCACGGTGTCCCTTCCCATGGA
>Ga0335079_10000444_pt1 | contig 47434 bp, 30 predicted proteins | sample Lox_Sample_33_FD_206719 | JGI IMG/M metagenome (GOLD analysis project Ga0335079, IMG submission 206719) | Soil microbial communities from Loxahatchee National Wildlife Refuge, Florida, United States - Lox_Sample_3.3 | ecosystem: Environmental > Terrestrial > Soil > Wetlands | place: USA...
ATTGCCTCCTTGATGATGCTGCTGCTTTTGTCCGGCATCGCCATTGGCCTGTTGATGATGGTCAATACCGAGGGCAAGGTCGGCATGCTGGACAATCAGAATAATCAGTCTTTCCATTCTGCCGAAGGCGCCATCGAAAAGATGACTTCGGACCTCGCCAACACCTTCCAGAACATCGAATCCCCCACTGCGGCTGACATTTCCGGGTTGAGCGCGCTGGCGCCGGCGAGCACGAAGACCATGAGCTATCCGGTCTATACGCTCACAGCGGCCACCAATCCGGACGGCTCCCTGGCCACCGCTTTCGGGCAGATTGCGACGGGGCCTTACCAGGGTCTCTACGCGCAATTGCTTCCGGTCAGTTTGCAGGCCACCGCACAGGGACCATTGGGCGCAGAAGTGAATATGAGCCGCACGGTGGAAGTAGCGCTGATTCCGGTTTTTCAGTTCGGCGTGTTTTCTGACGGGGACCTGGGATTTTTTAGTAGTCCGGACCTGAACTTTGCGGGGCGTGTGCACACGAACGGCGATCTGTATGTGGGCGTGGCCAACTGCTGCACGCTGACCTTCCACGACAAGATCACGGCTTATGGCAATGTTATCCGTGCTGTATTGCCTAACGGACTGTCAGCGGCCAGCTATAACGACAACGGCACGGTGCAGATTCCCACTACCAGTGGTGGCTGCGACAAGACCAAACCTAACTGCATGGTTATGGGATCGAGTTGGGGCAGCGTGACCGGAGCCGGCGGAAATCCACCCGCTTCGGGCTACAACAGCGGCCCACCTTCGTGGCAGACGATCTCGCTGTCTTCGACCAAGTACAACGGCTGGATCATTGACGGCGACTATGGCAACACCACTTACGGCACTGGAGCAACCAATTTGACGCTGCCGTTTATTGGTGGCACGGCCACGGGAGCAACAACCGGACCTCAGCCGTTCGAAATCATTCGCCGGCCTCCGGCGGGAGAATCTGTTACCTCGCCGCTGGGTGCCTCGCGCCTGTATAACGAGGCGGAGATCCGGGTCTTGATTTCCGATACTCCCGTGGATCTGCCCGGTGGGGCTACGGATCCTCAAAACGTCCGCCTGGCGAACGTGGGAGGTTACGTGAACGGAGTGCCGACCTCTGTGGTTGCTGGTCTGCCGGGTCTGCCTGCGGGGCATTCTTACACCACTTATTTCGCTACGGCTTCGACGGCGGTGCCTGATCCCGCTACCTGGAAGAACACCAGCACGAACCTGCCTGCCGACTGGCTCTACCAGCCGCTGGCACCGTCAAATTCCACCTTGATCACGCTATATGACGCGAACGCGCCACTGATCACCGATCCCACGACCGATACGATCGGCTTGAGCTCGGCACCGCCGGCGATCACGTTGAGTGCTTGCAACACTTCGACCGGAGTTTGCCCGCCGTACCCGTACTACACGCCAGTGGCGTACGCCAGCGGTGGTACGCCTTCGCCGTCACAGGCGACACCGCCTACGGCTTCTGCATGGAACCTGCTGGACGGCTACCTGCGGGTGGAATATCGCGATAGCAGCGGAAATTATCACCCGGTCACCAAGGAATGGCTAGGCCTGGGATTTGCGCGCGGCACCCTGCCCCCGACTGCTCCGGGAGGCAGCGCTGGCGCCAACCCGATCAACCCGGATGCCATCCTGTTGTTCCAGGAACCGGCAAACCGTGATGGCAACGGCACAGTGGATTCGGTCGGTCTGGCACCTGCCTGCGTCAGGAGCGGAACCAGATACACCTGTACCATCGGCCGGCCGCCTGAGGTCACAGTCGACTCGGCCACGAATAGCGCGTGGTATGGAGACAGCACGGGTCCGGGCACGACGCAAGGGCCGACAATGTACAACTGGTATCCGATCAATTTCTATGACGCCAGGGAAGGCGAACCGCGCGATACCATTGCGGCGGACAACAGCTGCACTCCGGCCGGCATTATGAACGCTGTCGAAATTGACGTGGGCAACCTGAAGCGATGGCTGGCAGGCAAAACCGGCGCCAGCGGCAGTTCAGTGGACTACGTCAGCCAAAACGGTTATGTTCTCTACTTCTCCGACCGGCGAGGTATGTTGCCGAATCCCCGGGGTTCGCAGGTGGACCCTGTGAACACCAAAACGGGAGACTCGGGACTTGAGGATTCGATCAATGCTTCCAGCAGTGCGGGCACGCCGGATGGCACTCTGGACCCGATCCCGACCGGGAAGCCGATATCCCCAGAGGATGTGAATGAGGACGGCGTGCTGGAGAATTTTGGCGGTCAGAACATCGGGTTAGGGCTGGGTTACATTGGCGCCGCCTATAGCACCAGCAACAACGTAAACCGCAAAATTCTTGCGACGGGCACACCGAACCCATATGTGCGCATCGCGCCGAGTTGCGCGATCGCGCAAAACGGTTGGGTTAGCGGAGCGCGGCACGCCCTGAAGCTGGTTGATGGTGGACTGGGCAATCTTCCGCTCCGGCCGGATAACAGCAAGGGCGGATTCACGATCGGTTCGGAGAATCCCGTTTACATCTATGGCGACTACAACACGAATGCTGGGGATCCGATCTGGGACAATCCTCCGGGCGCGGACCAACCGCACGCCGCAGCCGCCGTTATCGGCGACGCGGTTACCATGCTTTCCGACAGCTGGTCTGATCTGAACAGTATCCTGCTGCAACCGACACAGCCTAGCCCGAACCGCAATGCCTCGACTACGTACTACCGGGTGGCAATTGCCGCCGGTAAGAACATGAACTTCCCGTTCCCCAGCTGGGAGAACTCCACTGATTACGGCTTCGGAACGGATGGCGGTGTGCACAACTTCCTGCGCTTCCTGGAAGACTGGCAGGATCCGGGCGCAACCCTCAATTATCAGGGTTCGCTGGTGAGCCTGTACTACTCGACCTACAACACTGGCACCTTCAAGTGTTGCAGCTATTCGGTGTATCAGCCGCCGAATCGAAACTACATCTTCGATTCGGATTTTACTCAGCCACAAAATCTGCCGCCTGGAACGCCGATGTTCCGGGACATCAACAACCTGAGCTATCGGCAAAACCTCACAGCTCATACCGGCTGCTACTGAAGCCGGCTTAGGCTAGACTTGGCCCCGATCCTGCGATGCAGGTTCGGGGCTTTCTTTTTCGTGCAGAACATACACTCAACTTCTGCCTGGCGAACCTCTGCGGCAATGCATGTATTATGGCCTGAAGAGGGCCGCAGCTGAGGATGGACAATTCCACAATCACCGCGATTTTCTGGGATGTGGGCGGAGTGCTTCTGACCAACGCCTGGGACCGGGAACAGCGAGATCGGGCACTGCAGAAGTTCGGCCTGGATCGCGTCGAGTTCGATGATCGTCATGACATGCTGGTCTCGTCCCTCGAACGCGGCAAGATCGGTATAGACGAATACCTGGAGCGAACGATTTTCTACCGGCAGCGTAATTTTTCACTGCAGGCATTCAAGGAATTCGTGTATTCCCTATCGCAGCCAAATGCCGAAGTGCTGCAGCTGGCGCGGGAACTGGGACGATCGCAAAGATACCTGATGTCCACGATCAATAACGAATCGAAGGATCTGAATCAGTACAGGATTCAGACCTTCGGGTTGAACCAGATCTTCAGCCTCTTCGTCAGTTCCTGTTTCGTGGGATTGAGGAAACCGGAGGACGGTATTTACCGGCTGGCACTGGAGATCACGCAGAAGGCTCCACAGCAATGTTGCTTCGTGGATGACCGCCCGCTCAACCTGGACAGCGCTTCCCGCCTGGGCATGCATGTGATTCGCATGGAGAATGCGGGCCAACTGCAGCGTGAGTTCAAGTCCCTGGGAATCGGGACATAGCCCGCGCAGACAGGATTAGTGCCAGGCGTTTTGCCCCGGGTGGATGTGATCCACGTCCTTGATTTCGCCTCCCGTTCGATGTTGAACTTCACGGTTGCGCCAGGCCCTGCTGCTCAAACTAGCACGCATACTGCCCAAGCGGGTAAACTGCCGGTGCCGCGGTGGCGGCCGGAGGAGGACCGGCTAACTGATGACTCCCGTCGAAACCCAGACTCTCCCAGAGAATGCCTACAAACCGCTGGAAGCCCAGGAATCCTATGCACCCCTCGTGCCGGCGGAAGCGAAACTTCCGGAGCTCAGCGCGCGATCTATTAGCTGGGGCGTTTTCCTATGCGTCATCTTCACGGTCGCGTCCGCGTATTCCGGACTGAAGGTAGGCCAGGTCATGGAATCGGCCATTCCCATCTCCATCCTGGCTATCGGTCTGGCACGGGTTTACGCGCGCCGTTCGAGCGTACTGGAGAACGTGATCATCACCGGCATCGGCGGGGTTGCAGGATCGGTGGTGGCGGGCGCAATCTTCACGATTCCAGCGCTTTACATCCTGCAACTCAGTCCTCATCCGGTGCAGACGATCTTCATTTGCCTGGCCGGGGGATGTCTCGGCGTGCTGTTTCTGATTCCCCTGCGGCGCTATTTTGTGCGCGACATGCACGGTCTGCTTCCCTACCCGGAAGCAACCGCCATCACGGAAGTGCTGGTGACGGGAGAAAAGGGCGGCTCACAGGCCCGCTTGTTGCTGGAAGCGACAGCTATTGCGGGCCTCTACGACCTGTTTGTGACGACGTTCCAGGTATGGAAAGAGTTTGTCGATTTTCAGTTCGTGCCGCTGATGCGCTCGCTTTCCGAGCGCGCCCGGATGGCATTCAGTTTCGATGCCATCGGATTCATTCTCGGGCTAGGTTACGTGATGGGACTGCGCAGTTCGATGATCCTATGCGCGGGCGGGGTATTGTCAAACTTCGTGCTGGTGCCGTTGATCTGGTTCGTGGGCAGCCATCTCGATACGTCCGTTTATCCTGCGGCAATTCCAATCAGCAAGATGACAGCGGTGCAGATCTATCGAAGTTACGTGCGGTTCGTGGGGGTGGGCGCCATTGCTACGGCCGGAATCTTCGGCATTGTCAAGTCACTGCGTGTGGTGGCGGGAGCTTTTGGCATTGCGCTGCGGGTCTTTCGTCACGGGGATGCGACGGCGCCGCCACGCACTGATCGAGACATTCCGATGATCGCCATCTTCCTCGGTATCGTTCTCGGGGCAATCGGGGTGGCACTGTTGCTGGGCGGCCTGCCCGTCTCCTGGACAGTGGTGGCAATCGGCGTGTTACTGACGCTGGTGTTTTCGTTCTTCTTCGCCTCCGTGGCCGCGAACGCTATCGCGACTACCGCCCGGAATCCTGTGTCGGGCATGACCATGCTGACGATCATCATTTCGTCCGCTGTATTGTTACGCTTCGGCGTGTCAGGCACGAGTGGAATGTTCTTCGTCATGGCGATCGCAGGTATGGTGTGCACCGCCCTGTCGGTATCAGGACAAGCGATCACAGACCTGAAGACGGGCTACTGGCTTGGATCCACCCCGGCGGCGCAGGAGAAGGTCAAGTTTCTGGGCGTTATCGCAGCGGCGATTGCGGTTGGACTCACCATCGTTATGCTGGCACGCACTTTTCAGTTTGGTGAGGCAATTGGGGCAGACGTTCGGCCCGTGCTGGCTTCGCCGCAAGCTTCCATCATGAAAGCGCTGGTGGAAGGTTTCATGAGCCGGCAACCGATCGCCTATCTGCTGTTCGGGACCGGCGCCATGATTGCGCTGATCATGGAGATGCTGGGACAGCCTTCGCTCATTTTCGCGCTTGGCATGTACTTGCCCCTGGAACTGAATACGCCGGCGCTGGTCGGCGGATTCCTGTCGCACTGGTTGAACAAGCGATCGGAAAAGACTGGCGGCGAACATGGCAAGTCTATCCGCGAGCGCGGCGTAATCATTGCTTCCGGCCTGATGGCGGGCGGAGCGCTGGGAGGCGTTCTCGGCGCGGGGTTGCGACTGTTTCCCGGATACCGCGAGAGCCTGATCCGCACGCCCTTCTACGCGAACGAGCTTGTGTCCCAGACCGTCTCTGCTATCTGCTTTATTGGCTTGTGCCTCTATTTGTGGTTCGGGTCGCTGAAGAAACCGAAGGAGACTTTGTGATGGATCAGACGGGGAAATTTGTTGCTGATGCGGTTCTCGGAATTGACACGCTGTGGGGCGGAGACGTGATGTGCGCATCGGGCACGGGACGGTTCATTGCGGATTCGTGGTTTTCAGATGAACCGCTGCCCGCGGCGTACAACCACCCCGCCGCGGCGCGAGTCCGGGAGAGCGGCGGAGTTGGCGGCAAGAATGTCAATCGCGAGGCGATCGAGGAATATCTGCGGCAGGTGAATTTGCCGGATGCCATTGCCGGCATTGCACAGGAAGCAGGAAAGATAGGCGGATGGCGAGGACGGTATCTTACCGGCCTTTCCGGCTGTCTGCAGACTATGTGGGATCTGGCCCTGGAGATCCTGGGCAAAGGCGCGCCGGTCTCGTACGCGCGCTGCGTCGAATCCTCAACGGGGCGGCCACCGGAGGCGTCTCAGCCGAAAGCCAAACGGGACCGCGTGGAGGAACTGCTGGGCCGGGGTGGATACTCGTCCTCCGGTTCTGGCGGGCTCCTTGGGGCAGTCGATGGATGGCGTCGAGAACGCACAGTTCCGATGGCTTCGGTGCGAGCGCTTGGGGCCGCTGTGATTGCCCAGTTTGACAGCCTTAGCGAGCGCAATCTCGCGCCTTACCTTCCACCTGAACTTGACCGCGTGCCGCGGGCGAACATTGATTTTCTGCCGATTAAGGACGCCTGGTTCTCAGGATCCATGAACTACCTGGGACGGGCCAGGAATGCGGACGGCAGCCCGAAATACGAAGCCACGTATGAGATCAACGCCTCGCTGCAAATCTCGGTCCCGGAGTTCGAGCAACTGGTCAGCCACGAAGTCGTGCCCGGACACGTCACCACTTTCGCCTACTTGCAGGACCTATATGTTCGCGGCAAGGCCGGCTTTGAAACCACGGTGCTGACGATGAACACGCGCGCGGCCACGTTGTTCGAAGGGATTGCCAACAACGCAATCCTGATCGCTCATGGAGTAAACGAAATTGATCAGTTGCCCGACGAGGATCTGCAGATCGGCGTTCTGCTGGCGCTGTTGCAGGACGATGCCAAGAACCAGTCGTCTTACCTGACCTGGGGTGAAGGACGGAAACAGCAGGAAGTAGGTGGGATTCTGCGGCGGGATTTTCTGGTCACTGAGGAGCGTGCGGACAAGCTCTCTGGCGCCTGGGGGCGCCATCCGCTGCTGGGACGGATGTATCTTCCAGCGTATAGGGCGGGAACCGAGAAGGTGGCTGCGTTGCGGCGCTCGTATCCGGCGGGGCGAGTCCTTCCGGCTATCTATGGGTGTTTTGGCCTCGTGGATATCCAGACGGTTGAAGAGTTGCTGAAGAGCCAGACCATGTAGGCTGCACTTTAGAGGCTACGCCTTCCGTGGTGGTTTTACGCCGGGAGGAGCGGCGGGCGCTTGCACGTTAGGCTTGGCAGCGCCAGCTTCGGGTGCAACTCCCAGACTCAAGTCGCTCGACCAGCAGTCCACGAGAATCTTCCAATCGCCTGCCTGCCGCGCCAGAAGGACCAGATACTTGCCGCGCTCCTCGCGGCGTTTGCCCATTGCGACGGGAGCCAGGATCTTGTAGCGGCCGGCTTCATAAGCGATCTCCCCGAACACCTCGACCCGCAGCGTTTCCAGTTCCGCTTCCCCCAGTCCCGCATCGAGCGAACTGAAGAAGAACTCACGGATAGCCGCTGTGCCGCGCACCGCCGGAACGTTGGCACGCAACAAAATCGCGTCCGCCACGTACAACTCCACCAGATCGTCGAGGTGCCGCGTGTTGCAGGCCAATGCCCAGTCCTGCGTAAGTTTGCGGACAGCAGTTTCTGCGCGGCTCAGCGTGAGGGCTCCTCCGGCGGAGCGTAGCCTCGACGCATCACGCGGCGCGGCAGGCACATTGGCAGACACGGTTCGCTGCTCGATCGGGACCGGAGCCTGATCTTCAGGCGACGAGAAGTAGTGGTGGTGATAGTGATGATGATAATGATGCTCGCCTGGCGCTTGCGTGGGCATCGCCGTCGCCCCAGAGGGAGCCATGGCAGGTTCCGGGGATGCCTGAAGCGGAACGCCGCATGTGGCGCAAAAACGGTGCTCCCGAGGATTGGAGTGTCCGCACGAGGGACACACCTGGCCCTCGGCGTTTTCAGCAATTGCACTCAGGCCTTCAGTATCCACTTCGAGAGCAAGGCGCTTGACGGCCTCGAGAGCAGCCGCAACCGACTCCTGGCCAGGCTTGGGATGGCGCAAGTCCTGCTTCAGACGGCCGAAAAAATCATCTACCGCAGAGTTACGTAGAAGTTCGTCTTCAGCCCCCGGCACCGAAGGCACCTTGCTCTGTCCTGATGGTTTTTCCTGACTCACGATTTCACCCGGCTTGGCTAATTTTAGTCGAAAGACGCGCTCACCGGCTTGAAAACTCGATGTTCGCTTCCGCCTCGGTCGGCACGCCATTGCAGATTGCGGGCCGATACCGCCAAGCACGGATTGTCTCCAGGATCGCCAGGTCCTCGAGTGGACTGGCGCTTTCAAGAATCAGGGGCGAGTGTACACGGCCGTCGGTGCCGATGATGAAGTTGACGGTAATAGTGTGCGCCGCGCCAGAGTCCGCAAGAAATGGAGCAGGAGTCGCTAATGCAGTGGCTGCCTGTGACTGTTCACAACTTGAAGGCATGATATGTGCCAGGTTGGAGACGATGGAATCCTGAAATGCCTTAATCCGGGCTGGATTCGCCTGAACTGTCTTCGCGTTGGCCCGCCGGGAACCGAGCGGCGCAAACGGGTAGGCAGACCCAGTGGGAACTGCTACCGCCAACAGAAGCACGCACAATTTACGAAGTGACATACCGAGCAAGCCCCGGTCGACCCTGGTTCCGGACTCCGGAACTCAAGATCCCACAGTCCCAAGGGGCAAGCAGAATGCCACAGCAGATGCTTGTATCTCATTGTTGTCATGGGACTTATACGCACACTAAGCGATTGCGGCCATGAAAAATGCAAACGCTTGCACCCTCGGTACACCTGCCGGAAGCATGGCGGCTCTCTTGGTGACGTAGCGAACACAACCCCGTGAGGCGGATCACATCCCGCTATGAGTACTTCGCTGAAAATACTAGTGAGCTATTCGAGAAGCGGAGCCGCCATAAGCACCGCACGGAGGGATGGCGATGTTTGAACAAGAAATCGAAATGGAAAAACGCGAATCCTCAGTCGTGCCGCTATTGCTGATGGTCGCACTGATCCTCACGATCGTCGGCCTGGCCGGCTACTATCTGATCCAAAACCGCAAAGTTTTGGCGATGGACGAAGCAACCAAGATCGTAAATTCCGCGTTGAGCGCACAAGGCGACGTAACGCTGGAGTTCCGGACGGGAATGGTGAAGTCGTCGGTCGCGGAAAAGCCTCACGACCCGCATTATCGGCTACTGGAGAAAGAGGGCCTGATCAAATTAGGCAAGGATACGGGCCCTTACGGCACCACGGTTCCCGTCGCTCTGACCGACAAAGGCAGAAGCTTTCTGAAGCAGATTTCCGGCGTGAGCCAAACCAGGGACAAAGACGGAACCGATGTTTACATTGTGCCGGTTGCGCAGAGGAAATTGACGACTGTTTCTGCCATCAAGATGATCAGCCCCACGCGCGCCACCATCGACTACACCTGGAACTGGCAAACCAATGCACTGGGAGAACTCCTGGACGCGGCAGGGCCCACGGTAAAGAGCTTCAATACCTGGGACCGCGCCACCCTGATCCAGAAGTACGGAGCGAATTTCTATCATGGTGGTCCAACCAGCGTGGCGATCGCAGTGAATAAAACCGACACCGGTTGGCAGATCGCGACTGAATAAAAGGCTCTACGACGTTCATTCTGAAGGCCGGCAGAGGTAGTCTGCCGGCCTTTGTGTCCCTTGGCACACTTCGGTAACTTGTCAGTAACCGCCAATGTTTCCTAGCATTCAGGGGTATGCTCCGGACACTGCTGGTCTGCAAGGACGAAGCTGTCGTTCAGACGGTTACCCGGGTATTCAAGACCCTGGATGTGGCTGTAGAGCACTGCACCGACCGCCCTTCGGCGGTGCAGAGGATGACGGCTAAGCGCTTCGATGCGGTCATGGCGGACGAGCACGTCGACGATGCCTACACCGTGCTGGAGCGGGCGCGGGAGTTGCCCAACACGGAAAAATCCATCCGCATCGTGGTTGTAGGAGCGCCTACCACCATCGGCACGGCGTTCCAGACCGCAGCGCAGATCGTACTGTACAAGCCGCTTTCGCTGGAGCGAGTGCGCCAGGGTTTGCGAGCGGTGCGGAACCTGATGGCCCGCGAGCGGCGACGCGGATCAAAGCGGATCGAAGTCGAAATTCCAGCGACTATTTTCCATGGCAAGATGAGCAAGTCGGCAGTTTTGATTGAAGATATCAGCGATTCCGGCGCGGCCGTCCGTTGCGCCGACAAGCTGCCCAGTTCGCGGCACATCGTGCTGGAGTGCGTGCTTCCGGAGACCAGCGAAACGGTGAAGGCCACCGCGGAAGTCGTATGGAGCGATGCGAAGGGCATCTCCGGACTTCGTTTCGTGGATATGCCGGCGGCGTCGCGCAAGGCATTGGCAGAATGGCTCAAGACGCAGAACGGGGACAAGGCAAGTTCCGTGTCGGCGACGGCGACATCGTCCTAGCTCCAGGCAGACTTCCCCCTACTCGAATTTTTCGGCCTCGCGAAAGGAACCACCCAGGGCGTCCTTGGCCGAAACGATCGGCTCAGCTTCCAATTGCCAGTCCACCTTTACTTCTGGGTCATTCCAAGCCAGCGTCTGCTCACATTCGGGATGGTAGAAGTCGGTCGTCTTATATAGGACATGGGCGCCATCGGAGCGCACATGGAATCCGTGTGCCAGGCCGGGGGGAATCCATAGCATGTTCTTAGCCTCTCCAGAAAGAAGGACCGCGTGCCACTTGCCGAAAGCCGGCGAACTTCGCCGAAGGTCCACGACTACATCGCGGATTTCGCCAACGACCACGCGCAGCAGTTTGCCCTGGGGATGGCGCACTTGATAGTGCAGGCCGCGGAGCACGTTGCGCGCAGAGAAGGAGTGGTTATCCTGCACGAACGGTTGTCGGATCCCAAGGTCTGCCAGTGCCTTCTGGTTATAACTCTCCAGAAAGAATCCGCGCGCATCTCCAAAAACCTGTGGTTCGAGAAGCAGAACACCGGGCAGCGCGGTAGTGGCAGACCTCATAGTGTCGGGTCTCTCTCAGAATACTTTCTCACGAAGCAGACGCAGAAGATAACTGCCATAACCGTTGTTCTTCATGGAAGACGCCTGCTTTTCCAGTTGCTCCGCGGTGATGTATCCGTAGCGGTAGGCAATCTCTTCCAGGCAGGAAACCATCAGACCCTGGCGGGTCTCGATCGTCTGAATGAACAGCGACGCCTCCAGCATGGCCTCATGTGTGCCAGTATCGAGCCATGCCATGCCGCGGCCCAGGACTACCACTTCGAGCCCCCCGCGTCTCATGTATTCCTTGTTGACGTCGGTAATCTCCAATTCGCCGCGCGCGGACGGACGGAGCGACTGCGCAATCTCCACGACTTGATTGTCGTAGAAGTAAAGACCGGTGATAGCGTAACGCGACTTGGGAGCTCGCGGCTTCTCTTCCAGGCTCAGCGCTTTGCCACTGGCATCAAACTCCACGACACCATAGCGCTCAGGGTCTTGTACGGGGTAAGCAAAGACGCGCGCACCGGATACATGCTCGCCGGCCTGCTGAACCGACTTGGCCAGGTCGTGACCATAGAAGATGTTGTCGCCTAATACCAGAGCACAGCAGGACGATCCAATGAATTGCCTGCCGATGAGAAAAGCCTGAGCGATGCCCTCCGGCCGCGGTTGGGCGGCGTACTGAAAGCTCACGCCCAGACGTGAACCATCGCCCAGCAACCGCTGGAACTGGGGCAGGTGTTCGGGAGTCGAAATGATGAGAATTTCGCGGATCCCGGCCAGCATCAGGGTGGAGATCGGGTAATAAACCATGGGCTTGTCATAAATGGGGAGAAGACTCTTGCAGACCGAGTGGGTCACGGGATAAAGCCGCGTTCCCGACCCGCCCGCGAGGACAATGCCCTTATAGTTCGACGGCGTGGAAGCGCAGGTTGACATTCTTTCGTGCCAATATGCTCCGTGTGGAGTGTAGACCAAAACTCAACGTGAATACTGGGTCGCGATCCATTGCCGGTAACTGCCGCTCGTCACTTCCCGGATCCAACTTTCATGGACCAGGTACCATTCCACGGTCTTGCGCAACCCCGAAGAAAACGTCTCCCGCGGATGCCAGCCCAATTCTGCTTTAATTTTTCCGATGTCCATGGCATAGCGCCGGTCGTGGCCGGGGCGATCGGCAACGAAGGTAATGAGTTTTCGGTGGGGAACCACAGGGTCGCCTGGCCGCAACTCGTCGAGGATCGAACAAATGAGCTCTACGATTTTCAGGTTGGGTTTTTCGTTCTCGCCCCCGATGTTGTAAGTCTGTCCCACCCTGCCGCCGCGCAGAACCGCGCGGACCGCTTCGCAATGATCTCTCACGAACAGCCAGTCGCGGACATTTTGACCGTCTCCATAAACGGGAATCGGCTTGCCATTCATAGCGTTGAGAATGGCAAGTGGTATCAGCTTCTCGGGAAATTGATAGGGCCCGTAATTGTTGGAGCAATTCGTGGTCAGCGTAGGTAAACCGTACGTGTGCCGATAAGCCCTCACGAGATGATCGGAAGCCGCCTTGGAAGCCGCATACGGACTATTGGGGGCATATGGGGTTGCTTCAGAGAAAGCGGGGCTGGCCGGTCCGAGCGAGCCATAAACCTCATCCGTCGAAATATGCAGAAAGCGGAAACTGGCTTTGTCGTCTTGCGGCAACTCACACCAATAAGCGCGTGCTTCTTCGAGCAGGCTGAACGTGCCGTTCACATTGGTAAGAACAAAATCATCCGGGCCACGTATGGAGCGGTCCACGTGGCTCTCCGCCGCGAAGTGCACTACGGCACGGAACCGATGACTGTGAAACAAATCCCCAACCAACTTCCGATCTCCGATGTCGCCGTGAACGAAGCAGTAACGCGGATCAGAAGCAACTGTTTCAAGGTTGCTGAGATTCCCCGCGTAGGTAAGCTTGTCGAGGTTCACGACCGCACCGGGCTCACTGCCAAGCCACTGCAGGATGAAATTCGAGCCGATAAAGCCAGCTCCCCCGGTCACCAAAATCGGATGATTCTGCACGGTTCCCAATTCTCAGCCTTCGACTTCGCCGATAGAGTATAAATCGCGCCGTATCCTGCGACTCGCTTCCCCATGAAGGTGTGTGTTACCCAAGACACACTGTCCCACGCCAAACACACTTCTGCCGCTGAGTCATCGACCTAACCACTTGTAAATCAATTAGATACCTATCGGAAGCCAGGTTGCCGTCTGGTTATGTGCGGGCCGGGAGGCGACGATGAATCAGGCAGCCGACACAAGAAAGGCAGAGCGGACCAGGATCGCGCTGTTCGCATGGATCCTGTTTTCGAGCCTGGCAGCATTGGCCCAAGAACCGGGCAACACTCTGGCTGGCGACCATCGGGTGCGACGTCACGTTGTAGTCAGCATCCCGGACCGCCAACTTGCCGTATTGGAAGGCGCTACGGTCATTCGTACTTTCCCGGTTGCCGTCGGCGCCGCAGTTAGCCTCAGCCCGGTCGGGGAACTCCGCATCGTCAGCCTGGTTGCCGACCCCACGTATTACCACCCCGGCACGGTTATTCCTCCTGGGCCAAACAACCCCATCGGGCCACGTTGGGTGGGATTGAGCCAGAAAGGCTACGGGATTCATGGCACGAACGAACCGGACTCCATCGGCAAGGCTTCGTCCCATGGCTGCATTCGGATGCGGAACCACGATATCAAGCAATTTTTCGCGATGGTGAGCGTCGGCGACACGGTCGAAATCCGCGCTGAACGAGACGAGCAGACAACGCAGATCTTTGGCGCTGGGCCCATGGCTGAGCCGCAAACGCTGCTATTGGCTGCCGGGCAATAACGGCTGAAAAGGTGGCGGGCAATGACCGCAAACCCACGATCCAGATTCGTCAACCTCACGAAATTCATGGAGGGCGCAATGCAACTCGTTATTACAGCAATCGCAGTCATGGCCGGGATGGTGTTCTCTCTGGCCATCGCACTTCTGGTGGAAGAACTGATTTTCGGCAAGGTCTTCGCTCTCTTCTTCCGCCGCCAGGTTGTACCCGTGAAGTCTGAACTCAAACACTGAGTCAGAAAAGGAGAAGGCTATGTTGTTTCTAAAGTACTTGCTGATGTACGGCGGCTTCGGAATGATGGCGACCGCCGCCGCGATGCTGATCTATGACCTCCACCAGGTTCAAAAGTACCGGCAGATGCTGGCGGCAAACCCTGAGGCGACACTTCAAAGCCCGACAATGAGGTGGCAGAGCATCCTGGCACTCGCGCTGCTGGCCTGGGGTCCAATAGTAATAGCGATGGGAATCGTCGTAGTTCACAGCGGCATGGCGGCGGTGCGCATCAGCCAGACCCGCGGCACGCTCGCGGGCACGCTGTATCCCGGCGCTCACTTTGTTACACCGTTTGCGGAGAGCGTCGCTTTGTTTGACACGCGCGACCAGATCTTCACCACCGGAGCGTTGGACGGAAGAACAGGGTCGGCAAAGGAAAAGATGGAGCCGCTCAACGTGCAGGCAAAGGAGGGGCTGACGATCGGGCTGGCGATTACCGTGCGGTATCGTCTCGATCCCAAACGGCTGGATTACATCCAGGCAAACCTGCCTCAGCCTATCGAGCGCGAGATCGTCCCCTCCGTTGTGGCCAGCGCGTGGCGGGAACTGGTGCCCAACTACACGGTGCGTGACGTGTTTGCCGCCAAACGTGAGGAAATCCGCCAACGTGCCGCAGCCGCGATCACGCAGAAGCTGGCGAGCGACGGAATCATCGTGAAAGAGGTCATGCTCCGCGATATTCAGCTACCCCCTGAATACGCCAAGGGTCTCGAGACTCTGCTGCTTAAAGAGCAAGAGAACGACCGCATGGGAGTAGAAACAGAAATGAAACAGAAGCAAGTGCGGATATCGGAACTGGAAGCGGAAGCTTCCAAGGTCCAGCAAGTGAAGGGGGCCGAAGGGGAAGCTCAGGTTCGTGTGCTGCAGGCCAAAGCGGAGGCGGACGCCATGCAGTACACGCTCCCGCTGAAGCAGAAACAGATCGAGCAATCGAAACTTGAAGCTGAAGCCCGCAAGGAGTCGACGGTGAAGAACGCGGAGGCGATGGCCGAGGCCAAGGTGATTGACAGCAAGGCCGAGATGGAACGCCGCAAGCTGCTGGCCGAGGCGGAGGCCGACCGCATCCGTGTGACCGCAGTCGCCGACGCCGAACGCATGAAGAGCGAAGGGGAAATCCTGAAACAGAACCCCCTGTTGATCAACAAGATCGTTGCGGAACGTCTTTCCGACAAGTTGCAGATCATGATGGTGCCGTCGGACGGGAAGTTTTTCTTCGCGAACGACGTACTGCGCAGCATGAACATGGCGAACCAAACCAGCCAGGCGGAAGAAAAAGAAGCTCCGCCGCAGAACTGATCAGCGCACTCAACCGGGCGACTTCGCCGCATGGCGGAGCGCCCGGTATCAGGATAGAGCCGCATGCTAAAGGTGAAATGCCGGGCAGTTTATAATTCGCGGGTTCCGAACATGCAGATCTCGCCGTTGCCTCCTCTTCGCGCTCCCGCTCTGCCGATGTTGCTGCTGCTGTTGTCCGCTGCTGCTGTAGCCTCAAACTGGAGTGCGCCCGAAGAACAGCTGGCGGCGAAGATTGCGGCCGTGACCGGCCCGGGAGCGGTATTCCTGCAATTTGAGAATCGTTCATCGGTGAATCGTGCCGAGTTCGAGGATATTCGCCGGAGTTTAACCACGGAGCTCTCGGCGCTGGGCCTGCGGCCTGTGGCGGCGGAGCAGGCGGCGGCTACGGTTCAGGTTTCGTTCTCGGAGAACCTGCAAAACTACGTCTGGGTTGCGCAGATCCATGTGGGAAACAACGAGCCTGTCGTGGTCATGGTGTCGCTGCCTCGCGGCTCGGCGGGCAGTGGGGCTCGTCCAGCGGCTCCGATTGTAATCCGGAAGGCATTGTTGTGGACCCAGCCCGACCGCATCCTGGATGTAGCAGTAATGGATGCCAGCCCGACGCACATGGCGGTACTCGATCCCGCCCGGATCACGCTGTACAAGTTGCAAGACGCTCACTGGCTGCCCGAACAAAGCCTCGCTATCACGCATCAACGTCCCTGGCCGCGTGACATGCGGGGGCGCCTCGTGCTTCGCAAGGACCATTTGCTGGATGCGTACTTGCCCGGCGTTGTCTGCCGCACCACAACGACTTCTCCGCTGGGCTTGAACTGTTATGGGAGCGACGATCCCTGGCCTCTTGGCGCAGAGCCGCTGATCCTAAGCGCGTTCTTTGCTCCCGCGCGAAATTTCTTTACCGGCGCTCTGGCGCCGGGTATCGGCAAACAGACGACGACCGCGCCGTTTTATTCCGCGGCTATGCTCCCGCGCGAAAAGTACGCTCTCTGGATCACGGCGGCGACAGACGGGCAAGTGCATCTGCTTGATGGCATCGCCGACCGGGCTATGGGAACGTTCCACTGGGGCGGCGACATTGCGAGCGTTCATAGTGGATGCGGCGGAGGCTGGCAAGTATTGGCAACCGCGGACAGTAATGGCGCGGATTCAATCCGCGCATTTGAGATTCCAGACCGCGAGCCGGTTGCGGTTAGCCAGCCGGCAGAATTCGCTGACGCGGTGACTGCTCTGTGGACGGAGTCGGTCGGAAGCAGCGCGATTGCAGTGAGCCGTAATCCAGAAACGGGGAATTATGAGGCTTACCGGGTTAGTCTCGCTTGTGGCCAGTAGCGTGTTGATGATCGGCGCTGCGGCGGCGGCAGCACGGCCCCACTACGGCGGCACTCTGCGCCTGGACTTCCGCGCTGCCCCAGCATCCCTTGACCCCATGGACTTGAGCCAGTCCGGCTGGCCGGCAGGTCAAACCATTGCTGAGCTCCTCTTTGACACACTCGTCGTCCTTGATAACCAGGGCAAGCCGCAGCCCTCTCTCGCCGTTTCCTGGCAAGCAGAACCCGGCAACCTGCGATGGCATCTTGATCTGCGCCGCGGAGTCACTCTTCCGGACGGCACGGCTCTCACCGCTGATGTCGTGGCAGCATCGCTTCGCGCAGCCAACCCCAATTGGACAGTAGTGGCCGCGCCGGGATCGGTCGCGATTGAATGTGAATCTCCGACACCTCGGCTTCCGTTCGAACTGGCGTTGTCACGCAACGCGATTGCCAGGCGCGAGGGAAAGCTCCTCGGCACGGGCCCATTTGTGGTAACGCAGTGGGACCCAGGGAAAAAACTGGTTCTTACTGCGCGCGATGACTATTGGCAAGGCCGAGTTTTCGTAGACTCAATTGAAATTGAATTGGGGCGCAACCTGCGCGAGCAAAAACTCGCCCTGGATCTGGGCAGGGCCGATGTTGTCGAAGTTGCTCCAGAACAGGCGGCACGTGCTGCCACGGAAGGCCGGCAGGTTCAAAGGTCTGCTCCCTTCGAGCTCATGGCACTGATTTTTACCCACGAACGGCAGTCCGCCGAGGAAGGCCGCCTTCGCGAGGCGCTCGCCCTCAGCATCGACCGGAATCTGCTGAACAACGTCCTATTGCAAGGTGGAGGCGAGCCGGCCGCCGGCCTTCTGCCGAACTGGATGACGGGCTACGGATTCCTGTTCCCCACTGACGTGAATCTCCAGCGCGCGCAGCAGGCCATCTCTGAGGTAAAGCAGGTCCCGGTCTGGACTCTCGGGTACGATGCAAGCGACCCTGTGGCGCGCGTCGTAGCGGAGAGAATTGCACTGAATGCTCGGGACGCCGGGCTCACGTTACAAATCACCAGTTCTGGCAATCCTGATCTGCGCCTGGTTCGGGTGCCGCTCCTCTCGCTGGATGCGCGTACCGCCCTGCAGCATCTGGCTCGAAACCTGGGCTTCGCGAGTCCAGGAACCGTAGGGGATTCGATTGAGGATCTCTATTCCGCGGAGGCCGCGCTGCTTCAAACTCAAAGAGTGATTCCACTGCTCCATCTGCGGAGCGGCTCGATCATAGCGGCCAGTGTGAGGAACTGGGACCAGAGTGCGGATGGAAGCTGGCGGATCGAGAATGTCTGGCTGAGCGCCACGAGACCATGAGCTTTCAGCGCAAACTGCTGGCGGTGTTCGCGCTCACGGTGTTCCTCTCCGTCGCGATTGTGACCTGGGTTGTCTCTACGGTCACCCGCCGCTCGTTTGAACAAGCCGACGCAGAAAGAACTGCTGCGCTTGTGGCCCAGCTTCATCGTGAATTCGACCGGCGTGGCGACGATATTGCGCGCCGCATTGAGACTGTTGCGTCCAGCGAGGTGGTGACCGATGTTGCACTCGCGCTGAACAGAAGCTCTCCCCAGTTTGATGTGTACTTCAACCGCGCAAAGAGCCTTGCAGACCTGCAACAGCTTGACTTTCTTGAATTGCTGGATAGCCAGGGCACAATCCTGTCATCGGCACAATGGCCAGCGCGTTTTGGGTACAAAGAGACTTTCCTGCCTGCGCCCGGTCATCTTCCGAAACAGGCTTTTCTGAAGCGGGAGGAACTTCCGGAGGGGACGGCGCTGGGGCTGTTTGCCGTTCGAGAAGTCGGGGTTGGCGACAAATCACTGTTCGTGCTCGGCGGCCGGGTCCTGGATCGCAATTTTCTGGCAAGCCTGGAACTGCCGGCGGGAATGCGCGCGTTGTTTTACCAGGATGCAGGAAAAGAATTCGCTCCTCAACAGCTGATGGATCCGCAAAACACGCTGCAAAATCCGGAGAAGTTAGCGCCGTTGCTTCTGCAAGTCCAGCAGCAGGGACAGGAAACCAGCACTCTGATTCACTGGTCTTCCGACGCGCACGAGGACGAAACCATGCACGCGATCCCATTGGATGGACCGGACAACCAATTGCTGGGAATTCTCCTCGTGGGAAATTCCCGCCGTCCCTATGTGGAATTGCGTCAGCACATTCGCTCCGCTGCTCTGCTGGCGTCCGGTGCGGGCATCGTGCTCGCGATTCTGCTCAGCGGTTGGGCCGCGGCCCGCGTCACCCGCCCGGTTGAACTACTAGTTGGCGCGGCGCGCGAAGTGGCCGCCGGAAATTGGCAAACGCAGGTGCCGGTCACTTCTGCCGACGAGTTGGGCGAGTTGGCACAATCATTCAACCGCATGACACAGGAAATGCTGGAACAGCGGGAGAGACTCGTGCAAAGCGAGCGTGTTGCGGCATGGCGGGAGTTGGCGAGACGCCTGGCACACGAACTAAAGAATCCGCTATTTCCTTTGCAGTTGACGGTAGAGAATCTCATCCGGGCCCGCCAGCAGAGCCTGGCCCAATTTGATGAGATATTTCAAGATAGTTCAGCGACCCTCCTGGCGGAGATCGCCAATCTGAAGACAATCGTCTCCCGGTTCAGTGAGTTCTCGCGGATGCCCCCGCCCCAATTGCAGCCCGTCCAGTTGAACGAATTGGTGGAGAATGTCGCCCGTCTCTTTCAGGCGCAGTTCCGTGCGCCTGACCGCTCTTCGATTGAATGTAAACTCGAGCTTGCCCGGGACATGGCACTGGTCAGCGCCGATCCGGAACTCCTGCATCGTGCAGTCTCGAACCTGGTGTTGAATGCCATGGACGCGATGCCCGACGGAGGCATGCTTGCGATATCCACGCGGCAGGAGGGTAGCTACGCGGTGGTAGAGGTATCAGATACAGGTAAGGGACTCACGCCCGAAGAGTGCGCCCGCCTGTTCACACCGTATTACACCAGCAAGTCTCACGGAACAGGCCTGGGACTGGCGATCGTGCAATCGGTGGTGAGTGATCACGGCGGAACCATCGCTGTGCGCAGCGAAACTGGTCATGGCACTACGTTCCGGATAGAGTTGCCGTACAACCGCGACCGGGTCCCCGGGCCAGACGCAAGTCCGAGTTCGAGATCCTGAGGAGCAACAGGTGGGGCAAAAAGCGAACCTGCTGATCGTGGATGACGAAGCCAACACCCTGGCTTCTCTTTCGCGCGCGTTCCGCTTGGCGGGACACGAAGCTACGGTGTGCGACAACGCTACGAAAGCGCTGGAGTTGGCCAGGAATCAGTGCTTCGATCTTATCCTCTCCGACGTTGTCATGCCGGGGAAGGATGGCCTTTCGCTCCTCGAGGATCTCAAGACTCAGGGAGTCAGTACGCCGGTTGTCATGATGTCGGGGCAAGCGCACATCGAGATGGCGGTGCGCGCAACCAGGCTGGGCGCCCTGGATTTTCTCGAGAAACCGATCTCAACTGAGAAGCTGCTGCTGACCGTGGAAAATGCCCTTCGCCTGCAGCGCCTGGAGGCAGAGAACCGCCAACTTCGCCAACGCCTGGGGAAACATGAAATGGTCTGGTCGGGTGCTGCCATGCAGAAAATCATGGCCCAGATCGATCGCGTGGCGGCCAGCGAAACCAGAGTATGCATCCTGGGGGAAACCGGGACGGGGAAGGAACTAGTCGCCCGCACCTTGCATGAACGCAGCCCGCGCGCGGCCGGCCCCTTCATCACCCTCAACTGTGCCGCGATCCCGGCGGAGTTGATCGAGTCCGAGCTGTTCGGCCATGAAAAGGGGTCCTTCACCGGAGCTGCGGGACGTCACCTGGGCAAGTTCGAGCAAGCCGACCACGGCACAATTTTTCTCGACGAAATCGGGGACATGCCTCTACCCATGCAGGCCAAGCTGCTTCGCGTTCTGGAAGAAGGCGAGGTCGAGCGGATCGGGGGCGACAAACCGCTTGCCGTGGATGTGCGCGTGATCGTCGCCACTCATCGCAATCTCGAGGCGTTGGTTGCTGCGGGAAAGTTCCGGCAGGATTTGTTTCACCGTGTCTATGTCTTCCCCGTACAGCTTCCTCCGTTGCGCGAACGGCGTGAGGATATTGCAGCGCTGGTGGATCATTTTTCCCGGCAGATTTGCACGCAGAACAACTGGAAACCTGTTCCGTTCAGCGAGCCTGCGATCCGCGAGTTGGAAGCCTACTCATGGCCGGGTAACGTCAGAGAATTGCGTAATGTAGTCGAGCGGATGCTGTTGTTGGCAACCAGCGGCGAAGTGGACGAGCAACGCGTACGATCGGCACTCCCCCAAGCTATCTTTGCAGTTCCGGGTACCGTGGCAGGCGCAGGGCCGTTAGCCGACCGCGTGCATGCCTTTGAACGCGAGGTCCTGCTCGCCGAGCTGAAGCGATTCAATTACCACATCACGAATACAGCCAAGGAACTCGGATTGGAGCGCAGCCACCTGTACAAGAAGGCGGAGCAACTCGGTATCGACATCCAAAAACGCCGCCACGAAGACGAGCCGGCAGACACTTAGCGCGTTTGTGGAACGTAGATGGGAAATCAGCGCAGGGCGAGGCGCAGGAAAGGAAACAGCGATGAGATTGGCGACGGATGATAGACGGCGCCGCCGGAAGGGCTCAGGGCAGTATTTTCAGGCGGAGAGACATTCTTCCAGGTGGGTGATGGGACTTGTACACTCGACTGCGACAGCAAACCCAGTGCCCGGCCCCATTACCTGCACACGCACCACGGTGCCTTCCCCGGTCAACCGGATCGGGCGTCTGACATTGTTTCCTTCAACAGTCATCACAAAGCTGACCCGGGCGTGATGCGGAACCTGTGTCCTCGTTTCAAGAAGTAGTCCGCCGAGACTGATGTTCCGGCTGACCGCCTCCAGCGTAATCGGCAAGTCTGCCTGAGATAGGGTGATGAAAACGGGGCATTGCAGGCTGAAACGCCGGTGTTGGCGTTCCCTTTCCCGTGCTTCCCTCAAGAAACTACCTAGTTCTTCCATAGACTCCCTGAAAACAACTTCCGATTCTGGCGCTTATGATGCCCATCTGCCAGAGGCCGAAAGGGCGATTTCCGGCAAAGGCCCGCAAGACTCTGTTGATATTTGGCTGAATGTGGCTCGCGCCACCGGATAACGGCCACCGATAGCAAGAGGATTTGTTGAGCCTGATCTGCAGTATGCAAGAAGCTGCATACCCATTCGTAACCGCCTGGCGTGTTACTTCTGCGCAAGTCACTGATTCAGAGGCATTAAGAGGCTGCCGAACTTCATTTCTGCTGGCCCGGGAATTGCGCTTCATTACTTACGAACAGCAACCAAAGTCCAAGTGAGGGGTGGCCGATGGTACAGGTAGCGATTCTGCTCGGGTCAAACGTGAGGAACATGATCAAAGGTCTGGCTGTGATTGCCGTTCTCTGCAGCGCTTGTTACGCACAGGAAGCATCGTCGCTGGCTTCGCTTCAGCCCAACATCATGGAGCCCTCGCCCATGGTCCGGGTAGCTCTGCCAGAGGCTCCCAAGCCGCACGGCTTTTGGGACAAGCAGAACCGCATCCTGTTTACCGCTGTGGCCGCTCTAAACGCCGCAGACTTTGCCGCCACACGCTCCAACCTGCAGAGCGGAGGCAAGGAATTGAACCCTGTAACCCGCTTGTTTGCGGGCAGCACTGCCGGGCTCGCGGCCAACTTCGCGGGCGAAACCGCAGGCGTTATCGGTATGAGCTACCTCTTTCACCGCACCGGTCATCACAAGCTTGAACGCGTGACATCCATGATGTGCATAGGGACGTCGGGATTTGCTGTCAGTTACGACCTGAGCCATCGACACTAGAACCAAGCTGCCTGCCTCGCGGTCACACAGGTACTAAAGGGAGTTGTACCAAGGGACAGTCCACAGACCCAAATCATGTCCAACCGGACATATCTTGGAGCGGCCGTCAACTCCTATCTCCAATGAGAGTTCCCACTCGTACTAAAACTTCCGGCACCTTGATGGGCAGCCCTCGCCTGGCCTACCTTGCTATCCACAGGCAACGTTGTTGCCAGTTCTGAGGAGACGCTTCTGACCTGGAACCACAGACTTTGATAAATAACTGAGGTGTGCAGTGAAACGTTACCTCCCCTTGATCCTGTTTGCCGTTCTGGCATCTGCCCAGGACAATCCACCGCTGAGCATCCTGACCAACGGGTTCCCGCCAGCTTTCCAGGGAAAACCGTACAACGCCGTCATCTACGCGACCGGCGGAGTCCGCCCATATACGTTCACGATCACGTCGGGCAAGCTGCCGTCGGGCCTGGTAATGAACAACGTTACCCGCTGGAACTCCGGGCGGCAGGCATGGACAACTTATGCGGTGATCAACGGAACTCCACTTTCACTGGGACAGTTCCAGTTTGTTGTGGCAGTGACCGACTCGTCTAGCAACCGGGCGCAGTTAAGGATTTCCTCGTCACCCGGCAAGTAGGGCTGTGCAGATTAGCGGCTCTGCCGGGACCGCGCACATCGCAGCGTGGCGATGGCGTTTTCAATTTGTTCCATCGCCCGTTCCACTGATTGGGTTGCATCAACCGTTAGATCGGCAAACTCCCGGGTCGGCTCGATGTACTCATTGTGCATTGGCCGCACCGACTTCAGGTACTGCTCGACCACCGAGTTCACGCTTCTTCCGCGTTTCATAATGTCTCGTCTCAGCCGGCGGATGAACCGAACGTCCGGATCGGCGTGAACAAAGACCTTGAAATCCATCAAGTCTCGCAAGCGTGCGTCGTAGAGCGCGTGGATCCCTTCGATCACCAGAATCGGCGCCGGGTCTATATGTTCGGTCTGGGGTGTCCGCGTGTGAAGCGCGAAAGAATAGCAGGGCTTCTCGACCGAATTTCCCCGCCGTAATTCCTGGGCGTGGACCAAGAGGAGTTCGTGATCGATAGCGGAAGGATGGTCGAAGTTCAACCGGCTCCGCTCAGCGGCCGGAAGATGACTGCGGTCGTGATAGTAAGAGTCCAGGTCCAGGACCGCGACCGCTTCATCTGCGTGACGTCTTCGTATGGACTCGACTACCGAGGTCTTCCCCGCCCCGGTGCCGCCCGCAACCCCGATTACGATTGGCGGCTCGATGGTTTCCTTCATATGAATGGCCAAGGTAGATCGCCGAGCGTCACCGTCGCAAGTTTCCGAAAATAACTGGACCAGGGACTATCAATCCAGTTGTGACAGAGCCTGGCGTGCCTGTTGGGCATCGTCACCGGACAGCTTCAGCCGCAGCGCAGTATCCAACTGGGTTTTCGCTTTTACCTTGTCTCCGTCTGCCAGAAGAGCCATGCCGAGGTGGTAGCGATAGCTGGCGCGCTGAGGGGCCTTTTGCACGCATTCCTGAAGCAGCGGGATCGCGCTGCCCGCGCTGCCTTTCAGATATTCAATCCACGCCAGCGTATCGGTAATGCTGTCGAGATTCGGTGAAAGCTGCTTGGCCTTCTCCGCCAGGCTAAGGGCGACATTGAGATCGCCGCCCTGCCGGGCCTGAACCAGAGCCAGATTAGCCGATGCGACGGCAAAATTGGGATCTGTGGCCAAAGCGCGTTCATAGAATTTGCGAGCCGTCGCCAAGTCTCCCTTCTCCAGGTAGAGATTGCCGAGCAAGGTGAGCAAGGGAGGAAAATTCGGCTGCAGCGAAAGCGCTTTGTTGTAGCCGGCGATGGCTGTGTCCGGATCGCCGTGCTCCTGAAAGAGCTGTCCCAGGCGGAGATACGCAGGGACCAGCTTGGGATCCAGTTGGATGGCTTTCTCCAGTTCGCTCTTGGCCGGGTCATACTGCTTCCCTCCCAGAAAGAGCGAGCCTAGAATCAGATGCCCGTTGGCGTCGGCCGGATTGGCAGTCACGTAGCTGTTGGCGCGTTCGATGGCTGCGGGACGGCGGGCCTGGGCAACGAAGTAATCGGCCAGTTGCCCCAGCGCCTGGCTGAAGTGCGGATTAAGCCGCAAGGCCTGCTCAAATTCCTGTTCAGCGAGCGCAGTCTTATTCTCCTCGACGTAAGACAAGGCGAGGTTGAAATGCGGCGCCGCATCCAGAGGCGACAGGTTTTGCGCTGCGACGAATTCCTGCCGCGCGGCGGCCACATCTCCCTGCTTCAGCAGGATGCTGCCAAACAGCAGATGGCTGTCTACATCGGCGGGAAGTAACTGCACCGCGCGCTGCGCATACTCCCGCGCAGGCTGCAGATTGTTTTGCGACAAGTGAAGATTAGCCAGGCTGCGAATCGCGAGGACAAAGTCGGGATAGACCTTCACTGCCTCCTGCAACTCGCTCTGTGCCGAGGCAACGTTCCCGTTCTGCCAGTAGGCCAGTCCCAGGAAGTAATGCGACTGAGACGAGTCGGGATTATTGGCCACCTGCTTGCGCAGTTCTACAATCGACTCACTCATGTTTCCGCTCGAAAGCAGGATGCGCCCCCGTTGCAGCTGGGCGGTGGCATTGCTGGGCTCTTTGCGCAAAACTTCGCGATTCAGGGCAGCGGCCTGCTGCACGCGATTGCCGGCAAGATAGGCCTCTACCATCTGGTTCTTGAGACTGTTGTCATCGGGAGCCACCGCAAGGGCGCGCTCATATTCGGCGAGGGCGCGGTCAATATCATTCCGTTGCAGGTAGTAGTTCCCGATGGCTAAGCCAACCTCCGAAGATTCTCTTTGCCGGTCACGGAGAGTTTGCAGGGCGAACTCAGCTTCGTCATTCCGGCTTTGCCGATTGAGAATGTCGGCCCACAGAACATAAAGAGACGGGACCTGAGGATTCTGCTGCACACCTTCCTGCGCCACCTGCAATGCGGCCGCATTCTGCCCCTGCATGCGATAAAAGGTCGCAAGGTTCTCATAGCCTTGGGTGAATTTCGGATCCGTCGCCAAGGCTTTGCGGAGATGCTGTTCGGCGGCGGAGTACTTGCGCAGGCTCAGTTCGACCACAGCCAGGTTTTCAAAAGCCGACGCATCCTGCGGCGTAAGTTGCGTGATTTCGGTAAATGCCGACACAGCTTCGTCATTGCGCTCCAATCCCATGAGGGAAGCGCCCAGCAACTGGAACGCGCCGGGATTTCGGGGATCCTTGTCGAGGACCGCTCGCGCCTCGGTTTCCGCGCTCTCATACTGCTGGGCTGCGAGATACAGTTGGCCGAGGTTCAGGCGGGCATCTGCCCGGCTGGAATCCAGTTCCACGGTTCTCTGGTATGCCGAAAAAGCCTCGCCCCACTGGTGCAGGGCGACATTGACCTGCGCCAACTGGTAATAGCCTTCAGCGAAGCGCGGGTCCACTTGCAGGGCACGCAGGAATTGAATGCGCGCCTCCTGGTACTTGCCTTTCTTGGCATACGCCTGGCCGCTCTCCAGGTAACGGCGTTTGCTGACTTCAGGATTGCGGCTGCAGGCGGATAGCCCGGCAACCACGGCTACAGCAAGAACCAGTCCGATGATGCGACGCATCAATCTCTCCTCGTCGATGGAAACTTTTCGGTTTAGTTCTACGTTTAGGGACGCAGATGAAAATGCCTGGGCCGGGTTCAGCGTGAGAACCCGAAGCTTATGACCAAGCCTGCCACGAGAGGTCCTGGGAAAGGATGGGCGAAGTTAAGAGGGGGGAGGGCGTTCCGAACAAAAACAAAGTTGAGGCTAGGACTCGTTGGAGCGGGTCTTTGCCCGGCGCCGCAGCACGGTTCCGATTGCCAACAGGCCGGTACCGAGCAACAGGCCGGCGGTCGGTTCCGGAGCAGGCATCATTCCGCCATAAACACCGTGATCTGAAGCAATGATCCCTTGATTGCCGGTGGAGAACAGGTTTTGGAACGTGCAGCCGCCGGAGATCTTGGAGTTGCACATCAGCTGGCTCAGCAGGTAGGACAAGGTCGCACTGCTGCCGTTGCTGAACAACGAAGCCACCGCCCCCGTTCCCGTAATGTTGGTGACGTTGATGTTGAAGGTCGGAGTGGATCCGCCTGCCACATAGTTGATCGTGAAGTTCCCCGTCAGGGTGCCTTGCAATCCCACGTATCCGGTGAAGGTGAACGTGCCGCCGGGCGTGCTGTTGAAGGAGCCCGTGTTCGAAACTGTCATCGGGCCGCTTCCGTTGGTTACCAGGCTCCAGGTTCCCAGGGAGAACCCCGGCTGTCCGGTGGCAAGGCCGCCACCACTCAACGTGCAAGTGCCGGCGCCGGCGTTGCAGCTGCCAAACGTTACGCTAGCCGAAGTGCTACTGGTGGCGTCGAAACTGACGGATTGTGTGGTTCCACCGAGCTGAATTTCGCTCTGCGCGCTGGCAATGCCGTAGCTGGCCAGCACGACCCCCAATACGAGCAGCAACCTGAAAGTTAAGGTCTTCATGGCTTTTAAGGATTCCTCTTGCCGTGGGCGGGGGATAACACGGACTCGCCTTGGCATAGAGCATGTGGCATGCCAAACCGACTCCAATGCGTGCTCCCAGAACTGAATTATCTGTCTTTTAATCATAGGGTTAGAAGCTTCCTTCCATCCTATCCCTAAAGTAACCTGCCAGAAGCCTGCGACTTGCAACTTTTGGAGGAAACTCTTGGGGATGGTTGCAAGGCTCTGCAACTTTTTTGGGAAAATCGCTCACCATGCCCTGAAAGCTGCCAGAGACTGTCTCAAAACGCGCTCGCCATCCAGTCAATTTGCCGCGGCCGGGGGCAAACCAACGGCGGGCGTCCAGGCCTGAAATTGCACTTCCGGATACTCCCGCGAGGGCCCGTCCAGAAGAGGTTGCGGCGTTTGATTCAGGTGCTTTCCGAAGAACGCCAGCGCGTACGTGCTCATGATGCTCAACGACCTGTCCCGGGGCAGAGGGCCGACGTGGGTCAGAAATCGCAACGGAGAGATCAGCGGCGCATCCGTGAAGTTGTCGTGCTCGGTGCCCCGAATCGCCAGACGATATCCGCCGAATCGCTCGACCGAACGCAGTTCGAGGCGCAAAGCCCGATCATCGAGTTCGGCCTCTCGCCTCTGGCTGGAGTTTGAAGCCAGCAGTTGCGCCGGCGCGGGGGAATCGAGGGTCTCGTCCATGAAGAGAAACGGCTGTTGCACCCCGCTCCCGGCCGCTTCGCCATAGAGATCACCGTCCATGTCCAGGCCAGCGCGAAAACGTGAATCGCGGTGGCAGACCTCGGCCGCTACGGCTCCGCCAAAAGAAAACCCCAGAACGCCGATGCGGCTGAGATCGAGCCGCCCGGCCAGCCGGCTTCCCGAATCAGGTTGGTTGAAGCGTGCCAACGCGTCGAGCACGAAAATAACGTCCTGCGTCCGGACCTGCAGTTCGCGCTCGATATTCTGCACGGATGATCGGAGTGCTTGCTCCGACGAGGTATCGGTGAAAGCCGTTCGCTCGGCGCGCACGACCCGGCCGTCAGGAAAAACTGTTGCTGCCGACCCGTAGGGGTGATCGATGGCTACGACTATGAATCCGTGGCTGGCCAGTTCCTGCATGAGGAAGGTGTTCTGGTAACGTTCCCCGTGCCACGAGGGGGAGTAGATCAAGACCGAGTAAGTTCGCGGCTGGGCCCGCACCGGCGTATCGGCGAAGGCGTGGGTCTTGACGAGTGCCTGGTAGCGCTCAAAATAGCCATCTGCCTGCTTGCCTGTGAACAGATACGGAGCCGGCGCGCTCCCAGCCGAGGCATCTGCCGGGTACCAGACTTGAATCATCAGCTGTCGCGGGCCAGGTCCGCGCGTTTCCTGACGGCTGCGGTCCACCAAGTTCTGGACCATGGTTCCTACGGCCATCGGACCGCTCGGTGTGGGGAAAGCAAACACCGGGTACGCGAGACCTGCCGCCGTCGAAAGTCCTAGGAACAGAAACCCACTCCATATGGCGATTCGCGGCAGGCGAGACGCAACCGTCCCCGCCAGCAAAGTCCCTGCCGCGACCACGTATCCCGGGACCATCTGCCAGCGCCATCCTTCTTTCAGCAGGTGCGCCAGCACGATGGCTGCAACTACCAGCGAAAGGTAACGGCTCCAGCGAACTCTGCCGGAAGAGGACCCGAGCCGCAGGATCAAGACGATCGTGCTGATCAGTAGAAACGTGCTTTCGAGAATCCGCATACTGCGGCTGCGACTTTTCTGCGGCGTCTTTGCGCTTAGCTCAAAGGCGGGTGCAAAGAAAGTTGAATCCTGGCGCCACCAGATAATTGAAGGCGCGCGTGTCGGCCCAACGGATGGCGCACGACCGGATCAGGGCATTCCCCAGGAGCTTCTTCACCAAGCCACGCCCCGGCGCATCGGCCAAGTTGGCTTTTTTCAGCTTGTCGGCATAGAGCGGCAGTTCCTGGCAGGCAAACCCCGAGGTCTCCAGGCAGGATACGAGTTCGCTGCGGAAAAAATACTTCTCGACGTTGAAACTGTTGCTGAACCGCAGAAGCCGGGTCACATAAAACGTGGCGGTCTTTTTCGACATCAGGGGAATGAGTGGAGCGTTATAGTGCGGGTCGAACAGCAGATTAACAATCGAAGTGCGGTTGGTCGCGCCCACAAACGCCATGCCTCGCGGGCACAGCACGCGCGCCACTTCCCGCATCATCTGGGCAGGGTCGTAGACATGCTCCAGCACGTCGGCGAGCACCACGAAATGAAAGCAGTTCTCTTTGAAAGGCAGATGATGGCCATCGCCGGCGATCAGCTTGAAACTGAGAGAGCTGCCAGCCAGCTTGCTCACTCGCACGGCATCATACTCAATGCCGGTGACATCGGCCCCCAATCTGGCAAACGCGGCGGCAATCCCTCCGCTGCCGCAGCCGAGGTCGAGAACACGAACTCCCTCCCACGAAGTCAGGCCTGAGCGACTTTGGAAGACGCCTGCCAGTTCGAGAGCAAACTCGGCCCGGGCCTGCTCGTAGGACTCGTAAAGTTGCGCCAGATGGGCGGGGCGTTGACTAGCGTTCATTGTGATTTTGCACCGCCTTCGGCTCCTCCACCCTCCCGCAGGCGGAAGTACATGCCGCGATAGGCACGAACGCTGCGCTCCGGATGAAATGGGATGTAACAGGAAAATTCGGGGGCGTCCCACGAATCCACCAGGGTGTATCCGGTTTCCTCGAACTCTCGAATGAACTCGCGCTGATTCCTGATCTGGTAAGGACAAATTGCCTGCCCGATATTCTGCAGAGTGACAAACGCCGGCCCCTCGCAGAAGGCCGCGCGATTGACCAGCACGTGCTTCGGTTTGGAAGAAAGAGCGGCCAGCAGAACTGGCAGGGACTTCTCGATGTACATCAGGGATCCGGAAGCCAGCAGGATGTCGGCGCCATCGCAATCGCTGAAACTGGAGGTGAACGACAATCCCATGGCATGCTTTTGCCGGGCGATTTCGCGCCCGCATTTTGCGACGGCGGGCACATCACAGACTGTCCAGGTCATTCTGACGGGATATTCCATCCGCTCCTGAAATCCGTAAAATGAAACGCCGACGGCCCCGCCGAGATCGAACACGCGTGCGTTTTCGCGTAACAAGGACGACATCCAGAACAAGACGGGATAGTCACTCGGCCACACATGGCCCACTTCCGAGCTGTGGCGATCGGCCACTTCAGGATTGTCGTAACCAATGCGCGCACCATCCGGAACGGCATGCAGCGCGGCCTGAAACGTGTCATATACGCCCGAGAACATTCTTGCCTTGGAGGTTGTCTGGGCAAACTGCTGCTCATATTCAAAGCGATGCCATGCGCGCAAACCTGGAACCGTATTCTCCAGCGTGGACACCAGGGAGCGCACCGCTCTGGACCGCAGAACTTTGTTGGCGAGATCAGCTGGCATGATTCTGTGCGTTCCTTTTCATTGGGGTTCTTTCAGCGGCCAGCAGAAGGGCCGCTGCGGCGCGCCTCCTCGAGGCAATTGCCCAGCTGTTCGACCAGATTCCACACGTACGGTTCTTCGAGGATGGTCATATGGTCGCCGGGCACGGTCCGCACATCGATCTTTCCGCGGACCACCGCATCCCAGCCCAGCGCCGGATCACTGCCATATTCCGCCGTGCGTCCCGCCGCCCGGAACAGTGTCATCCGCCCCGGATAAGTTTTGGGCGTGTACGCGCGTGCCACCGCATCAAACATCCTGACGTTGTCGCGCAGGGCCGTTGGCATGGGCCGGTTCTGGAACCGGTAGATCTTCTGCACCACCCCCCAGGTCACCTGCCCGGCGCGAACCCGCACCGAATCCCACAGTTCGCGTACGCTCTCCCAGATTTTTCCCCCGGCCAGCAAGCGTCCGTATTTCTGAAACCGTTCCAATAAATAGGTCGCGTGGAATCGCATGGCCTGGGAGAAGGGCAGATCGCGGTAATAGGCCGGATTGCCGGTGTCGAACAGAGCTAACACGGCGATCTCTTCGCCTTCAGAAACCAGCTGGCAGGCCATTTCATAGGCCACCAGCCCTCCAAAGGAGGCGCCGGCAAGGTTGTACGGGCCATGCCCCTGTACCGTGCGGATGTCTTTGATGTAGCGCGCGGCCAGGTCCTCGACTGTCACCTTTTTCACCGCCCCATCGGCTTCGGGCGAGCGCAGGCCATAAAAGGGCTGATTCGCGTCCAGCCGCGCCGCCATCTCGCGGAAGCGGAGAACATGGCCGCCACCGCCGTGTACGCAATAGAGCGGCGGCTTCGCTCCAGAAGGCCGAATCGGGACCAGAGAAGGATGCTCCGATTCTCCGCCGTGCTCCAGATGCCGGGCAAGCTGCTCGATGGTCGGGGCCGTAAGCAGCGTGGAAAGGTGGATCTTCTTGCCAAACGCTTTTTCAATTTCAACTACCAGCCGGGCGGCCAGCAGCGATTGCCCGCCCAGTTCGAAGAAATTGTCGCGGATGCCAATTCCCGGGTGCTGCAGCAGCCGTTCCCACATCAATAGCAGTTGCAGCTCGGTAGAATCCTGCGGCGCCAGGAATTCGGGTCCCACGCTGGCGGAGGCTTTCTGGCCCGCCGTCCGCTGCCGCTTCGGAGTGGGCAAATCCGAGAGATGTTTTTCCTGATCCAGCACCAGTGTGCGCAGCAGTCCCACAAAATAATCGAGCACGCCCTGAATAGTGCCGGCATCGTAAAGGTCGGGATTGTATTCCAGTTGCGCCCGCACTCCCTCTTCGCGTTCGATGAATCCCAGCTGCAGTTCAAAGGGTGTTCCCAGGCTGAACGTGGGCATCGGGGCGACCGTCAATTCGCCGAGGTGCCGCGGTTGCAGGAACGCTGTCTGGTACATGAAATAGAACTGAAAAAGCGGATTTCTTCCATGCAAGGAACGCGCCTCGACCTTCTCAACCAGCACCTCAAACGGCAGGTCGGTATGGCTCAAGGCATCGAGCGTCATTTCGCGCACGCGATGCAGCAGTTCCCGCACGGTCGGATTTCCCGATAGATCGAGCCGCAGACATACCGGGCCGGAAAAAGGACCGATCAGTGATTCCGTCTCCGGACGCCGGTTCGCCACCGGAGAGCCAATGACTACATCCTCCTGATCGGTGTAGCGGTGAAGCAGGGCTCCGAAGCACGCCAGCATCAGCGTGAACATCGTAACTTCCTGGGAACGGCTGGTGCGGCGGAGCGCCGAGGTCAAGGCCTCGGGCAATAGCAGGGTTTCAATGGCGCCGTGCGAGGCCGGCCGGTTCAGCGGCGGCCGGTCAACGGGAAAATCGAGCACCGGCAGCGGCGGCCAGAGCCGCTGAGTCCAAAAATCCAGTTGCCTGCGCGCGTCGTCGGAATTCAGCCATTCCTGTTGCCACGTAGTGAAGTCGCTGTACTGGATGGGCAGTGCCGGGAGCACTGGTTCGTGTCCTTGGGAAATGGCTTCGTAAGCCGCCCACAGCTCCCTTTGCAACACGCCGTGGGACCACCCGTCTGCGAGGATATGGTGAATGGTCACCACCAACACATGTTCCTGAGCGCTCAGCCGGAACAAACGCGCCCGCCACAAGGGGCCACGCACCAGGTCAAACGCTTCCCCAGCCTCCTCCCGAATCAGGTCTTGCGCTCGCGCTTCGCGCTCGGCCTCGGGAAGCTGCTCCAGCGACATCAGCGGTAGCGAGTAAGCTCCCGGCGGCACGATGACCTGCATCAACTTGCCTTTGATCTCGTCGAACGTGGTTCGCAGCGTCTCGTGCCGCCTGATCAGGAACTGGAAGGCTTTTTCCAACGCCTGGCGGGACAACGTGCCTTTCAGACGAAGACAGGCGGGCATGTAGAACGCCTGATTGCCGGGAGCCAATTTTTCCAGCAGCCAGAACCTCTGCTGCGGTGGGCTGGCCGGCATGGCATAGATTTCGACTGCGCTCGCATCATCTCGCGCTTCCACGTCGGAAGAGATCGCGTCCGCAGGCGTCGCTGGGGACGAATTTGTAACGCACGGGTCGACCCCTGAAACCGAAATGTCGAAGGAAGGAGACAACTGCGAGAGCCGCCGTTGCGGGTCCGCTGCCACCGCTTCCAGCAACGTGCGGAAGTGATCGAGTATCGTGCTTGCAGTTTCCTTGCGGTATAGATCGGTCCGGTATTCGAGCGAAAGCCGCCATCCCACCTCGCGCTCTACCAGAAAGAAATTCAAGTCATAGAGCGCGCCCTGGGATTTTGAAGGCAGCGTGGACAGGCGAACCCCGGCAAAATCGAACACGAAGGTGGAGGCGCGGCCGTATTCGCGTTGGCAGATGAAATTTATGGAATAGAAGGGCTCGCCGGCCGATGCTTTGTCCGGACGCAACGCCAGCAGAACATTCTCAAAGGGAACGTCCTGATTTGCGAACGCTTCCCACACCGTGTCCCGGACTCTCGAGGCGAACTCTGGAAACAGCGGATCGCCCGCCGCGTCGGCGCGGAATACCACGTGATTGACGAACTGGCCGACCAGGCTCTCGAGATCGGTGCGGTTCCGTCCGGCCAGAGGGGAACCGACCGCGAGATCGTCTTGGCCGGTCAGGCCGCGCAGCAGCGCCAGGCAAGCAGCAAGCGTGGTGATAAACATCGTGCCGCCCTGCTGCGTGCTGAATTCCTTAAGGGCATCGGTGAGAGAACGAGGCAGCAACTGGGAAACGATGTTGCTCTTGCTGCTCAGGATGGCGGGCCGGGGGAAATCGCTTGCGACTTGCAGATGAGGGCAATCGGCGAGCTTCTTTTTCCAGTACCCAATCTGTTTTCCGGCCTCGTCTCCTGCCGCCTGCTCCCGCTGCCAGATCACGTAATCGGGATACTGCACGGCCAGGGGCGGCAGCGGCGACTCCCCGCCTTCCGCAAGAGCGGTGTAGATCTTCTGCAGTTCCTCCATGATCAACCCGACCGACCATCCGTCGCATACGAGTTGATGGATCGTGAGCAGCAGGATGTGGCGCTGGTCTTCCAGTTGCAGCAGGCCCACGCGAATCAGCGGACCTTTTGCCAAATCGAACGTGCTTCTGGCTTCTCTGGCTGAAAGGCTGTCTACTTCTCGTTCGCGATCTTCCGCGCACAAAGCCCGGAGATCGGTGCGGGCTAGAGATACGTGCAGTGTTGGAGCGATGAGTTGCATCGTCTCACCGCCAGATTCGACAAAAGTAGCACGCAGAATCTCGTGCCGCCGGACGATCTCATTCAGGGCCTGCTCGAGAATGCCTGCATCCAGAGGGCCTTCCAGATTCCAACGGAAAGATCCGTTGTAGGAAGGATTTCCGGGATCCTCCAGGCTGGCCCGCCACATGCGTTCCTGCGCCGGCGAAAGCGGGAAAGCAAAGAACTCCCCTTCGGCTGCCGCTTCGGCCGCAGGCGCAGGATGCAGCGACGCGGCCGGGGCAACTTCCAGGTTGCGCAGACGAAGAGAGTTCATCATCCTTTGATTTCTGCTTCTCGCAGCAGCTCGCGGCTGATGCGGTATTTCTGCCGTGCCACCGGAGTGATGGCCGGGGTTTGGATCTTGATGCTGGTGGTCTTCGCCAGCTCGGCAAAGATTGCCGCGATGGTGCGGTGCTGCAGGATCTGCCGCGGAGTCACGCCGATACCCGCCTTGCTGGCACGAGCGGCAATCTGGAACACATGCAGCGAGTCGGCGCCAAGCTCAAACAGGTTATCGTTGATGCCCACCTTTTCGAGGCGCAGCACTTCCGCCCAGATGCCGGCCATGGTTTCTTCCTCGGCGTTGCGCGGTGCCGCGTAGCTGGCTGCGCGCGAAGGCTTCGACCAGTCGGGCACAGGCAGCGCACGGCGGTCAATTTTCCCGTTAGGCGTGAGCGGCAAGGCGTCCAGCGAGACAAAAATCGCCGGCACCATGTAGTCCGGAATTCTGGTCAGCAGGAAGGTGCGCAACTCGGCCGGGGTCGGGGCGTTTCCGGACGCGGCCACCAGATAGGCCACCAGCCGCTTGTCGCCGGGAACGTCCTCGCGCAGGGTAACGACCGCATCCGCAACGTTTGCATGGGCTTTGAGTACGCTCTGAATTTCGCCCAGCTCGATGCGGAATCCGCGCAGTTTGATCTGCTCGTCCAGGCGGCCGAGAAATTCCAGGCTGCCGTCGGTGCGGCGGCGCACCAGGTCGCCGGTCCGATACATGCGCGCGCCCGGTTCCTGGCGGAACGGGTCGGCGACAAATTTCTCCGCGGTCAACTCCGGCCGGCTCCAATAGCCCCGTGCCAGCCCATCTCCCGCGATGTAGAGTTCTCCGGCGACCCCGATCGGAACCAGTTGCCGCTGCGGGTCCAGCACGTAGAATTGCGTGTTGGCGATCGGCTTGCCGATGGTCACCGGCCCCTCGCCGGTTTCCACTTTCGCAACGGCAGACCAGATAGTGGTTTCGGTAGGTCCGTACATGTTCCACACCGAGGAGCACCGCTTGACCAGCTCATTGGCGAGTTCGCGGGGAAAAGCTTCGCCGCCACACATTGCCTTGAGGGCGGGATTTCCTTCCCAGCCCGCATCCATCAGGAGCTTCCAGGTGACGGGTGTCGCTTGCATCACGCTGGCCCGCACTTTCTTCAGTTGATCGAGCAACTGCACACCGTAAGAGCCCGTCTCACGGCTGATGATCACCAGCCGCGCTCCTACGCACAACGGCACGTAGAGTTCCAGCCCCGCGATATCGAAGGAAAGCGTGGTCACGGCCGCCAGCGTGTCGTCCTTGGTGACGCCTGGCTCTTCCCGCATGGCCCACAGCAGATTGGTCAGGGCGCGATGCGAAATCTCCACGCCCTTCGGCTTACCCGTCGAACCGGAGGTGTAGATAACGTAAGCGAGGCTGTCGGTATCCGGCGCAGGCGGGTTGCTTGCACCCTCGCGGGCGATCGTTTCCCAATCCGCATCGAGATGTACGACCCGGGCATCGCCGAAGGTCCAGGCCTTGGTCAACGGCTTCTGGGTCAGCACTACCGGCGCTTTTGCATCCTGGAGAATGAACCGCAGCCGTTCCGGCGGGAACGTCGGGTCCATGGGGACATATGCTCCCCCGGCTTTCAGCGTGCCCAGCAAGGCCACAATCATTTCCAGGCTGCGTTCGACAAAAATGCCGACCCGCACTCCCGGGCGAACACCCAGCTTGATCAGGTAGGAAGCCAGTTGGTTAGCCCGCTGGTTGAGCTCGGCATAAGTCAGCTGCCGATCCTCGTAGAGCACCGCTACGTTCTGTGGCGTCCGTGCCGCCTGTTCCTCAAATAACTGTTGCACGCAACGCTCGCGCGGATACTCCGCGCCGGTATCGTTCCAGGCGACCGTCAGTTGGCGACGCTCGGCGTCATTCAGCAGTGGCAGGCGGGAAATCAACTGCTGGGCATCTGCGGCGAAGCCTTCCAGCAGCGTGATGTAGTGCCCCAGCCAACGATCAATGGTTTCGCGGTCGAACAGGCGGGTGTTGTAATCGCAGTCCAGTACCAGGCCGTCGTCGGATTCGACAATATTCAGGAACAGATCGTGGTTAACAAACGCTTTGGGATTGGGATCGACGGCAACTTCGAGGCCGGAAAACTTCATGTCTGCCCCAACCCGTTCAAGGTTGAACTGCACCTCGACCAGCGGCAGGCGACTGGGATCGCGCGGAATGGAGAGCTTACGCACCAGTCGTCCATAGGTGTAATTCTGATGTTCGTAGGCGTCGAGCAGCGTGCGCTTCACGTCCGTCAGATATTGCGCCATGGTCGCATCGGTACGCAGTTGGCCGCGCAGCGGCAGGAAGTTTACTCCGTGCCCGACCAGCACCTCATCTTCCAGCAGTGATTGGCCCGCCGCCGGAATTCCGACCACGATCTCGTCCTGTCCCGTGAGCCTGCTCAACAGCACCTGGAAGCCGGCTAGCAGCGTGACAAACAGCGTGCACTTCTGCTGCGCCCCAGCTTTCTTGATAGCGCGATACGCGTCTGCCGGAATCTGCCGGCGGTGGGTTGCGCCATCAAAACTCTTGATCGCCGGACGCGGCCGGTCAAGCGGCAGATCCAGCAACGGAGGCCGCTGCTGGAATTGTGCCACCCAGTAGTCTTCAATAGCCTTGCCCTCCGCGCTCTCGAAGTGTTTGGCCTGGGCGCGGGCGTAGGTTTCAAACTGCATGGGTGCCGGAAGATTCGAGTTCGTGCCTTCGTGCCGCGCGCTGTACAAGCGCGACAGCTCATCGAGCAGCACATTGGTGGACCATCCGTCACACACGATGTGATGGGTGGTAAACAACAGCAGATGATCTGCCGGTCCGAGTTTGAGTAGCTGCGTCCTCACCAGCGGTCCGGTCAGCAGATCAAACGGCCGCCGCGCATCCTCGGCAAGGATCTGCGCTACTCGCTCCTGGCGCTCGCTATCCTGCAGGTCTGCGAGATCGACGACCGGCAATTCGACCGTAAGCGATGACGCGAAGCGTTGCACTTCGCCGCTGGCGCTGAACGACGCGCGCAGTGCCTGATGCCGATCCAAAAGCTGTTGCAGAGCGTAGCGCAACGCGGGCTCATCCAGCGATCCGCGCAGGCGCAGTGAAATCGACTCGTTGTAGCTGCAGGAAGCTTCCTTATCCAGCTGCGCCGAGAGGAAAATCTCCAGCTGCGACTCGGTCAGCGGCGCTTCCCTCAGTTCTGGTTTCGCATCCGCCGCATCCGCCAGCAGCGCCACCGCGCCGTGTCCATTGAGCTTTTCCTTCGGGATGATTACCTGCGCCGTTGATATCCGGCCTGGCAAGAGCCCGTCTTGCTGCATTTCCCGGACGCTCTCCTGGAACGCCTGCACAATGCGCTCCACGTCGGCATCGCTGTGCGTGGTGGTGAGGAAGCAGGGAAAGCCTTCCTGCACATGAATCCCTTTCTCCCGCATGTGGTAGTAGAAAAGGCTGCCGAAGCGCTGTTCGGCGGGAAAACTGAAATAGAAGATGCTGCCAAAGTTTTCCATGTGCATCGGCACTTCACTTTCCGCAAAGAACTGGCCCAGCCGCCGCACCATGGCGTCCGTCTTTCCATTGAGCTTTTCCTGCAGTCCCGTGCCCTCCTGCTGGAAGTGCTGCAGCACCGCTTTCACCGCCGCCAAGGTCAAGGGATGGCGCACGAAAGTCCCGGCAAAGAACGTCACCCCGACTTCCGGAGCCGAGTCGTCGCCAAACTGCCACGCCCCTCCATCCAGCGCATCCATGAACGCCGCTTTCCCGGCCAGCACTCCGATGGGCATGCCGCCCGCAACTACTTTTCCGTAGGTCGCAAGGTCGGCGCGAATGTCGAACAGCGCCTGGCAGCCTCCGGGATGAATGCGGAACCCGGTGACTACCTCATCGAAAATCAGCGCCGCCCCGGAATCCTGCGTGATCTGGCGGATCTGCTTCAGAAATTCCACAGGCTGCAACGCCGGATGCCGGCTCTGTACCGGCTCGACCAGCACCGCCGCCAACTCGCCCGCGTGTTCGCGAATGTAGGCCAGCGACTCCGGCGTACCGTAGTCGAGCACTACCAGGTTCTCCACTTTTTCCTGCGGAATCCCCGGCGCGATCGGCGAGGAGCGCGGCCCGTTCTTGGTTTTCAGCCCCTTCACCAGCACTTCGTCGAACATGCCGTGATAGGCGCCGGCGAACAACACAACTTTCTTGCGCCCGGTCACGGTACGTGCCACGCGCAACGCCGCCATCACCGCCTCGGAGCCCGTATTGCAGAAAGTCATGCGCTCGTTGCCGGTCATCTGGCAGAACAGTTCGGCCACTTCGCCCGCCAGCGGGGTCTGCGGTCCGATCTCGAAACCCTCATGCAGCTGCTGCTCCACCGCCTTTTCCACAAAATCCGGGCGATGCCCCAGCATGATCGGTCCGAAACCGTTCAGGATGTCGATGTACTCGTTGCCATCCACGTCCCACAGGCGCGAGCCTTTGGAACGCACCGTCACGATGGGATACACCATCTCCTTCCACTGCGCGCGGAACCCGGAAACCACGCGCGGATCCGCCAGCGCTTTCCGGTGTTGCTGCGTCAGGCGCTTCGATCCCGCGGTACGCCGCGTGTATCGCTCGATCAGTCCCGCGATATGCTTCTCCTGCTGCGGGGTCAAGTCTCCGGTATTTCCCTTCTGCACCGGCTTGTAAGGACCAAAAGCTTTGAATTCCGGTTTCGCCGCCGCCTCGGGGGAAGGAACGACATTCTGGGAGGAAGGCATCTGCGTGGGAGCCTTGGCGGCTGCCACTGGTGCCGGAGCATTCCCAGGCGCGGCGCCGCGCAGCATCTGCAGCTGCTTTTCCATCAACTGTGTCATGGTCTGAAGCTGCTCGCGCACAATCCGCTCGACCGCATTGCCATCGGCTGGCGCCACGGGTTGCCCTGCGGCGAAACCAGGGCTGATCGCAGCAGGGCTGACGGGCGCAGCTGCGGGAGTCTCCGTTGTTGCCGGCACGCTGGTTTGCAGCGCCGGAGCCGCCGTTTCCCCAGGAAATGCGTCGGCGGCAAGCTTGCTGTCCAGGAAAGCTGCCAGCGCCTGTAGCGTGGACTCCTGGTCCAGCAACTGCCGGAAAGTGATCTTCAGGCCAAATTTGGCATGGATCGCGCCGGTTACCTGAGTCAAAAACAGGGAGTCAAAACCCAGGTCGAGAAACGTGGTGGAAGGATCCACGCTTGCCATGTCCGTTCCTGACAGTTCCTCGAAGATCTCCGCCAGCGCAGCCCGCAGGCGAGTCGGCCGATCCTGAGTCGCCCCCGTGGTCGTAGGTGATTCCATAACTCTGTACCCCACTACAGTTTTGTTATCGTCTTCCCGCGGGCTTTCGCCGGTCCTCCCGAGTTCTGGCAAGTCCCCTTTCATCCGGCCCGCCCCGCGTACTGCTTCTGTCCAATACCGCTTGCGATCGAATGCATACGTCGGCAGGGAAACCCGCCGGCGCGATTCTCCGGCATACAATTTGGTCCAGTCCACTTGCACGCCCGCCGCCCAAAGTGTGCCGGCTGCTGTGAGCAGAGTGCTGGAATCGGTCTGGCCCTGAGACGCGTCCGGCAACGAAGAAACCACCACCCGCTCATTCGTATCTTTGGGATGCTGCCGGGCCAGCGTGCCCAGCGCGTTGCCTGCGCCCACTTCCAGCAGGACTTGTTCGGCGGTGGAATCGAGTCCAGCGACCGATTTTGCAAACAGCACGGGATGACGCAGATGGCTTCCCCAATACGCCGGATCGGTGGCTTCTTCCCGGGTGATCCAGGTGCCGCTCACGGTCGAGACATACCGCATCTGCGGCGCATGCAGTTGCACCTTGCGGACCTCTTCGGTGAAGGGCGCGACGATGGGATCCATCATCGGAGAGTGGAAGGCATGCGACGTAACCAAACGTCGGAACATGACGCCCTGCTGCTCCAGTTCTTTTTCCAGCCGGCCAATCTCATCGAACGGCCCGGCAACCACACACAAGGCCGGCCCGTTGCTCGCCGCCAGTGACAGCCCGGAATGCAGCCGGGGACGAATGTCGGCTTCCGGCAGTCGCACCGAAAGCATCGCGCCCGCGGGCAGGTCCTGCATCAGGCGGCCGCGCTTGGCCACGAGCGTCAACGCATCCTCGAGTGAGAACACGCCCGCGAGGCAAGCAGCTACAAACTCGCCGATACTGTGGCCGATCATGGCCTGCGGCCGAACACCCCACTCCATCCACAGCTTGGCCAACGCGTACTCCAGGGTAAAAATCGCCGGCTGGGCGGCGCCCGTTTGAGTCAGTTTCTCCGCCGCAGCAGGTGAAATCGCAGCCGGGTAAATCAGCTCGCGCAAATCAAAGCCCAAAGGAGCGCGCAGAATCGCGGCGCAGCGATCCACTTGCTCGCGGAACAGAGGTTCGCTGCGGTAAAGACCGATACCCATGTTGGGATACTGAGAACCCTGTCCCGGAAACAGGAACACCACCGCCGGCTTCTGAAACTGCCGCATACGGGTAACGACCCGCCGCGCATCCTGCGCCGCCAGTGCCGCCGCGGCATCTTCCGCAGTCGCCGCCACGACTGCCCGGCGGCAGGAAAAATGACGGCGTCCCTGCTGCAGGGTGTAGGCCACGTCCGCCAGGTTCAATGCGGGGTTCTCCTTCAGGTGCGCTGCCAATTTCCGCGTGGCCGCTTCCAGCGCGGTGTCCGACTTTGCCGATAACAGCAGCAGATGAGACGGCTTTTGGCTGGCCGCGGATTCGGTCTCCGGGGCCTCCTCGAGAATGACGTGCGCGTTCGTTCCCCCCACGCCGAAGGCGCTGACTCCGGCGCGCCGCGGCCCTTGCTTCGTCTCCCACGGGCGCAGCTTGGTGTTCACGTAGAAGGGACTCTGTTCCAGTTCGAGCTTGGGGTTCGGGCGACAGAAATGCAGCGTCGGAACCAGCGTCTTGTGGCGCAGCATCTGCGCGGCATGAATCAGTCCGGTGACGCCGGCGGCATTATCAAGGTGTCCGACATTGGCCTTGGCAGTGCCGAGCGCGCAGAAATTTCTGGCTTCTGTGTGAGCCCGGAACGCCTGTGTCAGGCCTGCAACTTCGATCGGGTCGCCTAACGGGGTGCCGGTGCCATGCGCCTCGATATAGCCAATGGACTCGGGTTCGACTCCGGCGGCGGCATGTGCCAGCGCAATTACCTTGGCCTGGCCTTCCACGCTGGGCGCGGTGTAGCCCACCTTGGAGGAGCCGTCGTTGTTCATGGCAAAGCCGCGAATCACCGCGTAGATATGGTCGCCTTCGGCAATCGCATCTTCCAGCCGCTTCAGCAGAACCACGGCAGCGCCGCTCCCGAACACCGTTCCGGCGGCCTGCTCATCGAAGGCCCGGCAATGTCCGTCGGGAGAACCCATCCCGCCTTCCTGGTACCAATAGCCCCGCCGCTGCGGGAACGTAATCGAGACCCCGCCCGCCAGCGCCATGTCGCTCTGGTAAGTGAGCAGGCTTTGGCAGGCCTGGCATACTGCCAGCAGCGACGTCGAGCAGCCCGCCTGCATAGTGAATGCGGGTCCGCGCAGGTTTAGCTTGTAAGACACGCGGGTGGCGATGAAATCCGGGTTGGCCCCCATCATGTAGGGATAGCCGCCAATCTGATATCCGGCCGTGTAGTCTTCCAGGAACTGCCGGCTGCCGCAGACGTTATTCAGGAAATAGGTGCTGGCGGTCGCTCCCGCGTACACGGCGACGGCGCCGGGATAAGCAAACGGATCGTACCCTGCGTCTTCCAGTGCTTCCCAGCAGCATTCGAGGAACAAGCGCTGCTGCGGATCAATGAGCTCAGCTTCCTTGGGAAGGATGCCAAAGAACGCAGCATCGAACAGGTCCACATCTTCGAGAATGCCGCGCGCCTTCACGAAATTGGGATCGGCTGGCGCTGGTCCCGGAACTTCCAGTTCCGCGTCGCCAAAATGGCGGATCCCCTCCCGTCCTGCTTTCTGGTTCTCCCAGAACTCGGCCACCGAGCGCGCGCCCGGGAAGCGGCCGGACATGCCGACGATGGCGATGCTGTCAGGCGCGATGGTCTGGGAATTCTTCATGAATGCTGCTCCACAAAGCGCTGCCGGCGCGAGGCCAGCGCCTGCCGCTGCTTCTCAGCTCGTGCCTCCGCCTCCGAGAAGGCAGGTTTCCGGGGAACCACACTGCCCAGGTGCTTGACCAAAGAGCGGATGGTGGCAAACTCAAACAGATCCACCACCGAGAGATCGAAGTTGGGTACGGTTTTCTGCAGTTGCGCGTGCGCTTCCATCAGCATCAGGGAGTCGCCGCCCAGATCGAAGAAATTGTCGTCGAGCCCGACTGCACTGTTGCCCAGCACCTTCCGCCAGATTTCGGCGACAGCCGCCTCCAGTCCCTCGAGTTGCCCTGAATCCGTCGCCGGCTCGGACAAGGCAGGAGAAGGCGCGGGCAGCGCGGCCCGGTCTACCTTGCCGTTGGCCGAAAGCGGCAAGCCGGGCAGCGCAACGTATATTGCCGGAACCATGTACTGCGGCAATTTGTTGTGCAGATAATCGCGCAGTTGCGAGGCGACAACTTCGCAATGGGGTCTGGGAACGACGTAAGCTACCAGGCGTTTCTCGCCCGGACCTTCGCTGCGGGCAACCACCGCCACCTGCTGCAGCGCCGGATGCTGCTGTAGCACGGTCTCGATTTCTCCCAGTTCGATGCGGAAACCGGAAATCTTTACCTGATTATCCAGCCGCCCGAGGAACTCGATGGCTCCATCGGGACGGCAACGTACCCGATCGCCGGTGCGATAGAGCCGTTCGCCCGATTCCTTGCTGAACGGGTTCTGGATGAATCTCTCTCGCGTCAGCTCCGGACGGTTCAGGTAGCCGCGGGCCAGCCCATCTCCGCCAGCCCATAACTCGCCCGGCTCGCCCGCAGACACCGGCGTGCCGAAGTCATCCACAATGTAGACCTGGGTATTGGCGATCGGCCGCCCGATAGGAACCGAGTCTGGAACCGAATCTCCCGCGCGCATAACGTGGCAGCAGGTAAAGGTCGTGTTCTCCGTGGGGCCATAGCCGTTGATCACAGTGCAGCCCTGCGCAGCCTCCAGAAGCGTGCGAACATGCGGCGCTGAGAGCACGTCCCCGCCCGCCAGGAGTTGTTTCACCCCCCGGAGGTCCTCGATCCGCTGTTCCACCATCAGGTGGAACAGTCCGGCGGTCAGCCACAGGGTCGTCACGCGGTGCTCACGGACGGTTCGTCCCAGTTCCTCGAGTGAAGGAGTCTGCTCCGGCACGATCACCAGCCGGCCGCCATTGAGCAATGCGCCCCAGATCTCGAAGGTCGAGGCATCGAAGGAAGCGGGCGCGAACTGCAGAATGACTTCCTGCGGACCGAACTCGCAGTAGCTGTTCCCTTTCACCAGCCGCACCACCGAGCGATGCTCGACTTGTACGCCTTTAGGCTGGCCCGTCGATCCCGAGGTGTACATGACATAGGCAAGACTCCGCGCGTTCGCCTTGCCGGCCGGAGCTGCGGTGTTGCTATTGCCTTCGAAGCTTGAGGGGAGCGTGATCACGCGCACGCCGGGCAGATCGTGCAGCAACTCGCTTCGGAGTTTTTCCTCCGTAACCAGGATCGCAGCCCGCGAATCCGCCAGCATAAATTCGAGGCGCTCGCGCGGATATCCCGGATCAAAGGGCACGTAGGCGCCTCCGGCTTTGAGGATGGCCAACAAAGCCACGACCAGGTCCACGGACCGCTGCAGGCAGACTCCCACCAGAATCTCGGGACCGGCACCTAATTCGCCGAGATGGTTCGCGAGGCGGTTCGCCCGGCAATCCAACTCACCATACGTGAGCGTCTCGCCGCCGCAGACCAGGGCGACTGCGTCCGGACGGAGCCGCGCCTGCTCCTCGAACAAGGCGTGAATCGTCGCGTCGCGAGGATAGTCGGCACGGGTGTTCGACAAGACTGCTGGGCCCCGCCGCTCGGCCACGACTGGAATGCACTCGCTCATGCCAAAAAGATTTCCTTTTCTCCGAATAAACGCTCAGCCACCAGCCCGCGCCGGTGACATTCCTCGAGCAGGAGGTTCGATTGAATGATGGGATTCGACTGCTCCGTGTACTTGATGCTCATGACGTAGTTGAGCCAGGGCTCCTGCCCCATTGCGTAGACGTAAACTTCACGGCAGCCGAACTGGTTCACCATGCCGATGGCTTGCTCATAATTCGAGCCCGCCAGGCGTCGCGATTGGTCCATCTTGCGTTCAATCTTTGAAGTGAGCAGCGGCCCGTAGATCCAGGACATGGGCGCTCCATCACATTCCATTCCCAGAAACAACGCGTCGACATCACCAACCAGATCATGCACATGCGCGTAGGTTTCCGGCTGGATGTTGCGCGAATCGGCGGCGAAAAGCAGCGAATGTCCATTCAGCTGAACCAGATACGCGGACTTGCTCTGCACGTTGAGATCGCCGTGCTCACCGAAGAACGGAATCGCCGTAATCGTGCCATTAGGCAGCGCAAGTTCATCCAGGTCAGTGAGTTCCACAACGTTCTTGAAGCCGCACTGTTGCAACGTGAGGCGAAGTGATGGATCCTGCAGGGCGCCGCCACTGCTGCGTGGCACCACCACGGTCCGAATCTTGTGCCGCAGTTGCAGCAACGTCTCAAACAGGATGTGGTCCTGATGGTTATGCGTAATCAGAACGTAGTCGATGGTTTCGGGCAAATCTTCGTAGGTGTAGCGCGAGATATCGCTCTGGTAGGTGTAACTCAGCACCGGATCGAGCAGGATCGAAACCCCTTTGGTTTCCAGCAGAATGCAAGCGTGCCCGAAGTACCGCCAGCGTGCGCCTTCCCCCTCGTAGGACGAATAAGCACGTGGCCGATCTTCAGTCAGAAAGGCGCGAAACCGTTGTGCTTTTTCTCCGCTGAGGTGCAAGTTTTCGCAAATGTCCGCGAAGGGCAAAGGCTTAGTTTTCAAGGAGAAAAGCGCGTCCACCTGTTCGCTGGCAAACGGCATGTTCAAGTGCACGCTGTGATCGTTCGGGAAACGCGGCGTGCTCAACACAAACGGCCGGTCGTCGCCGGTAACTGCTGAGAGCATCAGGCTTTGCATCGAGCGGTCGTAAAAATGACTGCGGTAGAGCAAGGGTTCAAGCAACCGGAACGACGGATGATTGTTCAGGTCATACACCAGCTCGACATAACCACGCAGCGCGCTGGGAATCTCGGCGTAAAGCGGACTGAGGTCGTACCCTTGGGCCTTGGTGCGCAGCAAACAATCGAGATCTTCGATGGCTTTCGAAAGCTCCAACAGCGAGGCCCGCCGCGCCACCGTGTCGTCGCGCAGCTGGCGCACGGCATCTGCCTGATTTCCTTCGAGATCCACGAATGGCCCGCCCAGCAGCTTAGGATTTTTCACCGCCGCGGCGTGGGCTTCGGGATTCGCAATGTAGGAATCCATGATGCGCAGATGGCGCTCGGTCAGATTGCGCGCAGCGGTCGCGGGTGGAATGAGGTGCGCCCAGGCGTACCAGCTATCCACCAGTGGCTCCACTACGACATTGGGCTTCAGATACATGCGCCCGGATTCCGATGCCATCTCACGCTCCAACTGCGTCTTCGGTTTTCTGGAATGAGAGGAGGGGGTGAACTCTCATCAAAAACTTTTCGGGTAAGTTGCTATAGGCTAGATATTTCTGATCTTCGCCGGCCGGAATGTTTTGGGGGAATCGCACGGTCCGACGAGTGCTTTCAGCTAACAGCGGAGGGTACTGTGCAGGCTTGCCACAACTCCACCCAGGTCTGGTGCAAACATCGCACTGTGATCATGATGCGACTCCTGACGAACTTCCGGAAAACCGAATCCAAGTGCCGCGCCGGACATGCGGAGCGCACGCGCCCGGCACGCTTGCGCGTGGATCATCAGCGGCGCAGTTCTTCCGTGAAAGGCCACGGCCTGCAAATCGACCTGCGGGAATGCCTGTATCAGCAGAATGACCATCAGCACGCTGAAAAGCAACCAGCGGGTGGGCTGACTTATTGTCCAACATCCCATTTATCTAGAAGATAGATGCCGCCCGGGAGTGGGTCAATCCCCTGAAAGTGCTATCAACTTTGGTAAGTTGCAATGCCAAGTTCTTCAATTCCGGGCACGTAGCAGGGAAAATTCCCGGAATCATCGGGCTTGCGCAATTACCAGAGTTCCGGCTTTGTTTCGCTCGAATTCTGCTGAATTCACTTTGGCGTGCGCACTGCGCAGCTGTGCACCTCTTGTGCTAGCCCGGTTTCCTACGATCATGCACCTCTGAGTATGACTGGGACAGTGTCCTGCCGTTATCTTCTGCCTTGAAACCTCAATCCGTACAGTTTTGGTGGTAGCCAGGAGTAGATACGCAAAATGAACTCCCCAGTCCCTCCCCGCGCTCATGCCAAAACCAGTGTTTTCCTCGTCTTTATCACTCTAGCGGTAGCCATCACTTCGGGCTGTGCCGGAATTTCTTCCGGTTCTCAGGGTTCGAGCAGCACGAATTCCGGTGCTTTCGCGATCACGACGGCTTCTCTGCCTAATGGAACGGT
>Ga0335079_10000445_pt1 | contig 47391 bp, 34 predicted proteins | sample Lox_Sample_33_FD_206719 | JGI IMG/M metagenome (GOLD analysis project Ga0335079, IMG submission 206719) | Soil microbial communities from Loxahatchee National Wildlife Refuge, Florida, United States - Lox_Sample_3.3 | ecosystem: Environmental > Terrestrial > Soil > Wetlands | place: USA...
ACTAAGTACTTTGTTTTGAGTGGCGGGGACGACGGGGCTCGAACCCGCGACCTCTGCCGTGACAGGGCAGCGTTCTAACCAACTGAACTACGTCCCCACTCGCCAAATCAACGAGACGCGCAATCGTCAGGAATGAAACGGCGTTGCGCAAACTGCTGTGGAGCTTCGCTTTGCCCGACCGCAAGCTGGAGCAAAACGCCGCATAAACATCCTAACAGCTTCGCTCAGAACGCGAAAGTCCCCGCCGCAAGTTCTAGCCTCGCAGCCTCTACAGATGGGCAATCGTTTCGCCCAAACCTTAAATCGAGGCGGCGCGCAATGGCATGGCAATCGCAAAAAGCGAGCAAGGAATCGACTCGCGTTATCGATTCGTTAGAGCACTCTGGCTAACTGAGCAAGAGCCAGATCACCATAGTCAGCATCTTTGATTGAGAATTGCCCTTTTCTCATCACCTGATTGATGTTGAGAAACAACTCCGCTTCCTGCTCACCTTCTCCGAAGAAGATCTTAATTGCTGTCCAATTGCCTGGAGGACTGGTTTTGAACCCACCGCTTGCACCCTGCGAAAGATTCTCTCCAATTCTCGCAAAACTAAATGGCAGACTTTCGGCTCGCTGAACTTTGGACGGGAGAGCCTTCGCTTCAAGTGCCTTTTTCAGGTCCAACAAAAGAACACCGGCGTCAGACCCGGGCACGGACACGAATCGGCCTTCCCCCACTTTCATTGGGAAGTCCTGCGGGCCTTTGGCTCCCACTGTTTTTGCAAACCCGAACTCAACTCGGAATCTTGCAGTTCTACCCTGCGATGTGTAAATCGCCAACACACGGAGTGATCCGTTCTCATTCTCAAGTGATTCAATGTCGAAACCGACCGACCCGGAATCAGAAAGATATGACTCTGCACCTCGGCTTTCTGGGAACGTCGTGGACCGGGTGCACGAGGTAGTCAAGAGCAACGTGGCAAGAAGACCGACCAAACGGCGTTGTATTGCGGAGTAGGGGATAAAAGTGGGCACGCACTTGGCCTCTCGTTTTCAGTTTAGCCCCCGCCCCGCTCCAAACCCGACCTGAATCATCTTTACGACGTTTTTTTCCCCGAGCGTTGTCAGATTACAGTCGCATGTGATCTAGGTCACGGTCATTCGAAAGCCTCGCCTGCAACATGACCTGCAAGACTCGTTTTCGGCTAAGAAAAGTTTTAAGGCACCGCCGTTCGAGTCGGAACTCAGAACCAACGACCACGCAGATCGCTAAGCAGTTTCATGCCGAAGCCGGTTCTGTTCCAGACCCCGCATGGATTCGATGTCTGACGTAGCTTCACGGGCCTCCTAGAGTTCTCTCCACGTGTCGTCGAGCAACCACAAGAATTGCAGTAACGGTCGTGCCGATATAGAGCGGCGCGAATACAGCAACTTGCTCTGTTCCTTCAGAAAAAGATCGAAGGCAAAGGATAAAAATCATGAAATTCGCAATTAGATGCTCTTTGCTCATCGTTCTAGCACCCACGCTCACACCAGCTCAAATCTCTAGTTTCAAGCACATCATCATCGTTTTTCAGGAGAACCGCACTCCAGACAACCTCTTCCAAGGATTGTGCGTGGCACCTTACGGCAAGAGTACTTCCTGCAGTACCACTCCATCGTCCACACAATACGACATCCAGACCACCAATTGGATGGATAAGACATCACCGGGATCGACCATGGCTCCATCATCGACTCCTCTCGCTGGCGTCTTCGATCTCGGACATCGCCATTCTTCGTTCACGAATTCCTGCGACAAAGTGAACGGTGTTTGCAAAATGGACAATTTTGCCAGTAGCACATGCACCGGAACATGTCCTTCCAAACCTGCGCTCAAGTACGTAGACAACAGCACGGGCATTCTTAATCCATATCTGAGTCTGGCTACACAATATGGATGGGCCAACTACATGTTCCAGACCAATCAAGGTCCAAGCTTTCCGGCTCATCAATACATCTTCGGGGGAACATCGGCCCCTAGTGCAAGTGATGACGCGATTGCCACCTTCGACGCCGATAACGTGCAACCAGAAGTATCTGCCACGGGAGCCGGTTGCATCGCAATCTCCGGTGCCACCGTTGCTCTCATCGCCGCAAACGGAAAGAAAAGCACGATGTTCCCTTGCTTCGAGCATGAGACGATGTCCGATTTGCTCGATGGCATTGGCGTTAGCTGGAAGTACTACACTCCGGGCAGCAACTCCATTTGGACCGCACCGAATGCCATCAGCCACATCTGCCAACCCAATGCACCCACCGGCGGGAAATGCGTTGGTCCAGAGTGGACCAGCAACGTGATTATTAAAGCCACGCAGGTGTTGACCGACATTAGCAACTGCAAATTGCCTCAGGTGGTGTGGTCCATCCCTCGGGGACAGGATTCAGACCACGCCGTGGGCAACCAAGGTGGGGGACCATCCTGGGTCGCCTCGATCGTCAATGCCATTGGCAACAACAAGACATGCAGCAACGGAGAAAACTACTGGCAAAACACGGCGATCATCATTACATGGGACGATTGGGGTGGTTGGTACGATCACGAGCCTCCAACGTTCTTGGCGGGAGACCAGGGCGACTATCAGCTAGGATTTCGGGTGCCTATGATTGTCGTCTCCGCTTATACCAATGCGGGATACATCGACAATACTCGGCAGGATTTTGGATCCATTCTGAGGTTTGTTGAGAACAATTTCGGAATAGAACAGGGCGCGCTTGATTTTTCTGACGCCCGGTCCACCAGCAATCTGAGCCAATTCTTTCACTTGAACCAGACGCCAAGGAAATTCACTACCATCTCTGCCCCCCTGGATGCGACCTACTTCATCAACGATCCGACGCCTGCTGCCGACCCGGATGATGACTAGGTGTAGCCACGATGGAGTGACTAGCAGAGATTCAATAAGCGGATTCGAGTCTTGGATGCGCAACGGTCCTGGGTAGGCACAAGAATGGCCCAGGCTTGAACAGGGCAAGCAAAACAAAGCAGAGATTCTGCCCGCAAGCTGCAGGCTCTATTGAGGATTTGATGGTGGGCAGTGCAGGACTCGAACCTGCGACCTCCTGCTTGTAAGGCAGGCGCTCTAACCAGCTGAGCTAACCGCCCCTCGAACTGCGACGCGACTATGTGTACTGACTCGCGAAAGATGCGCCGAAGGGCACTTTTTCGAGTATACGGAATGGCAGAGGAAGCGGCAAACCTCAAAATACATTGGAGAATGTTGATTTCCTGGTTGTTGAATAAAACCGGCTAGCGTTTGGAAGTGACATTCAACAATCAACAATCCAAAATTCAACAATACCGTTTGCTACACTCGCTCGGTGCGGCGCCTCATTATTAATGCGGATGATTTCGGGTTCACGTCTGGAGTGAATCGAGCCATCGTCGAGGCTCACACACACGGCGTTGTCACGTCGTCGACATTGATGGCGAATGGCAACAAGTTCGACGAAGCGGTCTTATTTGCGAAGAACACGCCTCATCTGAGCATTGGCTGCCACGTGGTACTCATCGATGGCATCCCCGTCTCACCACCCGACACTCTTCCCTCTCTCACTACTTCTGGCGTGTTCCGCGACGGATTGAAGTCGTTCGCTGCGCGGGCGCTCGCCGGGCGAATGATTCCCAACGAGATCGCCGCCGAAGTGTCCGCCCAGATTCGCAAATTGCAATCCACGGGGATGGCGGTCTCGCACATCGACACCCACAAGCACACGCACATCTTTCCGCAGATCCTGAAACCGGTTTTACAGGCGGCGCGCGCATGCGGGGTGAAAGCGGTCCGCAATCCGTTTGGCCCGCGGCGTCCGTTCAGGTCCAGCGACCTGTTGGCGCGTCCGAATCTGTGGACGCGTTACGCTGAGGTTCGCTTGTTGCGCCGCTTTGCCGGAAAATTCAGGGAGGCCGTGGAACGAGAAGGCTTCGCGACCCCCGATGGCACGCTTGGGATCGAGGTAACGGGAACTCTGGACGAGACTTTGTTTCAGGCTATTGCCGGAAGCATCCCCGAGGGTACATGGGAGTTCGTGTGCCATCCCGGATATAACGACTCCGAATTGGCCGGGGCGACGACCCGTCTGCGGGAATCCAGGGAGACGGAGCTGAGGGTCCTGACCTTGCCGGCTGCCCGCGAAATCCTCACCCAGCAAGGGATTCAGCTGATTTCGTACCGGGAGTTGCAGGAGATCCAGTAGGGCTTTGGAGATTGCGACTATCCGGCTTGTGCATTCCGGGACCTGGTTGACCGACAGGCTTCCGGGTACTCCCGTAACCTATTCATTTTGTGGGAAGTAGTAAGATGGTGACAATTCAACCGTTTCTCGCAAGCTGGAGGTAAGTGGATGTCCGCCCAAGGCTCAGCCCCGCGTGCCACGCTGGAGCTCAAGGTAAAGGTGTGGGGTATGGGCGCCAACAACCAGCCATTCTTCCAGAACGCGACTGCCCAGAATATCAGCGCAACGGGCGCCTGCATCTACGGCATTGAGCCGGACCTCAAAGTAGGCGATGTGATCGGCGTTCAATACGAGGGCAAGAAAGCGCGCTGCAAGGTGATCTGGGTCGTAGACGCGGGTGCGCTCAAGAAGACGCAAGTTGGCGTGCAACTGGTAGCCGACCAGGACTGTCCGTGGACGCCCGCTCTGCCCGCTGAGATGAAGGTCGATGAGCGCACGATTATCCGGCAGGACAACCGTCGCAAGTTCCTCCGGCACAAGATTTCTTTCCCGCTTGAACTGCGCGATGAACGCGTCAACACGCCCCTGCGCGTCAACGCCACAGACATCAGCGGCAACGGATGTTATGTAGAGACGGTCATGCCCCTTCCGGTCGCGACTGCGTTGCGCGTGGATCTATGGATGGGAGAAGATCGATTGTCTCCGAGTGCAGTGGTGCGCACGCGCGACCCCGGAGTCGGAATGGGGATTGAATTCACCGGTCTCACCGAAGAACAAAAGAAGAAGTTCCAGGCACACCTCGATAAGCAGGACCCTGGCAGTGCACTTGGCCCCAAAAACGGCTAAGGACGCGCCAAACGCTGTGTTTCTCCATCGCTCCTCATGTAAAATCTGCAACCATCCCTGATTCAAGCCATCGAATCACGAGAACACGAGGGCGAAAGTCCGCACATGAAGATCGGCATCACCTGTTATCCGACGTATGGCGGCAGCGGAGTCGTGGCGACGGAACTGGGCCTGGAATTGGCTCAACGCGGGCATGAAATTCACTTCATCACGTATGCGCAGCCCATCCGGCTGCGGGGCGACGTCCAACCCAATATTCATTACCACGAAGTAGAGGTTTCGCGGTATCCGCTGTTCGACTATCCACCCTACGATCTTGCGTTGGCCACGCGGATGGCGGAGGTCGCACAGCTGTATGCTCTCGACTTGTTGCACGTTCATTACGCGATTCCGCATTCGGTCAGCGCAATGCTGGCGCGGCAGATGCTTGCTGCGGGGCCACGCGGACAACGCCTGCCGTTCGTAACCACACTTCACGGGACCGACATTACGCTCGTGGGACTCGACCGGTCGTATCTTCCGATCACGAGATATTCCATCGAACAAAGCGACGGTGTGACGGCGATCTCCAACTACCTGCGGGATCGCACGCAACGTGTGTTTGACGTGAAGAACAAGATCGAGGTGATCTACAACTCGGTCAATTGCGATGTCTATTACCGCGATACTGCGATCGCCGAGGAGATCCGGCGCGAATATGCGCCCGAAGGGCAGCGCGTGCTGGTGCACCTCTCCAACTTTCGACCGGTGAAGCGGCTGGGGGATGTGATCGAGATTTTTGACCGTGTGCGGAAGCAGATTCCGTCGCGATTGTTGCTGATTGGCGATGGGCCGGACCGATCTGTAGCTGAGTGGCTGGCAGTGCAGAAAGGCATCCACGACGACGTGCTGTTCCTAGGCAAGCAGGATCAGATCTACGAGAAACTGTCGATTGCCGACATCATGCTGCTGCCGAGCGAACTCGAGTCCTTCGGTTTGGCCGCGTTGGAGGCGATGGCCTGCGAAGTAGTGCCAATCGCAACGCGAGCCGGTGGCGTTCCAGAAGTAATCGATCATGGCAGCACGGGATTTCTCGCCGATGTCGGTGACGTGGAGACGATGTCGCGCTACGCAATCGAGTTGCTCAGCGATGAGAAACGGCTTCGCGACATGGGAAAACGCGCGAGAGCGGTGGCCATGGAGCGCTTCTGCGCCAGCAAGATCGTGAAGGAATACGAAGATTTCTATCGGCGCGTGCTAGAACGTTCGGCGTAAAACCCTTCCGGCACGGCACTCTCGGATTCCACCAACGGCAGGCGAATGCGAATCAGAGTTCCCTTCCCTTCATGGCTGTCGATGGTCATCTTGGCTGTGTCGCCGTAGAGAACCTGTAGGCGCTCGGCTATATTGGCCATGCCGATCCCCATGCCCGTCCGACTGCTGCTCTCCTCCAGTTGAGCACCGCCCATCCCGACTCCATCGTCTTCGACTTCAATAATCAGGCGTGAGTCGATCAAACGGCTCCGCAGATATATGCTTCCTCCCTCCACTTTGGGGGAAAGGCCGTGCTTGATCGAATTCTCGATCAACGGCTGAAGCAACATGCTGGGAACCACCACATCCAAAGAGGCGGGATCGAGTTCCTTGACGACCCGAAGCTTGTCGCGGCCGAAACGGACAACCTCGATGTCGAGGTAATTGTCGATGAATTCAAATTCCTCGCGCAGAGGCGCGAACGCTTCGCCGCTGCTTAAGAGGCGGCGCAGGATGGTGGCGAGCTTAAAGATGACGTCTCGCGCCATATCGGGATCGAAGCGTACCAATGAAGAAATGGAATTCAGCGTATTAAAGAGGAAGTGAGGGTTGATCTGATTCTGCAGCGCCTCCATGCGAGCATGAAGCAGCAGTCGCTCTTGCTCCTCGAGCTTGATCTGGATACGCACGCTGTTGAAGACCTTGATCTCAATGCCGACGGCGGCGACCGAGGCGGCGTAGATCAAGCAATAGACCCACCAGTTCCCCGGGCTCTCGATGCTGAAGATGGAGCGCGGAAAGTAACGAACAAGTTCGGTCTGTACGAAGCGCAGCCCAACGACAGTCGCGAAGAACATGACCTGCCAGTCGAAGAGGCGTGGACGCGGCAGGTTGCGGCGGATGAGGCGGAAGATGCTCTGATCGGCAAACGGGGAAAACGACCAGATATTTTCTTTGTCGGCGGCCATGGTGCGCAGCTGTCCGGCAAGAAATCCGCACAGCACGTCGAATGGCAGAGCGGCCCATTCCCCATGCAGAAGGGCCGGTATGCCGATCAGGATGCCGCCCAAGGCTCCAGCCCACCGGCCACCCATCACGCCCAGAAGCAGGGCTGTTTCGAAGCTGATGTCGCTTGCGGTGAACGTGCTCTGCGAAATGCGAATCCACACGCCGAGCATAATCGGCAAAGCGAACCACAGGACGAGATAAACCTTCTGGCGGAACGTGCGCTCCTCGCGAAACAGGAGCGACTTGAATTCCTTGGAACGAACCAGGCTGCTGGAAACGGCCGCAGCTACGCCCAATTTGATCAGAAGGTTGATCAGAATCAGGCGTGGTTCCATGGTTGTATTGTAGTGAATTCCGCGAGCCGATTATGGGTGCGACTGCTAGAACTCTAGCATGATGGCAAGCACAAGCACCCGATCGTGGGTGAATACGGAATCAAGTCTCGCATCGGCGCGACTTCGATAGCCGTATAGAATCGGAACGCGAAGGGAAGAACTGTTGTCGATGATGAAATTAGTCCGCTCGGCCGCGATTCTTGCTGGCTCGTTCGTGTGCGTAGCGGGTTCGCAGAATGTGTCGCGGCGCCCTCCTCTGCCCACAGGGCATCTGACAGAAGGCCGCAGCATGGGGACCGCCCGGGGCGGAGAAACCGCGACCATCCTCCCCGACTTCAAGGTTCTGATTGCCGGCGGAAAAGGGCAGGGCGGAACGATTCTCTCCAGTACCGAGATCTACGATCCGACGTCGGAAGCATTTACGGCTGGAGCGAAGATGCTCTATCCGCGCGAAGGGCATGTGGCGGCGCCGCTTGGAGATGGAAAAATTATCATCGCTGGGGGAGTATCTCGCCGGGGCGAATCGCTCTCGAGTTCCGAGGACTACGATTTCGAGACCGGTAAGTTCACGCTGCGCGGCGACATGCACACTCGCCGCGTTCGCCCGACGGCGACAGTTTTGCGCGACGGCAGGGTCCTGCTCACGGGCGGAACGGATGGTTCGCTTCCACTCAGTTCCGCGGAGACTTATGACGTACTGACCGGCAAATGGTCTCTCGTTGGAAAAATGTCGGCTCCGCGAAAGGGTCACACAGCTACGCTTCTCTCAGACGGACGTGTACTGATTGTCGGCGGACTCAGCGGCAAGCATGACGTACTTGCCAGTGCGGAGATATTTGATCCGGCAACCAACAAGTTCAGTCTGGCCGGCAATCTCCTGCAGTCTCGATTCCAGCACACCTCGGTATTGCTTTCGAACGGAAAGGTTCTGATCGCGGGCGGGGCGCGGGATGCGTCGGGAAAAGACGCACTGAATTCGACGGAAGTGTTTGATCCGGCGACCCGGTCATTTTCCCTGTCCGGGAGTTTTGCGGAACCGCGAGGAACCCATCCAGATGCCACTCTGCTTTTGGACGGACGTGTGTTCATCGTCGGAGGGAGCTCAGCTGCGGAGGTTTTTGACCCTAAACTCGGTTCGTCACGGGCGGTTTCAGGAGCCCTCGACAAAGCTCGGTCTTCGCAAGCAGTGATCCAGCTAATGGACGGCTCTGTCCGTATCTTTGGCGGGTACGACTTCTCTCGGTCCCCCACCGCGAAGAGCTGGAGTTACCGACCTTAGCCCAACTGAAGTGTGCAAATTCCATCATCTTGACCTGTTGAGTTGGGCAAAGTAACCTGCCGGGACGCAGTGCGGATTCCTGCTTTCCCCCTCGTTTCTCACCAAGCACGTTAAATCGATTGGAGAAGGTCCGGCCTGCACGGTCGATCCAATGAACTACCGCCTTGGAATTGGGTGCTTGCTTGTTGCCTGCCTCGTAGCGTGCCTTTCCCTTCCCTGTAACGCCCAGAAATGGAACCGCTACGGACCCGGGACGCGCAGCCAAGCTTCTGCTGTGTACGACGCGTCTACGAATTCGATGTTTGTTTTTGGCGGGCAGCACGCGCCAACCAGCACCGACTTCGCCGACACCTGGATCGCACAGAACGTGATCCCGTCTTCGACTGCGACGTTTGAGAACCTGCAGTGGATGCGGGCGACGGTCTCGGGAAAAGGTCCGAGCCTGCGCTTTGGCCACACCGCTGTCTACAACAAGAGTTCTAACCGAATGATCGTGTTCGGCGGCGGAACGGGATTCCCGGGGCCGTGCGTTAACGATCTATGGGTCATCACTCACCTCAATGCGCAGGGCGGCTCGCCATCGTGGAAGTCCTACGTGGCATCCGGAACGCTGCCGGGAATCCGCGAGGGGCATACCGCGGTCTACGACCAGAACACGAACACGATGATCGTTTTCGGCGGCGTCGACTGCAGCGGAAACTACTACGACGATCTCTGGCTTCTGAGCAACGCCGACGGATCGACCGCTACGCCATCATGGACCAAAGTGATGCCGATTGGGACCGGGCCGAGCGTACGCAGTCAGGCGACCGCGATCTATGACTCCGTCAACAATGTAATGACCGTATTTGGCGGCGGCAGTTCAAGCTCAGCAGTCAACAATGAAGTGTGGACGTTGACGAACGCCAATGGGCTGACTGGAACCCCCACGTGGACAAAACTTTCGCCGACGGGAACGGCGCCCGTCGCAAGGATGGGCCAGAGTGTGGTCTACGATGCGGCGAACAATCGCATGACCATCTTCGGTGGAAGCAATAACAAAGGAAAGGTCCTCAACGACGGATGGATTCTGACGAATGCGAACGGGATCGGAGGAACTCCAGCGTGGGTGCAGATCGTATCTAGCGACACGGCGCCCTACCGGAAGAGTCATACGGCGATTTACGATCCGGTATCGAATGACATGGTGATCTTTGGCGGAGACAGCCAGATTCCGTTGACCTTCACCGACGATCACGTTCTGATTCTTACTGAAGCGAATGGACTGGCGGGTTCACGGGGGGCGAAATGAAAACAGCGCGCCCGGCCCGCGTCTTAACGATTGTGATGCTAGCGCTAACTCTTCCGGGAGTTGTTCACGCCCAGACGTGGACGCAGGATGGGCCACCCGGACGTTACTACACCAGTGCCATTTACGATTTAGCAACCGATCAGATGGTGATCTTCGGAGGGCAGCAAGGTACCGCAGTCCCACTGAATGATGTTTGGTCGGTCCCAGGAATCGTTGCAGCAGGCCAAACTGTCACAACGATTCCGTATCACTGGGTCCAGTTGTTTCCTACCGACACAGCCCCTGCGGCGCGCTACGGCCACGGAGCGGTCTATGAAGGCGCCAGCAATCGCATGATCGTGTTCGGTGGCGGCACCAGCAGCACTGCCTGCCTGAATGATACCTGGGTGCTCGATGATGCGAACTCGAGCCTTGGAACTCCAACATGGATTCAGTTGGCACCTTCGGGATCGTTGCCTTCGCCGAGGCTGAACTTCAACAGCGCCTTTGATCCCTCCACGAATTCGCTGATCATATTCGGGGGATCGAATTGCGCGTCCGGGTACTTTTCGGACGTGTGGGTCTTGAGCGGCGCGAACGGAGAGAGTGGAACGCCCACCTGGACGCAGCTTTCTCCCATCGGCCTCGCACCTTCGGTGCGTGAAAACAGTAGTGCAATCTACGACTCATCGAACAATGTGTTGACCGTATTTGGCGGAGACGCCGGGGGAAGCGGACTTGGGGATGTCTGGACGCTCTCCAATGCCAACGGCCACGGCGGGACGCCGACCTGGACGCAGCTGTCGCCCACAGGTACGGCACCATCGGCGCGAACGGGGCAAAGTGCCGTTTACGATTCCGCAGACAACCGCATGATTGTGTTCGGCGGGAATACATCGCTGACTGGCATCAGGCCATTGAACGATACATGGATCCTGACGTTTGCAAATGGGCTCGGAGGTACGCCCGCTTGGGTTTCAGAAAAAGTGACGGGCAGCGCCCCGCAAAGATGCTTCCACACCGCTTTCTACAGTGCCGCCGACAACGACATGATTGTCTTCGGCGGCCTGAGCCAGATCGCGCCGTCCCCGTGGGACGACCGTGTTTTTATCCTGACCGTAGCTGACGGCCTATAACTTCTTTCAACAACGGATCGCTTACAATGTCTCGCCGAACAGTTCTGTTAGGCAGACGGGCATCCTCTTGACGTTGAAACCTGCTTCTGAAGAGATTCCCAAGCCGGCCGATGTTTTTCCGTTGGAGCATTACATCTTCCACGGTTTGGCCGGTCTCGCGTTGGTTTATGCGTTTCTCGCCGGATTTCATACGCTTCAGGATTTCGATCTGTGGTGGCAGTTGGCGAGCGGCCGCTGGATTGCTCAACATCATCAGATCCCGTCGCAGGATGTTTTCTCGTACACAGCCGCTGGGCAACCATGGATTTATCCCGCGCTTTCAGGATTGTTGTTCTATGCTTCGTTCGCCGTGGGTGGCTATGCACTGCTGACGTGGATTGGGGCACTCGCATCCGCGGGAACGGTTGCACTTCTGCTGCGGAAGAACAGCGTCACCTCTGCGGCCCTCGCGCTAATTGCGGTTCCGCTCATCGCCAACCGAACTCAGCCACGGGCCGAGATGTTCACGACCATCCTCTTTGCTGCGTACATCGCTTTGCTGTGGAAGCATTACCGTAACGGCCGTGCGCCGCTCTGGCTTCTTCCTGTCTTGATGTTGTTCTGGGTAAATCTGCACCCAGGATTCGTTGCTGGCATGCTGCTTTGCGTCGCCTACGCTTGCATCGAAGCACTCGATTGCATATCACCGCGCAAGCGCGACGCAGCAATGGCACGCCTTCGACGCGCATGGATATGGCTGGCGCTGGCAGCCGTCACAACACTAGTGAACCCCTGGGGACCCTTTATCTATTCCGCCCTGAGACGGCAGGCTCAGGCTCAATCGGTCCATAACCTCTGGATCGTGGAATGGGGTGGGATCCATCCGTCATGGAACAGTTTGCTGCAGGCAATCGATATTCGCGACCCGCAAAGCACGTTCTGGTGGCTGGCCCTGGCAGCGTTGGGTGCAATCTGTATCGCGCTGTGGAAGAACCAATGGGGTTCGGCCATTGTCCTCGCCGGCTCTCTGTTTCTTGCGATTCGGCACGTGCGCCTGCAGGCACTATTTGCCTGCGTTGTAGTTATCGTTGCGGGATCACTGATTGACGAAGTCCTGCGGGAGAGCAGTAAATCTGATTCCGTCGGCAAAACACTGATACCTGGGATTTTCCGCACACGGCGATATGCGCTCGGCGCGCTTGCGATCATACTAGCGGTCACGGCGATCATTCGCTCGGTGGACCTTGTCTCCAACCGCTATTACCTGCGATCCGATGCACTGGTGGCCTTCGGCACGGGCCTCTCCTGGTGGTTTCCGGAACGCGCGGTTGCATTTCTTCACCGTGAGAAACCACCAGGCAACATCTTCAACGGATATGCGCTGGGTGGCTATTTAACCTGGCGGCTTTATCCCGAATACCGCGACTACATCGACAGCCGAGCTTTGCCATTTGGGCAGCAATTATTTGTTCGTGCTTACGATCTTGCTGCAGAAACACCCGATTCCGCGGCGTGGGCGCAAGAGGCAGAAGCTCGTGGCATCAACACGATCATCGTTCCAATTGCACGACACGAAGGCATGACGCTATTTCCGCAAATGCACGCGTTTTGTCACAGCAAAACATGGACCCCTGTGTACATGGACGAAGTTTCCGCCGTGTACTTGCGACGAGTTCCGGAAACCAAGTCGATGGCGGAGCGGCTTCAGATCGATTGCGACAAGAAATCGCTTGAGGTCACGGCCGAAGCGCATTCCAACCGTACGAAGCTGGAAACGTTCAACGCCTGGGCCAATGCCGGGGCGGTTCTCTATGGTCTTGAGCGCTATCCTGAAGCGCTGTCCTACCTCGATCACGCCCAGGAACTGTTTAACGAGAACGGCAATTTACACCTGCTTCGAGCGCTCGTCTTCGAGGAGTTGGGACAAGCTGCACACGCCGAAGCGGAATTTCGCACCAGTCTCGAACTTGAGCCGACCGACGAGGGATTCTTCGATCTCGGTCTCTTCTATATGACCCAAAAGCGGTACGCCGATGCCGCTGAACTCTTTGAGGAATCGGCAGAATCGTCAGCGCGTCCGCACGAGATGTGGATGATGCAGGGGCAGGCCTTGCTCCAGATGCATCAACCCGAACCCGCGCTATCGGCGCTCGATAAAGCGGAGGCGGCGAGTCCCTTCGGCGATGCGGGACTAGCGCTCGGCGCTCCGTTTAACTCCCTAATCGCGACGGGACGTGCGAAGGCGTGCTACCAGTTAGGCCGACTTCCACAAGCCATCAGCTTTCAAGAGGACGCCGTGAATCTGGCTCCGGCCGACCCTAAACTTTGGCTCGGCCTGGCAGATCTCTATGATGCCGCGGGCCGCCCAGCAGACGCTGAGAAGGCCCGCGCGCACGCCAAGCAGTTCTAGTTGCAGTGGTCAGTGGTTCGTGCCCAGTTCGGATCAACGCCCAGACACGATGCAAGGTTCAGTAGTCGTAACACGCCACCGAACGCGATCGGAGCATTTATTGTGGAATCTCGAAGAACAGGCCTTTGTTGCTCGTCCCGCCGACTTCGGCGATACCGTATAGATTCTGGTCCTGTCCCATCGAGACGCCGCCAGGGAAACCTCCGTTGGACTTACCCGTGAACTTGACGACAACTGACTCCTTATAAGTCGTGCCACTCGGTGCGAGTTTGAAAACAGTGCCGCAGCCCATCACATTCCAGACGTTGCAAACCGTGCTGCCGCCTCCGGCCTCGGTCGTGCCAAACAAGCTCCCTGTCGAGTCCATGATGAGAGCGCTATTCGGGTAGGCACCATCGCCATTCGCATTGGTGAAGTTGTAAAGAGCGGTGGTTTGCCCGCTTCCCGGTGTAACTTTGAACACCACGCCGAATCCCTTCGTGCCTCCGGCGGTGCTGGTGCCATAGAGATTTCCAGCGGCGTCCACCACTAGGGTCGCATCGGGATTTTGCCCGTCCGTTCCAGTGAAGCTGTGGATCAGCTTGTACGTCCATGAACTGGAACTCTTGGACAGTTCAAACACCACTCCGCATCCTCCCTTGCAGTTTGAGCTCGATCCCCCTTGGTTCGCGGTGCCGTAAAGATTTCCAGAAGCATCCATCACGAGGCCGCCAAGCAGCGTATATGCGTTGTTCTCAGCGTATGAAGCACCGTCCGTACCGCCGAAGTCATGCAGGTGACTTAATGACCATTTTCCGTTGGATCCTTGAGATAGTTTGAAGACATAGCCTTTGCCATGCGAACCGCCGGATCCGTACACACCATAAAGGTTATTCTCGGCATCGAGAGTCAAAGGGCTCGGACCCGAGCCATCGGGCCCGGGAAAGCTGTAGACGAGCGTTTGTACCCAACCGGAGGAACCGCCCGGCGAGTACTGATAGACATCGCCCCAATAGGTTGCAGAGTAGAGATTGCCCGATTTGTCCATCACCAGCGAGCCATAACCGTAGGTGGCGGAGCAGCTGCACAGCACCTGGTAGTTCCAGCCGCCCGAGCCATTTGGAGAAAACTCGAAGAGGGTTCCGTCAAGTCCAGTCCCGTAAAAGTTCCCGGCTGAATCCATGAGAAGACCGCCGGACGGATTGATCCCGCCTGATGTCGTAAAGTTGCGGATCACAGTTTCTGCGCTAAAGGCGAGCGACGAAGCAATCAACAGGGTCAGAAAAACAAGCAGAGCGCGCAACCACTTTGCCGGCATAGACTCCTCCCACCTCGAATTGGTCGAGTCGTCCTATTAAGCTTTCAAGTAGCGGCAAATTAGTTGCAGTTCCCTCCTGCAGGGTTGAAGCCTGTGCAGAAAGAGAAAGACCGTGTCCGGATTTCCGAACACGGTCTAGGTGGTTTCAGATCGAAGACTACAGGGAACGCAGGAAGTTAACCAGATCCTGCTGATTCTTCGAGCTCAAATTGTTGAAGTTGGTCACGCTCTGATTGGCTTCCGAAGCGGGATAGGTGCTGTTCCCCAGGCTGAAATGGTCTTCGATCGCGCTGACGATGTCAGTCGTGCGGCCATCATGCATGAAGAAGAGGCGCTGTCCGATGCCCCAGAGCGGTGAGGTGCGGAATTCGTCCGGCCCCGCCTCGCCCTGAGCCAATCCGTCGGCCAATCCCGGTCCCATGTGGTGAACGATGAGATCCGAGTAGAGGTTAATCTTGATGCCTCCGAGCGCTGGACGCGAAGTAGGCGGCGTAGTGAACGAGGTCGTATGGCAATAGACGCATCCGACGTTCGTAAACTGCGTCTTACCGTTGCTGGTCGAACTCGTCGACGCAGCCGGAGTCGGCGGCGCCATCCACTGCGTGAAGTACTCCGCGCGTTCCGGATCGGAGGGGAACATCTCCGTCAGGATTCCCGGTGCGAAGTTCGTCACGGTTTCCGGTACCGGATTCAAAACGCATCCCGAGGTCTGATCGATTTCGTTCGGGAACGTCTCGTTGGTGACGCCCATCTCGACATTCATCTGCTGGGCGGCGGCAATCAGTGTCGAACGGATCTGAGACTTCCAGCCGAAGCGCTGAATACTTCCGTCATTTCCGCTGTGATTCGGATGTCCTGTGATGCCAAGCGTCTTCTTCGTCGAAGTGTTCGAATTCATGTTGTTGACGATATCGATGTTTCGAATCACTTCCACGAGGCCCGCGCCATACGTCGGAGTCACCTGCCGCAGCACCAGGTTTCCTTGCGAAGAGGCAGTATTGAAATCTGGCTGCGAAATATTGCAGCCCGACGCATCACTTCGTCCCTTGATGGTGAAGTTCTGGTGAACATTGCCGTCCGGGATGTTCGTTCCTGGCTGATTGATGAAGCGGGCTTCCAGGATTGGACCTGACGTGGTGATAAAGAAGGGCATGGTGTTGCTCGCACCCTTCAGGTTGTAAACCGAGAACAGCGGATTCGACGGCGGGCTCGATCCGCCGACTGCCGGATAGGCGTGGCAACTCGCGCAGGAGTTGGAATTGAAGCGCGGCCCGAGGCCTCCGTCGGTCGGAGAGGTGACGACCACGTCATGCACGCGGTTGAATTCGGTGGTGATGCTGGGCTCGATCTGTACTTCGTTGGCGCTCAGCTTCGACAAGAAGCCGCCCGCATTCGCCGGTAATGGACGCGGTCCGGGATCAGTGGCGGTCGCCGATGCTGGCCGAACTACGTTAGTCCGCATTGCAGCGGGCCCCATCACCTTCGCGGTTCTGGCGCCCTTCGGAAAATACGCGGCCGCGACCGTGCAAATCGCCAACAGCAGGACAACCGGTAGCACGATGCGAATCCACTTCCATGGAGTTGAAGATTTCTGAACCATCTTTGTGTTCTCAGGCAATGACATGGCGGCTCCTCGTGTCTGATCCCTTTCCGTGGCTCACAAAGACCGCAGGAAGTTCACAAGATCCTGCTGGTTCTGTTGCGAAAGCGCGTTGAAGTTATTGATCACGGTGTTGGCTTCGGAATTGCCGAACGTGCTATTGCCGGAGCTGAAGTGATCCTCGATCGCCGAGACGATGTCAGTGGTGCGGCCATCGTGCAAGAAGAAGTAGCGCTGGCCGACTCCCCACAGCGGAGCTGTGCGGAATTCATCCCCCGCGGCTTGACCTTGCGGCACATTGTCCGCCAGGCCAGGTCCCATATGGTGCACAAGCAGGTCCGAATACAAGCTCGCCTTGACCTTGCTCAATGCAGCGATCGAAGAGCTTGGAGTGGTGAACGAAATCTGGTGGCACATGTTGCAGCCCACATTCTGGAATTGCGTCAGGCCGTTGCTGGTGGAAGACGTCGGCGCCACCGGCGTCGGCGGTGCCAGGAAGCGCATGAACAACGCGAAGCGCTCGAGGTCGCCCGGGAAGTTTACCGGCAACTTCGGAGCTTCACCCGTGTCATTGCGGTCATCGGGAACGCCCTTGGTCTTGTTTGTCCCCGCCGACACTGGAAATGGAGGCAGGCAGCTGGCGATGGATTCATCGTTCTCGCTCGGGAAAGCTTCGTCGCTGACGCCTTCTTCCACGGTGTAGGCTTCGCCCGAGAAGTAAATCAGTGACTTCTGCTGGGCTTTCCATCCGAAACGGTTGATCGTGCCGTCGTCATCGCTGTAATTCGGGTGGCCAGTGATTCCGAGCGACAGCTTCAACGCGCCATTGGCGTTCATGTTGGACAGAATGTCGCTCTCTTGAATCAGTTCGATCAGGCCGGCGCCGTAGGTCGGCGTCACCTGGCGGAAGATGATGTTGTTGCTCGACTGCGCCCCGTTGAAGTCGGGTTGCGTCATCGTCGTGCAGCCTGGCGCGTCACTGCGATTCGAAATCGTGAACATCTGATGAACACTGCCATCGGGCGTAACGCCGTCTGACTTGAGCGGGAACCGGGCGACAATCACCGGACCGGTAGTGGTGATGAAGTACGGCATGGTGTTGGTCGCACCCTGCAACTGGTAGATCGCGAACAGAGGATTGTTCGGCGGGCTCGAACCACCGACCGCCGGATATGCGTGACAACTCGAACACGAGTTGGAATTGAAGCGGGGCCCCAGGCCTACGGTCTTAACGAGCGGTCCCCCGGCAACGAAGTTCACTTCCGTGAAAATCTGGGTGAGGCGGTTCTCGATCGATTTCTGGTTGCTCGACAGGTTGGAATAGAACTGTCCAGCCGCGGCCGGAAGCGGGCGCGGACCGGGGTCGGTCGCGAGCGCCGAGCCGTGAACGACCGGAGGCTTCGACATCAAAGCCATCACCGACGCGGCCGCCAACAAAGCAACCGCGAGATAGTACGGGATATGCCTGCGGGTGGCAGACCCCGACGTGCCCTGAACCTGGGTTTCTTCAATTTTGCGCATGGAATTTCAACCTATTCTTGTGCCTTGGCGGTCCTGTCGGATCGCATGTTCAGAACTGGTGTTGGGGAGATTGGGGGGAACTGCTTGTCGTACTCGACTTAGACTGCCTTTGAACTGCACGTAAAACTATTGCATGTACCTCTGAGTGTCAATGAGAGAATCGACTCCATGAAAAAACTTGCATAATGGATGAAGCGTCAGCGAGGTAGTGATGACCTTTGTAATCCTGAGAAGTGCGGTTAACCACTTAGATAATGGCCCCAAAGTGCCATTTACCGGTTCCGACCGCGCCGAATACCTTGTTAAATAAGCTTTTCGTCTGGCACGAACGAGGGATTCCGGGCAGAAATTCTGGGCTCTTAACCGGGGTACGGAGCATCCCCCTCCACTTTTCGTCAATGATTCGCTGGCACCGAGCACTGGGGACGAAGGACTCCCCAACCTCCTGAGGAGCGTTTCTTCATCATGGCCCAACTGACGAGTTTTCCACTGAGCGACAGGATCCGGGTATTGGCAGCCGACAATACGGCAATGAACACGCAACTCCTGGTGGACGCGCTCAGCCGCGACGGCCAATTTGCCATGTCGGCCCCCGCGTGCATCGGAAACGAGATCGTCGCCATGGCCAAGCGTGAACATCCTCATGTGGCCTTAATCAGCGCACGCCAGGGAAACGACAGTCGTGGTGGATTTATGCTGAGCCGCGAAATTCGTTCTGCATCTCCGTCGACGCGCGTCATCATGTTGCTGGATGCGTCCGAGCGAACGCCGGTGATCGAAGCTTTTCGTTGCGGAGCGCGCGGAGTTTTTTGCCGCACCGAACCGCTGAAGCTTCTGGCGAAATCGATCCGCTGCGTTCATGACGGACAGATCTGGGCGAGCAGCACGGAACTGCAGTTTGTTCTTGAAGCGATGGCAGAACCCGTCACGATGTCATTCATGAACGCGAACGGACAATCGCTGTTGTCCGCACGCGAACTCGATGTCGTGCGTTGCGTCGCGGAAGGACTCAGCAATCGCGAGATCGCGCAACGTCTCAGCTTGCGCGAGCACACAGTAAAAAATTATTTATTCCGCATTTTCGACAAGCTCGGTGTCTCGAGCAGAGTGGAAGTTGTTCTATACGCGCTCGGCAGCAATCAGCCGCCCGCTGCGAAAACTGAAGCAGCGAGCAACTCCGAAAAACAAAATCCCGCCGATCTCAAAGCGCGTGCTGCATCGTCGGTGCGCCTCATCCGCCAGCAGTAAAGTTACCCGCATTTGGCGATTAGCTTTTCGCCTCTGGCGAGAGGACTTTCGTCGCATGTACTTCCGGTCACCCGCAGGTCACTGACCGTAGGTTATCTGTGATTATCTCCTTTCTCTCTCTAAGGTTGCCTCAAGGTCGCCCACGGAAAGCCGGCGTCCTTACGATCCCCCTTCGTGAGGTAACTCGAGATGAGATCCGACGCACTTCCTCCGGCTCGGAATGGTCAGAAGAATTCGATCTCTCGTTTTCTTGAATTTGCAGGACTTCTTGCCTTAGCGCTTTCTCTGCCTTGGTTCACTGCTTGCACAGCAGCGCACTCGGCGATGAGTTCCAATCCAACTCCACAACCTCAGCCCCGCGTCCCGCAGCGCCAGTTGCCGCGCAACGGGCAGCTCAAGCTCTCAGCCAGCTTTCAGCCTGCTGAGGTTGGAAAGTCTTACAACGTCACGATCGATGTAACGGGTGGCAATGAACCCTACAAGTTCACTCTCTCGTGGGGCGCTCTGCCACCAGGACTGTCGCTCGATTCCAGCAGCGGAATGATTTCTGGATCTCCGACCAAGACTGGCTCTTTCGGATTTGGCGTGCACGTAGTTGACGCCAACGGCGTGGGCGGCGCTAGCCCATTTCAGATCACCGTCTCCGATGCCGGAACCATCGGCATCAGCGTGACGCCGGGCAACACTTCGGTAACGTCTGCCGGCTCCGTGCAGTTCACAGCGGTGGTCAGCAACACCAGCGATGTGGGGGTTACCTGGTCCACTTCGAATGGCGCCATCAATTCCACCGGTCTCTACAAGGCTCCTAACGTGACCAAGAATACCCAGGTCACGGTGACAGCCGTAAGCAACGCGGATCCGACAAAATCAGGAACGGCGTCCGTGACTGTGACTCCCGCTTCGCAGCAGGCTCCGCTGAGCGTCACGACGACCGGACTTACGGGTATCACCTCTGGCGTCACCTATTCTGCGAACCTGAAGGCAGCAGGCGGCACGGCTCCCTATAGCTGGTCCATGAGCGCTGGTTCGTTGCCGTCGGGCATCGGGCTGCAGAGCGCTGGATCGATCTCTGGAACAACCACGCAGACCGGCCAATACAGCTTCACGGTGATGGTGAGCGATTCCTCGTCGCCCAAACAAACAGCATCGCAGCCTCTGTCCCTCTCGGTCAGCAATGCCAGCACCGGCGGAAACACCATCCAGAACACATTCTTCGGCGCGGATTTTAATGGCGCCGCAGTATGGCCTCCGACGGACGGTCAGAACCAGATCGCGACGATTGGCGCACTCCGCCTGTGGGACGACGGCATCAAGTGGGGCCAGTTGAACACTGCGAATGGCACGTATAACTGGACCGGCCTCGACAATTGGCTCAACCGCGCTCAGTCGTCGAACATGGATGTTCTCTACACCTTCGGTGACACTCCGCAATTCGCGGCAGCTGCAACCGCACCGTCTGGTTGCTTGCAACCGGGTCCCTACAGCTGTGCAGCGCCGGTGGATGTCAACGCAGATGGAACCGGCACCGATGCCTACTTCTCAGCCTTCGTCACGGCCCTCGTAACGCATGCTGCCGGACGCATCCAGTACTACGAACTGTGGAACGAACCCGATTGCAACTGCTTCTGGGCTGGTACGCAGGCGCAGTTGGTTCGCATGGGCAAGGATGCAGCGGCCATCATCCGCTCGCTCGATCCCAACGCGAAAATCCTGAGCCCCTCCGCACACGGTCCGACCATGGCGACATGGTTTGACGGATATGTCGCAGCAGGCGGCGCTCCGAACTTCGATATCGTGAACGTCCACATGCGCGGTCAGAACGGAACCAACCAGATTCCTGAATCGTTCTTGACGGTCTGGGGACAAGTCACGTCGGAATTGCAGAAGCGCAGCCTGACGAATCTGCCGATCTGGGACGACGAACACGGAATCCTGCAGGGCCAGGGTCTCACTGATCCTGACATGCTGGCCGGATACGTGGCGCGTTCCGCGATGTTGCGCGCCGGCGTCGGCGTACAACGGCAATACATCTACACCTGGGACAGCCATGCTCCGTACGGATTGCAGGGCAGCCCCTCGGGCACGGCCTGGAACGAAGTGGCCACCTGGTTGATCGGCCACAGCGCCAGCGCCTGCACTGCGACTGGCACCGTGTACACCTGCAACCTTGATAACGGCGTGGTTGTGTGGGATACGGCACAGTCCTGCGGTAACGGCGTCTGCACTACATCGAACTACGCACCACCCGCGGCTTACACGTGGACGTGCGATCTCGATGGCAACAAGAGCGCGATCACCGGGAATAGCGTGCAAATCGGATATAAACCGATCATGCTCGAGAACCAATAATCCAATTGCTTCCCAAAACCAAGAGCCCGCATCCAATGGTGCGGGCTCTTTTTGCGTGTATCTACGGGCCTGTTGCCTATTCTTCGCGTGCTAGAGTTGTTCTTTGATTCCCTTTTCTGAGCGCTTGAAACGGCGGCTATTCTGGATTGTCTCCCGCATCTGCTTCACGGGCTACCGGATATTTCCGATCTTTGGCCAGCTCCGTGCCTCAATCGGGATCATTCGCTCGGGTAACAAATTCCTCGTGATCGAACGCAATGATGGCCGCGGACTATCTTTGCCCGGTGGAATTGCCGGTTGGAGAGAACCTCTGGAGTCGACATTGCGCCGGGAGGTTCACGAAGAGACGGGCTTAAGCGTCACGGGTATGACGTTCAAAATGACCTATCCCAGCGTCTCGGATGTGCCCTGCGACATTGCCGTATATAACGTCGAGGCCACGGGCGAGATCCGGCAATCCTGGGAAGGAACGCCGCACTGGATGTTGATCTCGGAATTAGAACAGCGGTTGGTGAAAAGCCAGCGGCCCATTCTGGACTTGATGCGAGAGATTCTTCGAGCGACTAAGCCCAGGGATTGACTTTCTTAGTCTACAGGGGACGTAACTACTGGCCTGTGCCTGAGAGGCTGACGACTTGAGGTGATCCCGAGGCCCCGTAAGTCAAGGTCAGATTTCCGCTGATCGCTCCCGCCGCGGTCGGACTGAACTCGACACCCAGCGTGCACGATCCGCTCGCCGCAATGCTGGAACCGCACGGAGTCGTTCCACCACTCGTGTAAATGAAATCCCCGCTCGCAACGACGCTGTTGATCGTCACTGCCGTCGTCTGGTTGTTCGTAACAGTCACCGTCTGAACCGCGCTTGTACTGCCGACGGAGACCGTCCCAAAGGAAAGGCTCGTCGGGGAGAGTTTCACTGGCAACACACCCGTTCCGGTGGCGCTTAGAATTTGCGTGCTCACCGAGGCAGTATCGCTGATCGTGATTCCTGCCGCGGTGCTGCCAGCCACCAGCGGTGTAAACGTGACGGTCAAGGTGCAGGTCGCTCCTGCGTTCAATACGCCTCCACAGGGAGTCGTGCCACTGGAGGCAACGGTGTACACGCCGTTGGTGGTCACGCTGTTGATCGTGATCGCAGCCGACGAGGCGTTCTTCACCGTAACGGTCTTCGAACTGGAGGTGTTCAACGCAACATTGCCGAATCCGAGGCTTACGGGACTGAATGTCAGTGGAGCAGCCGGTCCGTTCTGTCCAGTGCCTTGCAGGAACCCGACCGCCGGGCTTCCCGCGGCGTTATACGACACCGACAACGCGCCTTTAATCGCGCCATTCACCGTTGGCGTAAACGTGACACCGAACGTGCACTTGGCCTTGGCGGCCAAAGTTGTGCTGCAAGGAGTTGTTCCGTTCCCGGCAGCTGTAAAGTCGCCACTCGTGCTGAAGGTCAGGGTGAGAGTCTGATTCAGGTTGTTGGTCAGCGTCATCGTCTGGCTGGCGCTGGTGGTGCCAACGTTCGTCGCCGGGAACGTGAGATTCGCAGAGAACGAAACGGGAATCTGCCCGGTTCCGCTGAGCGTCACGATGTGTGGCGCGCCGGCCGCGTTGTCATTGATCGTGATCGTGCCAGGAATCGATCCGGTGTTCGTCGGCGTGAAAGTTACAGTAATCGTGCAACTCTGTCCGCCATTCAGTGAGGCGCCTGCACAATTGTCGGTTTCAGAGTAGTTCCCGCTCGCCAGAATCGAACTGATAGCGACGTTCGCGAAACCGCTGTTGGTGATCGTGACTGTCTGGGTTGTGCTAGGGCTTCCGATCGCCTGGTTGCCGAAGGCAAGTGTTGAAGGGGACATCGAGATGCTGGATGATGCGCCACTTCCCGCGAGTGAAATGGTTTGAGGGCTATTGGCGGCGTCGTCGCTGATCGTCAGCGATGCCGTACGATTTCCCGAAGTCGACGGTGTGAAGTACACACTCACTGTGCAGGTACCTTGCGCAGCAATCGGCTGACCAATGCAATTGTTCGTTTGCGTGAAATCGCCACTCGGAATCGACACGGACGATATATTGAGATTCACCGCCTGATTGTTCTTAATCGTCTCCACCAGCGGTGCAGTCTGCACGCCAACGGCGTTGCTTCCGAAGCTCAGAGCCACGTTCGACAGCAGCACCGAGCCCGAGGAACATGTGCTTGCCGATGGCAGCGACGCCATTTCGGTGTACCAGAACGGCTCGGTGGTGCGATTGGTCTGCAAGAATTCACCGGCGACCCAGACGGTACACGAGTCGGCGGGATCCAGAACCGCGCCAAACCAATCGCCCCAGCGATAACTCAAAGTGTCAACGTCTTGCGCATCACCGCTGGTCGCAGGATTCGCTATGTATCCGTAGCTCGAAGAGGTTGCAATTCCGGGATTGAACAGCAAGCTCTGCAGCCCGGGATGTTCACTCACACCAGTCCCTGATACCGCAAACAGGCCCTGCAAATTACCGGCCTTGTCACGCACGAAGCTAGGCATAAATGCGTAGGAGTTCGGGTCGGAAGGATCGGTGATGAGATGATCACCCGCCACGTAGACCGCGTTTGGCGCCGCGGTATTGCGCTGCAGGACGCGAACGTCCAGTTCAGTCTGGCTGCGGCTGGAAGAGCTCGGAGTAATCTGTAACGTCCGCGCGGCTGTCCAAGTACTGCCCTGCCCTCCATTCGACGAATACTGGAAGGACTGTTGGACCCGATCCGCCATCGAATCGATGTGAATTCCAGTAGACGACGTCGACGGCTGTGGCACGCATACTGTGTTGTAGTAGCTATTCGGGATGAAGCATCCCAATTGATCTCCACCGGCGAAGGTTGACGGAAGATCCCAGCTGTTGACCAACGTTGGAGTGGGAGTCGAAGCGGTCCAGTCGACGGTCCACTGCTCAACACCCTGCGTGTGATTGGGATCGCTCAGGTACGACTTTCCGTCCTTGGGTGGTTCTATCGCGTAGCTGAACATCTCCCCGTCGGCGGAAAGAGGCGGAATTGTGTCGGAGTTATTCGCCGGAGCCCAACTGCGCCGCTGATTAAACGCCACCAACGGATGCGCCACTGTGCAGGCTGGCTTCTTGGAATTGTTCACCCATGGGTTCGCCGTGCTGGCGCGAAGTCCGGCGAGATCCACGGCGCATACGAGGACGCCGTTGACGTTGCTGGCGTTGTTGACGTCCAGCAGATCGTAGGTGATCCACATGGCCTGGTCCTTGGCAGCGGTGTAGGGTGTTGTCGCGCTGGTCGACGTCTGCCACAAGCCGACCTGCGGATAGTCAGGATAGTAGAAATTTCCCTGCGCATTTGTCGGGATAACCGTGTCGAGATCGAACTCGAATCCGAACCACGCGAACGAACTCTGCGACATGTCGTCCATGTTGCTGACGCCCACACACATGTAATTGTGGCCGCCGCCAGATGCGGTGACGCGCTTCTCGAGAATCCAGACGTTGTAGACGTTATCGTGGATCAACTGGGAGTTCGGCGTGTAGGCGGTTGGGCAGTGCGAAGTGTTGCCGCCGTTGTTGCTATTCTGGCTCCAGGGACCGGAATCGCTCTTCGGCGCGGTACCACCGAGGAAACTTACCGGCTGATTGGCGTTGGCTCCGCTCTTGAACCAGCACTGGTAGGCGTTATTGACGTGTTCGCAGTACTCCGTCTGTCCAACCGCGATATTTACGTCGGGAGCCGCAGTCGGATTCATCTTGTATTGAACAGTATTGAGTCCGGAAAACGTGCTCATTCCGCTCTGGGCGGAAGCTTGGATTCCTACGGCCGAAACGAGGACAGCGAGAACCGCTACCAGGTTGAGTCGTGAAGTCACCGCAAAATGCTCCCTTGGGGTCTATGAGTAAACTTGTGTGCTCGGGGAAACCAGATTAGGGGAGATGCACGTCACCTGCCATCGACACCAGCAGGGTCTATCTTAATATCATTGTTATCTATGACTTGCGATGCATGCTTGCTATGTTACTTGACCCTCGCTGGGCTGAGGTGCAACGTTCTGGTACCGGCCTTTCATTTGCCGGTATTTTTGCCACAGAGATACCGGCACCGCGGCATATGCCCACGGCACGATCTGATCCGCAGTCCGGAGCATCCGGTGACGAATGCGGTCGCGAGTTCTTTCGCCCCACGATGCCGCCTCCGCATTTTCGTTGACAGTCGATTGCACCGGGAACTTCCCCGCTGATTCCTTTCGCCAATACATCACGTAGCGCTCGACTTTCGCCTTCAATTCCGGAGAAAGAACTTCGGGACGGTCGCGCTTTGCCATGATGCTCGAACTTTTTACACCGGAGTGATGCTCTCCGTTGTAGATAGCGGAACGGTCGGAGCCTTCGAGAGACGTCATTCGAGAATCGAACGGAACGCCGATGAAGCTACAGATCGAAGAGAGTGTGCTTGCCGGATCGCGGACCAGGTCGTCGTACTGCAACTGGTAAATCGCAGCACCGCGCCGGACCAGTTCATCCGCTTCGCGCTTCATGCGGCGGTAGCCAAGGATGGCGCGTAGATCCATGCCGGGGCGCGCAAACCAATATGATTTCTCTGCGGCTCGGACGATGCTGCGGCAAACGTCGGCGGGATCGCGCCAGATCACGATGAACTTGGCCTTCGGATACCAATCTGCAAACTGCGTCATGCAGTCGTAGTAAGTCGGCGACTTGCATCCCCAAACAGACGCGCCTTTTCTCTGCGCATATTGCTGCGCTACCGCGCGGAATGCGTTCGGGAGGTCGGTAATGTCTTGCGGGATCGTGGCGGGATCAATCTTGTGCCGCGTCAGGGCTCCGTTCCACGAATCAACTTTGTTCAGCCACCATGATGTTTTGCGCGGAATGACAAATAGCGGCGACAGCGTGAGCATGTCGGATTCGTACATGAGCCCGATCTGGGGATGCTGATTCAGCAGCGCATAGAGCAGAGAGGTACCAGAGCGCCACATCCCAACCACGAATAGCGGCCCGTCGCTCATCTGCATATTTGTGATGTCGTTGCTCATATCGCGGCGACTGCGGCCGCCTGCTTCCCTTGCACTTGAGAGAAGATGCCCATCAGATTCTTGTAGCCTTCATCGGGACCGTATTTCGTCTCGGTCAACATACGTCCACGGAGCCCCATACTCTGTGCTTCGGCGGGATGCTCAGCCAGATACTGAATCCGTTGAGCGAGTTCGGCTGCGTTGCCTGCTTCAAATAGCAGGCCGGACTTCCCTTCTTCCACGATGTATGGCAATCCGCCCATGCGCGATGCGACCACCGGCTTGGCTGCCATGAAGCCCTCCAGAGCTGTTACCGGAAAATTCTCGTACCACTCTGACGGTAACACCAGGCAAAAAGCGTTTTGCAAAAGGTCCAGCTTTTCTGGGCCGGTTTTAAAACCCAGCATTTCGATATTCCGGATTCCCTTGTTGCCGATGTAGGCGCGTAGTTCCTGCTCCATCGGCCCGGTACCCAGCATCTTCAACTGAACACCCGGCAACTGCTCGAACGCGTGAATCAGCGTCCAGAGGCCCTTTTCCGGTGACAGCCTGCCCATGAACAGCGCATAACTTCCCGCTGGTTGATTCGCTGGCAACGCCGGAGCGCGAACAAAATTCGGTCTGACAAACAGCTTCGACTCCGGAACTCCGACCTCGCGCATCTTGATACGGAAGAATTCAGTGAGGCAGATGAAACCGGAAATCCTGTCAATCATGCCCGCCAGTCGATTCAGACCCAACGTCAGTCCGTACAGGCTGCTTAAAGCGACGCTTCCGCGGAAGCAGCGGTTCTTGACCGCATTCAAGTAATTCCCGCCCTTGCAGGCCTCGCACACCCGATTCTGCGTGTAAAACAAGCCGTTCGGGCAGTACGGCCTGAAGTTGTGCAGGACCTGCAGCGATGGCACTCCCATCGCATGCAGCGTGTAGTACACCGAAGGGGAGATCAGCGGGTAGATATTGTGGATGAACGCGACATCCGGCTTTACGCGCCGGACGACGTCATCGATCTCACTGCTCGTCTTCCAGGAATAAATGCTTTGGGGAAAGAATAGAGCTTTCTGGACAACGTTGAAATTCTTGATCTCATCATTGTGCCGGCCATAGAGGACGACTTTGTCTCCTTGGCTCTGGAGCAACTCCGTCTCCGCCTTAACAACAGAGTCTTCGCCCCCATACTGCTGATACGCACTGTGTACGAGAAGAACTTTCATGCATGAACTTGTCGATCCAGCCTAGGCTTCCTGCTGTTTCCTGAGCCCAAGCAATTCGAGCGTAATCTGATAAACAAATTTCGGATTGTTTACCAAATACCGCTTCCACAGCCGTTTCGGATCCTGATAAATCCGGTGCATCCACTGCACGCCGGTAAACTTCATCCAGTAGGGCGCGTCCTTGATGCGGCCGGTGTGAATATCGAACGCCGCGCCGACGCCCAGCATCACTTTCGCGTCGAGCTTTGAGATGTACTGATCCATGAAGCGTTCCTGCTTCGGAGTGCTGAGACCGACCCAGAAGAAGTCCGGCTTGGCTTCTGTGACCTTGCGGGCGAGGTCCGCCTCTTCGTCGGCCGTGAGCGGACGAAAAGGAGGAGTGTAGGTGCCAACTACCTTCAGCCCTGGAAAACGCTTGGTCAGGGCTTCCTTCAGCTGATCCGCGACGCCATCGTTTCCGCCGTAGAAGAAATGGGTGTATCCCTTCTCGGCCGAGAGCGCGCAGATACGGAGCATCATCGTGGGCCCAGTTACCTGGCGCATCTTTCTAAAACCACGCAGCCAGCCAACCCAGACAGTGGGACGACCATCGGGAATGTTCAGCATCGCGTGGTTGATGATGCTTTTCAGGTTAGTATCCATCTGCGCTTCCATGACACCCTGGACGCCGGTGACGCAGACGTATCCTTTTTCACCGTCCACTACAGCGGTTTCCAAACGTGAGAGGGCGCGGTCCATGTTTGTGGCATGGACCTTGACGCCCAATACACTCACGCAACTGTCAACCGAGGGGTTCGGCATGGCTTCTTTCTTCACCTGAATTAGTCACCAGCGACTTCAGCAAGTTCGCCGGCTTCCTTCTTCTTGAGTTCGCCTTCAATCCACTTGTAGGTGACGGCGAGACCCTTCTCCAGCGGAGTGCCCGGCTCCCAGCCCAGCACCTTGCGAAGCAGAGTGTTGTCGCTGTTGCGGCCGCGGACTCCTTGCGGCTTGTTCATGTCATGGCGCTTCGTCAGCTTCTTGCCGGCGATGCCCGTGATCATGTCGACCAGGTGGTTGATCGAGACCATCTCGTCGGTGCCGAGGTTCAGCGGCTCGCGATGGTTCGAAGCCATCAGGCGGATCAGGCCTTCGACACAATCATCCACGTACATGTAGGAACGCGTCTGATGTCCGTCGCCCCAGATCTCGATCTCGCCGCCATTCTTCGCTTGCGCGACCTTGCGCGAAATCGCAGCCGGAGACTTCTCTTTACCGCCGTCATACGTTCCGAGCGGTCCGTACACGTTATGGAAGCGGACGATGCGGGTCTCGAACTTGAAGTCGTGATAGTAGTAGCGGCAGAGCTCCTCAGCGAAGAGCTTCTCCCAGCCATAGCCCGGCTCGGGATCGGCCGGATACGCATCTTCTTCCTTCAGAGGAACAAGATCCGGCGTCTTCTGCTTGTACTGCGCGTACACGCAAGCCGAAGAGGAGAACAGGAAGCGCTGCACGCCGTTCTGCTTGCTGGCTTCGAGCATGTGCGCGTTGATGAGGATGTTGTTCTTGGAGATATCGGCCAGGAACGAAGTGATGTAGCCAATGCCGCCCATGTCAGCCGCCAGGTTGTAAACCTGATCGATGTTCTGAGTGGCTTTCTGGCAGTTCTCCCAGAAGCGCAGGTCGAGGATCTGGAAATCATCCGCCGCCGAGGCTTCGTACTCGGGATGCTTCACATCAACACCACGGACCCAGTGGCCATCCGCCTTGAGGCGCTTTACCAAGTGATGACCGATGAATCCACCTGCCCCAGTTACCAGAATGCGAGTTTGTTTTGCCATGCTGTTACTCCCCCAGTGAGTTGGTTGTTGTCGGTTTACAGTTTGTGAAAAGCACTTGCCGTACTTCTCTGTGGAACCAAAACGTCGTCGGGCCCGAGCCGCCGCAATTGAACCGCCGGCCGGAGCTCGATCTTCGGATACGTCCGAATAAACTCGGCGTAACCCAAAATCGCGAAATAGAGCAGAGGACAGTGCCACGCGAGCTCGTCGTTGAAGAACGAGTGCAAGGTCAACATGCCCAGCAACGCGAATAACTCAAGTGCAAGCTGCCGCTGTTGCGGAGTAAAAATCGGGCTGCGCATGCAGCGGAACAAATAAAACCAGGCTGCAAGCAGAGCAGCCGCGAAGGGGATCAAGCCCCAGAAGCTGGTTCCCAGGAGCACTTCGATCCAATCGCTGTGCATCATGGCCGCAGCGCCGACGCCTAGTTTGCCAAGCACCGCGAAGCGCCCAGCGGCGTAAGCACCCAGCCCTGTGAGCGGATGCTTCGAGAGCTGCTCCAGTCCGTATTCCCACCAACCCGTCCGTCCGCTAAGTGTGCCGAAAGCGCTCTCCGACTGATCGCGGTTGACGATGTCCATCACAAATTCCGTGAAGTATGCCGGCACGCGATCGTTCACCACACAGATCAGGGCGATGAAAGGCGACGCGGCCAATCCTCCCCAGAACGAAACTTTGCGCAGCCGCGGCGAGAACGCGATGATCACCAGGACGGAGAACAGAAATGCCGCTTCAGCGTTTCTGGTCTTCGACAGGATCATCGAAGCCAAACCGAAGACGAGTAGGAACAGATACCAGGCTTTCTTCGTCGCCTTACCCCAGACGGGCAAGAGGCGACAAAGCGCAATGATCGAGAGCACTGCGCCAGAGGTTCCGACGCTGTTCGAGGCTTCGACCGGAAGTACTCCGGTGAGCCGGCCTCCGTCCATGGCTTCGGTTGGCCAAATCGGGAGGTTGCTCCACACGCCTACGAGCGATAGCCCGTAAAATGCTAGCGTCCAATCGACGAGGCTTTCGTAGGTGAAGAATCCTTCGGCGCTGGCGACCACTGCCGCCAACAGCGAAACGTCAGCAAGAAATTCCGCCGACTTGTAGGCGGTCCATGATGGCTTTACCGAAATCGCTGTGCTTGCAAGGCACACCAGGCAGTAAATCGCCATCAAGCCAGGAATGCCGCGGAAAAGCGACCCCATCCAGTTCGGTTTCTTGAGGATCAACCGGACAATGAGTGATGCGGCGACCAACCCCTCGGGGATGACGCGCAGCATGGCCGCGCTGTCGAGCGGGTTCGAGGACGCCGCGCCGACGTCGCGAATACGAAACACGAGCGTGCTGAAGTAGATGAAGAACCAGAGCGGATGCCACCATGTCCAGTTGGCCTTCAACATCCGAAGGCTGGACATCGCTTCCGGAAAGGCTTTCACCATGAGAGCGATCACCGGAATCGCCGCCAGCATGCCGCCAGCGACCAGAAGCGCTCCATATTCCGTAGAGCCGGTGAGGGTGAGCACGGCGATCGAGACCGCGAACCCGACCGCCACGAACACGCCAAGCAACCACTTGGAGCGTCTGTCGCGGAGGCCGATGCCGTTCTGTCTCGCCCGTTCTACGATTCCCGAACTCATCTTCTTCTAACGTCCCTCTTTCAATGCCTGCATTACGCCGAAATACGCCGGTTTCTTGCCGTACTGCTCGTCGAACAGTACTGGCTTCGCGTTGGGTAGATTCTTCCAGTCCGAAGTGCGCAGCCAGCTATAGCGATCGGCAATGCCCCATGTCATGAATCCGATGCAATTCGAATCCTTCAAGCAGGTCTGAACGACGTTGTAGAAAACTTCTTTCTGCTTGTTGAAGGCATCCGGTGTATCGTCGGGTCCTTGATAAACGTCCATTTCAGTGATGTGCACCTTCACCCCTGCTTCCCGTGCCTTTGCCAGGAAATCCTTAAACTCGTCAAGGTAAGTCGCGCGAAGCTGTGGCAGTTCCCAGTGCATCTCGGTTCCGACGACGTCAATCGGTGCGCCTTTCTTCTTCAGACGATTCACCATCGACCAGAATTCGTCCGCGCGCTCCTTATCGATCCCGCCGTGCCCAAAGGTATCGTTCAAAAGCAGCAGCGCATTCGGATTCGCTTCGCGCGCGTACTGGAACGCTTTCACGATGTAATCGTCTTCTCCTAACACACGCGACCAGCAGCCGTTGTGCGTGGGATTAGTCGGCTCGTTCACGACCTCCCACGAGTAGTACGTATCCCCGCCGTGACGAACCACCGCCTGGATGTGCTCCTTCAGGATGTCGTCCAGTTCTTTCGGAGACCATCCTCCGCAGCGCTGGTCGCGGAAATTCATCCACGGTCCAGTCTGCATATTGCGATACACGAGGCAATGGCCCATCAGCTTCATCTTGTGCTGCTTGGCGAAGTCCATGGCTTCGTCCATGGCTTCCCAGTCAAAATGACCGCGCTCGGGCTCCGTCAGGTTCGGGAATACGATCGACACGCCAGCGTTGAATTCCTTCCCCATCACAGGCTTGTACTGCGGATCGCGGTTCCACATCCGGCCCTGGATCGTGGTTCCCACCCAGAATCCCATCGGATCAGCGGCCTGACGCAGCGTTCCGCTGTCGTTCGCCGAATCCTTTTTCTGGGACACGCCAAGGGGGACGAGTGTCAGTATCATCGCCAGAATCAGGCCCGATTTCTTCCTTACTTGAGTCATACCTGGGGTGGTTACTCTCTGGGGATTACGGCGATTACACCCGTGCCCCCACCATTTCCGCCGGGACTTCCTCACTCAGACCGGCGGGATATCCAGCTTTTACCAGCGCTTCGGCGGCGTATCTCGTGACCATATCGCTCTGCTCGCGGCTCAGCTTTTCCCGCCAACCTCCGACCGATCCGCTACGCACAAAGCGTGCATCTTCGCGGTCCAGATTGTGCTTGCGCAGCAGCGTTCCCTTTCCAAGCGTCGCGCCGGATTTCTTTGCCTTCTCTTCCTTCTCGCGCATGGCGCGGAGAGAATTGTTCTCAATCGCTTTCCGGATTTGATCGCGGTCGCGCTGAATGCCAAGGAAATTCAGCATCTCGACCAAACCAGTTTCTGTATCCTTGCGCAGGTCTTCGTAACGGAACACCAACAGATTCCCATTCTTGGCAAGGGGAGAGTTCACCCATGAATCGACATGCGACTGCCACGATCCGAAGCGGGTGACCTTTCCTTTCAGGAATGTCTCGATGTAGCCGTCCATTCCCTTGCCCTGATCGAAGTACTGAGCGAATCCCATCTCCTTGTCGCGCGCCCAATTCGAGAGCATGACGTCGCGTAGATCGCGCATGAGGTAGACGGCGCGCTTGTATTCCGGGCGATACTGGTGATGCGTCTTGATGAAGCGGCCGCCATTGGGCAGGACGTGCTGCGCCGTCTCATGGGTACCGAGTTCCGGCAGCACCTGGTTCACATTCAGGAATCCAGCGGTGGAATTGGTCAGAACCTCGAACAGGACAAAGCGCAACCAGGTGTTGCCCGAGCGTTCGAATGACGCAAAGTAGACGTCATTGTCTTGCACGCCGCGATGCTCCCACCACGACTTGGGGGCGCGCAGCTTGGTGCGGGACGCCTTGAAACGAAGTGTCTTGAAAGTGTTCATCGACTAGTTTTCCCCTTGGAGAACCGGATTCGTTAACGCGATAGCGTTCGACTTGCGCTGGAGGATATACATCGAAATCACGAAGGCTGCGATGTTGGCGACGATGACGCTGGCGACTACGCCCCACAGCCCAAACATCTTCGTCGCAGGAACACCGACCACCAGTGACAGCACGCTCGCAACGACGCGTGCATAGAAGATCGAGTCGGGCGATTCAATCGCCCTCAATAGAATTGCCGGACCAAACGCCGCGCTCCACATCGTGGTCCCAATCGCCACGTACGGAATCAGCGGGGCAACTTCCATGTACTTGCCGCCATAGAGAACGTGGAAGGCGATCCCTTTGAACGGGATCAGCAGGCCCCAGTACACGACCGCTCCGGCAACGAACAGCATCGTGATGCGCCGAACCAGCGGACCCGAACTCGAGATTCCCTTCTCGCGGCAAACCCGGGCCGAGTAAGGCAGAAACAAAATCGCCAGCGCCGTGTAGCTCTGCTCCAGCGGCAGTGACAGATTCATCAGTGCCTTCAACTGCCCCGCCGCAGCCATTCCCGAGAACATGCTGACCAGCGGGTAATACATGTAGTACGGAATCCAGGTGACGACCGAAACGGCCAGGGCCCAGCGCCCGTACTCCCAGTGCTTGTGCCATGCCTGAGCAGCAGTTGGGGCTTTCTCGGTGTCGGCAGGCAGGACCTTCTTTATCTGCGCCAGCAGGAACAGCCCTGTACCAAGTGCACCGATCGCCATCAACAGATACGCCGCGAATGGCGACATCCACGCCTTGCGGTAGGCAGTGAACAGCCCCGCCGTCACCAGCACGAAGTAGATGAACGCGCCCATCGCCGCTCGCGCCGGAGCCAGGTTCATGTAGTAGGAACGGCGCAGCAGCCAGAAGAACAGGATGCAAGGCGACGCAATCGCAACTCCAGCGAGCGCTCCCGGCAGCCCGTCCGCTTTACCCATCATGTAGACGACGCCAGCACATCCACCGAGCAGCACGAGTCCGAAAACAGTAACGACGAGCTGTATGCTCAGAAGCGCTTTTAGGTATCCGCGCAGGCAATGGCGATATGCTGACCCGCTGAAGACCGCCTGCGGCTCTGACAGTAGGGACTGGTAGACATACGACAGCAGCAGGAATACCGAGAACGCCAGCGAGAATGCACCGTACTCCGCGGGCACCAGCCAGCGTGCCAGCAGAATGCCGATCAGGAAATTCGATCCCGAGATCAAGCCTTGATCGAGGATCGCCAGACCACCCTTGGTCGCCCAACGTCCCGCCTTGCTTGCGAGACTGCCGCGATCGATATCTGGACTGGACTCGCGGGAGCCCGCCGAAATGCCGTCGGCGGCGCAATCCTGGTCAAGCAGCTGTTCTGTGTTCGAGGAACTCATTCGCAATCGTTGATCTCTTTCGGATATCTAAACGCCGGCGCTCACCAGAGTGTGTTGCGCGTCGGACTGGGCCAGTGCGTCGGCTAGTTCTTCGGCCAGGAAACGAACCTGCGGTTCTTTCAGCAGGCTCAGGTGGTCGCCGTTGATCTCGCGCAAATCGACGCCCCGTGCGGCCAATCGCCACCAAACCGCATAGGGATCGTTCAGGCTGTCGACGGACTTCTCGCGCACGCGGAACAGCGTGACGCGTCCGGCATAAGGCTGGACGTCGTATTCGTTCGCGGCCTTCGAACACGCTTGTCTGACATTTCGAAGTGCGCGCGGAAGAAGTCGTAGTTCGATGCGCTTACGCAGCGTCATCACCACGAACGCTCCCTTCTTCACGAGGAAGGTCAAGCGTTCCTTCAAAGGAACAGCCATCAGATTCTTGATCTGCGATCCATTGGCGTCGCCCTTCATCGGATACGAATCGAACAGCGCCAGCAACGCAACCTGCTCGCCCTGAGCCTCGAGCATCTGCGCCATCTCGTAGGCGACCAAACCGCCGAACGAGTATCCACCGATACGGTACGGGCCTTCCGGCTGGACTTTCTTGATTTCCTGGATATAGCGAACGGCCATTTCTGGAACACTGGTCAGGCATTCCCGCGTGCCATCGAGCCCCTGCGGCTGCAGCGCATAGAACGGCTGATCATCTCCAAGGTGCCGGACGAGGTCGCGGAAACCCAGAACGTTTCCACCCACGCCATGCACGCAGAAGAATGGAGTGCGCGAACCGTCGGCCTGAAGCGGAACGAGCGAGGACCAGGCGGCTTGTTCGTCGCGGTTCATCACGCGAGCCAACTGTTCAATCGTTGGCGCCTGCAGCAATGCGGCAAGAGGAAGCCTCTGCCCGAGTTGTTGCTCGATGCGATGCATCAAGCGGGCAGCCAGCAGCGAATGTCCGCCGACCTCGAAAAAGTTGTCGCGAATGCCGATCGGTTTCTTGTCGAGAACAATTTCCCAAAGCGAAGCTAGCTTGGATTCAAGCTCGTTCGTTGGAGCGACGTATTCCTGTGTTGCAGCAAAATCGGCGGCCTTTGGAGCTGGAAGCGCGCGCTTGTCTACTTTCCCGTTCGGAGTCTTCGGCATCGCCTCAAGCAGAACAACCGCCGCCGGAACCATGTATGCCGGAAGCTTCTGCTTCAGGTAGGTGCGGAGTTCGCTGGCGGTCGGAACCTGTTCCCGCGATGGCACCAGGTACGCGACCAGATTTTTCTCGCCGGAAGAATTCTCCCGAGCGATGACAACGACTTCGTGAGCTCCTCTGTGCGCGCCGAGTACAGCTTCGATCTCTTCCAGTTCGACGCGGTATCCGCGGATCTTCACCTGATCGTCAGTGCGTCCGGCGAACTCGATCTCGCCGTTCGGCAGATATTTCGCCAGGTCGCCCGTCTTGTACATGCGCGCGCACGGCTCAAACGGATCGGCGACGAACTTCTCCATCGTGATCTCGGGGCGATTCAGATATCCGCGCGCCAACCCTGGGCCCGACACGTATAGGTCACCGGCGATTCCAACCGGCATCGCCTGCAGCGCCTTGCTGAGGATGTAGATCTTGGTGTTCGCGATCGGTCGTCCGATCGGGAGCACTGCGGGAAGCTCTTCGGATTCCTTCGGCTCGTACGAGGTAACGATGACGCTGGTCTCAGTCGGCCCGTAGGTGTTGATCCACCGAACGCGAGAGCCTGCCAGCTTACGCCAGGTTGCCAATGCGCCTGACTGCGCCTTCTCGCCGCCGACAATCAACAAACGCAGGCTCTTCGGCAACTTGACGTCCGACTCAGCCAGTTCTCGGACCAGTTCGTGCCAGTAGGCTGTCGGCAAGTCGAGTGCAGTAATGTCGTTCTCATCGACCCAGCGCAGGAAATCACCAACGGCAAGCGAAGCGTTCTCCTCGCGAACGACCAGTGTCCCACCCGAAATCCAAGTGGGGAAGATTTCTTCAATCGCGATGTCGAACGAAATCGACGCGAACTGCGCCATGCGGTCGGCAGAAGCGAGCCCGAACAACTTAGCAGCCGCAACGTTGTGATTCACCAGACCCGCGTGAGGAAGAAGCACTCCCCGCGGCTTGCCGGTCGAACCGGACGTGTAAATAACGTAAGCAAGGTTCTCGGGATCGACGCTGCTGCGAACGTTCTCCCTGCCCTCGTCAGCGAAAGCCTTCCAGTCGGACTCGAGATTTACGACTTCGGCTTCGAAGTCGGTGACTTCCGAAAGCAGTCCCGGCTGAGTTAAAACCAGTGGCGTCTCCGAATCGCCGAGCATGTAGCTCAGACGCTCTTTCGGATAGGCCGGGTCAAGCGGCACGCATGCCGCCCCCGCCTTCAGGACGGCCAGCAACGCAACTGGAAGTTCGAGCGAACGCCCCAGGCAGATACCCACTCGGGACTCGTGTCCAATGCCCTTCTTGCGCAAAAAACGCGCCAATTGGTTTGCGCGTTCATTTAGCTCGCGATACGTCAGCTTCTGACCGGCATGCTCAACTGCACTTGCATCCGGAGTCCGGGCGACCTGTGCCTCGACAAGCTCGTGAATGCAAAGCTCACGAGGATACGCGGTCTCGGTGCGATTCCATTCGGCCAGTTGCTGATGTTCCTGTTTCGTCAGCATTGGCAACAGCGAGATTTTTTGGTCCGGACTCGCAACGATTCCCGCGAGCAGCGTCACGAAATGCCCGGACATACGCTCAATCGTTGAACGATCAAAGAAGTCTGCCGCGTAAATGAATCGGCCTTCGATCGAGTCGCCATGGTCGTTCAGTGCTAGCCCCAGGTCGCAGTTCGTGAGGTTCACATCCTCGCCAAGCGAGAACATTACCTGAGAGAGAGCACTCGCTCCCGGAAACAACTCTGCCAGCACTTCGGCCGCAAAGTCGCCATGCGCAAGCGCACTTTGCAGCGCTTCTTCGGTGTATTGAAGCACCTGCCGGAATGCCGACTCGCCATCAACGGTGATTCGCAGCGGAACATCGCTGCCCGCAGCAACTCCGACGACGAAGTCGCTCTGCGACGTCGTACGGTAGAGCAACGATGCAAAGCCAGCGAGCGTTACGGCCAGCAAACTGGATTGCTCGGAAGTCGAGAACTGGCGGAGAGAGCTTGAAACATCGGGCGGAACGCGAAAGTCGAGCACTTTCGACCGATGGGCGTGGTCCGCGGTCCTGGACCGGTCGGTCGGCAACTGAAGCACGGGAATTCCGCCTTCAAATTGCCGTTTCCAGAACGCTTGCGCTTCCTTGATCTGATCTTCGCGCACAGCAACGCTCATCGGGATACGCTCCGAGGTTCCCGGCGTACTGGCTTGAAGATCGATTGCCATGGGCCCTTGTTCGTCCAAACTCGCTTCCACTTCATCAACGGAACAACTCCTGCGGATAGCTACGGTTTACGCGGCGCCAGATCCTCTCAGCACGGCAGGAACGGTTTTGGCAAGGATTTCAAGATCCAGCCACAGCGACCAGTTGCGGATGTATTGCAGATCCAGTTCCATCCATTTCTCGAAGGTCGTGGAACTGCGGCCCTTGATCTGCCACAGGCAGGTAATTCCCGGCCGGACGCTGAAGCGCTTGCGCTGCCAGTCGCCGCAGTGCGTTTCGAACAACTCATAATCGCGAACTTGCAGCGGACGCGGCCCGACCAGGCTCATCTCGCCCTTGAGGACGTTGAAGAGCTGCGGCAGTTCGTCGATGCTTGTCTTGCGCAGGATCGCTCCGACCACCGTGACACGCGGATCTTTCTTGATCTTGAATACCGCGCCGTTGGCCTCGTTCAAGTGCTCGAGGTCTTTGAGACGCGCTTCGGCGTCGATGCCCATCGTCCGGAACTTGTAGATGTTGAACATGCGCTTGTTCAGTCCCAGGCGCTTCTGCACGAAGAAGATCGGCCCCGGCGAAGTCAGCTTCACCGCGAGCGCAGTCAGCAGCATGACTGGCGACACGATGATGATCGCAGTAAGAGATACCGCGATATCGATCAACCGCTTGGCCATCAGCCCCCAGAAGTCCGTCACCGTCGTTTCATGGCTGATCAGCGGATCGCCGTCGAGCAAGTCCGTCGTGTGGCGCGCTTCCTTGAGATCGAAGATGTTCGGCAGGAAGCGGATGATGATTCCCTGCTGCTCGCATGCCGAGGCAATCTGCGAGGCATAGGTGTGGAACGAGCGGATCGGCAGTGCCAGCACGACTTCGTCCACAATGTTGCGCCGCATGTAGGTCGTAAGAGTCTCAAGGTCGGATACCAACGGCAATCCGTGCTTCTTGAACTCTTCGATGCCGCGCCAGTCTTCGTCCGCAAAACCGAGGATGCGGTAGCCCAATTCCGGCTTGTGCTGAATGCGGTCGACCAGTTCCAATGCCCGCGGGTTCGTGCCAATGATCAGCATGTTCCGCAAGTTCTTGCCGTGACGCCGTGCGTAGGCGAGCATCAGCCGGATGATTGTCCGGGTCGAGATCACTAGCACAGTGGTCGAAACCCAGAAAATCGCCAGAAACGAGCGATTGACCATCCAGATGTGGAACATCAGCCCGAATGCGGCGATGACTGCGGTGCCGAGCGTCGTGGCTCGCGTGATGTCCCAGACCTCGTCCAAGCGCTTGTTCAGACGTCTTGAACCGTAGAGCCCGAAAACGTTGAACAGGATGTGCCAGATCACTGCAAAACTTACGAACAGGATCAGGTTCCCCAGCTTCACGCGCATTTCAAAGAACTCAGCCAGGCTCAGCCTGCCTACCCGGTGATACAGCGGCAGGGTGGACACACCGAAAGACACCATCATCAACAACACGTCAAAGAGCTTGAATCCAGCTGTATATATTTTGCGGCCGATGGGCATAAGAAATCCTGAAGACACTCAGTACAGCTTTTCTTCGCGGAACCCGGGAGAGGAGTTGATGGTGTCGCGCAGCGTGCAATTGCGCGCTGCGCACGTCTTATGCTTCCAGCTACTTCTTTGCTTTCGAGAGCACAAGCTTTTCTATCGCGTCGATACTCTCCAGGTTGTCGTGCGTGATCTCTTCGTCGCCGATACGGACGTTGAAGGTCTCTTCCAGAAATGCGACCAACCGGAAAATTCCCATGGAGTCGATGATGCCGTTCTTGGTCAAGATCTCCGAATCTGTGATCTGGTCGATGCCCTTGGTTTTCGCGAACTCCTCGAGCACGTACTCGCGGATGCGATCTTTCACTTCAGCGGACTCAATCATTTGTTTCTCCCCGTAGTTCGGTGATTTTGAGACTGCGACAGCTCAAACTTGTCTTGCTAAGCCTTCACGGCTCCAGCCGGCTCCGAGGCCAGCTTGACCCGGTCGATTTTCCCCGTCGAGGTCTTGGGCAGTTCGTCGTAAAGATCGACCAGCTCAGGAATCATGTATTTTGGAACCCGCGATGCGCAGTATTGCTGCAATTCAAGGACGCCGAGGGATGCCGGAATGTGCGGCACAACAATGGCGCGGATCCGGTTCCCGATAATCTCATCCGGAACGGCCAGCACTGCAGCCTCACGTACGCCCGGATGGCTGAGCAGTGCGCTTTCGATCTCGCCGAGCTCAATGCGATATCCGCGGCTCTTGATTTGGCTGTCCCGGCGGCCCTGGAAGTAGTAATTGCCGTCGTCCCCGACCGTAACGATGTCGCCGGTCCGATACATTTTCTCTTCGAAATATTCCTGGAAGTGGTTGGGAACCACCATCTTCTTCGTTTTCTCGGGATCGGCCCAGTAGCCGTTGGTCACGGCCGGTCCGCGTACATAGAGTTCCCCGGCTTCGCCTTCTGCAGCCAGCTTGCCTTCCGGCGTGACCGAGAAGCATTCCGTATTGGCGCAGGCAATTCCGATCGGCAGCTTGTCCATACCCGCCAGCCGCTCGCGCTCCACCTTGTAATAGGTGCATACGTTAGTTTCGGTAGGGCCGTAAAGGTTGTACAGGTCGCTGCTTTTTGAGACCTCGGCGAGTTGCCGCAGGTACTTCATCGGGAAGACTTCACCGGCGAAGAGAATGATCCGCAGGCTGGCCAGCTTTTCCGGCGTCACACGGCCGTGGAGAAGCAGCAGCATCAGTGCCGATGGCACCGAGTACCAGATTGTGATTTTCTGATTCTCGATGAAGTTACCGAGACTGGTCGGGAACAGCGCCAGGTCCTCGGTGATCATGTAGACCGTCGCACCGGCTTCCAGCGTGTTGTAAACATCAAAAACCGAAAGGTCGAAGTGCAGCGGAGCATGATTCGACAAGCGGTCTTCGCTGCGTACCTGGAACTCTTCGGCGCACCACTCGACGAACGTCAAGGCGTTCTGGTGAGTCAGCATGACGCCCTTCGGGCGTCCCGTGGATCCCGACGTGTAAAGGATGTACGCCAGATCGGTTTCAACCAGGGTTACGTTCGGCGAGTGGGATGCCGGGAACGCCGAAAGCTGGGACCATGCGATCAAATCCGAACCGTTTCCCTCTCCCTCAGTCAAAAGGCAAGCTTCAAGCATGCCGAGTGTTTCGGCAGCGAGTTCCTTGCGCTTGTCCGCGGTGGTGATGAGGATCCGTACGCCGCAATTGCCAAGGATGTAACCGGCGCGGTCGGCTGGAGCCTGAGGATCGACGGGGACATAAACGGCACCCGCCTTCAGCACGCCCAACATGCTCACGATCGACTCTACGCACTTGGGGAAGAACAGTCCGACGCGATCGCCCTTGCGGATGCCTCTCTGCTGCAAAAGATTCGCGACCTGATTCGATTGCTCGTCGAGCTCCCGGTAAGTGATGCTTTTGCCACGAGCCCACACGGCGGTCTTGTCGGGATAAGCTTTCGCGCTCTTCGTCAGCAATTGCTGCAGTACATATGCCATGATTCAGGACCCAGCCCCAGTAAGATTTGTTATCGGGGGAACACTTTCAACTTCACAACCCGTGATAGCTCGAGATGATGACCCGGTGAATTTCTGACGTGCCGGAATAAATCGTTCCGGCGATCGCATCACGCAGTTCCCTCTCGAGTTCATACTCGGTCATGTAGCCGTAACCACCGAAAATCTGAATCGCTTCCAGACAGCTCTTTACGCACGCTTCGCTCACGTAGAGCTTGGCGATCGAAGCTTCGCGCAACGGATGCCGGCCCTGGCTCTTCAGCCATGCCGCCTTGTACAGCGCAAGACGTCCAGTTTCGATCCGTACATCCATCTCGGCGATCTTGTTGTTGATTGCCGGAAACTTTCCGATCGGCTCGCCGAACTGCTTGCGCTCTTTCGCGTACTTGATGCAGGTCTCCATGATCCTCTGCATGGCGCCGAGATGGCTTGCCAGAATGCAAATCCGCTCCCACTCCATCGACGAGGTGAAAACCGCCTGCCCGCCGAACTCTTTCCCGAGCAAGTTCGAAACCGGAATCTCGCAGTCCTGCAGAGACAATTCCGCCATCGGCGAGGTACGCAATCCCATCTTGTGTAACTTCTTGCCGACGGTGAAACCCGGCGTTCCCTTGTCGACCAGGAATGCCGTAACTCCATTTGAACCGCGCGTAGGATCCAGGTTCGCAAAGACAATCGTGACGTCCGCATCCGGCGCATTGCTGCTGAACGTCTTGGAACCGTTCAGGATGTACTTGTCACCCTGCTTCACCGCTCGCGTCTTCAGGCTGTACGCATCCGAACCGGATCCCGGCTCGGTCATCGCATGCAAACCAACTCCGCCGCTCACCAGTCCCGGAAGATATTTGCGCTTTTGCTCCTCTGTACCGAAACTCCAGATTGGAATTTCAGAGCTCCACATGTGCGCATTGATCGAGAACAGCAGTCCGTTGTCTGCGCAGCCGTAACCCAGGGCTTCGAGAGCGCAAACGGTTGTCAGTGTGTCAGCTCCACCTCCTCCGTATTCCGTCGGAATTGGTAATCCCTGAATGCCGAACTTCGCGCACTTCTTCCATAAATCCCAGGAAAATTGCTCGTTATGATCGCGGGTAATAACGTCATCTTTTAATTCTTCGCGAGCGAATCGCAGAACCTCCTTACGAAACGCCGCCTGTTCCTCACTCCATGCAAAGTCCAAGGTTGCTTTCTCCTGTGTCGATCTGGCCCAAGTAGCCCGGGGCTTTGTTACGCAGAAACGGAAGCGGGGGAACGTTCGGTTGTTGACTGAGCAGCGACAGCAGCTGCTTGCGGCGCAGGTGCGGCTGGCGCCGTTTTTGCCGGGACTGCCGCCGGCGCGGCCTTCTTCAAGAATCGTTGCGGACGTCCTCCTGGCAGCTTGATTCGCGCCGGAACGCCCATCACCATCAGGTTGTCGCGGACATCAGTGAGCACGAGGCTGTTGGCCGCGATCGTGACATTGCTGCCGATCTTGGCGTCGCCCACGAGCTTGGCTCCGGGCCCGAAATAAACGTCGTCGCCGATACCGCGGCAGGCATGCGAAATCAGGCAACCCGTCGCGATCGTGAAGTTCCTTCCAATCTTCGTCTTGCCTAAATTAATTGCGTACACCGAATGAATGACAAACCCTGGCCCGATTTCAGCATGAACATCGATGTGAACGCTGGTGAACAGCTCAACGAGCTTGCGGAAGAAGAGTCCGGCAATGCGAAGCAGCAACCCGATCACCGGAATACGAACGCCCAAAGCCCAATGGCTGAAGCGATACGCGATCACGGGCCAGGTCGAATGGCGAATGCAAACCTCGATGCGATTCTTCCAGCTCGGCTTCCAACCATCGGGACGAGCCTGGTACATCGCCCGGCTGATATCTTCTTTGAGATAAGCGAACATTTCTCTCCTAAAGCTTGCGGTAAATCGATTCCGGCACCGGGAACGTGCGCTGATTCAAGACAGCGCCCAGGACGCGTACGTTGGCAATTTCGAGATCGCGAACCGCTTTGCGGGCGGATTCGCGCCGCGAAGCATTCGCCCTCAAAACAAGGATGATTCCCTCTGCGTTCCGTCCCAAGACCACGGATTCATCGCCGGACTCAATCGGCGGCCCATCGATCAGGACGTAGTCAAACTCGCGCTGCAGTTCCGGAAGCAGTGCCCGCATCCGGTCGGAACTCAGCATCGTTTCCATGCCATCGACCTGCGCGCCGCAGCTCATCAGCCATAGGTTCGGCCGGTTGAGAGGGGTCACAAAGCGCTTGATCGGTTCATTTACCTGCAAGGCGTCGGTCAAGCCGTAGTGATTCGGAACATTGAATTCGCGATGCAAACCGGGAGAGCGCAGGTTCGCGTCAACCACGCAAACCGAGCCTGCAACCTGGGAAGCAAGCACTTCCGCCATACGGGAGCAAATCCAGCTGCAGCCGTTTCCGGCCTCCATCGCCGAGACAACCACCATCCGTCCGCGACCCGCTCCTGGAGTCATGAACACACGCTGCACCAGCTTGTACATCTCATCGCGCTGCGAGTCTTCCATTTTCAGTTGGAGAGGCTGCAGCTCAACGGGAGCCGGCGTCGCTGATTTCACGACTGGATCTTCCACCGCAGTCACGGCCGCTGGCGTCTGCGCAGGGGCCTCGAACATTTCGCGTTCCCTGCCCAGGTTCTGTAACAGCTCGAAATTTCTGCTCATAAGTTTCTCGTCGTAGCCCTGTTCTCTGCTGGTTCCAACTATGCTGACTGCCGCTCGCTGCCGCTGCGCCAGTTATGGAGCAACCGCGCGACATCGCGCATATGTTCAATCGCTTCCGCGGGACTGAGGTAATCCTTCGGCGCGCCATCCGGAGGCATTTCTGCGTTCACGTAATCGCGCACGACGCCTGGTATGTCTTCGACCGGCGAGAAAGGATCCCCCAACCCGCGGGGAGAACCCACGCGCAATCTGGACGATCCAACATCCGAGACGAAACGGTTGATATCGAGGTCGCGGACGACTTCGTGAACCATGGCAGCGTCGACGTTCTTCTTGCGAAGGGCGCACGCCAGCGACAATGCGTGGAAACAATAGTTATTGATCTGCCGCGGAATGCCTTCGCTCACTTGCGCGACCAGTTCGAGCGCCTCTGGAGTGAAGACCTGGGTTCCGGTATAACCCGCGACCTTCATACGATGCTCGATGAAGCGTCCGACTTCATCCGTGTTGAGAGGGCTCAGTCCGCTGACTGAAGTGATGCGTTGCCGCAACTGGACAAGCGAAGGGCTGGCCAACTTGTCGGCCAATCCCGGCTGTCCGACGAGAACAATCTGCAACAACTTCGCCTGTGGCGTCTCGAAATCGGAGAGGAGACGAACCGTTTCCAGCACCGTGGCATCCAGGTTCTGCGCTTCGTCGATAACGACGATGAATCGCCGGCCGGCGCGCGCCTCCTGCACCAGGCAACGGTTGAACTGCTCGTGCATGCGGACGAAATCTTGCGAATCCGTCTCGATTCCGATTTCCGCCAGCAGGAATCGCATGAATTCGCGCGAACTGCACTGCGTCTGGAACAGGAAAGCAGTGCGGGCCGTGCGATCGAACTTGGCGAGCAGGTGAAACAGCAGGGTTGTCTTTCCCATCCCCGGTCGTGCAATCAGGGACAGAAATCCGCGATTGGCTTCAATCCCGTAGTACAAGGACGCCAGCGCTTCGCGGTGACCAGGTCCGAGGTAGAGATACCGCGGATCTGGGGTGACACCGAACGGCTGTTCTCGAAGACCGAAAAATTCTAGAAACATCGGTTCTTATCCTCGTTCCTCGATGACGGTCCCAGCTGCACCGGTCTCGGAGTGAAAATCGTCTGTGGAATCGTGGCTGTGACGACCATTGCCGTTGCCATTTCCATTGCCGGAATACAACGCGCGCGGGCTGTAGTCGAGATGCATCGGAACAGCCGCCAGCACCGGAATTCTCAATTCACTCATCACTTCCGACGGCGTGCGGAACGACTGATCCGCGTAGTCAACTGCGAAGACGACGCCCAGGCTGATGGCCGCCGCCAGCAGCACGCCCACCAGCGCGAAGATCAACGGGGATCGCGTCGGAATGCTCGGCACCGTAGGATTCGACACGACCGAGACGTTCAGCAACCGGTTTCGGTCCAGAGCGTCCTCAATCCGGGCTTCTTCTTTCTTCTTCGTGTACAGCATGTAATTCGACTCGTCTGCCTTCGCGGTGCGCGTTAGATCGGCCTGCTCAATTCCTTGCTGCTCGAGCTTGGTCGCCTGGTCTTCGTAAGTCTTGATGACCGAAGCCAGCGCCGTTTCGCGAGCCTGATACCCGGCGAGGTCCGCTTTTGCTTTCGACAACTCGCCGTTGATCCAAAGATAAGTCTGGTTCTGGTCGGTGGTTTCTTCCTTCACCGGCGTGGCTTCTTCTTTGGCGAGGGCTGCGCGCGTGTCGCTCAGTTCCTTGTCGACTTCCTGCACCAGCGGGTATGTCGGCTGATACTTGGTCAACAACTCAGTCCGTTTGTTCTCGAGCGTCAGCAGAGCTGCCTTCAGGTTCTCGAGAACCTGCGCGTTGTCGGTTGTCTTCTTCTGCGTCGTCAACCGCGAAGGAACTGACTGCGCCTGCTTCTCGAGATCGCCAATACGTCTTTGCGACTCGGCAATCGAAGCGCGAGTCGTAGAAAGCTGGCTCTTGAAGTCCGCCAGCTTCTGCAGAGTCATGTCACGCATCACGGATGGTGCGACCCCGCCCTGCTCATCGGCGAATTGCTTCAGCTTCGTCTCCGACGCCATCATGTCCTGCTGGTATTTCGCGGCTTGCTGATCGAAAAACTCGAACTGGCCGGAAGGATGATGAATATCGAGATGCTTCTGCAGATATGCATCATCGAGCGTCGCCAGAACTTTCTGCGCCAGCTTGGGATCTTTCGATTCGTACGTGATGCTGATGACGTTCGTCTTCTTCAGGACTTCAAGCTGCAGATCCGACCGCAGATCGGCAACCGCCTTGTCCGTACGATTCTGGGGAGTCTGCCAAGGATGCAGAATCCCTGAGAGTAGCTTCTTTTTGTCGAGGCCATTCACTGCGACAACTTTCTGCAGCACATCCTGGCTGGTGATCAGCTCGACTTCAGAGTTGATCTCTTCCTCGCTCACCGTGTCGTGAACCGTAATCGGTGCGTTCGACTCCGGCGTGATCACCGGGTCAACGCGCTCGCGTTTCACCAACAGCTTGGTCTCGGCCCGGTACTTCGAAGGCAGGAAGATCGAGGAGAGGCCTACCCCTAGGAGCACTCCCACGAAACACAGTACGAGAACTTTTTGATGACGAAATCCGATCGCAGCCACGTCTCGGGCCGTGAACGAGTACCCCCGCGGGCTGTAGCTGCTCAGTGCTTCATTCATATAATCTCCGTCATTCCTTCCTGATCTATACGCTTCCAATCCAACCACCGCATCGACGAACTAGGGCGTACGCAGGGGAACGTACGAGCCCATTTGCGTGTTGGGAATAAACCGGTCAATTTTCGAGTAGGTATTCTTGGGCACGAACAGCATGTCGCCTGGGTGCAGGAACGGATCTTCGCGAAGGTCTCTCTTCTTTTCCATCTGCTTCACATTGACCAGCTTTGCTTCGGTCCATTGATCGTCGACCCGCCGGAACAGCACCACCTGCGAGTGCTTCGCGGCCGATTGAAATCCACCTGCGATCGCGATCGC